>Ga0315899_10000101_pt1 | contig 104006 bp, 113 predicted proteins | sample LakEriMetagenome_2_FD_203518 | JGI IMG/M metagenome (GOLD analysis project Ga0315899, IMG submission 203518) | Freshwater fungal communities from buoy surface, Lake Erie, Ohio, United States - Buoy 4 MA112 | ecosystem: Environmental > Aquatic > Freshwater > Lake | place: USA: Lake Erie, Ohio... | reverse complement strand
ATCTACTCGATTCTCAGCATAGCCACGCTTCTGGAACCGGGACAGCAAATAGCTTCAGCATCACGCTTCACATGTGAGGGCTGATGGCTTGGTGAGAGGGCTGTTTGCATCTTTCCAACTCTTTATTGGCCGGTTCCGATAACCACGGCCGCATCCCGGTGGCTTTCCGATAGCCACGGCCATGCTGGCGAGCTCCCCAGCCAAGACTCCAGCTCCAGCATAGGTCTTTGCCCCAGTTCCACCGATGGCCTGGCGTGGTTCGCGGACCCGTGAACCACCCGCTCGGACCGCCACCATCGCTCGGCCCACCCACCTGCCCCTGGCGCAGGCCGTGACCTCAACAAGTCCGCACGCTCTTCATCCAATCAGGCCTGCTTCCTTACAACAACTCCCGCACCCGGCTCACCACCGCCCAGGCCAGGCCCAGCAGCAGGCCCCAGGCCCACTGGCCGCAGAGCAGCCGTTGCATCGGGGTACTGGCGGGGCTGCTGCTGCGGCTGGGCAGTTGCCAGTTCAGCTGCAGGGCACCCACCACCAGCAGCAGCACCCAGGCCGGCACGCTGAACAGCGGGGTTGTCAGGTTCACCTCTTTCCAGTGCAGCAGGCTCAGGCCGGCCGCCAGGGCGATCAGGGCGCTCACCGGCCCGGCGCCGCCGCTCCAGGTCTGCGGGAGGCGCCAGTAGGCCGCCAGGATCACGGCCGGCGTCAGCGTGGCCAGCGCCGTGAGGCAGTAGCGCAGCACCACATCGCCCAGCTGCAGTGGTGAATCCCCCAGGAACACCAGCAGCAGCAGCAGATTCAGCGCCGCCTCCAGGCCGCGCTGATGGATCCAGGCTGCCCCCAGCCAGCGCCAGGCCTGCCGCGCCTGCAGCGCCTGCTGCTCGTTCAGCGGCCAGAGCTGGCGCAGTGGCTTCAAGGGCCCGAGGCTCAGGGCCTGCAGCAGCCCGAGCAGCACCACCAGCACCACACCGCCGCTCCAGCCCCAGCCCTCGAACAGGGCCCGATCCAGCTCGCGCGCCAGCCAGGTGAACACCAGCGCACCGCCAGCGGCCAGGGCCAGCCCAGGGCCGATCGCCAGCAGGATCGGCTGGAGTGGCCGCCGCCAGGGCTCCACCAGGGGCTGGCTGGCTGGCGTGGTGGTTGCTGCGGCAGTGGGGGGTGCAGTGCTGTCTTCTGCCGCATCCGGCGGCGCCTCCGGCAGCGGTTCGCCGCTGGCGGCCGCCAGCAGGTCCAGCAGTTCCTGCAGCACCGCTGGGGCATACACGGCCGCCAGCTGCTGCCGCAGGCTCACCAGGGCGGTGCTGCGCTGGGCGCCATCCCCATGCAGCACCTGCAGCAGCAGCGGTTGGGCCGCCAGGTCGCGGATGGGGCCTTTCAGCTGTTCATGGGCGCCGAGGGCATCGATCAGCCGGTTGCTGATCGCCCGGCTGGAGCGCAGTGCCTCCGGTTCGCTGCGCAGCCACTGCCGCAGCTGCATGCCCAGATCCCGGCCTTGACCCATGCGCGCTCGTGTGCGACGTGAACATGAAAAAGCGCCCTCGCAGGAGGGCGCAAGGGCTGGCATCGAAGCCGGCCCCGTCTACACCTGGCTGGGATCAGCCGGCCTTGGTGGCCTGCACGCGGGCGCGGGCGCGGGCCAGGGCCTGCTGCGCCTTCACCTTGTCGGTGCTGGCGGGCTGGCCTTCAAACGGAGCGGCGGCAGCGGTGGCGGCCTCCAGTTCCTTGTTGGCGGCATCGGCGTTGATGGCGCTGCCGAGTTCGGCGGCGTTCACCAGCACGGTCACCTCATCGGCTTCCACTTCGGCGAAGCCGCCGTGCAGGGCGATGGCCTTCCAGCCATTGCCCTCACGCACCCGGAGCACACCGATGTCGATGGCGGTGAGCAGCGAGACGTGGCCGGGCAGGATGCCCAGCTGACCGGTGGTGCTGGGCAGGATCACTTCGTCGGCGGCGCCGTCGAAGACGCTCTGGTCAGGTGCCAGAACGCGGAGGGTGAGAGTCATGGCGTCAGAAGCTCAGAAGGGTTGGCGGATCAGCCCTTGGCTTCGGCCTGGATCTTGGCGGCCTTGGCCTTGACTTCGTCGATGTTGCCCACCAGGTAGAAGGCGGCTTCCGGCAGCTCGTCGAGTTCGCCGGCCAGGATCATGTTGAAGCCCTTGATGGTGTCCTCGAGCTTCACGTACTTGCCGGGCATGCCGGTGAAGATCTCAGCCACGAAGAACGGCTGGGACAGGAACTTCTCGATCTTGCGGGCGCGATCCACCGTGCGGCGGTCGTCTTCGGACAGTTCGTCCAGACCCAGAATCGCGATGATGTCCTGCAGTTCCTTGTAGCGCTGCAGGGTGGACTGCACGGCGCGGGCGGTGCGGTAGTGCTCATCACCCACCACGGCGGGCTGGAGCATGGTGCTGGTGGAATCCAGGGGATCCACAGCGGGGTAGATGCCCTTGGATGCCAGACCGCGGCTGAGCACGGTGGTGGCGTCCAGGTGGGCGAAGGTGGTGGCCGGCGCGGGGTCGGTCAGGTCGTCCGCAGGCACGTAGACGGCCTGGATCGAGGTGATCGAGCCTTCCAGGGTGGAGGTGATGCGCTCCTGCAGGGCGCCCACGTCGGTGCCGAGGGTGGGCTGGTAGCCCACGGCCGAGGGCATGCGGCCCAGCAGAGCCGACACTTCCGAGCCGGCCTGCACGAAGCGGAAGATGTTGTCCACGAACAGCAGCACGTCCTGCTTGTTCACGTCGCGGAAGTGCTCGGCCATGGTCAGAGCCGACAGACCCACGCGCATGCGGGCGCCGGGGGGCTCGTTCATCTGGCCGTAGCACAGGGCCACCTTCGACTTGGACAGGTCGTCGGGGTTGATCACGCCCGATTCCTTGAATTCCTCGTAGAGGTCGTTGCCCTCGCGGGTGCGCTCACCCACACCGGCGAACACGGACACACCGCCGTGCTCCTTGGCGATGTTGTTGATCAGCTCCTGGATCAGCACGGTCTTGCCGACGCCGGCGCCGCCGAACAGGCCCACCTTGCCGCCCTGGCGGTAGGGAGCCAGCAGGTCGATCACCTTGATGCCGGTCTCGAACACCTTGGGCTTGGTCTCGAGCTCGGTGAGCTTGGGAGCCTCGCGGTGGATCGGAGCGGTGGTGGTGGTGGTCACCGGGCCCTGCTCGTCGACGGGCTCGCCGAGCACGTTGAAGATGCGGCCGAGGGTGGCCTCACCCACGGGCACGGAGATCGAAGCGCCGGTGTCGATGGCTTCCATGCCACGCACCAGACCGTCGGTGGTGCTCATGGCCACGGCGCGGACGCGGTGGTCGCCGAGCAGCTGCTGCACTTCAGCGGTCAGGGCAACGTTCTGTCCGGCCGAGTTTTTGCCCTCGATCCGCAGGGCGTTATAGATCTTGGGCAGCTTGCCGGCGGGGAACTCAACGTCGAGAACCGGGCCGATCACCTGCCGGACGATGCCTTTGGTGCCGGTGGCAGTAGCAGCAGCCATTTATGGGAGAAGTCGCGGGGGACGCGCAGCGGGACCAATTCCCGCTTGAAGCGGCGCAACCTTACCACTTCGACCGTCGCCCCCCGGCCGGTCCGGGCTGCGGTTCGGTCAACCGCCCCCTGGAGCCGTTGTCCGGCACCCCCCTGCGCCCATACGTTGGCAGTCGAGGTCGGTGAGTGCCAACTCTCGGCCCGCAGGCGCTTCGCGCCGCGACCCTGGCAGCGTCATTGGCGCCATGCCAATGGTTTCGCAATCCCTACCGCAATCCATCCATGGCTGCTGTTTCCCTCAGCGTTTCCACCGTCAAGCCCCTCGGCGACCGCATCTTCATCAAGGTGTCGGAGTCCGAGGAGAAGACCGCCGGTGGCATCCTCCTGCCCGATACCGCCAAGGAGAAGCCCCAGGTGGGCGAGGTGGTGCAGGTGGGCCCCGGCAAGCGCAACGACGACGGCTCCCGTCAGGCTCCCGAAGTGAGCATCGGCGACAAGGTGCTCTACAGCAAGTACGCCGGCACCGACATCAAGCTCGGCAGCGACGAGTACGTGCTGCTTTCCGAGAAAGACATCCTGGCTGTCGTCAGCTGAGTTCTTCTCAGTGCGTCAACAGAGCTGACCGCTCCAGTCTTCAACCTTTTTTCTACCTAAGCGAGACCGCCTTCCATGGCCAAGCGCATCATCTATAACGAGCAGGCCCGCCGCGCCCTCGAGAAAGGCATCGACATCCTGGCCGAGTCCGTTGCCGTCACCCTCGGTCCGAAGGGCCGCAACGTGGTGCTCGAGAAGAAGTTCGGTGCCCCTCAGATCATCAACGATGGCGTCACCATCGCCAAGGAGATCGAACTCGAGGATCACATCGAGAACACCGGTGTCGCCCTGATCCGTCAGGCCGCCTCCAAGACCAACGACGCCGCCGGTGACGGCACCACCACCGCCACCGTCCTGGCCCACGCCATGGTCAAGGCCGGTCTGCGCAACGTGGCCGCCGGTGCCAACGCCATCACCCTGAAGAAGGGCATCGACAAGGCCTCCGAGTTCCTGGTCGCCAAGATCAAGGAGCACGCCAAGCCGATTTCCGACTCCAACGCCATCGCCCAGGTGGGCACCATCTCCGCCGGCAACGACGAAGAGGTGGGTCGCATGATCGCCGACGCCATGGATAAGGTCGGCAAGGAGGGCGTGATCTCCCTCGAGGAAGGCAAGTCGATGACCACCGAGCTGGAGGTCACCGAGGGCATGCGCTTCGACAAGGGCTACATCTCGCCCTACTTCGCCACCGACACCGAGCGCATGGAAGCGGTGCTCGATGATCCCTACATCCTGCTCACCGACAAGAAGATCGGTCTGGTGCAGGATCTGGTGCCCGTGCTTGAGCAGATCGCCCGCACCGGCAAGCCCCTGCTGATCATCGCCGAGGACATCGAGAAGGAAGCCCTCGCCACCCTGGTGGTGAACCGCCTGCGCGGCGTGCTCAACGTGGCCGCCGTCAAGGCCCCCGGCTTCGGTGATCGCCGCAAGGCCATGCTCGAGGACATCGCCGTTCTCACCAACGGTCAGCTGATCACCGAGGACGCCGGCCTCAAGCTGGAGAACGCCAAGCTGGAGATGCTGGGCACCGCCCGCCGCATCACCATCAACAAGGACACCACCACCATCGTGGCCGAAGGCAACGAGGTGGCCGTCAAGGCCCGCTGCGAGCAGATCCGCAAGCAGATGGACGAAACCGACTCCTCCTATGACAAGGAGAAGCTGCAGGAGCGTCTGGCCAAGCTGAGCGGCGGTGTGGCCGTGGTCAAGGTGGGCGCTGCCACCGAGACCGAGATGAAGGACAAGAAGCTGCGCCTGGAAGACGCCATCAACGCCACCAAGGCGGCCGTTGAAGAGGGCATCGTTCCCGGCGGTGGCACCACCCTGGCGCACCTGGCTCCCGCCCTCGAGGAGTGGGCCACCGCCAACCTGACCGGCGAAGAGCTGATCGGTGCCCACATCGTGGCCGCCGCCCTCACCGCTCCCCTCAAGCGCATCGCTGAGAACGCCGGCGCCAACGGCGCCGTCGTGGCTGAGCACGTCAAGAACAAGCCCTTCACTGAGGGCTACAACGCCGCCACCGGCGAGTACGTCGACATGCTGGCTGCCGGTATTGTCGATCCCGCCAAGGTGACCCGCTCCGGTCTGCAGAATGCCGCCTCGATCGCCGGCATGGTGCTGACCACCGAGTGCATCGTGGCTGACATGCCCGAGAAGAAGGAAGCTGCTCCCGCCGGCGGCGGCATGGGCGGCGGCGACTTCGACTACTGAGCCCTGCAGCACCACTGCATCATCGGGAGCGAGGGAAACCTCGCTCCTTTTTTTATGCTCCGGCCCAGGCAGTCGCGCCTTGCCTGGCTTGTGCGGCTTGCTGGGTTCGCCTGGCTAGCGGCTGAGCTGGCCGCTCATTCACTGCAATTGCTGATCAGCAGATCGATCACATCGGCCGGTTGCTGGAATTCCATCCAGCGCGCCTCGATCTCCTGGCGCTTGTCCCAGGATCCATAGGCCTGGATGTCTGCCGCGCTGGTGGGATTCACCGATTGCAGTTCCCGGTAGATCCTGGAGATGTACTTGTCATCGATCGCGTAGTCGCCCGTGCAGGCCTGCATCACGTGGGTGGCCTCATGTGCCAGGGCTTCCCAGTATTCGTCGGGGTCTTCCTTGTTGATGTTGTTGATGCAGATGGTGATCTGATCGATCTTGTCCTTCTCGAATTCGTAGAGCGCCTGCATTGATTTGTCGTCGCAGCTGCGCTCCACCACCTTGGTGCCGGTCTTGCCAACGGCTTCCTTGAGCGCATCGATGTCGGTCCAGGTGCCAGCCATGGCTGCCGGCAGCAGCAGTGAACAGCTTCCCAGAAGGATTGCTGATGCAAGTGAGCGCCGGGTCCCAGCCTGGGCCATGGTGATCTGTCTTGCTGTCAGCTCGTGGCCCGACTGTAGCCGTGATCCCTGTCCACATCGACGTTCGCTGCTGGTTACGATCGCAGCCCCCGGTGCTGCCCGTTGGCTTCTCTTCACACCAAGTGCGCAGTCTGCAGGCACTTCTGCGGGAATCCCTTCGGTGGTAATGGCTTCTGTCGGGTCTGGTCCACGGTGCTGAGCAGCACCCTCTCCTTGCCCCTGCACTGCCCGCACTGGAGCAGTGTTCCCCATTCCCCCCGGGAGCGTCGCAGCCCCTGAGGCGGCCCGCAATCGGCGGGTTTGTAGCCGTTGCTACCGATTGTGGCGCCTCCCTTGATCAGGGTGGGCGCTCCCATGCCCGCTTCGGCCTGTGCCACTGATCGCCGCTGATCTGATTGCTACCGATCTGTTTGCCGCCGATCTGGCCCTGCGCAGCGCCAACAATGGTTTCGTGCTCGTCAGCGCCGCCCTGGTGCTGATGATGACGCCGGCGTTGGCCCTCTTCTACTCGGGCTTTGTGCGCAGCCGCAATGTGCTCAACACCATGGTGATGAGCTTCACTGCCATGGCCCTGGTCAGCATCCTCTGGGTGCTGTTCGGCTACAGCCTGGCACTCTCGCCGGGCCATGGTGTTCTGGCACCGTTCATCGGCGGCTGGCAATGGGTAGGGCTCAGCAACTGGTCGGCGGCCTATGGCGATGGTCAGCTCAGCCATGGGGCGGTGGCGTTCTTTCAGGCCACCTTTGCCATCATCACGCCGGCGCTGATCTCCGGCGCGGTGGTGGAGCGGATGAACTTTCGCGCCTGGGTGCTGTTTCTGCTGCTCTGGAGCGTGGCGATCTACATCCCTCTGGTGCATATGGTGTGGGGCCCGGATGGTTTTCTTGGCCCCCAGGGCCTGGGTGCCATCGATTTCGCCGGTGGCCTGGTGGTTGAACTGCCCTCCGGTGTCGCGGCCGCCGTGGCCGCGTCCGTCGTCGGTCGACGCCGCAACCTCAGCGGCGGCCATCCGGCCCCACCCCACAATGTGCCCTTCATCCTGATGGGCGCCGGACTGCTCTGGTTCGGCTGGTTCGGGTTCAATGGCGGCAGTGGCTATGTGGCGGGCAATCTGGCTTCGCTCGCCTGCATCACCACCAACACGGCCGGTGCCTCAGCCGCCCTTGGCTGGATGCTGATCGAGACCGTTCAACGCGGCAAACCCACGGCCGTCGGTGTGGCCACCGGCGCCGTTGCCGGTCTGGTGGCGATCACGCCGGCGGCTGGGTTCGTCAGCCCCCTGGCCGCCGTTGTGATCGGCTTCGCTGCCGCCCTGGCCTGTTATGCCGCCCTGCAGCTCAAGAACCGTGTCCGGCTCGATGACAGCCTGGATGTGCTGCCGATTCACGGTGTTGCCGGTCTGCTGGGCACCCTGCTCACGGGGGTGTTTGCCCTGCGCAGCCTCAACCCCGCCGGCGCCGACGGCCTGCTCGCCGGCCATGGCACGCAGCTCTGGATTCAGTGCCAGGCCTCGGTCTTCGTGATCCTGTTCGTGGGTTGCGGCACCTACGCCATCCTGCAGTTGATCCGGTTGCTGGTCCCACTGCGTGTCAACGACATCGAGGAACAGCAGGGCCTCGATATCAATGCCCACGGCGAAGAGGCCTACAACAGCGAATTCACCAGCTGATCTTCATGGCCCGGCTGAATCAGTCTGCAGTTGAATCTGTCTGCGGCTGAATCAGTCCGGCCTGAAGCTGAGTGCCACCCCGTTGTTGCAGTAGCGCTTGCCCGTTGGTCGCGGGCCATCGTTGAACACGTGGCCCTGATGCCCGCCGCAGCGGCTGCAGTGGTACTCCGTGCGTGGCACGATCAGCTTGAAATCCACCTGTGTTGTCACGGCGTTGGCCAGCGGTTGCCAGAAGCTTGGCCAGCCCGTGCCGCTGTCGAACTTGGCCTTGGAGCTGAACAAGGGCAGCCCGCAGCCCGCACATCCATAGGTGCCGCTGCGCTTCTCGGCGTTGAGCGCGCTGCTGAACGGGCGCTCGGTGCCTTCGCGCCGCAGCACGTTGTAGGCCGCAGGGCTCAGGCGGCGCTTCCACTCCCCATCGCTCAGCTGCCACTGCCGATCGCCGGCGGTGGCGGCCACGGCTGGTCGTGCGCCAACGATGGGGGCCACCAGGGCGGTGAGCGTGGCCAGCAGGCCGCGGCGGGTCATGGGCAGAGGGGCGTCAGGAGGGGTTGGGGCTGAGCCAACCGGCACTGAGAACAACGGCCAGACCCATGAACAGGGCCAGCAGCGTCCAGGTGACGCGATTGAGGGTGGCTTCGGCGCTGCGGGCGCTGCTGAACATCGAGCCTCCGCTTGCGGCCAGCCCGCCCATGCCGTCGCCCTTGGGGCTGTGTAGCAGCACGGTCAGCACCAGCAGCACGCCGCTGCCGAGCCAGATCCAGGTGACGATGGTCTGAAGCATCAGGCAAACACAGGGTGGTGATCAGACCCCGAGAGTCTGGGGGACGCGGCTCGGGGTGGCCGGTTGACCGAGGGGCACCACGAGGGAATGGCCGGTCATCCTGGCCGGCTGCGGCAGCCCCAGGATCTCAAGGAGTGTAGGGGCGATGTCCGCCAGGCCGCCGCCATCGCGCAGCTGCACGGCATTGCCGTGGCCGGGTAGCTTGCGCTTCTCCCCTTCCACCAGGATCACGGGCACCGGGTTGGTGGTGTGGGCGGTCCAGGGGCGCCCGTCGGGCCCTTCCATCAGTTCGGCATTGCCGTGGTCGGCCGTGATCAGCAGGGTGCCGCCCATGCGGTTGGTGGCCTCCAGCAGACGACCGACGCTGCGGTCGACGGCACCGATCGCCTCGATCGTCGCCTCCATCTCGCCGGTGTGCCCCACCATGTCCGGGTTGGCGTAGTTGATCACCACCAACGCGTAGATGCCCTTGTTGATCGCTGCGATGCAGCTGTCGGTCAGCTGCTCAGCCGACATCGCCGGGGCCTGGTCGTAGGTGGCCACCCGTGGCGAGGGAACGAGATGGCGGTCCTCACCGGGATAGGGTTGCTCGATGCCCCCGTTCATGAAGTAGGTGACATGGGGGTATTTCTCGGTTTCCGCTGTGCGGAACTGACGCAGCCCGGACTCGGAGACCACCTGACCCAGCAGGCCATCGAGCGATTCCGGCGGGAAGGCGACGGCCACCGGCAGGCCCGCTTCGTATTGCGTGAAGGTGACCATCTGCAGGTCTTCGATCCGCTCCCGTTCGAAACTGTCGAAGCCGGGCAACACCAGGGCCCGCACCAGTTGCCTGACACGGTCGGGTCGGAAGTTGAAGCAGATCAGGCCGTCACCTGCCCCGATCACACCGCCATCGAGGCGGGTGGGTTCTAGGAATTCATCGGTGATCCCCGCCGCATAGGAGGCCTGCAGCACCTCCTGGGCGGGGAGTGTCGTGATCTCGCCGCTCTCGGTGAGCAGCCGGTAGGCCTTTTCGGTGCGATCCCAGCGGTTGTCGCGGTCCATCGCCCAGTAGCGCCCGCAGAGGGTGCTGATCCGCCCGATGCCTGCTGCGGCGATCTGCGCCTCGATCGTGGCCACGAAGCCTGGGGCGCTCTGGGTGGGGGTGTCGCGCCCGTCGGTGATCACATGGATGCACACGTCGCGGAGGCCGCGGCCGGCCGCCCACTGCAGCAGCCCATCGAGGTGATCCACATGGCTGTGGACGCCGCCATCGGAACAGAGGCCGATCAGATGCAGGCAGCCACCGCTGCTCAGCAGGCGATCGGCGAGGGCATTGAGCTCAGGGTTGGCAGCGATCGATCCATCGCGAACCGCCTGGCCGATGCGCACCAGCTCCTGGCGGATGATCCGACCGGCGCCGATCGTGAGGTGCCCCACCTCCGAATTGCCCATCTGATCGTCGGGCAGGCCGACATCGGCGCCGCTGGCCTGAATCAGGGTGTGGGGATAGGCATGCCAGAGGGCATCCATCACCGGCGTGTCGGCGGCCCGGATGGCGTTGTTGGCGTCGTCGTGCCGATAGCCCCAGCCGTCGAGGATGCACAGCACGACGGGAGGTACAGGAGCAGAGGCGTTGCCGGTACCCCGGGTCGACTCCCTGGCGGCGGCTCCTGTGGAGGATTTGGATGGTACAGCGGTCACCCGGTTGATCCTGCCTCTCTGCCGCCATACGTTCTCTCTACAACTTACCGCGAGCCCGGCGCTGATCCCCGCGTGATCCCGCGCTGGTCAGCTTTTGTGCACACAGATCCCGCCGGCCGGCGCCATTACGATTGCGGCCCGAAAGCAGCGGCCATGTCGCCCCAGTCACCCGACCGGTCGTCAGAGGGGCCGATGCGCACCGACCAGAAACGGGACCAGCAACAGGACCCGCAGCGCGCTCGGCTGGAGATCCTCTCGGCGGAGGAGCTGGCCCGCACGATCCACCGGCTCGCCTCCCAGGTGCTGGAGAGCGTTGCCGACAGCCGTCAGCTGATCCTGTTGGGGATTCCTACCCGGGGTGTCGCCCTGGCCCGGGTGCTGGCCACGACCCTGGAGGACCTGTGCGGCCATCCGGTCGATTGCGGCAGTCTCGACCCCACCTTTCATCGCGATGATCTGGCGCGGGTCGGTACTCGCCTCACCAGCCCCACCCAGCTTCCTGCCGACCTCGAGGGTCGCGAGCTGGTGCTGGTCGATGACGTGATCTTCACCGGCCGCACCGTGCGCGCCGCCCTGGAGGCTCTGCAGGCCTGGGGCAGGCCGCACCGGGTGCGCCTGCTGGCGATGGTGGATCGCGGTCACCGCGAGCTGCCGATCCAGCCTGATTTCTGCGGCCGGGTGGTGCCCACCAGCCGCCAAGAGCTGATCGCCCTCTGCCTGCAGTCGATCGACGGCGAGGAAGGGGTGTTCTTGATGCGCTGATCGGGCGGCGGCCCTCAGGCCATCGCTTCCAGTTCGTCGGCCCGGAAATGGGCGCGGAACCGGCCGAAGGCCACCACCACCGGCAGGGTGGGGCTGATCGGACGGCCCTTGAAGTCGTTCAGAACCTGGAGCACCTCACCCTGCTGGCCCTGGAGATCGAAGGCCTTGCCGCGATGTTCGGGGTGGTGGAAGACCACAACGCTCTGGCAAACCCTGACCTGATCTCCCGGCTGCATGAAGGGGCTGCATCGATGGCGCCCATCCTGTCACGCAGGATCAACGGCGACAGGCTGTCTCAGGTCCGGCTTCCACCACCTTGCCGCCCAGCGCCTGACAAGCGCTGTTGAACGCCTGCCAGTCGTCCATGCCGGCGGCGATCCGCGCCGAGATCAACGCATCCAGCTGGGCCTGTGGAATGTTCGATTCCAGCCCGCCGGCGTGGGCGTTGTGCTCGGCCTCGTGCTGTTGCCTGAGCCCTTCGATCCCCTTCATCACCTGTGCCCGCAGGGGCTGGCTCCGACGCTTCCACCAGGGGTGCTCGATCCGGTTCAGTGCGTCGAGCGCCTCCCACCAGCGCTTCTGGGGGATCAGCTGGGCGGCCCGCTGCTGGTACCAGCGGTTGCGGTTCCAGTCCTCGCGCAGGCGGTCGCCCAGGTTGGCGCCATCGGCGCTGTGGGCCGCGTTCAGGCTCTGCAGCAGGCTCAGGGCTCCGCGCAGATCACCAGCCGCGTAGCGCGCGCGGGCCCGCTGTTCGAGCTGCTGCTGCCAGGTCACCAGGGTGCGCTGGTCGGCGCTGCTGCCGGCTCCGGAATTCACCAGCTGAAGCTGCAGGCGCAGCGCCTCACCCCAGGCCCCCTGGCGCCAGAGGGCCGCAGCCTTGAGGCGTCGGCATCGCCCCTGTTCGATCGGGGCCTTGCCCCCCAGCCAGCGCAGGGCCGCCAGCTGCTCGCCATAGCGCAGGCAGGCATCAAGGCGGCCGCTGTTCGCGGCCTGCTCGAGCCGCTGCGGCAGCTGCATCTCCCACCAGTAGGCCGCTCCCACGCCGCTGGCCACGAGTCCGAGCGTGAGCACCAGCCAGAAGCGGGGAAGCCGGTGCCGGCGGATGGCCAAGGCGGGGGAGGTCTGGAGATGCGATCCGTTCTATGCAGGCGGGCTGCCGGCTTCGGCGGCGCGGGGGCAGCACGCCAGCCGGCACGTCAGCGCAGGCGGCCCAGGGGCCGGGGTGCCAGGGCGGTGCCGGCGAGCAGATCCCGCCCCTCCAGCACCAGCTGGCCGGTGCCATCGATGCTGAAGCCCAGCTCCCAGCGATCCACTCCGGGGCTGCCCGGGGGGGTCAGGGGCAGGGCCTCCGGCTGCTGCTGCCAGCAGTGCACGGCAGCAGTGCCCGCGGGGCGGCGCCGCAGCATCGGCAGACCGTCGACGAACACCACCTCGCTCCGCTCCTCATCGGATGGTTCACCCAGCACCAGCTCCAGCTGCTGCTGCTCCTCCCGGCTGCAGGCCAGCACCAGGCGCAGCGGCCGCTCGCTCGGCCAGGTCTGGCCAGCCACGAACAGCGGGTGCCAGCGATGTTCACCGCTGCGCTGATCCCAACAGCGCAGGGACACCCCACGGCTGAGCACGTCCTTCACCGCCACCCCGGGCGTGAGGCTCAGGGCCCCCATTGCCACCGCTTCCACCGGCCGCTCGCCGCGTACGGGCACGCCCGGCAGCTGCTCCTGCACCCAGGCGCGGACCAGCGGTAGCCGGCTGCTGCCGCCCACCAGCAACACCGCATCCAGGTCGGTGGGTTGCACCCCTGCGGCCCGTGCCCCCGCCAGCACCCGCTCCAGCAGCTCATCGAGCAGGCGCAGCAGGCCATGGCGTCGCAGCAGCGCCTCCAGCTCGCTGCGGTGCAGCCGCAGCTCCCGGACGGCTCCCGAGGCGGACGTCCAGAGGCTCAGGGCCTGCTCCTGGTCCGTGAGCTGGCACTTGAGCCGTTCGCAGGCGTTGAGCAGATCCGCGCAGCCCGCCTCATCGGCTCGATCCGGGCAGAGGGCGGCGGCGATCCAGCGGTCGAGATCACGGCCCCCCAGGGCCAGCCCCGCCTTGCCCAGCACCTCGGCGGTGCGCAGCGACTGGCGGCTGTCGCCCAGGTCGCGACCGGCGAAGCGCAGCAGCTGGGCGATCGGCGCCGCCCGACCTTCGCCGCCCTGCAGGCTCACCAGGGCCAGATCGGTGGTGCCGCCACCGATGTCGAGCACCAGCACCTTGCTGCCTGGCGGCAGGCCGGCGCCGATCGCTGCGGCCGTTGGTTCATCCACCAGGGCCACCTCCTCAACGGCCATGGCGGCCGTCGCCTGCAGCAACCATTGCCGGTAGCCGCGGTAGCCGTCGATCGGGGCGGTCAGCACCAGGCGATGCGGCCGGATCCCGGCCGGCAGCTGCCGCCAGAGCCGCTCCAGCAGCAGCTGGCCGCTTCGCTCAGGGCCGAGCAGGGCGGTGTCCGGGTTGTGGCCGGCGCCGATCCAGCGCTTGAAGTCGCGGTGCAGCTCCCGGCCGCCGCGCTCAAGCAGGCCGGCTTCGATCACCTGGCGGCCGATCAGGGGCTGGCCGTCATCGGCGTGGTTCAGCCAGAGCAGGCTGGGAATCACCTGCGGATCGCCGCTGCTGTAGGGCGGCAGGCTCAGCAGACCGGCGGGGCCTCCATCGTTCGGCTGGAAGGCCACCACCGTGGTGCTGCTGCCCAGATCGATGGCGAGAGTGCCGCCCATGGCCGCAAAGCTGAAGGGAAAGTGCCGGCTCCGAGCGTGGCGCACCCGGGCGCTTCATGGTGAGACCAGCAGGTCTGAAGCCGGGATGGATCGGGTGTCGCTGGCGATCTGGTCGTTCTATCGGGAGGATCCCGACCTGGCCAGGCGGCTGGATCCGCTGCTGGCCTGTCGTCTGGCCCGTGGCTGGGGCTGTCTGCGCATCGCCTGTCGCGATGCGGCCCATCGCGCCGTGGTCGCCGGGTTGATCCCGCTGCTGCGCCCGCCGCTGCAGGCCCTGCAGCTCGCCCGTGAGATCCGCCTGCTGGCGCCCGGTCTGGAGCCCCTCTCCTTCCCCGTCACCGTGCCCTTGCCGAGCAGCCTGCTGGCCTACGATGGTTGGATCGGCGATTAGTGCATGTATCTCGGCGTCAACGTCAGCCCCAAGGAGCTTGCCCAGCGCGCTGAGAGTCTCGTGCGGCACTCGAGCAATCGCTACCTCACCACCGTGCGCATCGCCTTCCGGGCCAAGCAGCGCCGCTTCGACGACTTCGACGGTCTGCTCGAGGACAGCATGGTGAAGCCGGTGCAGCGGGCGATCATCGAGCTCAGCGACGAGCAGGATCAGCCCGATCTGCTGCCCGGCTGAAGCGCTGTCCGGCCGCTGTGGTGGAGCGTGAGGGACAGGGCTGGCGGCTCGCCTGGGATGGCAGCCGTCAGCCCTTTGCGGTGTTGATCGGTGGCGACGGCTGGGCCGTCGAGCTCACCCCCGCTGAGGCGGAGGCCCTCCGCTGTGCCGTCGCTGAGCTGGTGGCTCAGCACTCCTCCCTGGTGGATGAGCTGATGGCCGAGGAGGCGATCAGCCTGGAGCTGGAGCGGCAGCCCTGGTGGCTGGAGATCGAGGGCGACCGGGAGCGCTGGAGCCTGCGGGCGATGCTGACCCCGCAGCCGGGGCAGCGGGCCTTTGAGGCGAGCTGGCCCGATCCGGCCAGCCGCGCCTTCACGCAGGCGCTGCAGCTCCTGCATGGCCAGCCGTGAGGGCGTGCAGCGCGCAGTAGTCGAGCCCATCGAGGCCTGCTGCCCTGGCGCCCTCCAGCAGCTGCAGCAGGCCGCTCAGTCCGCCGGTCTCCAGGCCCGCTGCTCCGGCCGCCTCCAGGAACAGGGCCAGATCCTTGCGCAGGTGCGCCGTGGGGAAATTGGGGTTGGCGTAATCGCCATCCAGCTCCCGCTGCAGCTTCTTGTCGAAGGTGGGGGCGTAGAGGGCGCTGCCGCGCAGCAGCTCCAGGAAGGGATCCAGCGCCACGCCCTGTCGCTGGACGAGGTGCAGCGACAGGCTGAAGGCGTGGGTCAGGCTGGCGATCAGCTGGTTGAGGGCCAGCTTGGCCGCCATGGCGCTGCCCACCGGCCCCATGTGCTGGGGCGCTACCGCCAGATCCCGCAGCAGCGGCATCGCCTCCTCCAGCAGATCCGGCTCGCCTCCTGCCATCAGCTGCAGGGTGCCCGCCAGGGCTTCGGGGCGGCTGCCCAGCACGGGCGCCTCCAGGTAGCGCCCACCGTGGCCCGATACGGCTGCGGCCAGGGCCAGGCTCTCCTCGACGCCGATCGTGCCCATCTGCAGCAGCCGCTTTCCGTTCAGGCCAGCCCCCACGCCGTCCAGCAGCACCGCAGCGGTGGTTGGGCCATCGCTGAGCACGGTGATCAGCCAGTCGGCGTCGGCGGCGGCCTGTGCGGGGTCGCTGGCGCCGCTGGCCCCGGCGGCCACCAGGGGGGTGTAGCGCTCCGGAGTCCTGTTCCAGACGCTCAGCTGATGGCCTCGCTCCAGCAGGCGGGTGGCGACGGCGCTGCCCAGCAGGCCGGTTCCGAACAGAACGATCTTCATGGCGTGGCACGGCCTCCCGCCAGCTTGCCTGACCTGCATCAGGCGCGGCTGCGGGGGGATCCGCCGGTTCAGGCCCCTGAGATCATCGGCGAGATTCCGCTCTGATCAGCACTGCTGATCAGAGCGCTTCTCCCAAGGTCCACCGCACTCTCCCCAGCCTTTTGCACCGGTTTTCCCCAGGTCTGTGCCTCAGCGGGCCTGCTCCGGCAGGAGCCTGGGGAGAACCGGGGTGTTCCCGTCTTTCCCGTTGACAGCCCTGCGCGATCCCCGGCGGAGCCGGTGCCGCCAGGGAGGCCTGGATCCGAAAAAGACTGCCGCATCTTGAGTCTTGCCATGAGACTCTCTGCGACTCTTCTTGGTCGGGCTGGCTTGACCGCCGCCGCGTCGCGTGAGGAACTGGTGTCTGCGGACGGAGATTTGCGATGGACGTGGCGGGAACGGTCAGCGTGCGGGCTGAGGTGCCGGAGCCTCTGCTGCAGTCGATGCAGGGCTTCATCGAGGCCCATCCGAACTGGGATCAGTACCGGCTGTTCCAGGCCGCCCTGGCCGGATTTCTGGTGCAGAACGGTGTGCAGACCCGCGAGGTCACCCGCTGCTATCTGGCCAACCTGTTCCCGCAGCAGCCCCGCTTCAGCGAGCCCCTGGCCTGAGGGTGTGCAGCTGCAGGTAGGCGGCGGTGACGGTGGTTGCCAGCACCGGCAGTGCTGCCACCATCGCCACCAGCGTGGCGGCCGCTGAGAAGCCCGGCAGGAGCGCTTCGGTCAGCAGTCCGAGGCCGAACGGCGCCGACAGGGTGGCCAGCAGCACCACCGCCAGCCCGCTGATGCCGGCCCAGTGCTGCCTGAGCAGCGTGCCGCCGTGGGTGAAGGCCTGGGTTGGGCTCAGCTTCTGATCCAGGACCAGGCAGGGGTTGAACAGCTGGCTCAGGCCCACGCCAGCCAGTCCGATCAGGCCGAGGCCCGCTGGCACCATGCTCAGGCCCGGCAGCAGGAACAGCGTCAACGACCAGGCCATGAAGGTGGCGAAGGCGGTCGCCCCCAAGACGACGGCGGTGTTCAGGGCGCCAAGACCCACATTGCGGCTGCGGCGGCCATGCCAACGGCACAGATGGCGCCAGCGCAGCGTTCTGCCCCTGCCGAGGCTCAGGCCGATGCGCGTGAGGCCTTCAATCAGCCAGATCAGGCTGCCGACATAGATCAGGGTGCCCACCCCGCGCAGCAGCAGGGTCAGCACAGCGCTCTCGCTGCCTTCCCCGGCTGCCACCAGGGCCCAGCCCAGCAGGTGGGTGCCGCAGCTCAGCGCGCTGAACCCGAAGCTCAGGCCCGGTCGGCGCCGCAGGGATCGAACCGCCTGAGCCAGGGCCCGCAGTGGCTTCAGGTGCGGTCGTGTCACCGGGAATCTTGCAGCGGGCCCAGCAGCGCCAGCAACCGCTCGGCGCTGGCCTCGGGCACCGGCAGGATCGAGAGGCGGTTGCCCGGGCGCACCACCGGCAGCTCCTCGACACTGAACTGCTCCCGCAGGCTGTCCAGGCTGAGCAGCTCGGCGAAGCGGCCCATGTAGCGCAGGCGCACGCAGTCCCAGCGCGGGGCCGCGGCCGAGGACTTCGGATCGAAGTACTTGTTGTCAGGATCGAACTGGCTCGGATCGGTGAGGCCGATTTCGCTCACCTCCATCAGGCCGACGATGCCGGGAGGCTTGGCGTTGGAGTGATAGAAGAAGGCGCGATCACCCACCACCATGCTGCGCATGAAGTTGCGGGCCTGGTAGTTGCGGATCCCATCCCAGAGGGTGCTGCCCTCCCGCTGAAGATGCTCGATCCCGTACACGTCGGGCTCGCTCTTCATCAGCCAGTGGGCCATCCGCTGTCCGGAAATTGGCGTGAGGGTAGCGCTGGCCCTAGCCGGCGCCGCGGGGTCAGAGGGCCTGCACCAGGCTCCGGAAATGGTCGCCGCGGGCTTCGAAGTCGGTGTATTGATCGAAGCTGGCGCAGGCCGGCGACAGCAGCACGGCCCTGCAGCCCAGTGCTCTGCTGAGCTCCCGGGCCAGGGGCACCGCTTCCGCCAGCCCCTCCACCAGCTCCACCCGACCGCCGTAGCCGCCCTGCTCCAGCAGGCTTCGGAAGGCCTGGCGGGCGGCTCCGAACAGCACCACCGCCGGGGCCTGCCGCCGCAGCTGCTCGATCCAGCCGCTCGCATCACCCTGCTTGGCTTCCCCGCCGGCCAGCACCAGCAGCGGGCCAGCCAGGGCCTTCAGGGCCACCTCGGCGGCGTCGTAGTTGGTTGCCTTGCTGTCGTTGAACCAGATCACCCCCGCCAGTTCGCCCACCCGCTCCAGCCGGTGCGGCACCCCCGGGAAGGCGCGGAAGGCGTTCTCCATGGCGGCGCCGCTGAGGCCGAGCTCCAGGCCCACGGCCGCGGCCATCAGCAGGTTCTGACGGTTGTGGGCCCCCGGCATCGCCAGGGCGCTGGCATCGAGCAGCGGTCCATCGCTGCTGATCACCCGGTCGCCCTCGATCCAGAGATGGGGGTCGATACCGGCCGCCAGGGCGGCTTCGCGGCCGGCGGCGCTGATCCAGCGGGCCTGGTCCCAGCTGGCGGCGCGGCTGCGCAGGTCCGGGTCGTCGCCGTTGAGGATCCGCACCTGCGAGCGCTCCAGCAGGCTGCGCTTGATCGCCCGGTACTGATCGAGGGTGCCGTGGCGCTCCAGGTGATCCGGGGTGAGGGTCGTCCAGAGGCCGATGCGCGGTGCCAGGGCCGGTGCCGCCTCGATCTGATAGCTGCTCAGTTCCACCACCAGCCAGTCGGGCCGCCGCTGGCCCGGCCCAAGCCGCTCCAGGGCCAGCTCGGCCGCGGAATGCCCCACGTTGCCGCACATCGGCGCGTCCAGACCCGCCGCCGCCAGCAGGTGCGCCACCAGGTGGGTCACGGTGGTCTTGCCGTTGGTGCCGGTGATGCCGATCCAGGGCACGGGCCTGGTGGCGTCCCAGGCGGTGCTGATCTCGCCATCGCAGGGCACCCCGGCCCGGCGCAGCGCCTGCAGGGCCGGATGGTCGAAGCGGATCCCTGGACTGACGATCACCCGCTGCGGCAGGGGTTGCAGTTGCTCCGCCAGCGCCTCGCCGAGGGGAATCCCGAGGGTCACGCCGATGCCCTCGGCCCGCAGCGCCTCGGCCCTGGCCTCCAGGGCGCTGCCGCTGCCGCTCTCGATCAGCAGCACCTCGGATCCGCTCCGGCGCAGCAGCCGGGCGGCGCCGACGCCGGAACGCCCCAGGCCGAGCACCAGGGTGAAGGGCTGGCCGGGGGTCGAAAGGATCACCGAAGATCCATCAATGAAGTGGGCGATACTGGAATCGAACCAGTGACTCCTACCGTGTCAAGGTAGTGCTCTACCTCTGAGCTAATCGCCCTCAGGCGCCTTGCGGCCACGGCAACCTAGCAGCTGGCCTGAACAGGTGCTCCGATCGGATCATGCGACCGCTCCTCCTCTGAGCACATCGGCGCCTGGCATCCCATCAGCGACCCCATCAGCGCCGAAGCATGCGCAGCCGCCAGCGCTCCCGCTTCGTGGGCTGGATCTCGACGATCTCGAGCTCACCGCGCCCTTCCAGACGGATCCTGTCGCCGCTGGCCAGTTCACGGCTGGGGCTGATCACCGCCTGCCAGTTGAGCCGCACGGCGCCGTTCCTGATCAGGTCGGCCATCCGATTGCGCGACAGGCCGAAGCCGGCGGAGGCCACGGCATCCAGTCGCAGGGAGGCCTCAACGCTGCTCAGCTCCCGGGGGGTTCGATTGGCCGGCAGCTGCAGCTGCGCGATCGGCTGCACCTCCAGCTGCACCTCCACCGTGCGCACCAGGGCGGTGCAGCCGTCCAGGGCGGCGGCGGCGTCCGCCCGCAGCACCAGCTGGGCGCCACGGTCGCCCCGCATCCAGATGTCACCCAGATCGCCGGCGGCCGCGCCCGCCGCCAGCAGCCCCTGCCGCACATCCTCCGGCTCGGCCGGGTCGAACAGGAAGTTGCCGCTCACCACCAGCCCCGTCAGCGGTGGCGCGCTGCCGTCCCCGGCCAGCTCGGCCCGCTGCAGCAGCAGGCAGCGGCGTTCGGCCTGGGGCCAGCCGCCGGCGCTGCTCAGCTTCAGTTCGCTCAGCTGCCCGAGGCGCTGCTCCACCTCTTCGCGCAGATCAGCCGGCACGAAACCGCTCCAGATCGGCTCCCAGGTGCGCAGCGCCTCCTCCGCCAGATCGATCAGATCACGCAGCGCGCCGGGCTGGCGGCACCCCTTGAGCAGCTCCTCCCGCGGCAGCATCGCGCGTTCCCTCAGTTCTCGTTCAGCCGCACCACGGCCCTGGGCCTGGCTTCCTGCAGCCGGGTCCAGGGCATCTCAAGGCCGTTGGGCATCTCCACCAGCAGCAACCAGTTGCCCTCCTCCAGGCGATTGCGCAGGGCGCGGACCCGGTCGTCGGCCTCGGAGCTGACGCTGGCGGCCGCCGCGAAGCTGCCGAGCCAGCCGGATCCCAGTCCCAGCACCCCGCCGATCAGGTGCGATCCCCAGGTGCCGGCGAAGGCGAAGGTGTCGAGATCGGTGATGAAGGTGAAGGTGAGGCCGGCGAAGAAGCCGAAGGGCAGCAGCCAGCGGGCCATGCCCCGCTGCCGCAGCCGCCGCGTCAGCGTGGGGTTGAGCTCCACCACCTCGGCGATGTCCGTTTCGCCCTGGCCGATCGCCACCAGGCGCACCGGGGCCGGGGCCAGGGCGGCCAGCTGCTCGCGCAGCTGCCGCAGCCGCTTGCGCTCCGAGAGCACCACCACAACGCTGCTACCCACGGATCACCGGGCTGGAATGCCCCGATTCTCCATGTTTCATGGCGCTGCTGCGCATGGCCCCGGGGGGCCCCTCTCTACACTGCACCTCCGGCCGCCCCCACCCCCGCCGGGTCATGACGAAGGTTCTGGTTTCCGATCCCATCGATCAGACAGGGATCGACATCCTGTCGCAGGTGGCTCAGGTGGATGTGCGCACGGGCCTGCCGCCCGAGCAGCTCAAGCAGATCATCGGCGAGTACGACGCCCTGATGATCCGCTCGGGCACCACCGTGACGGCCGACATCATCGAGGCCGCCGGCAAGCTGCGCATCATCGGCCGGGCCGGGGTGGGGGTCGACAACGTCGATGTGCCGGCTGCCACCAAGCGCGGTGTGATCGTCGTCAACTCGCCTGAGGGCAACACCATCGCTGCGGCTGAGCATGCCCTGGCGCTGATGCTGTCGCTCTCGCGCCATGTGCCCCACGCCCACGTGAGCACCATGGCCGGCGGCTGGGATCGCAAGAAGTACGTCGGCAACGAGCTCTACAAGAAGAAGCTCGGTGTGGTGGGCCTCGGCAAGATCGGCTCCCACGTGGCCCGCGTCGCCAAGGCGATGGGCATGGACGTGATGGCCTACGACCCGTTCGTGTCGGCCGAGCGCGCCCAGCAGATGCAGGTGCGGCTGATGCAGCTGCCTGCCCTGTTCGCCGAAGCCGACTACGTCAGCCTGCACCTGCCGCGCACGCCGGACACCGAGAACCTGGTGAACGCCGAGCTGCTGCGAACGATGAAGCCCACGGCCCGCATCGTCAACTGCGCCCGCGGCGGCATCATCGATGAGGCCGCCATCGCCGAGGCGGTCGAGCAGGGCGTGATCGCCGGCGCCGCCCTCGACGTCTACGCCAAGGAGCCCCTCGAGGCCGATTCGCCGCTGCGCAGCGTCGGCGAGCGGCTGATCCTCACCCCCCACCTGGGCGCCTCCACCGAAGAGGCCCAGGAGAACGTGGCGATCGATGTGGCCGAGCAGATCCGCGACGTGCTGCTGGGTCTGCCGGCCCGAAGCGCCGTGAACATCCCCGGCCTCAACGCCGAGGTGATGGAGCAGCTCAAGCCCCACCTGCAGCTGGCGGAAACCCTCGGCCAGCTGCTCAGCCAGCTGGCCGGCGGCCAGATCAGCGAACTGGAGGTGCGCCTGCAGGGCGAGTTCGCCAACCATCCCTCCCAACCCCTGGTGATCGCGGCCCTCAAGGGCCTGCTCTCCACCGCCCTGGGCGATTCGATCAACTACGTGAACGCCGGCCTGGAGGCCAAGGAGCGCGGCATCCACGTGCTCGAGGTGAAGGACGATGCGGCCCGTGATTTCGCCGGCGGCTCGCTGCAGCTCAGCTCCAGGGGCGGCAACGGCAGCCACACCGTGACCGGCGCCGTGTTCGCCGATGGCGAGCTGCGCATCACCACGATCGATGAGTTCCCGGTGAACGTGGCCCCCAGCCGCCACATGCTGTTCACCCGTCACCGCGACATGCCCGGCATCATCGGCCACCTCGGCTCGGTGCTCGGTGAGCACAACGTCAACATCGCCTCGATGCAGGTGGGCCGCCGCATCGTGCGCGGTGACGCCGTGATGGTGCTCAGCCTCGATGATCCCCTGCCCCCCAGCCTGCTGGCCACGATCCACGAGATCAACGGCATCCAGGAAGCCCATCCGGTGACCCTCTGACCCTGCCCGTTGTGCCATGACCCTCACCTGGTGGCGGTTGGAGCTCCCCTCCCTGCCGGAGCTGGAGGAATCGCTGATCTGGAAGCTCAACGCCCTCGGCATTCCACGGGTGGCGGTGCGCCATCGGCCTGAAGCTCCCGATCAGCGTCAGCTGGTGGCCTGGCTGCCGGCGGCAGACTGGCCCGAGCCCGAGCGTGTGCAGCTGGAAGCAGCCCTCGCGCCCCTGGCGGATACCTTCGGGCTGACCCTGCCGCCGATCGCCTGGCAGCAGCAGGACGACGAGGACTGGAGCCTGAGCTGGAAGCAGCACTGGCAGCCGGATCCGGTGGGTCAGCGGCTGCTGATCCTGCCCGCCTGGCTGGAGCTTCCGCCCGAGCACGCCGATCGCCTGGTGATCCGCATGGATCCCGGCAGCGCCTTCGGCACCGGCAGCCATCCCACCACCCGGCTCTGCCTGGAGGCGATCGAGGATCTGGCCAGCAGCCAGGGCGGCCTCAACGGCCAGCGGGTGGCCGACCTGGGCTGCGGCAGCGGCATCCTCGGCATCGCTGCCCTGCTGCAGGGGGCGGCCCGCGTGGATGCCGCCGATACCGACTCGCTGGCGGTGCGAGCCACCCGTGACAATGCAGCCGTCAGCGGCTTCGCGGATCGTCTGACGGTGGATCTCGGCTCGGTGGAGCGCCTGGCGGAGCTCCTGGCGGGCCAGCCGGCCGATCTGCTCCTCTGCAACATCCTGGCGCCGGTGATTGAAGCCCTCTGTCCGGCTTTTCACACTGTGCTGGCGCCCACGGGGCTGGGGCTGCTGAGCGGGCTGCTGGTGGAGCAGGCGCCGCGGCTGCAGGGGGCCCTGGCGGAGCAGGGCTGGCGGGCTGAACTCACGGCGCAGCAGAGCCAGTGGGGCCTGATGACGATCCGTCGCGACGGCTGAATAGGCCTGCCCGAGCCGCTGGTCAATGCGGAGGTTGCATAAGGCACGCTGATCTGTGCCTGGTGTTCTGATTGGCCTTCGCGGCCAGAGGCGCCCAGAACCCCAGGAACACCCCTTGGCGGATGTAGGAAGGGTCCGTCCTACGGGCCCGGGATCACTCCCAGGCGCCTGTGAGCCCCAATCCCTTCCATGGCTTCCTACAAGGTCACCCTCATCAGCGAGGCAGAGGGCCTCAACAAGACCATCGAGGTTCCCGACGATCAGTACATCCTCGACGCCGCTGAAGAGCAGGGCATCGACCTCCCCTACTCCTGCCGTGCCGGTGCCTGCAGCACCTGCGCCGGCAAGATCACCGCGGGCACCGTGGATCAGTCCGATCAGAGCTTCCTGGACGACGACCAGATCGAAGCCGGTTTCGTGCTGACCTGCGTCGCCTACCCCACCAGCGACTGCACCATCAAGACCCATGCCGAAGAGGAGCTCTACTGAGCCCTCCTGAGGCGTCGCCCATGGATGCCTCAACCGCTGCACTGGCCTCGGCCTGTGATCTCTGCCACCCTGCGGGGTGGCTTTTTTTTGAGCCCCGTTCAGCCTGCTCAGCCGCCGGCTGCTGATTGCGCTGCTGCCGTGACCGCTGAAGCCCCTACCCCATCCTCCCTGCCCCCGGCCCGGCCCGCTCAGGTCTGGGAGCTCTACCCCTGCGGTAGCGAACACACCAGCCCCGGCGGTCAGTACAGCTTCCGTGTGCTCGGCCCCTGCTGCCGCCTGTTCGACCGTGAGGAGCTCCCCTGGCCCTGCTGCCGCCTGGCCTGGCGCAGCAAGGAGCCGAGCTGGCGCCGTGTGGGCCGGCGCTTCGTGGCCGACCTGGCGGCCCGTCGCTGCCCCTCCTACGCGGTGGAGCTGCTCCAGCCGGGATCCAGGCCCACCATCACCGTGCTGACCCTCTTCCCGCAGCGCCTGTCGGCACCGCTGCAGGAGTGGTGGTACAGCAAGCAGCCTGGCTCCTGCGATCCAGCCAACGCCACGCCGCCATCCCCGACGGAGTCCTGCTGAGTCGCCGGGGGAGATGGTCAGCCATGAAAAAACCCCGCCGACGGCGGGGTCTGGCCCTGGGCTGGGGCAGGTTGTGGCGGGCTGATCAGAAGTAGATCTTGCCGCCGCCCCACTGCTGGCCCTGCACCTTGGGGGCCACCAGGATGAAGCCGGCCATCAGGCGCAGGTCTTCGTCGCTGAGGTCGCGCATCTTCACGAACACGTCGCTGCTGCGGATGCTCGGGTGCACATCGGCGATGCTGTATTCGCCGTCGTAGCTGGTGGGATCCTTCATGTAATCCACCAGGGCGTCCACGTTGTCGCGGGCCGGGGTGGCCAGGGCCAGGGTCTCGGGGTCGAGGCCCACGTTCTGGTTGGTCTTGGTGATGCCACCGGCGTGGCACTCACCGCAGCTGGTGTTGAAGATCTTGCGACCGGCCTTGATCTCCTGCTCGCTGAAGGTCACCGCCGCGCCATCGGCATTGGCGGGAACGGTGAGCTGGTCGGCGGTCCACTGGGACGCCTGGGCGGGGCCGGCCAGACCCAGCAGCAGCGCCAGGGGGAGGACCAGCAGCCGGGCCAGGGTCCGGAGGGCAGAGGAGAAGGAAGAGGCCATTGAAAAAGCCGGCAACGTGGCGGTGGCAACCGCGCCAGAGCCCTTGTATCACGGCCGGCGGGCCGCCAGCCTGGCCGCGACCCATGCACTCACACACTGTTGCAGCGAGTCAGCCTCGATTCAGGCCTCCGCAGGGCTCAGCTCCAGGCTGAGGAAGTCCCTGGCCAGGTCGCTGTCGGGGAAGATCGCCCGCGCTTCCGCCAGCAGATCCTCTGGGCTCACCGGGTTGCCCGGCATGTAGCGCGGGCTGAGGTGGGTCAGCATCAGCCGCTTCACACCGGCGGCCAGGGCCGTCTGCGCCGCCATCGTGCTGGTGGAGTGCTGGCGGGCGAACGCCATCTCGGCCTCGGCGTGGGCGAAGGTGCTTTCGTGGATCAGCAGGTCGGCGCCAGCCGCCAGCTCCACCGCCGCTTCGCAGAACACCGTGTCGGTGCAGTACACAACGCTGCAGCCCGGCCGCTCCGGCCCGCACAGGCTGGCCCCGTTGATGATGCGGCCGTCGTCGAGGCTGACGCTGCGGCCCGCCTTCAGTTCGGCGTAGACCGGCCCGGGGGGAATACCCAGGGCCCGCGCCCGTTCCACATCAAACCGTCCCGGTCGCGGCTTCTGATCCACCCGGTAGGCGTAGGCCGGCACCCGGTGGATCAGCGGGCAGCAGCGCACCGTGACGTCGTCGTCGTCGAGCAGCACGGCACCGCTGCGGGCCGCCTCCCTGACGCGATGGCTGCGCAGCGGGTAGCCGATCCGGGTCGAGGAGGTGCGCAGCACCCCTTCGAGGTAGTCGCGCAGCGGATCGGGCCCGTAGAGGTCGATTCCGTCGCAGGCCCCCGCCAGGCCGAGGCTGGCCAGCAGGCCGGGCAGCCCGAACACATGGTCGCCGTGCATGTGGGTGACGAAGATCCGGCGCAGCTGGCTCACCCGCAGCTCACTGCGCAGGAACTGATGCTGGGTGCCTTCGCCACAGTCGAACAGCCACAGCTCCGACCGCTGGGGCAGCCGCAGGGCAACCGCTGAGACGTTGCGCGCCCGGGTGGGAACGCCCGAACTGGTGCCGAGGAAGGTGACCTGCACGGCCGGCTTTGCCCCCGGACTCTCTGATGCGATCGTGCCACGCCGGGGCTGGCGCCCCAGCGCGCTGCTGGTCACAATGGCCTGCCCGGTCCCGCCCGCTCCCATGCCAAGGCTCCAGCGATCGCTGCCGCTGGCCCTGATGCTGCTGGCCCTGATGCCTGCGGCAACAGTTGCGGCGAGCCCTGAGCCCCAGCTGCGCGTGCTGCTGCAGGAAGCCCCTGCTCTGGCCCTGGCCGTCGCCGATGCGGACGGGCTGCGCCTGCGCGATCGTCATGGGCGCGTGTTGCAGGACCTGCGCGGTGTGTCGTCGCTGCAGCTGCGGGCCAACGGCGCCTGGCTGGAGGTCCGGTCCGCCGGCGTCACAGCCGGTCCGGCCGATGTCGCCGGCTCCGGGGTGCTCGCCGCACCTGAGCTGTGGATCGAACCGCTCAGCGCAGCAGGCCCAGACCCTGCCCTGGTGGTGGATCAGCGTCGCTACCGCGGCCGCCTGCAGCTGCTCGTGCGCGCCGGCTCCGTGCAGCTGATCAACCACGTACCGCTCGAGACCTACCTCACCAGCGTGGTCGGCAGCGAGATGCCCGCCAGCTGGCCGCAGCCGGCCCTGCAGGCCCAGGCGATCGCCGCCCGCACCTATGCCCTCAAGGGGCGCCGGCCTGCTGCCCCCTTCGATCTCAAGGCCACCGTGGCCAGCCAGGTGTATCGCGGCATCGAGGCTGAGACCCCCTCCACCCGGCAGGCGGTGCAGGCCACCCGTGATCTGGTGCTCACCTACGGCAGCAGCCTGATCGATGCGGTGTTCCACAGCAGCAGCGGTGGCAGCACCGAAAGCAGCGGAGACCTCTGGTCGACCCAGCTTCCCTATCTCGTCAGCGTGCCTGATTTCGATCAGGACTCGCCCGTGCGCCAGTGGCGCCAGCCCCTGGATCCTGCCCTGCTGGCCAAGGCGTTTGCGGAGATCGGCGGCGTGCGCGGCATCGAGGTGCTGGCCACCACCGCTACCGGTCGGGTGCGTCAGGTCAGGGTGGTCGGCCCCTCCGGTCAGCTGGTGCTCAGTGGTGCTGCCCTGCGCAGCCGGCTTGGCCTGCGCAGCACCTGGGTGCGGTTCGAGCAGGAAGGCATTCAGGCCCTCACCGGGGCTGCCTCGCCTCTGCCGCTCACGGCTCCGCTGGCGATCCCGCTGCCGCCGCCCCTCCCCCCCTTCGGTCAGCCGCAACTGCTCCTGCAGACCCCCCTCACCCCGATCCCCTCGATGCTCCAGCCGCGCTGGGTGGCGGTGGGCCGCGGCTTCGGTCACGGCATCGGCATGAGCCAGTGGGGGGCCTATGGCATGGCGCGCCGCGGCGATGGCTACGCGGCGATTCTTCAGCACTATTACCGGGGAACCCGGATCACGCCCTACAGCCAGCTGGCGGGGTTGGTGGCCGCTGCGCCAGGCTCAACCGGTGTTCAGGTCAGCGCTGCTGATGCCCAGGTCGTCGCGACGGCTTCCCCTCCCCAGCCCTGAGCTCCGCCAGGCCTCCCTGGCGGGCTGCCCTGGCGGCGTTCTGGAGATCGCGGCCTCTGCGGATGGGGTGTCCGAACGGGTCGCTGCCCTGCTGTTGCGGGCGCTTGAATCCGGTGCGCCGGTGGGGTTGGCCACGGGCCGCACGATGCAGCCGGTGTATGCGGCCCTGCGCCGCCAGCTCGAGGACTGGAGCGACCCTCGGCGCCAGCTGCTGCTGGCCGGGTGGTGCAGCTTCAATCTCGACGAATACGTGGGGCTGGGGGAGGCCGATCCTGGCTCCTTCGCCGCCGAGATGGCCGCAGCCCTGGCGGAGCCCCTGGGATTGGTGCCGGGCCGGCTGCGGCTGCCCAACGGCCGGGCTCCCGATCCCGAGGCGGAAGCGCGGCGCTATGGCGCGGCGGTGGCGGCCGCCGGGGGCATCGGTCTGCAGTTGCTCGGTCTGGGCAGCAATGGTCATGTGGGCTTCAACGAGCCTCCCTGTCTGCGCCAGGCCCCGTGTCGCTGTCTGACCCTCAGCGCCGCCACCCGTCAGCAGAACGCAGCGGCCTTTGGCGCCGATCCGGCGGCGGTGCCGGAGCGGGCGATCACCCTCGGCACCGCCGAGATCCTGGCGGCCCGGGAGGTGCTGCTGGTGGTGACCGGGGCTGCCAAGGCGGAGATCCTGCGCTGCAGCCTGCAGGAGCCCCCCGACCCGGCGGTACCGGCCAGCTGGCTGCAGACCCATCCGCGCCTGCGGGTGGTGGTGGATGCCGATGCCGCGTCGGCCCTGCGGCTCAGCTGAGCGCTGCCTGCATCAGGGCCTCATCGGCCTCGAGGTTGGAGGTCACGCTGCGAACGTCGTCGAGCTCATCGAGGGCATCGAGCAGCTTCAGGCAGCCGGCCAGGGCGGCGGGATCCTCCAGCCGGCACGGGGTGTGGGCGATCCAGCGATGCTCCCAGTCGGCCACGGGCCAGCCCAGCCGCCGCAGCCCGTCCTGCAGGGCCTCCAGGCTCTCGAAGGCCCCGAACACGTCGGCCCCCTCGGCATCGAGTTCGTAGCCCAGGGCGGTGGGGCCGCCCTGCTCCTCCAGCTCCAGCAGGGCCTCCAGCAGGGTTTCCTCCGCCAGATCCGCCCGCTCCAGCCGCACCACGCTGCGGTGCTCGAACAGGTAGCCCACGCAGCCCGTCTCCCCGAGATTGCCGCCGTTCTTGCTGAAGGCCAGCCGCAGTTCCGCCGCCGTGCGGTTGCGGTTGTCGGTGAGGGATTCGATCAGCACCGCCACGCCGCCGGGCCCGTAGCCCTCGTAGCGCACCTCCTCAAACGGATCAGCACCGCCACCGCCCTGGCCGGAGCCCTTGGCGATGGCCCGTTCGATGTTGGCGTTCGGCACCCGGGCCGCCTTGGCCTTCTCGATGGCGGTGCGCAGCTGGAAATTGCCGGTCGGGTCCGCACCGGTGCGGGCCGCCACCATGATCTCGCGGCCGAGCCGCGTGAACACGGCGCCGCGTCTGGCGTCCACCACCGCCTTGGTGCGCTTGATCTGGGCCCATCGGCTGTGGCCGGCCATGGTGCGTGCGGTCGCGAGGGGGGAAAGGGGGTCTGTCAGCCGGCGGCCTGCAGCACCAGGCGCGGTTGCAGCTGGCCGTCGCCTCGGGCGCTGGCCATGCCGGCCAGGTTGCCATCCGGGCCCACCACCACCACGGCGCAGCCGGCATCCAGCGGCGCCTCGCTCCGCTGGGCACGGCCGCAGCGCCAGCCCGTCAGGTCGGCTTCGCTGAGCTGGTGCTGCGGCAGATCGGCCAGGGCCTCCAGCGGATTGATCAGGGCCGGTGCGCTCTGCTGCGACAGCATCTCCAGGGGTACGGCCTGGCTCAGGGTGAAGCCGAGAGCCTCGGTGCGTCGCAGGCTGGCCAGGCAGCCGCCACAACCGAGCTGTTCCCCAAGGTCGCGGGCGAGGGAGCGGATGTAGGTGCCGGCGGAGCAGCGCACGGCCAGCTCCAGCCGGCCGTTGCCGTCCTCCCAGCTGAGCAGCTCCAGCGCGTGGATCGTCACGTTGCGGGGGGGGAGCTCCAGCTGCTCGCCGCGGCGCACCCGCGCATAGGCCCGCTCGCCGTTCACGTGCACGGCCGACACCTGCGGCGGCCGCTGGGCGATGGTGCCCCGGAAGCCTTCCAGGGCCTGCTCCAGGTCGGTCGGCGTCAGTGCCGGCAGGGGGCGCCGTTCCAGCTCCTCTCCCTCCAGGTCGTCGCTGCTGGTGGTGAGGCCCAGCTGGATCACTCCCCGGTAGGCCTTGGTGCCGCTGAGGTAGGGCAGCAGGCGGGTGGCGGGCCCCAGGGCGATCGGCAGCACCCCGGTCACGGCTGGGTCAAGGGTGCCGCCGTGGCCGACCCGACGCAGGCCATAGGCGCGGCGCACCTGGCTGACGCAGGCGTGGGAGCTGAGCCCGGCCGGCTTGTCCAGCACCAGGAAGCCGCAGGGCTGGCCCTGCTCCGTGCTCGCTGCCGCCCCCATCGTTCTCCTGCCTGCGCTGCGCTGCAGGCACTGTTGCACCACGGCACCTACGGTGCGGGCCATGAGCACCACTCCGTTGCCCCCTGCCTCCCCGCTGGCCGGCCTGCCGGCTCTTTCGCCCGAGCGCTTCCTCGTGGATGGGTTTGATCTGCGCCGCCAGCTGGCCGCCCACCTCGGTCTGAGCGCCGAGCAGCTGAGCGAGCGTCTTCCCGGCAGCACCGACCAGCTGGCGGCCCTGCATCCGGGAGCCTTCGATCCTGACCAGGCCGGTGCCTTCTACGAGGAGACGGTCGGCGACGGCCATCTGCTGGAGCTGGCCGCCTGGCACCTCGGCAGCGCCGACTACATCGCCGACACCCTGCGGCTGCAGCAGTCGTTCGCATGCGGCCATGTGCTGGATTTCGGCGGTGGCATCGGCAGCCACGCCCTGGCTGCGGCTGCGCTGCCCCAGGTGGAGGCGGTCTGGTTCGTCGACCTCAATCCCCACAACCGCGCCTTCGTGGAGGCCCGCGCCGCCGAGCTGGGGCTGGCGGGCCGCGTGCGCTGCTTCCGCGACCTGGATGCCGCCGCCCTGCCGGAGCGCTTTGACACGGTGGTGTGCCTGGATGTGCTGGAACACCTGAACGATCCCTCCGCCCAGCTGGAGCAGTTCGCCGAGCGCCTGCAGCCCTCTGGCATCGCCCTGCTCAACTGGTACTTCTTCAAGGGCTTTGCCGGCGAATATCCGTTCCACTTCGATGATCCGCAGCTAGTGGAGCGCTTCTTCCGCACGCTGCAGGGTCGTTTTCTCGAGGTGTTTCACCCCTACCTGATCACCACCCGCGCCTATCGGCCGCTCTGATCCGTCGCTCTGATCCCCCGGGCCCGCCGCGGGGTGGCGCATCAAAAAAGCCGGTGCCATCGGCACCGGCTCTGTTTTGTGGATCAGGCTGGTGGATCCGTTTTGGGATCCTGGTTCTGGATCCGCTGTGGCCCCTGGCTTCAGCCGACGGCCACGTTGATGCGCTTGCGGCTGCGCAGGCCGCGCTTGATCGTGTCGAAGCTGACGACGCCGTCGGTCAGGGCGAACAGGGTGTCGTCGGAGCCACGGCCCACGTTCAGGCCGGGCAGCACCGAGGTGCCGCGCTGACGGATCAGGATCGAGCCGGCGCTCACGGTTTCACCGCCGTAGCGCTTGACGCCGAGGCGCTTGGAGTTGGAGTCGCGGCCGTTGCGGGTGGAGCCGGTGCCTTTCTTGTGGGCCATGGTTCAGGGGAATGGGGAGCTGAGGTGGGGTGAGCTGAAGGGTGAGCGCGGCCCGGCTCAGGCCAGGGCCTTGCCGCCGACGCTGATCGCCTTGACCATCACGCGGGTCAGCTCCTGGCGGTGACCGTTCTTGCGGCGGGTCTTCTTCTTGGGACGCATCTTGTAGACGATCACCTTCGGACCGCGGCGGTGGGCCATCACCTGCAGTTCAACGGTGGCCCCCTTCACGTAGGGCTGGCCGACACTGGCGCTCGTGCCGTCGTTCACCAGCAGCACGTTCTCGAGGGTGAGGGTGCTGTCCACGTCCGCGTGGATGCGGTTCAGGTCGTAGTAGCGGTTGGGCTGAACCCAGACCTGGGTGCCGGAGGTCTCGACGATGGCGTAAGGAGCCGCGGCGCCCGTGGATGCGGCGCTGGAGGAGTCAGTACTCATGGGAACTCGGGCGTGGTCAGGCTGACGGGCGCTCTCCGGCGCGATGGGCCGGGAAACGGGTCGTCATTCGGCCTGCCGCACGGCAATCGAAAGACAAACAAGGATCCTCGCCGTTCAGCTGCCGGATCGTCAACACTGTGGGCGTCGCCAAGGGCCTGATCGCGGCTCATGTCCCAGCCGGCTCTCACGATCGCTTCCCTGCTGGTGGATCCCCGCCTGGAGAAGGCTTGCCGCACCTGGCTCAAGGGCGGCCGCTATCAGCTGGAGGATCTCGGCTCCCGCCCGGATCCCGTGGCTGAGCTGGAGCAGCGGCGCGATGCCTTTGATGTGGTCCTGCTGCAGCAGGGCGTGCTCGCCCCGGAGGTGTACGAGGCTCTGCGCCGCCAGGGACTGGTGCTGCCGGCGGTGGTGGTGGGGGAGGTCAGCGGTCGGCTCGAGTACCACGAAGCTGAGGTGCATCTGCCCCAGGACCAGCTGGAGCAGATCGCCTACAGCGTCGATGCGGCCGTGTCGCGCTTCCTGCGCCGCGGTGTCCCCAGCGGCGATGCGGCGCCGGCCACGCCGGGGCCCTGGCGCCTGCCCAACCGGCTGAGCGGCAGGCTCGGCTACCTCGGTGTCTTCTACAAGCGGGATCCGGCCCTGTTCCTGCGCAATCTGCCCAAGGCGGAGCGCCAGGAGCTGCTGGGCTCCCTGGAGCGCAGCTACCGCGACCTGCTGATCAGCTACTTCAAGGACCCGGCCGCTGCCAACCAGGCGATCGAGAGCTTCGTGCATACCGCCTTCTTCAGCGACCTGCCGATCAACAAGGTGGTGGAGATTCACGTGGACCTCATTGACGTCTTCTGGAAGCAGCTCAAGCTGGAGGGGCACAAGCACGACTTCCTCCAGGACTACCGCCTGGCCCTGCTCGACGTCCTCGCCCATCTCTGCGAGATGTACCGCCGCTCCATTCCCCCGGATCTGCCGATCGCTCCTGCCGCCATGGCGGCCACAGGCCCAGCCGAGGTTGCCGAGACCGGCCTGCCCTCACCCGAGGAGGTGATCTGATGAGCCCCCGCAAGACCTACATCCTCAAGCTCTACGTGGCGGGCAACACGCCCAACTCGATGCGCGCGCTCAAGACCCTGCGCAACATCCTCGACACCGAATTCCAGGGGGTCTATGCCCTCAAGGTGATCGATGTGCTCAAGAATCCACAGCTGGCCGAGGAGGACAAGATCCTGGCCACGCCCACCCTGGCCAAAATCCTGCCGCCACCCGTGCGCCGGATCATCGGCGATCTGTCCGATCGTGAACGGGTGCTGATCGGCCTTGACCTGCTCTATGAGGAGCTCAGTGATGAGGCCCTCTCCGAGCCCTTTGCCGATGGGCCGGTCGATGGCGGCCTCGTCTGAGTTCCCGCTCCCTGTCTGTCGCAGCTTCGCCTCTCCTCCAGCCATCCCCCCGGACCACCCGATCCATGCAGGACCCCAGCTCCCACTCCCATGCATTGACATCGGTGCAGAAGCTCCCCACCGGGATCGAGGGCTTCGACGATATCTGTCAGGGCGGCCTGCCGATCGGCCGATCGACCCTGATCAGCGGTACGTCCGGCACCGGTAAGACCGTATTCTCGTTGAACTTTCTGTACAACGGAATCCGTCAGTTTGATGAGCCGGGCATCTTTGTCACCTTTGAGGAGTCGCCGCTCGATATTCTCAGAAACGCCTCCAGCTTCGGCTGGAACCTGCAGGAGATGGTGGAGCAGGACAAGCTGTTCCTGCTCGATGCCTCACCGGATCCGGAGGGGCAGGATGTGGCGGGTAGCTTTGATCTGTCCGGTCTGATCGAGCGGATCAACTACGCCATTCGCAAGTACAAGGCTCGGCGCGTTGCGATTGATTCGATCACGGCGGTGTTTCAGCAATACGATGCCGTTTCGGTGGTTCGGCGCGAGATCTTTCGCCTGATTGCCAGGCTCAAGGAGATCGGCGTCACCACGGTGATGACGACGGAGCGCATCGACGAATACGGCCCGATTGCCCGCTATGGCGTCGAGGAGTTCGTCTCTGACAACGTTGTGATCCTGCGCAATGTGCTCGAGGGTGAGCGGCGGCGCCGCACCGTGGAGATTCTCAAGCTGCGCGGCACCACCCACATGAAGGGCGAGTTTCCCTTCACGATGGGATCCCATGGCATCAGCATCTTCCCGCTTGGGGCGATGCGGCTTACGCAGCGCAGTTCGAACGTGCGCGTCAGCTCCGGTGTGCCGCGGCTCGATGAGATGTGTGGGGGTGGTTTCTTCAAGGATTCGATCATTCTGGCCACCGGGGCCACCGGTACCGGCAAGACGTTGCTGGTCAGCAAGTTCGTGGAGAACGCCTGCGCCAACCGCGAGCGGGCGATTCTGTTTGCCTATGAGGAATCGCGGGCTCAGTTGCTGCGCAATGCCACCAGCTGGGGCATCGACTTCGAGCAGATGGAGCGTGATGGCCTGCTCAAGATCATCTGTGCCTACCCGGAATCCACCGGTCTGGAGGATCACCTCCAGATCATCAAGACCGAGATCGGTCAGTTCAAGCCCTCGCGCATGGCCATCGATTCACTGTCCGCCCTGGCCCGCGGCGTCAGCCATAACGCCTTCCGCCAGTTTGTGATCGGTGTGACCGGCTACGCCAAACAGGAGGAAATCGCCGGCTTCTTCACGAACACCTCCGAGGAGTTCATGGGTAGCCATTCGATCACCGATTCGCATATTTCCACGATCACCGACACCATTCTGCTGCTGCAGTATGTGGAGATCCGTGGCGAGATGGCCCGCGCCCTCAACGTGTTCAAGATGCGCGGCTCCTGGCACGACAAGGGGATCCGTGAATTCATGATCACTGGCAATGGGCCCGAGATCAAGGATTCCTTCTCCAACTTCGAGCGCATCATCAGCGGCGTGCCGCACCGCATCAACACCGATGAGCGCAGCGAACTGTCGCGCATCGTGCAGGGTGTCGCCAGCGAGGACGGCCTCTGATCCGGCGAGGACACAGGCGCCGACACCTCATCGACTCCCATCCCGGTCTCAGCTGAGTCCAGCCAGCGCTCCGGTCTGGGTCTCAGCTGGGATCGCCGATCATCAGGGCGTCCGGTCGCCGGCGCTCCGCCTCGATCCGCAGTTCGTCCTCATCGGCCTGCTCCAGGGGCAGGTCGAACCAGAAGGTGGTGCCGGTGCCGAGCTCGCTGGCCATGCGGATGCCGGTGCCGTGCTTCTCGAGGATGCCGCGCACGATCGAGAGCCCGAGGCCCGTGCCCACTTCGGTGTGCACCGCGTTCTCGACCCGGTAGAAGCGCTCGAAGATCCGCTCCTGGTCTTCGCGGGAGATGCCTGAACCGGTGTCGGCGATCTCCACCCGCAGGCGCGGCAGCGGTGCGGTGAGCGTGCAGGTGGGATTGTCGGGGTTGGGGGCGGTGCTCGGATCCAGCTGGCAGGTGTCCGGCCAGGGGTAGGCCCGCAGGCTGAGGCGGCCACCGCCGGCGGTGAACTTGAGGCCGTTGCCCACCAGGTTGTCGAACACCTGCAGCAGCAGGTCCCAGTTGCCGCGGATGCGGGGCAGGTGCTCGTCCACATCCAGGCTCAGGGCCACCCCCTTGTCGTCGGCATTGAGGCGGTAGTTGCGAAGGGTCTGCTCCATCGCCGGCCGCAGCTCCACCGGTTCCATCGTCCAGACGCGGTCGCTCTCGAGCCGGGAGAGATCCAGCACGTCGTTGACCAGCCGCGTCAGTCGATCGGTCTCGGCGTTGGCGATCGCCAGGAATTCGCGCTTGTCCTCCTCGCTCAGCTGATCACCGAGGTCGTGCAGGGTTTCCACATAGCTCTTGATGTTGAACAGCGGTGTGCGCAGTTCATGGGAGACGTTGCTGATGAACCGGCTCTGGGCGGCGTTGAGCTCCACCTCCCGGGTCAGGTCCTGCACCGTCACGGCGATGCCCTTGAGGGTCTCGCCGCTGGCATCCCGCACCGACTGCAGCACGATCCGCAGGGTGCGGGCGGGTTCGCCGAAGCTGATGCGCACATCGCTGCTGTCCTTCTCGCCGCTCAGCACAGCCTCCAGCGGTGCCTGCAGATCGAGGGCCAGCTCCTCCGGCAGCTCGCTGGCCAGCTGGGTGCCCTCCAGCTTGCGGCCCTCCCAGCGGAACAGGCGCCGGGCGGTGGGGTTCACCAGCACCACCCGCCCTTCGGCATCGAGCAGCAGGGCGCCGTCGGCCATGGTGGCGATCAACGATTGCTGCTTCACCTGGGCGGCGGTGAGCTCCTCGATGTTGGCCTCGTTGTAGGCCTCCAGCTGGGTGGCCATGGTGTTGAACCCCTCCAGCAGCTCCCCCAGTTCGCCGCCCACCGGCAGGGCGATGCGCGCCTCGAAATTGCCACCGGCGATCGAGCGCACCCCGCGCAGCAGCTCCTTCACCGGTCGGGTGATCGTCAGGGCGTTGAACACTGCCCCGAGGATCACCAGCACCCAGATCGAGATGAACACCGCCACGGTGACCTCGCGGCTGAGGGCGGCGCTGGCCAGGGCCGCTTCGTTGGGGTTGATGCCCAGGGCCAGCACGCCGAGGGTGCGATCGCCGCTCACCAGCGGCACGAACACGTCGGTGACCTGCCCATCGGGGCTCAGGTGCTGGCGGATCAGCGGGTTCTGGGGGCGGCGGGCCAGATCCGCCGGCAGCTCCAGGCGCCGGCTCAGCAGCAGTTCACTGCCGCCGCTGGTGCCGCTGATCGGGATGCCGAGGTAGATCACCCCATCCGGATCGGCGAAGAAGATGTAACGCAGGCTGCGGCTGGAGCGCCAGAACCGCTCCGCCACCGCCGCCAGTTCGCGGTCGTTGCCTTCGGCCACCAGCGGCGTCACGTTGGCGGCCAGCAGCAGGCCCAGGTCGCGCGCGAAGCGGGTGTCGCTCATGCGCACATCGGCCTGGATGCCGTTGAGCGCGAAGAAGGTGATGCCCGTCATCATCAGGCTCACCACCAGGGTGGCGGCCGCCAGCAGCTTGGTCTGCAGCGTGAACTCGGCCCACCAGCGCGCCAGGCGCTGCCAGAGGCTGCGCCGCTGGTCGGCACCGCCTTCGCTGGTCTCGCCTGCGCTGGCGAGGGGGGCGGTCGGTGAGCTGACGCTGGTCACGACGGCGGTGGCGGATGGAGCGGGGTCCAGCGCTGGGGTCTGGATCGCGGCGGGCACCCTAGGCGCGACGCACCTGATGGCCGATGTCGCGCCGGTAGGTCATGCCGTCGAAGCGCACCTGGGCCAGGCCGGCGTAGGCCAGCTCAAAAGCCGAATCGAAGTCGTCGGCCTGGGCCACCATGGCCAGCACGCGCCCGCCACTGCTGACGCAGCGGTCATCCTCGAGTCGGCGTGTGCCGGCATGGAACAGCTGCAGGTCGTCGCCGGTCTGCAGCTGGCCTTCGATCGGATCGCCCTTGCGGATCTCACCGGGATAGCCCTGGGCCGCGGCGATCACGCAGGCGCTGCAGCGCGGCGCGATCGTCAGCTCCGGCGCCTGGTCGAGCCGGCCGCGGGCGCAGGCCAGCAGCACCGCCGCCAGCTCGGGCCCGAGCAGGGGCATCAGCGTCTCGCACTCCGGATCGCCGAAGCGGCAGTTGAACTCGATCACGCTGGGGCCGTCGGCGGTCAGCATCAGGCCGGCGTAGATCACGCCGCGGTAGTCGATGCCGCGGGACCGGAGTGCCGCGAGGGTGGGATCGAGCACCAGCCGCTGAACCTCTGCCAGGCCGGCGGCGTCGAGCAGCGGCGCCGGCGCGTAGGCCCCCATGCCGCCGGTGTTGGGGCCCGTATCGCCTTCGCCGATCCGCTTGTGATCCTGGGCCGGCGGCAGCAGCACCATCCGCTCGCCATCACAGAGCGCGAACACCGACACCTCAGGCCCGACCGTGCGCTCCTCCAGCACCAGCGAGGCGCCCTCGCCCTCGCCGAAGCGGCCCGCGAAGATCTCCTCGATCGCGGCGCGGGCCTCCTCCATCGTTTCAGCCACGGTGACCCCCTTGCCGGCGGCCAGGCCATCGGCCTTGACCACCAGGGGCTTGCCCTGGGCTTCCAGGGCCGCCAGGGCCTGCTCGCGGCTGTCGGCCGGCCAGTGGCCTGCGGTGGGCACCCCCGCTTCCTGCATCAGCGCCTTGGCCCATTGCTTGCTGGCCTCCAGCCGTGCTCCATCGGCGCCGGGGCCGAACACGGCAAACCCGGCCTGGCGCAGCCGATCGGCCAGCCCGGCCGCCAGGGGAGCTTCCGGGCCTACCACCACCAGATCGATCGACCGGCGGCTGCAGAGTTCCAGCAGCCCGGCCTGGTCGTTTTCGGCCACATCGAGGCGGCTGACGCCCTCAAGATCGGTGGTGCCGCCATTGCCGGGCGTCACCCAGACCTGTTCCACACCCCGGCTGCGGGCCAGGGCCCAGCCCAGGGCGTTCTCACGGCCGCCACCGCCCACCACCAGCACCCGCGCCGGTTCGGCGGAGCTGGACATCGGCTGGTGGGCGTCGCTGGTCATGGTGGCCATGGATCGAGGGCGGATCGGCTGCTTCCCCTAGGTTGTGCGCAGAGGCGCGCTGCCGGTGCCAATCCTTCTTACCTCGCCGCACGGCGGCCGGCGCTTGCTGCCCATCCATCTGGCGCTTGCCCTGGTTATGCCCCTGCTGGCCAGCGTTGCTGCCCCTGCACCCGGCAGGGCCCAGGGTGGGCCCCTGGGCGCGCTCGGGCGTCTGTTCGAGAAACCGCCGCCGCCGCCGGGTCCGTCGGCCCCCCCCGTGCCCGGCAGCACGCCCGAGCCGAAGTTTCAGGCCCTGCTGCGGAGCGGCACGATTCCGCAGCTGAATCTGGCCTGCAAGGAAGCGGCCGACTTCGGCTTCACAACCCGACTGCGCCTTCTGCAGGCGCGTCTGCTCACCGTCGCGCCGGCCCCGCAACCTCTGCCGGTGGTTCTGGTCAATGCCAATGCCCTGCTGACCTGCCGCGCTCCCGAGACCGCCCTGACGGTGCTCGATCGCTACAGCCCGGCGCCCGGACCCGGCCGCTCCCAGTGGCTGGTGCTGCGTTGGCGGGCGGCCCAGGCAGGTCTGCGGCATCGCCTTGCGGCCGAGACCCTGGAACAACTCGCGGCGGGTAACCCCGCCGGTCTGGAGTTGGTGGCGCTGCCGCTCCAGCTCCGTCAGGACGGCACCCTGGCCACACGCCCCGCGCTTGATGCCTACGCCGATCACCTGGAGGTGCTCGGCCGGCGTCAGGAGGCGGCTGCCGCCCTGCTGACGGGCGCGATCCCCGGTCAGCTCGCCGCCGAGCGGCTGCAGCGGGCTGTGGCTCTGCTCGATCAGATGTCGCTGGAGGAGCGTGATCCGCTGCTGGAGCGCGCCCTCGATCAGGCCGCCGCCGCCCAGTCCTGGGGCCTGGCTCTGGCCCTGCTGAATGATCAGCGCCGTCTCTATGCGCAGGCCGGCATCCCGGCGGATCGGGCCAATGCCCGGCTGCAGCGGCTCAGCCAGCGGGTGGATGATGCCTACAGCGAATGGCAGCTCAGGCGGCAGGATCCTCAGCAGGCCGCCCGCACCGCGCAGCTGCAGGAGCAGCTGCGCTCGCCGCGCGCTCCCGGAGGCCACGCCACATCCCCCCCATGACGACATCCCACGGACCGCTCCTCCACGAAGGCAAGGCCAAGCGGGTCTACGCCACCCAGGATCCCGAGCGGGTGGCGGTGGAATTCAAGGACGACGCCACCGCCTTCAACGCCCTCAAGAAGGCGCAGCTGTCCGGCAAGGGTGAGATGAACTGCCAGATCAGTGCTCGATTGTTCGAGCTGCTGGAGCGGGAGGGCATCCCCACCCACTACCTGGGCCTGCAGGCGGCCAACTGGATGCTGGTGAAGTCGGTGCGGATCGTGCCGGTGGAGGTGGTGGTGCGCAACACCGCCTTCGGCTCGCTCTGCAAGCAGATGCCGATCGAACCGGGCACGGCCCTCGAGCCGCCGCTGCTGGACCTTTACTACAAGGACGATGCCTTCGGCGATCCGCTGCTGACCGAAGCCCGCCTGGCCCGCCTGGCGCTGCTGACGCCGGACCAGCGCCAGGAGCTGGAGCGCCTGGCCTTCGCCGTGAACGACACCCTGCGGCGCTTCTTTGCCGGTATTCAGCTGCAGCTGGTGGATTTCAAGATCGAGCTTGGTTTCAGCGCCGACGGCACCCTGCTGGTGGCCGATGAGATCAGCCCAGACACCTGCCGCCTCTGGGATCAGCGCCAGTCGGATGCCCAGGCCCGCATCCTCGACAAGGATCGTTTCCGACAGGATCTCGGCGGCGTCGTGGAGGCCTACGGGGAGGTTCTCAAACGGGTCCAGGGTGCCTGTCCATCCCCCCGCTTCGACGGGTAAGTTCGGCGTCATTTGCGGCTCGTCCGCATCCGACCCACTTCCCATGGCTGCCAACCGCATCCGTCTGAGCCGCGTTCTTCCCCTGGCGGCCGTGGCAGCTGCGGCCGCCCTGGCTCAGCCGGCCCTGGCACAGCCGGCGGGTACCCCCACCCCGGACTCAGGACCCGCAGCGGCGCCGGCAGCTCCGGAGCCCACCGCTGAGCCCACGGTTCAGCCGCTGGCGACACCGACGCCGGCGGAGCCGAAGGTGCTGATCAGTGAGGTGGTCGTTCGGGGTATCGAAGGTCATCCCGAGCGCGAGCGGCTGGAGATCGCCGTCTACGACGCCATGGCGACCCGCCCGGGCAGCCGCGTCACACGATCCGAGCTGCAGAACGACCTTTCGGCCATCTATGCCACCGGTTGGTTCTCGGATGTGCGTATCCAGCCGGTGGACAGCCCGCTGGGGGTCCAGCTGGTGGTCAACGTGGCACCGAACCCCGTGCTCACCCAGGTGGAGCTGGAGGGCGTCGGTGCCAAGACGAAGATCCCGGCTTCTCTGATTCCGGATACCTTCGCCGCCGATTACGGCAAGACCCTCAATCTCAACGCTCTGCAGGCCCGCATCGCCAGCCTGCAGAAGTGGTATGCCGATCAGGGCTATTCCCTGGCGCGGGTGAGTGGACCAACGCGTGTCAGCCCCGAGGGTGTCGTCCAGCTGCTGGTGCGCGAGGGCACCGTGGCCGGCGTTGAGGTGCAGTTCCTCAACAAGGAAGGGGAGAGCACCAATGACAAGGGGCAGGCCATCCGCGGCAAGACCAAGCCGTGGGTGATCACCCGGGAGATTTCGATCAAGCCTGGCGACACCTTCAACCGTCGTCAGCTGGAGGAGGACCTCAAGCGCCTGTACGGCACCGGTCTGTTCGGAGACGTCAAGGTCACGCTTCGCCCGGAGGCAGGGGCCCCAGGTTCGGTCACGATCGTGCTCGGCATCGTTGAGCAGTCGACCGGTTCACTCTCCGGTGGTCTCGGCTACAGCCAGAGTCAGGGCGTGTTCGGCCAGGTGCAGATCCAGGACAGCAACATGCTTGGGCGTGCCTGGGATCTGGCCCTCAACTTCACCTATGGCCAGTTTGGTGGCCTGGCCGATATTTCCTTCACCGATCCCTGGATCAAGGGCGATAAGTACCGCACGGCATTCCGAGCCCGGCTGTTCCTGAGCCGAGAAGTTCCCCAGATCTTCCAGAGTCAGAACAATGGCTCATTCCTGACCGTCTCTGACGTTTCCAACAGCTTCTTCCAGGCTCCTTCCACTGCCCTGGCCTACAACAGCAACAGCACCTCCTTCGGGGGGCCTTACGTCTCCCCCACTGCCGCCAAGGCGGCGAATGCTTCCCTTGGCGTTAATAACAACTGGTTTGCTCTTGATGGAAACTCAGTCGCACTGCAGCGGGTGGGTGGCAACGTGCAGGTGGTGCGTCCGCTCAATGGAGGTAACCCCTACAAGCGAGCACCCTGGAGTGTGGTGCTGGGCCTTAGTGCTCAGCAGGTGACGCCAATCAATTTTGCTGGCCAGATCATGCCGTATGCCGTCAATGGCAACAGCCTGCTTGGCCAGTCCACGGTCGCCAATGTCATTTGTATCGCCTACAACTGCGCATCGCGCAACCAGTTGGTTGGCCTTCGGGTTGCGGCAACGATGAGCACCCTCAACGACCAGCGCAACCCCACGTCCGGCAACTTCCTCAGCCTCGGCACCGAGCAGTTCCTGTCTGTTGGCCCTGATTCCCCGACCTTCAATCGTTTGAGGGGGAGTTACACCCACTACATCCCTGTCAACTGGCTGAAGATCTTCAAGGGATGCCGCCCTAAGCCCGGCCAGACCCCCGATTGCAAGCAGGCGCTCGCCTTCCAGGCTTCCGTCGGCGCCAACGTGGGCCAGCTGCCCACCTATGAGGCCTTCTGCCTTGGTGGTGCCAACTCCGTACGCGGCTACTACGACTGCGATCTCGGGGTCGGCAAGACCTTCGGTGAGGCCACCATCGAGTACCGCTTCCCCCTGTTCAGCATCATCAGCGGTGAACTGTTCGTTGACGGGGGCACCACCTTCGGCAGTCAGGCCAGCGTCAGCGGCAACCCGGGTGCCCAGCTCGGCAAGCCCGGCCAGGGCTTCTCGGTGGGTACAGGTCTGATCGTCACCACCCCCGTGGGCCCGCTGCGCCTGGAAGTGGCCAGCCAGGACTTCACGGGTGAATGGCGCTTCAACCTCGGCGTGGGCTGGAAGTTCTGATCATGGTTCTGTCGTCTCCCTCTGCAGTGGCCTCAGCCGAAGCCTGGCCGGCCGATTACAGCCAGGCCTGGACTCTGGCCTCCCCTGTGGAGTGCAGCGGCGTTGGCCTGCACAGTGGCGGCGTGGCCCGCGTGCGGCTCGAGCCCAGTGATCAGCCCGGTTTCCGGGTCGGCTGGCTCGAGGCACCCCAGCAGCCTCTGCAGCGGTTGCATCCCTCTCAGGTGGCCGACACCCAGCTCTGCACGGCCCTCCAGTTGGACGGTGGGCGCCTGGCCACGGTGGAGCATCTGCTGGCGGCCCTGGCCGGTGTGGGTCTGACGGGGGCTGATCTGCTGGTGGAGGGGCATGAGATTCCGCTCTTGGATGGATCCGCTCAGCCCTGGGTGGAGCTGATCGCCTCAGCGGGCCTGCGTTGCCTTGGGGAGCGCGCCCCGTCGCCGTCCCTGATGCAGCCGATCACCCTGCAGCAGGGACAGAGCTTTGCCACGGCCCTTCCCTCCGATCGCCTGCGCCTGGCTGCGGCGATCGAGTTTCCCCAGGCTGCCATCGGTCGCCAGCTCTACAGCCTGGAGCTCACCCCCGTTCTCTTCGTGCGCGAGATCGCACCGGCCCGCACCTTCGGGTTCCGCGAGCAGGTGGAGCAGCTCAGGGCCGCCGGCCTGATCCAGGGTGGCGCTCTCGATAATGCCCTCGTCTGTGATGGGGACCACTGGCTGAATCCCCCCCTGCGCTATCCAGACGAACCGGTGCGCCATAAGCTCCTTGATCTGCTGGGGGACCTTGCCCTGGCGGGTCTGCCCCAGGCGCAGGTGTTCGCCTTCCGTGGCTCCCATGGGCTGCACACGGCGCTGGCTGCGGCCCTGGCTTCTCTTCCTTGATCTCCTTGACCGCCACCACTGTTTCACCGAGCGCCACCCCCGGCGTCGAGGCCAAAGCCACCCCTCAGGCTCCCGTGCTCACGAGCGAACAGATCCAGGGGCTGCTGCCCCATCGCTATCCCTTCGCCCTGGTGGATCGCGTGATCGAGCATGAGCCCGGCAAGCGGGCCGTGGCGATCAAGAACGTCACCTTCAACGAGCCACAGTTTCAGGGCCATTTCCCAGGCCGCCCGCTGATGCCCGGCGTGTTGATCGTCGAGGCGATGGCACAGGTGGGGGGATTGATCGTGACCCAGATGCCCGATCTGCCCAAGGGCCTGTTCGTGTTCGCCGGTATCGATGGTGTTCGCTTCCGCCGGCCTGTGGTGCCTGGCGATCAGCTGGTGATCAGCTGCGAGCTGCTCAGCCTCAAGCGGCAGCGATTCGGCAAGGTGCGGGCCCAGGCCACGGTCGATGGTGAACTGGTCTGCGCCGGTGAACTGATGTTCTCCCTGGTCGACTGACGCCCACCATGAGCAGTATCGCCACGGAAACGCGCATCCACCCCACGGCGGTGGTGGATCCCCAGGCTCAGCTCGATGGCGGGGTCGAGGTTGGCCCCTATGCCGTGATCGGTCCCCAGGTGTGCATCGGTGCCGGCAGTCGCATCGGGCCCCACGTGGTGCTGGATGGTCGGGTCACCATGGGCCGGGGAAACCGGATCTTCCCCGGTGCCTGCATCGGCGCTGAACCGCAGGATCTGAAGTACAGCGGAGCTCCCACGGAGGTGGTGCTCGGCGATGACAACGCCATCCGTGAGTGCGTCACCATCAATCGCGCCACCCATGAGGGTGAGCAGACCCGGATCGGAAACGGCAACCTGCTGATGGCCTACAGCCATCTCGGCCATAACTGCGACCTTGGTGATCGCATCGTCATCGCCAATGGTGTGGCCGTCGCCGGTCACGTCGTGATCGGTGACCGCGCCGTGATCGGTGGCGTGCTCGGGATCCACCAGTTCGTGCACATCGGCACGATGGCGATGGTTGGCGGTATGAGCCGCATCGATCGCGATGTTCCTCCCTACGCCATCGTGGAAGGCCACCCTGGCCGACTGCGCGGCCTGAACCGCATCGGGATCAAGCGCAGCGGCCTGACCGAGCTCGATGGTGGCGCCCAGGCCAGACAGCTCCAGCAGGTCTGGGCCGAGATCTATCGCAGTGATGCGGTGCTCACCGAGGCCCTTCGGACCGTCCGTCGTCTGGAACTGCACCCGCCGGCCGAAGCCCTGGTGAGCTTCCTGGAGGCTTCGATCACACCAGGCCGCCGTGGCCCCCTGCCCGCGGGGCGCGGATGAAGCGGCTGCTGATCAGCACCGGAGAGGTGTCGGGCGACCTTCAGGGGGGTCTGCTGGTTGAGGCGCTGCTGGCTGAGGCCAGGCGACGGTCCATCCCCCTGGAGATCACCGCCCTTGGGGGGCAGCGCATGCGGCGGGCCGGGGCCCAGTTGCTGGCTGATACCGCGCCGATGGGGGCGATCGGTCTTTGGGAGGCCCTGCCTCTGGTCTTGCCGACCCTGCGTCTGCAGCGCCGCGTCAACCGTTGGCTGCGCCAGACGCCCCCGGATGGCGTCGTGCTGATCGACTACATGGGCGCGAACGTCGGCCTGGGTCTGCGCATCCGCCGTCTCCTGCCGGCGGTGCCGATCACCTATTACATCGCCCCGCAGGAATGGGCCTTCAGCCTCGGCGATGGCGGCACCACCCGGCTGATCGGCTTCACCGACCGGATCCTGGCGATCTTCCCGGAGGAAGCCCGCTTCTACGGCGCCCGTGGTGCTGCCGTCACCTGGGTCGGCCATCCGTTGCTGGACACCCTCTCGGAGCTTCCCTCCCGCGAGCGGGCCAGAAGCGAGCTGGGACTTCAGCCCGATGAGCGGTTGCTGCTGCTGCTGCCTGCCTCCCGCAAGCAGGAGCTGCGCTATCTGCTGCCACCGCTGGCTGCTGCCGCGGCGGAGCTGCAGCGGCGTTGTCCCGGCCTTCGGGTGATGGTGCCGGCCGGCCAGGCGGCCTTCGAGCCGGTGTTGAAGGCGATGCTGGCCGAGGCCGGTGTCCAGGCCGAGGTGGTGCCTGCCTCAGCTGCGGATCGCCTCCGGCCGCTGCTCTGTGCCGCCGCCGACCTCGCACTCAATAAATCCGGCACCGTCAACCTCGAGCTGGCCTTGCGCGGTGTGCCCCAGGTGGTGGGTTACCGCGTCAGCCGCCCGACGGCCTGGGTGGCCCGCCATTTGCTGCGTTTTCAGGTTGATCACATCTCGCCGGTGAATCTTGTGCTGGAGGAGCGGCTGGTCCCCGAGCTGCTGCAGGATGAGCTGACCCCTGCGGCGGTGGTGGCGGCGGCCCTGCCGCTGCTGGATTCGGCCGAGGCGCGGCAGCGGATGGTGGAGGGCTATGCACGCCTGCGCCAGGCCCTCGGCGAGCCAGGCGTGACCCGCCGGGCTGCCAACGCCATCCTTGACGGCCTGATTGCCGCTTCACCCCAATGAGCTCGATCCAAGCCCCACGTCCGAGCCCGGGACCTGTCCGGATCCTGGCCGCCTCCCGATGGGCTGCCCGACAGGCCGTGCTGCTGGCGCTGCTGCTCGGTGCGCTGCTGTTGCCCCAGCCCCTGGCTGCGGTCGCGGCCGGAGCCAGCGCCGAAGCGGTCTTCGCCGGGGGCTGCTTCTGGTGCCTGGAGCACGATCTGGAGCAGCTGCCCGGTGTGCTCGAGGCGGTGAGCGGCTACAGCGGCGGCTCTCTGGCGAGCCCCACCTACCGCCAGGTTTCGGCGGGTGGCACCGGCCATCAGGAGGTGGTGCGGGTTCGCTTCGATCCCGCCCGTCTGAGTTACGCCACCCTGTTGCGGGCCTACTGGCGCAACGTGGACCCCGTCGATGGTGGCGGGCAGTTCTGTGATCGCGGCAGTTCCTACCGTCCGGTGATCTTCACCGGCGATGCGAGCCAGCTGGAGCAGGCCCGCGCCAGCCTCCAGGCGGCCGCCCGGGAGCTGGGGCAACCTGCCGGTGCCATTCAGGTGCGAATCCGACCACGCCAGACCTTCTGGCCGGCCGAGGCTTACCACCAGGACTATGCCGACCACAATGCGCTCAAGTACCGCTACTACCGCTGGGCCTGTGGCCGTGATCAGCGGTTGGATGCGGTGTGGGGACGGCGGGCGCGCAGCAGCCAGGCCTGGTCCTCACCCCTGTGACGATCCGCGCACGCCAGCAGGGCGTGCCTCGCCACGGCTGCACCCTCGAATCCGAGGAAAAGCTGAAGGATCGCCGCAGCGATTTCAGCGTTTTTGTAGTCCTGGTCAGGGTTTTGCCAGATTTTCCTCTGGCGGGTGGCTCTTAGGTTGAGTCCGACTCGACTGCAGGTGTGTGTATGTATCTGCTGACGATTCGCGATGGACTCGTGACGCGTCATATCGGCCCCTACGAGAGCCCCAAGCAGGCCTCGGATGATCTCGATCGCCTGTTGGCGCGGTTCGGCGAACGGGCGCGCTGGCAGATCCACGCGCTTGAGGCCCCGGATCAGGTGTTCGCTGCCGGCGACCGCGGCAAGCGGCCACCCATGGCCGCTGTGGCCTGATTCAGCGGGGCCGCTGACCTGGGTAGCCGCGCAGCAGCCCACTTTCCACCATCAGCCCCACGCCGCCCACGATCGCGATCAGGCTGAGCACCCCGTACCAGAACCATGGGCCGGCGCTGTCGCCCGTGGCCGTGGCCTGCAGGGTGCGGCGCTGGATCGTTTCAGCGAACAGGCACAATCCCGCAGGCAGCAGCAGAACGCCCACCTGGGCCTTCAGGAACCAGCGGATCTTGGGGAGGGCCATGCTGGCGAGAGGAGCGCGGCTCAGCCTAGGCCGGGCCGCCGGCACACACCCAGTTCACCAGCGTGCGCACGCCGAAGCCCGTGGCGCCAGCCGGGTCAAGGCCCCGGCCCTTGTCGCTCCAGACCGTGCCGGCGATGTCCAGGTGGGCCCAGGGGACCTGCCCGGCCACGAAGTCCTGCAGGAACAGCGCGGCAGTGATCGAGCCGCCGGGGCGCGGACCGGTGTTCTTCATGTCGGCCAGGCCACTCTTGAGACCTTCGCGGTAGGAGGCGCGCAGGGGCATGCGCCAGAGGTTCTCGCCCCCCTGTTCCGCAGCCTGGAGCAGGGCCCCGGCCAGCCCATCGCTGGGCGACCACAGGCCGGCGATCTCCTCGCCCAGGGCGATCACACAGGCGCCGGTGAGGGTGGCCAGATCGACGATCGCGTCAGGGTCCAGCTTGCTGGCGTACACCAGCGCATCCGCCAGGGTGAGTCGCCCCTCGGCATCGGTGTTGTTGATCTCGATCGTCTTGCCGTTCGAGGCCTTGACGATCGCGCCGGGGTGAATCGCACCGCCGCTGATCATGTTCTCGCAGGCGGCCACGATCATGTGCACCTCGACGCCAGCCGGCTTCAGCTCGGCGATCGCCCGCATGGCCCCCAGCACCGCCGCGCTGCCGCCCATGTCGTACTTCATCATCTCGATCTGGGAGCCTGCGGTCTTGAGGTTGTAGCCGCCGGAATCGAAGGTGAGCCCCTTGCCCACCAGCGCCAGTCGGCGCTTCACCTCACCGCTGGGGCGGTAGGTGAGGTGGATGAACTTCGGCGCCAGGTCCGAGCCCTGGGCCACCGCCAGATAGGAGCCCATGCCCAGGGCTTCGCAGTCGGCCCGCTCCAGCACCTTCAGCTCCAGGCTGAAGTCGCGCGCGATGCTGGCGGCGGTATCCGCCAGGGCCTGGGGCGTGACCACATTCGGCGGTGCGGCCACCAGCTCGCGGGCCAGCTCCACCCCGCTGCACAGGGCCGGTGCCGAGGCCACCGCCTCGTTGGCCGCCACCTCGGCGCCGGCGGGCAGGCCCAGCAGCACCACCTCGGCCAGGCCGGGGGTCGGCTCGGCCTCACTCTTGAAGCGCTGGTCCGCGTAGAGGCTGAGTCGGGCTGCTGCGGCCATGGCGGCAGCGGCGGCGCTCGTCTCCAGCCCATCCAGTGGCAGGGTCAGCCCCAGGCGTCGGGCACCACCGGTCACGGCGGCCCTGCTGGCGGTGGCGGTGGCGTTGCGCAGTTGCTCGTAGCCGAAGCAGGCGGGCTCACCCAGGCCGATCACCAGCAGGGTGGCCGGTGTTTCTCCCAGCCGCTCGACGCTCACGCACTCGCCGGGCTTGGCCTTGAAGCGTCGCTGCTCCAGCCGTTCCAGCAACGCCGCGCCGAACCGGCCGGCCAGGGCGCTCCGGCCCGCTTCGCCCGCCTCGCCGGCGAACAGGCCCACCGCCAGGGCATCGCCGCCCCAGGCGTGAAGGCTGTCGGTGCTGCAGCGGAACACGAGGGCCATCAATGGAGCGCAGGTGGGCGCGATGGTAGGGCGATCAGTCCGGTTCGGCGGTGAATGGAGTGGCCCAGCGGCCTCGCGTTTCCTTGTTGAAGGGCGGTAGCCAGTGCCGGATCAGGGCCTGCTCCAGCGCTCGCCGCGGCTTCACCGCCGCCGGTGCATCCCGCCAGAAGCGGATGCTGGGCGCACTGCCCAGTCCCGCCTGCCGCAGGGCCTCGCCATAGGCGGCCAGGTACCGCTTGCAGTCGTGCTCTCCTTTCCAGCGCCGATCCGCCTGCCCCGTTTCCCCCACATAGAGCAGCAGAGAACCCGTCAGGTGCGGTGGTCGATCGAGCACGAAATAGAGCGCGGCCCCCTGCGGCCCCTGATCGGGCCAGCGCCAGAACTGCAGGTGCTGGGCCGCGAGGGCCAGGGGGTCCAGCTCCTGTACACGGGCTGCGCCCTCCCGGGCCGTGTCTCCGAACAGATCGCCCTGGCCGGGGCTCGATGCGAGCCTGCGCCCGGCTGCCGTGAAGCGAGGCGCCTGGAATTCCTCCAGGCGCTCCTGCCAGGCGCGCAGCTGGTGCTCCAGCAGCGGCAGATCGTCGATGCCTCTGTCGATCGCCGGATCGATGGTCTCGAACAGGTGTCCCTGGCGCGGTGCGAACGGAGCTGGCATCGCGCTTCAGGCCGAGCGGGGCAGTTCCGGTCCCGCCGGCCCGCTGCCGAAGCACACGCGGCCGATCAGCTCCTCCACCACGGCCGCCGGCAGCTGCAGGCGCTCCTGCAGATCGGCCAGGTTCCGGAAGGGGCCGCGCTGCCGCTCGCGCAGCAGCCGCTCGCAGCGCTGTTCATTGAGCTGGGGAAGCCGCTGCCGCAGTTCAGTGGCCCCGGCCCGGTTGAGATCGAGGGGGCGCAGCCGTGGGGCAGCCGGCGTCGCATCGCCGTACCAGCGGAACAGCAGCAGCGGTTGCCAGCTGACGACCACGGCAGTGGGAAGATCCAGCAACCGCTGCAGATCCTCGGGGCCGCTGAGCTGCACGCCGCCACGCTGTAATCGCAGCAGCAGGTCCACATGGTCGGCCGTCATCCCGGGCAGCCGGCGCCAGTCGGCTGCAGTCGCACGGTTCACGTCGAGGCGCCACCCCAGTGCCGCGGCGTGGCGGACCTCGCCGGCATCCTTTAACCCCCGTGCCGGATCCTGGCGCAGCCTGAGCTCCAGCAGATCCCGCTCGATCTGATCCTGGTCGGCCTCAGGCACCGGCCCGGTTTTTGCGGTGGCGCCCGGTTGGGCCGGTGCCGTCAGGCGGGCGGCAGGGCGCGGCCTCGCCGGCAGCTGCCCGGTGGCCTGCAGCAGGCTGCGGGCAAGGGGGTCTAACCAGTGGCCCTTGGCCATGGCGCGTCAGCGCTCGGCACGATCGACAGACCTTAACCAGCATCCGGCCAGTCCACCAAGCCCAGCCGCAGCCCTTGCACCACGGCATGGGTGCGATCGCGGGCCTCCAGTTTCTGTCGGATCGTGCGCATGTGGCTCTTCACGGTTTCCAGGCTGATGAACAGTCCGGCCGCTATGGCGGTGTTCGGGTTGCCAGCCGCCGCCAGCTGCAGCACCTGGCGCTCCCGATCGCTCAGCTGGGCCGAGGCAGGCGGTGGCGGGGCGGGGTGGTGATGGAGGTACTGGCTCGCCAGGGTGCGATCGATGTAGATGCCACCACCGGCCAGGCAGCTGAGCGCCTGGGGCACCGTGCCCTGGCCGAGGCGATGCTCGAGGCAGAGACCATCGCAGCCCGCTTCGATCGCGCGGCGCACCGCAGGCGTCTCGCTGCGCTCGCCCACGATCAGCAGGGTGCGCACGTCTGGCCAGCGCCGCTTGACCTGGCTCACCAGATCGTCGCCGCTGCCCCGCTCCAGCTGATCGGTGGCCACCAGGAGTGTGGCCTGCTTCTGCTTGATCAGCCGCAGGGCGGCGAATTCATCGGTGGTGGCCCCCACCAGCTGACCGTTGCGATCCAGGCAGTGGATGCAGAGATTCAGGCTGAGCCGGCTGCCCATGCAGGCCACCACGCGTTCCTCCTGCAGCAGTTCGCTGCAGCGTTGGGTGTACTGCCGCACCTGTGCGATCAACGCCGTGTAGTCCATGGCTGATGCCCTCTGTTGGCACTGTGTCCAGGGCAGCTGTGGCTGTCAGCCCGCTGCCGGGGGATCGGCCCGGGGGCGGGATACGTGGATCCGCACTCCCGTTGCCGGCGGCCCCGATCCACAATCTCCTCAACCGTGTCGGCCCCTTTCGCCATGGCTTTCTTCGATTCCGAGATCGTTCAGGAGGACGCCAGGCGTCTGTTCGGTGACTACCAGCAGCTGATGCAGCTGGGCGGTGAGTACGGCAAGTTCGATCGCGAGGGCAAGAAGCTGTTCATCGAGCGGATGGAGGAGCTGATGGACCGCTACCGCGTGTTCATGAAGCGCTTCGAGCTCTCCGACGACTTCCAGGCCAAGCTCACCGTCGAGCAGCTGCGCACCCAGCTGGGGCAGTTCGGCATGACCCCCGATCAGATGTTCGAGCAGATGCAGCGCACCCTCGACCGGATGAAGGACGAGCTGGCGAAGCAGGGCTGAGCGCCTGCCTACGATCCGCCCCTGAACAGCAGCGCCGGTCCGGCGATCAGGGAGTGATGGCCAACGACGCCTGGGGATTGCCGATGCCGTTGGCCCGGGGAGTGGCCGATCTGTTTCCCGCCGGCAGCGCCGAGGGTGCTCCCACTGATGCGGATCAGCAGCTGGCGGCGCGCCTGGCCGAGGCGGAGCGCGAGGGCCGTCCCCTGCGGGTCAAGCTGGGCATCGACCCCACCGGCTCCGACATCCACCTGGGGCACTCGATCCTGTTCCGCAAGCTGCGGGCCTTTCAGGACGCCGGCCACACCGCCGTGCTGATCATCGGCGACTTCACCGCCCGCATCGGTGATCCCACCGGCAAGAGCTCCACCCGCGTGCAGCTCAGCGCCGAGGCGGTGGAGGCCAACGCCGCCACCTACCTGCAGCAGCTTGGGCAGGGGCAGGATCCCGAGCGGGCCCTGCTCGATTTCACGACCCCCGGCCGGCTGGAGGTGCGCCGTAACAGTGAGTGGCTCTCGGGGCTGGATCTGCCGCAGGTGATCGAGCTGCTCGGTATCTCCACCGTGGGTCAGATGCTGGCCAAGGAGGACTTCGCCAACCGCTACGGCTCCGGCACGCCGATCTCCCTGCACGAGTTCCTCTACCCGCTGCTGCAGGGCTACGACTCGGTGGCGATCCGCGCCGACCTGGAGCTCGGCGGGACCGATCAGAAGTTCAACGTGGCCATGGGCCGCGACCTGCAGCGCCACTTCGGCCAGCGCCCCCAGTTCGGCATGCTGCTGCCGATCCTGCCCGGCCTCGATGGCGTGCAGAAGATGAGCAAGAGCCTCGGCAACACCGTGGGCCTCAGTGAAGACCCGCTCTCGATGTATTCGAAGCTGGAGAAGGTGCCCGATGCGGTGGTGGAGGAGTACCTCACCCTGCTCACCGATCTCGATCTCACTGCTCTGCCTGCGAACCCCCGCGAGCGCCAGAAGGCGATGGCCCTGGAGGTGACCAGGCAGCGCCATGGCGAGGCGGCGGCCGGGCAGGCTCAGGCCGATGCGGCGACCCTGGTGGGAGGTGCCAGCGGCAGTGGCGCGGCTGGTGCTGAAGTGCCCGAGGCCTCGCTGGCGGCGGTGAATTTCCCGGCCAAGGCCTTCTATCTGCTCAGCGCCGTGGGGATCTGCGCCAGCAGCAGCGAAGCGCGCCGTCAGATCCAGGGTGGTGGCGTCAAGCTGGATGGTGAGAAGCTGGCCGATCCCAACCAGGAATTCGCCGACGCCGCAGTGCTGCAGGGCAAGGTGCTTCAGCTCGGCAAGAAGACCTTCCGGCGCCTCGTGGGCTGAGCGCAGTCGCGCCGGGCTACCTGGCATCGCCTCGGCGGCCACGCGCCGTGGATGTGGCTATGGGTGGTTCGCGGCACGAGCGAAGGCCCCACGATGAATGTGCTCGAACGGGCCGAATGCCTGCTGGATGCCGGCAGTTCGGGCAACATGAACTTCACGGTGGTCGTCAGGTATCGCGGTTGCCTTGAGGCCAGTGCCCTCCGCAGCGCCCTGGCAACCGTGCAGGCTGAGCATCTGCTGCTGCGCAGCACGGTGCGGTGGCAGGGGGATCACTGCCGGTTCGTTCCCACGGCGGCACCGGTGCCTGTGGCGCTCCGCCCCTGGCCTGGGGATGGTCCAGCGGATCGGGAGGCGGTCGATCAGACCTGGAAGGCCGTCACCATGGCCGACCTGCGGCAGCGTTTCATCGGTGCGGGTGAGCCGCTCTGGCGCCTTAGCTGGCTACGGGGATCCAACGCCGGTGAGCTGCTGGTCACCTTCCACCACGCCATCGCCGATGGGCTCTCCGCCATGGCCCTGGTGCAGCGCCTGTTCACGCTCCTGGCCGCTGCTGAGGCGGGTGTGGCGCCACCGCGCGTGCACGACTGGGACACCCACCATCCCGATCTCCATCGCACCTTTGCCGGTTCAGCCACCGGGCCTGGGGTGCTGCCCTCCGAGCCTCCAGCGGTGAGCCAGCTGTCCGGTCGCCAGGATGTGGGCCTCCGCACCAGTTACGGCCTTGAGCAGATCGCTGCCGCCCCCAGCGCAGCGCTGCTGGCCTGGGGGCGACAGCGCGGCCTGCGTCTGAACGCCACCCTGCATGCCGCCTTTCTGCAGGCTCTGGTGGCCGAGGGGGTCTTGCCACCCCAGACCACCGCCACCACGGTGGTGAATCTGCGGCAGCTTGCCACCCCCGCGTTGCCCTGGGAGCTGATGCGTCTGCTGCGGGTGTGTGTGGACACACCAGTCACGGTGGATCCCGAGCAGCCCCTGGAGTTCCTGGCCACGCAGCTGCACGGCCAGCTGCAGCAGCTCCTGCAGGCGGATGCCCCGCTGCAGGCCCTGGCGGGGATCACCGCCGCCCTCGCAGACAACCCCTCTCCGGAGCAGTTCTGGCGCCGCAGCTGGCGCAAGGGTGGTCTGATCACCAACCTCGGCCGCGTGCCGGTGGCGGCCCGGCACGGCGCCTTCAGTCTCGAGCGGCTGTTCTTCGTGGCCAATGTGGAGCCGATCGTTCTGCCGGATCGGCCCCTGGTGGTGCTGGCGGCCCTGAGCTTCAACGGCCAGCTCAGCCTCTCCAGCTTGCAGATCGAGCAACAGCTGAGCGATCAGGGCGCTGCAGTCGTGATGGCCGCGATGAAGCGGCGCTTGCTTGCATTGCTCTGATCGGCCTGGCTGCTCGGCCTGGCTGCGGGTCTTCCGTAGCCTCGTTCCCTGTCCGATGCCGCCTCCGCGTGTCGTCATCCCCAGCCGATCGGATCATCGTCGCCCTTGATGGCATGGCACCGGAGCAGGCCCTGGTCTTCGCCCAGGCCGTGCCGGAGCTCCGCTGGGTGAAGGTGGGCCTGGAGCTGTTCACGGCCGCTGGGCCGGCGGTGGTGCAACAGCTGCGCGATCAGGGCAAGCGGGTGTTCCTTGATCTCAAGTTCCATGACATCCCCGCCACCATGGCCGGCGCCTGCCGCAGCGCCGCACGCCTCGGCGCCGAGCTGATCACCGTGCACGCCTGCGCCGGCCGCGAGGCCCTGGCGGCTGCCCAGGCAGCGGCGCAGGAGTCGGCGGCAGCGGCCGGCCTGCCGGGCCCGACGCTGCTGGCCGTGACGGTGCTCACCAGCTGGGAGCCGGCCCGCTTTGCCGGCGAACTGGCCATCGCCGAGCCCGTGGCCGTCTATGTGTCGCGTTTGGCGAAGCTGGCTGCGCACGCCGGCATCGGTGGCTGCGTCTGCTCCCCGCTGGAGGTGGAGGCCCTGCGGGCAGCTCACCCTGAGCCATTCGCCCTGGTCACCCCAGGCATCCGCCCGGCCGGCGCCGCCCGCGGTGATCAGCAGCGCGTGCTCACCCCCGCCCAGGCGATCGCTGCCGGCTCCAGCCAGCTGGTGATCGGCCGGCCGATCACGGCGGCGCCCGATCCCGCGGCGGCGTTTGCGGCCTGCTGCGGCGAGCTTGGCTGAGGGCCGCACTGGCGCTGGCGTTGCCTGCTGCCGCGCTGCCTCAGGCCGCCAGGCTGTCCTGGGGTACGAGCTGGGCGTAGAGCCGCTCCAGCTGATCGATGTTGCGCTCGAGTGTGTAGCGCTCCAGGGCGCGCTGGCGGGCGCGGCGACCCAGCTCCCCGCTCAGCACCGGCTGGTCGCGCAGCACCGGCAGCAGCGTGCGCAGCTGGGTGGTGACCCCCTGGGTGCTGATCACGATGCCCGCTCCGCCCTCGAGCACCTCGCCATCGGCGCCGGCATCGGTGGCGACGCAGGCGGTGCCGCTGGCCATGGCTTCCAGCAGGGCCAGGCTCAGCCCCTCCACCAGCGAGGGCAGCAGGAACACCTCCGCCAGCTGCAGCATCGCCAGCCTCTTGCCCTGATCGGCTTCATAGCCCCACCAGTGGACGCCGATCTCGGCGCCGTAGGTCTGCATCAGCGACTGCCGCATCGGCCCATCGCCCACCACCACCAGCGTGCAGCCGGCCGGTTGCACCAGCCTCCAGGCGCGCAGCAGGGCCTCCACGTTCTTCTCCGTGGCGATGCGGCCCATGTACAGGAACACCCGCCGCCCGTTGAAGCGGCGCCGCAGGTCCAGCAGGTGTGCCGATTCCGCCCCGGCCGGCGCCGGACTCCAGCGCTTGGGGTCTACGCCGTTGGGGATCACGGCCAGCCGCTGCTCCGGTACGCCCAGACGCGCCAGCACCTCGGCCTGCAGCTCCGAGAACACCACCACCCGGTCGTAGCGGGCCAGGGAGGGGGCGTAGAGCTGGTAGGTGAGCTGCTGGGTGCCGGCGCTGAGGTTGCGCAGGCTGGCATCGAAGGCCGGATGGAAGGTGGCCACCAGGGGCAGCCCCAGCTGCTGGCAGAGGTCCGGTAGGCGGAAATCCAGTGGCGAGAGGGTGAGGCTGGCGTGCACCAGATCGGGGCGCAGCCGCTCCAGCGATTCCCGTAGCTCCCGCTGGGCCCCCGGCGAGGGAATCGTGTACACCTGCGACTTGACCAGGTACGGCAGGGCCACCTCCGGGTTGCCGTCGCCGGCTGCTGCGCTGCTCAGGTCCGGGGGGTCATCGTTGCCGCGGCCGAGGGCGGCGGCAGGGGTGTCGAAGTGGATGAAGCTGATGTCGTGCCCGCGCTGCCGCAGGGCCTCCGTGGTGGTGAGGCCGTAGGTGACGTTGCCGCAGAAGGGGGATTTCTTGCCCAGCCAGGCGATGTGGGCCACGCAGCGGCAGGTACAAGCAATGACCGAGGCTAGCAGCGGTTCCAGGGCTTTTCGAGCAGGGCCGCCGCCAGGGCCAGCAGGGCCAGCCCCCAGAGCACGGGCAGCAGTCCGTAGCGGCTCACCACCGTGCCCGCCAGCACCAGCGGCAGGCTCAGGGCGATGTTGATCAGGTTGTTCTGCAGGCCGAACACCTTGCCGCGCATCGCTTCCGGCGTGTCCTCCTGCACGGTGGTCTGGGCCGGGATCGCCAGCAGGGCCGCCCCAACCCCGAGCACGGTGCAGAGGGTGAGGGTGAGGGCGAGATTGCCGCGGAACTGCCCCAGCAGCACCAGGCTCCAGGCGATCGTGCCCAGGCCGGCCGAGGCCAGCCGGCGGCGACTGAAGCTGTGTCCCACCTGCGCCACGGCTACCGCACCGAGGGCCAGTCCGACGCCGCTCATGGCCAGCAGGGTGCCGAACTGGGTGGGGCCCAGTTGCCTGATCGCCGAGGCCAGGCTGATCGCGAGCACGTAAAGGGCCGCCAGCAGGCTGTAGAGCAGCACCAGCTGCAACATCGCGTTGCGCACGCTGGCCCGTTCGCGCAGCACCTGCAGGCCATCGCCGATCTCGCTCCAGACCGTCTGGCCGCGGGAGGCCTGCGGCGTCTCCTGGATCCGGATCGTGGCGATGTAGAGCGCCGCCAGCCCGTAGCAGATCGGCAGCAGCACGAACTCGCCGTCGCGGATGCCGAGGGTGCCCAGCAGCCGTTGCAGCAGCCGCAGCACCGGATCGCCGAGGGCGAAGCCCACGATCGTGGCGCCCATGCTGGTGGCCTGATACAGCGAATTGGCCGCCAGCAGCTGCGGGCCGGGCACCAGCATCGGGATCGCCGCCTGTTCCGCCGGCGCGAAGAACTGGGTCAGCACCGATTCCAGGAAGGTGATCAGCAGCAGCCCCCAGTAGCCCCAGCTCAGCCCCAGCCAGTGGGGACCATCGAGCAGGCAGAGCGGGATCAGCATGGCCAGGGCCGCACGCAGGCCGTTCGAGGCCACCATCACCTCGCGCTTGCGCCAGCGATCCGCCCAGACCCCGGCCACCAGCCCGAGCACCATCGCCGGGATCGTGTTGGCGATGTAGATGCCGGTGGCCAGCAGCGTGATCAGCTGGGCGCGGCTGTCGATCGTCAGGTTCAGGGCGCCGGCGGCTTCCGCCAGGGCCCCGTCGGTCGGTGGTGTCGCCGTCACCCAGTACTGGGCGATCAGGAACACCATCAACACGATGTAGAACTTGTCGGCCAGCTGGCTGAACACCTGCCCCAGCCAGAGCTTGCGGAATTCGGGCAGGGCGAGTACCCCCAGCAGGCCGGCCTGCGGGTTCAAGGGTCGCGCGGAGTCGCTCTGGGGCGGCAAGGGTCGCTCAGCGGCTGGCCGGCTCTGATGATGCCCCACCGCCATAACAACCGCGCAGCAGCCGCCAGGAGCGCACGCTGCGACTGAGGTGTTCGCGGCTCCAGATCTCCACCAGCTGCAGCAGCCGCAGCCACACCCGCGCCGGTCCCATCAGGGCGCCCTGCCGTGTGCGCGGCAGGGCGGGCCGCAGCAGCCGCTGCAGCAGCGCCAGCTCCGAGGCGTTCAGCACCAGCTGTGCGCCGGCCACCGCACCGATCACGAAGCCCTCGCTCGGCAGCAGGCTGCAGCGCCAGTCCCAGTTGCCGAGGGGTGGATCGAGAGGGGCGGCGCTGCGGGCGCAGCTGGCCAGGGGCAGGGCATAGCCCCCCAGCGCCAGGAGCTGCACGCTGCCCTGCACGGCGATCGCCAGCGCCTCCAGGTGCTCCTGCCGCTCCTTCACCACGGTCTCTAGCCGGTTCAGCTGCAGCAGCAGGTCATCGAGCACGCCCTCCACAGGCGCGCCGCTCGGCACCAGCTGCAGGCAGAGTTCCGCCAGCCCCTGGGCTGCGGCCAGGGTTTCCAGCCGTTCCGCCAGGACTGAGAAGTTGTGCAGCACCTGCAGCTGCCGCACCCGGCGCAGGCCGCTGCGACCGCCCACCTGCAGGCTGAGCAGGGCCAGCGGCACCGCCGCCGCCAGGGCGCTCTTCGGCTTGCGGGCGCCGGGTGCGGCCAGGCGGGTCAGCCCCTCGCCGGCGCTCAGCAGGGTGAGCAGTCGGTCGCTCTCCCCCAGGGGTGTGCTGCGCAGCACCAGCCCCTCCAGGCGCTGCTCGGGGCTCATGCCGGCTCCACTTCAGGCGGTTCCGGTTGGCGGCGCTCCGTCTGCGGGCCGCGGCGCAGGGCTTCGATCAGGGCAACGCCCCGGCTGGTGCCGAGGCGGCTGGCGCCGGCTTCCACCAGGGCGAGCGCCTGCTCCAGATCGGTGATGCCGCCGGCGGCCTTCACGGCGGCGCGGCCGCGGGCCAGGCTGCGCAGCTGCCGCACCTGCTCCACTGTGGCCGCCGGGCCGAAACCGCTGCCGGTCTTGAGCATCGTGGCCCCCACATCGATCGAGGCCTCCACCGCCAGGGCCAGCGCGTCCGCCCGGAGCCGGCCCACATCGAGGATCACCTTCACCGGCAGGCCCAGCTCCACGATCGGTGCCAGGTCGTTGCAGAAGCTGCGGCTGTCGCCATCGGCGAGGGCGCCGAAATCCGGCACCACATCCAGCTCTTCGGCCCCGGCAGCCGCGGCCCATTCCGCTTCGGCCTGCTTGATCTCCGCCGGCACTGCACCGAACGGGAAGCCCACCACGCCGATCAGCCGGGGCCCGCGCCCACCGCTGGCCCCGAGCCGCTCCCGCCCCGCCGGCAGCCAGCGGGAGGCCAGGCAGACCCCGGCGAAGCCGAAATAGCGCGCCTGATCGCAGGCGCGCTGCACGGCCTCCAGCCCCTGGTGGGGATCGAGCAGGGCGTGATCGATCAAGGGGGCCAGATCGGGTAGATCGCGCACAGCGGACGGGGCCTGCCGGTGGCAGGGGGATGGGGCTGTCGATTGTGAGCGGCCGGTGCGAGCACCGGGCCGCTCCTCACTCAGCCCCGGGCCTGGATTACCCCGAAGCCGCCGTGGTTGCGCCGGTACACCACCTGCAGCTCGCCGCTGCCGGCATCGCGGAACAGGTAGAAGTCGTGGTCGATCAGCTCCAGCTGGTGCAGGGCCTCGTCGAGGCTCATCGGCGGCATCGCGAAATACTTGCGGCGCACGCCGGGGCTGGGCAGGGCCGCCTCCTTGCCGTCCAGCAGGGAGCCGCTTACGGCATCCTCGCCGGCCAGCTCGGCCAGGCTGGGGGTATGGGTGGCGTGGTGCCCGGGGCTGTGGTGGTGGTCGCCGTGGCGATCCTTGTAGCGGCGGAGCTGGCGGCTCAGCTTGCCGGCCACCAGATCGATGCTGGCGTAGAGGTTCTCGCTGCGCTCCTGGGCCCGGATCACGGTGCCGTTCGCGAACACGGTGACCTCGGCGGTCTGCTGCGGCACCCGCGGGTTGCGGGCTACCGAGAGATGCACATCCGCCTCCTTCACCAGACCGTCGAAGTGACCGATGGCCCGGCTCAGCTTCTCTTCGGTGTAGTCGCGGATCGCTGGAGTCACCTCCAGATTCCGGCCGTGGATCAACAGCTTCATCCCGTGGCTCCTGAGGCGGTGGGGATCACCAGACGCTAGGAACGGGGCGTGATTCCAGCCACCGGCGACGCAATCTGTTTCCAAGCGGCGGAGCCGGTGCCGTTCCCGCTCGCCTGGGCCTGGCAGCGGCAGCTGCAGGAGCGGTTGCTGGCGGATCCGAGCGGGCCTGAGGCCCTGCTCCTGCTTGAACACGAGCCCTGCTATACCCTCGGCCGCGGCGCCGACCCGGCCTTCCTCGGCTTCGATCCCGCCGACCCACCGGCCCCGTTGTTCCGCATCGATCGCGGCGGCGAAGTGACCCACCACTGCCCCGGCCAGCTGGTGCTCTACCCCGTGCTCAACCTGCAACGCCACGGCGCCGATCTGCATCTGTATCTGCGGGAGCTCGAGGGCGTGGTGATCGATCTGCTGGCGACGCTGGGTCTGCATGCCGGACGGATCGAGGGCCTTACCGGCGTGTGGCTGGAGGGCCGCAAGCTGGCGGCGATCGGCGTGGGCGCCCGGCGCTGGATCAGCCAGCACGGCCTGGCGCTGAATGTGGAGGCGGATCTGGCCGGTTTCACGCGGGTGGTGCCCTGCGGCATCCGCGACCGGCCGGTGGGACGTCTCTGCGACTGGCGCCCGGCGCTCACGGCCGCGGCGTTGCGACCGCTGCTGCTGCAGGCCTTCGCCCGGCGCTTTCAGCTGCGCCTGCGCCCCCCGGTCGGAGCGGAGAGGCTGCAGGAATGGCCTCAGGGGTGGTAAGACCGGGCCCTGCCCGTTCCCCCCTCCGCCGCGATGGCCGCCCCGATCTCCCGCTCCACCGCCGCCGAGATCCACTGGCAGGGCAGTCTTCAGGATCGTGAGGCCCTGGCGCGCCGCAGCGACTGGAGCGCCCTGACGGGCCTGGAGCAGCTGTGGCCGGTGCTGGCCGATCGCCACGGTGAAGCGCCCGCACTGGATGCCCCCCACGGCCGACCGGCCGAGCGGTTCAGCTATCGCCAGCTGCAGGCCGCCATCGAGCAGGCGGCCGCCGGTTTCGGCGCGCTGGGGATCCGCTGCGGTGATGTGGTTGCCCTGTTCGCCGAGAACAGCCCCCGCTGGCTCCTGGCGGATCAGGCGCTGATGCGCCTCGGCGCCGCAGATGCCGTGCGCGGCAGCAGCGCCCCGGCCGAGGAGCTGCGCTACATCGCCGGCGATTGCGGTGCTAGGGCCCTGGTGCTCGAATCGGCGGCCCTGCTGGAGCAGCTCCAGCCTTCGGTCGACCTGCTGGGGGCCCTGCGGGCCGTGGTGCTGCTGCAGGGGGAGCCGGGTCCCGCCGCCGCACTCCTGCCGGAGGGGCTGCCCTGCCTCAGCTGGGAGCAGCTGCTGGAGCGGGGCGCCGCCGCGCCGGCCCCCGCCTGGCCCCCCGCCGATCCCGGCCGCCTGGCCACGGTGCTCTACACCTCCGGCACCACCGGGCAGCCCAAGGGGGTGCCGCTCAGCCACGCCAACCTGCTCCATCAGCTGCGCACCCTGGGCGTGGCCGTGGCACCCCAGGCCGGTGATCAGGTGCTCAGCGTGCTGCCGATCTGGCATGCCTATGAGCGCAGTGCTGAGTATTTCCTGCTCTCCTGCGGCTGCCAGCTCACCTACACCAACCTCAAGCAGCTGCGGCCCGATCTGCAGCGGGTGCGGCCTCAGTACCTGATCAGCGTGCCGCGGCTGTGGGAGGCGCTGCTGAGCGGCTTTGAGGATGCCTTGTCCGCCATGCCCTCCAGTCGGCAGCGCCTGCTGCGCTCGGCCCTGTCCCTGAGCTGCTTCCACCGGCTGCAGCGCCGTATCGCCGCCGATCTCACCCTCGCCCATGAGCCGCTGCAGCGGCGGACCCTGGCGGCGCTGGGTGCGGCCATCAGCTGGCCCCTCGATGCCGTCGCGGCGAAGCTGTTCTGGCCGAAGGTGCGCCAGCAGCTGATCGGTGGCCGCCTGCGCACCGCCATCAGCGGCGGTGGCGCCCTGGCGATCCATGTGGATGGCTTCTTCGAGGCGATCGGCATCGAGCTGCTGGTGGGCTACGGCCTGACCGAAACCAGTCCGGTGCTCACCTGCCGCCGCCGCTGGCGCAACCGCCGCGGCAGCGCCGGCCAGCCCCTCCCCGGCACGGAGCTGCGGATCGTGGATCCCGAAAGCGGCGCCGTGGCAGCGATCGGCGAGCGCGGCAAGGTGCTGGCCCGGGGGCCGCAGGTGATGGCGGGTTACCTTCGCAAGCCCGAGGCCAGCGCCAGGGTGCTGGATGGCGCGGGTTGGTTCGATACCGGCGACCTGGGCCACCTCCTGGCGGACGGCACCCTGGTGCTCACCGGCCGCGCCAAGGACACGATCGTGCTCAGCAGCGGCGAGAACATCGAGCCCGGGCCGCTGGAGGAGTGTCTGGTGGCCTGCAGCCTGGTGGAGCAGGTGATGCTGGTGGGGCAGGACCGCAAGGCCCTCGCCGCCCTGGTGGTGCCCCGGGCTGAGGCGCTGACGGCCTATGCGCTCGAGCAGGGGATGGCCCCGGCCGCCGCCTGGCCGGATGGGTCCGCCGCCGGCGCCGAGGCGGCCCTGCTCAAGGCGCTGACCGGCCGGCTCAACCGTCGCCTGCAGGCCCGGGCCGGTGCCCGGGCCGATGAGCGCCTGGCGGGGGTGGCCCTGGTCAACCCGTTCACGATCGATAACGGCCTGCTCACCCAGACCCTGAAGCAGAAGCGGGATCGCATCGCTGAGCGGGATGCGGCCGCGATCGAGGCCATCTACGGCCGTTGAGCGCTGCCCCTGGCTGCTTCCCCGGGCCGGAAACCCGACCCGTCCCCGCGTTGCTCCGGGGCTGCGGCCCTGTCAGCCTGCCGGCGAATCCATTCCTGACCATGGCCGACAGCCTGACGATTAAGCGTTCGATCACCGTGCGGGCCGTGGTCACGCCGCGCTGGAAGGAGGAGGCCGAGCGGGAGCTCAGCAATGCCATCGCCGCCTCCGACGGTCAGCTGGCCCAGCTGGAGCAGGAGGGCCAGCAGCTGGTGGATGCGATCCGCAGCCAGAGCGCTAACCCGCTCGATCCGCGCGTGCAGGACCAGGTGGCCTCGGTCCAGGAGCAGGTGGCGGCCAAGCGTGCCGAGCTCGAGGAGCAGAAGCGTCAACTGCTGGAGCAGCAGCGTCAGGTGCGGGATCTGGAGATGGAGACGATCGTTGAGCAGGGTCAGCTGGAGAGCGTCACCGATGTGCGGGTGGGCGACAACCTAGTGGAGAAGCTGCAGGTGGCGCTTGTGGTGCGCGACGGCGTGATCGAGGCGATCGAAGGGGCCTGATCGCCTGGCCCCGATCCCGGCGACCACCGGGTCAGGGCCGTTGCGGCAGCAGTGTTTGGCGGCTGCCGGCTCGATCGGGCCTAGCTCTAGAGTCGCCCGAATCCCTGCGCCCGCCCGCCGCCGGTTTCCGGCAGGTGAGCGGGCGCAGACGGTGGACATCCCTCCAGATCCCAGACGAGGCAAGGACTTTGGCAACCCACGAGATCTTCATGCCCGCCCTGTCCTCCACAATGACGGAGGGCAAGATCGTCGAGTGGCTCAAGAAGCCCGGCGACAAGGTCGGACGTGGTGAATCGGTGCTCGTGGTCGAGTCCGACAAGGCCGACATGGACGTGGAGTCGTTCAACGAGGGTTATCTGGCGGTGGTGCTGATGCCCGCCGGTGGCACCGCCCCCGTGGGCGAGACGATCGGCCTGATCGTCGAGACCGAGGCCGAGATCGCCGAGGTCCAGGCCAAGGCCCCCAGCGGTGGTGTCGCTGCAGCTCCGGCCGCAGCCCCCGCACCGGCTGCTGCTGCCCCCGCACCGGCCGCTGCACCAGCGCCAAAGCCGGCTCCAGCCCCGGCTCCGGTGGCGGTGCCCGCCGCCCCGGCTCCGGTGGCCTCCGGCCGCGTGATTGCCAGCCCCCGCGCCAGGAAGCTGGCCAGCCAGCACGGGGTGGCACTCGAGAGCCTGCGCGGCAGCGGCCCCCACGGCCGTATTCAGGCCGAGGACGTGGAGCGCGCCCTGGGCCTCACCGTTGCGGTTCCCAGGGTGGCCGAAGGTTCCGGCCCGGCTGTGGCGGCTGCCGCCGGCAGTCAGGGCGCCGCCGCTCCGGCTCCTGCTCCGGCCGGTGATGCCTTCGGCCGCCCCGGCGAGAGCGTGAGCTTCAACACGCTGCAGAACGCGGTCAACCGCAACATGCTCGCCAGCCTGGAGGTGCCCTGCTTCCGGGTGGGCTACACGATCACCACCACCAGGCTCGACGCCTTCTACAAGCAGGTGAAGAGCAAGGGCGTCACGATGACAGCCCTGCTGGCCAAGGCCGTGGGCGTGGTGCTGGCTCGCCATCCGCAGGTGAATGCCGCCACCAGCGCCGATGGCGCCGCCATGAGCTATCCCGCCGCCGTGAACGTGGCCGTGGCTGTGGCGATGGAGGACGGCGGCCTGATCACCCCGGTGCTCGCCAATGCCGACAGGACCGACATCTATTCCCTGGCCCGCAACTGGGCCGATCTGGTGAGCCGCGCCCGCAGCAAGCAGCTGCAGCCGGATGAATACAGCACCGGCACCTTCACCCTCTCCAACCTGGGCATGTTCGGGGTGGATCGCTTCGACGCGATCCTGCCCCCCGGCACCGGCGCGATCCTGGCGGTGGCTGCCTCCCGCCCCACCGTGGTGGCCGGCAAGGATGGCTCGATCCGGGTCGCCAACCAGATGCAGGTCAACCTCACCTGCGATCACCGCGTGATCTATGGCGCCCACGCCGCCGCCTTCCTCAAGGATCTGGCCCAGCTGATCGAGACCAACCCCGAGAGCCTGGCGCTCTGATCCCGGGTCGCTGCCCAGGTGGCCGCTGATCCCCTGATTCCGAGCACCGCCCCTGATCCCGCCGATCAGTGCCTCTCGGCCTACGGCTTCGACCTGCCGGAGCCGTTCATCGCCCAGCGCCCCGCCGAGCCGCGCCATGCGGCCCGGCTGCTGGTGGTAGAGCCGCTGCCGCATGGCGACCAGCTCCTGGCGGCTGGATCACCCGCCCCCTGCCGCCATCTCACCGTCTGGGATCTGCAGCAGGAGCTGCGGGCCGGCGATCTGCTGGTGGTGAACAACACGCGGGTGCTGAAGGCGCGTCTGCAGGCCAGGCGCCCCAGCGGTGGTGCGGTTGAACTGCTGCTGCTCGAGCCGGCGGGCCTGGCCACGCCGCTTCCCCCGGACGTGGAGCGCGGCCCCAGCGACTGGCTCTGCCTGGCGCGCCCCGCCAAGCGTCTCCGGCCCGGTGAGGTGCTGCGGCTGGAGCACCCCGGCCAGCCGCCGCTGGAGCTGCCGATCGTGGCGCTCGATCCCCACAGCGGCGGCCGCGTGGTGCGCTTCCCGCTCGGCTGCACCAGCCCAGAGGCGATCGAGGCGCTGCTGGCCCGCTACGGCGAGATTCCGCTGCCGCCCTACATCCACGAGCACGGCGCCGACGACGACAGCCGCTACCAGACCCGCTACGCCTCCCGCCCCGGTGCCGTGGCCGCGCCCACGGCCGGCCTGCATCTGAGCGACGACCTGTTGGCGGCGATCCGTGGGCGGGGGGTGGAGCTGGCGGAAACCACCCTGCACGTGGGTCTCGGCACGTTCCGGCCCGTTGAGACGGAAGACCTCACCCAGCTGGAGCTGCACAGCGAGTGGGTGGAGGTGAGCCCGGCGCTGGTGCAGGCGGTGGCCACCTGCCGGGCGCGGGGCGGCCGGGTGATCGCGGTAGGCACCACCAGCGTGCGCAGCCTGGAGGCGGTGGCACGGCTGCACGGCGGCGTGCTGCAGCCTCACCGCGGTCCCGTCAATCTTGTGATCCAGCCCGGCTATCGCTTCGCGGTGGTGCAGGGCCTGCTCACCAACTTCCACCTGCCGAAGAGCTCGCTGCTGCTGCTGGTGAGCGCCCTGATCGGCCGCCGTCGCCTGCTGGATCTCTACGGGCAAGCCAAGACCGAGGGCTACCGCTTCTTCTCCTATGGCGATGCGATGTGGATCCCGCCGGAGGCGGTGCTGGAGCAGGCACGGCCGTCGGCCTGAATCCGCCGCTCAGTCCACGCCCGTTGCGTAGGCGTCACCCACATAGAAAAGCCCCCGGGGTCTCCGGGGGCTTGGTGGCGCAGGGCCCTCAGGGCCGAGCTGCAGTTCAGGCGGCAGCCAGGTTGGCGGCCACGAAGTCCCAGTTCACCAGCTTGTCGAGGAAGGTGCTGATGTAGTCGGGGCGGCGGTTCTGGTAGTCGAGGTAGTAGGCGTGCTCCCACACATCCATGGTGAGCAGGGCCTTCTGGCCGTGGGCCAGGGGCAGATCGGCGTTGCCGGTCTTGGTCACCTTGAGGGTGCCGTTGTCGAGCACCAGCCAGGCCCAGCCGCTGCCGAACTGGGTGGCGCCGGCGGCCTTGAACGCCTCGACGAACTTCTCGAAGCTACCGAAATCAGCGTTGATCTTGTCGAGCAGGGCGCCGCTGGGGGTGCCGCCGCCGCCCGGCTTGATGCACTGCCAGTAGAAGCTGTGGTTCCACACCTGGGCGGCGTTGTTGAACACACCGGCCTTGCCGGCGTCACCGGCCACGGCGGTGATGGTGTCCTCGAGGCTCTTGCCCTCCAGCTCGGTGCCGGCCACCAGGTTGTTCAGGTTGGTGACGTAGGCGTTGTGGTGCTTGCCGTGGTGGAACTCGAGTGTCGAGCGGGAGATATGGGGCTCCAGCGCGTCGAGGTCGTAGGGCAGCGCGGGCAGCGTGTGAGCCATGGGATGGGGAGATGTGCTTATCGATGCCCGGCGGATGCCGGACGCGCAGGGATCCTAACGATCGCTTCAGGTTTCGAAAGTCCGGAGAACCGCCCTGGCGAGCGGTCCTCACCGGCCGTTGATCAACGGCCGATCTTCAGCAGTTCCACCTCGAAGATCAGGGTGGCGTTGGGGGGGATCACACCGCCGGCACCGCGCTCGCCGTAGGCCAGATCGGGCGGGATCACCAGCTTGCGCTTGCCGCCCACCTGCATGCCGGCGACGCCTTCATCCCAGCCCTTGATCACGCGGCCGGCGCCGAGGGGGAAGGAGAAGGGGCCGCGGCCGTAGCTGCTGTCGAACTCCTTGCCGTTCTCCAGCGTGCCGCGGTAGTTCACGCTCACGGTTTCACCGGCGGTGGCCTCGGGGCCGTCACCGATCACCAGATCGGTGATGCGCAGGCCGCTCGCGGTGGTGCGCTCCTTGGCGGCCACCAGATCGCCGCCGAGGTCTGCGGCGCCGGCGGCGATCTGGTCGGGGCTTGCGTCGCTGGCCATGGTGAAGAGGGTCGGGTTGGTGTCGTCGGGGTCGAGCTCGAAGGCGCCGCGGCTGGCGGCCGGCGCCGCCTCGCGCACCACGGCCGCTTCGCTGGCAGGGGTGGCGGCCACCACGGTGGAGGGGGCCACCAGCTGACTCACCAGCGCCAGCATCAGGCAGGCCATGCAGACGGCCGAGCTGATCAGAATGTCGCGCATGGGCGGGATCGAGCGGATCGCGGCTGGGATTCTGCCCCAGCCGGCGCAGCTGCCGCTCAGTCGGGCAGATCGGCGTAGCCGCCGTTGCCGCCCTGCTGGCGCTGCTGTCGCTCCAGCCGGTCGATGCGGCCGCGCAGCTCATCAAGCTCGCGCTGGCGGGCCAGGCCCAGGTCCTGCAGCAGCTGATCGAGGTTGCGCTCCACCTGCCGTTCGGTCTGCTTCTCGAGCTCCGGGTTCTCACCCCGCAGGCTGGCCAGCACCTCCTCCACGAGGGTGGCCGCCTGGGCCGGATCGAGGCGACCGCTGCTCACCCAGGCCTGGGTGACGCCGCGCAGCCGATCGGCCACCAGCGAGGTGGTGCCCAGGCCGCGCACCAGCAGCTGTTGCAGGGGGTTGCTCGCATCCATGGCCAGGCGCTGCAGGGAGGGTCAGACCCGTTGTGGGTCTGCACAAACCTTGGCGCTTCCTAGGGTTTACTGCCATGGCAGACAACCGGCCGATCTGGTGGATCACCGCCCTGGCTGGCGGGGTGCTGGCGGCCCTGGCCCTGCCGCCCCTGGGGGCACCGCCGCTGCTCTGGCTGGCGCTGATTCCGCTCTGGGCCCTGGGGCCGCGCCCGGCCCTGGCCTGGGGGGCGGCGGCCGTGATCGTGAGCCACCGCTGGCTGCTCTGGCTGCATCCACTCGACTGGGTGGGGGTGCCCCTGCCCCTGAGCCTGCCGCTGTGCGTGCTGCTGCTGCTCGGCTGTGGTGGCCTCGGTGGCCTGCTTGTGGCTGCCTGGCGCTGGCTGGTGCAGCGCCTCGGGCCCGAGCGGCTGGGCACGGCCCTGCTGGCTTCGGCCCTGTGGGGGTTGGCGGAGGTGCTGCTGGCCCGGGGGCCGTTGTTCTGGATCGGGCTCGGTGCGGTGGCGCTGCCGGGGGATCGGCCCCTGGCGGGGCTGGCCCGGCTGGTGGGGGCGGGCGGCCTGGCGGCCCTGCAGCTGCTGCTGGCCTGGGGGCTCTGGCGGTTGCTGGCCCTGATGCGGCAGCGGCAGCGCCTGCCCTGGCGCCTGGCCCTGCTCTGGCTGGCCCTGGTGGCGCTGCTGCACGGGTTCGGCTGGCAGCGCCTGCAGCTGGCCGCACGCCCGGACTCCGCCGCCGCCTGGCGGTCGCTGCTGGTGCTGCAGCCGGCCATCCCCACCCGCCGCAAGTTCAACGCTGATCAGCAGCGTCTCTTGTTGCAACGGCTGCTGCGGGCCCAGGGCCAGGCGGAGCGCCTGGGCAGTGCGGCCCTGCTGCTGCCGGAGGGGGCCCTGGCCCTGGGGCAGCCCCTGCCGCAGCCGGCGGCGGTGCCGGTGCTCAGCGGTGGCTTCCGCCTGGAGGGAGAGCAGCTGCGCAGCGCCCTGCTGGCGTTTCCCAGCGGTGCGGTGGATGCCGATGCCGCCCTCGACAAGCACCGGCTGGTGCCCCTGGGGGAATGGATCCCCGGCGCCGGTCTGTTCCGCTGGGCCGGTCTGTCGGCGGTGGGAGGCGTCAGCCCGGGTGATCCGTCGCGGCTGCTGCGCCTGTCGGATGGTCCGATCGGCGTGGCGATCTGTTACGAGCTGGCGGATGGCCGCAGCCTGGCGGAGGCCAGCGGCGCCGGCGCCGAATGGCTGCTGGCCAGCGCCAATCTCGATCCCTATCCGTTGCTGCTCCAGCAGCAGTTCGCCGCCCTGGCACAGCTGCGGGCGATCGAGGCGGGCCGCTGGCTGGTGAGCAGCGCCAATACCGGCCCGAGCCTGGTGGTTGATGCAGCCGGAGTGGTGCGCGAGCGGGCTCCGGCCGGTCGCGCCGCCACCCTGTCGGTGCGGTTGCAGAGCCGCCGCGAACTCACCACCTATGCGCGCTGCGGTGATCTGGCCCTGCTGCTGCTGGCCCTCGCCGGCATCGTGATCTCACTCAGGTCCCGGGTGCGACAATCCTGAGACTTTCTTCCGGTTCCCGTTGTCGTTCGTCATCCGGTTCCGGAATCCGTCGGCGGCCTGGCGCCGGGTGAGGAGTGCATGCGCACTGCTGGCGCTGCCATTGCTCGCTGCGCTGGCACCGCTCGCGGCCCGTGCCGCTGCTGATCCGCTGGCGCCAGCCCTGGAGCAGCTGCGCCGCCTCGGCGTGGAGTTGGTGGAGGAGCAGCACTGCGGCGCTCCGGGCCAGCTGGCCACCTACAACATGGGCCTCAATCGCCTCTGCCTGAGCACGGCGCTGCGCGCCCAGCCGCCGTTGCGGGCCCGCGTGCTGCATCACGAGCTGGTGCATGTGGTGCAGGACTGCCTCGATGGCCTGGAGACCCCCACATCGCTGACGCTGCATCAGGGCCTGCGCGACACCGGTGCCTTCAGCGAGCGCCAGCTGGATGGCTTCTTCCTGCAATACCTGCGCGCCCAGGGCAATCTGCGCCACGTGGTGGCCACCACGGCGGCACTGCCCCAGGACAGCCGCCAGCGGGAGGTGGAGGCCTATGCACTGCAGGGCGATCCGCCCCTGGTGCTGCGGCTGCTCCAGACCCGCTGCCGGTCGCCCCTGCGCTGATCAGAGGGTGAGATCGTCGGCGCTGGCGCCGGCGCCGCTGACGCTGGTCTGCGGCCGTGGCACGGGGTGATCTGGTGGCAGCCCTGGCCACCGGGCCCTGCGGCAGGCCCAGTCGAGGCTCGCAAAAAACTCCCTGCAGAGCAAGGAGCGACGCACATGGAGCCAAGGAGACTCCCACTCCTGCTCCCCTTGGCTCAGAAGCTGATCTTGACGCCACCGCCGTAGGCGAATTGGTTGCCAGTGGTGAAGGCTTCATAGGACGCCGTGGCATAGAGGGATGCCTTGGGGGCGATCACGTACTCCAGGGTTCCGCTGACGGTGATGTCATTGACGCCCCGTCCCAGGCTGCTGGTGGTGAGGTTGGCGCCAGCTGCTGGCAGTGTGGCGTCGATGGAGGTGTTGCCGCTGCTGTTGGCCAGGGCATCGACCTGATAGGCAACGGCCAGCCGCGGCTTGAACAGCTGGCTGTTGGCCGAATTCAGAGGGATGGCTGCCACCAGTTCAGCGCCGATGCTGCCGAGCAGGCTCTGGCTGGTGTGTGAGGCCACGTTGAGGTTCATGCTGGGATCCCCTGTTTCCTGGAAGCCGTTCTGCTGATAAGCGCCGTAAGCCACACCCAGCTGGGGATTGAGCGCAACGCTCACCCGTGCTGCAGGCTTGGTGAGCGGAATGGAGTAGTCGGCCAACACCGCAGCGGTGTAGCCGTTGCCGGTGGTGCTGCCACTGATCGGAGTGCCGTTGCCGATGGCAATCAGGTTGCGTTGTCCATTGATGATGGTGTTGCTGTAACCGAGCAGGGTTTTGATGCTCCAGCCGGGATCAGGCTTGTAGACCCCGTAGAGCGAGATGCTGTTGAGTGTGGAGGAGACGGTGTTGGCACTGGCTCCCAGATTGTCAAGGACAGCAGTGCCATAGCCGTAGGCAGCGCCGACGGTCCATTGCGATGTGGGCTGCATCTCAAGGCCAAAGAAACCGCCAGCGATGCTGCTGTCGTAGCCGCTCAGGCCGCGACTGCTATTGATGGTGGAGGTGCTGTTGCCACCTGTGGCAAAGGCGCAGAGAGGTACCTTGGCTTGGCTGGTTGAGGCGACCTTCTTGCTGTTGCCACCGGTGGATCCGTTGATCAGCCAGCCTGTCTGCTGACAGTTGCCGGCCTGGCTGTTGATGGTTTCGCGTTGCAGGCGCAGAGCATTGAGGCTCACGCTCTGGAAGGCGGCGTAGGACTGTGGGGTGACCGAGCCCAACGCTTGTTGCAGCTGGGTCCCATCTGGAATCGCCAGCAGGGCCGCCATTCGGTTGACAAACCCTGTGCTCAGGCCAGCGGCTGTGGCCTGATTTGCCGTGAAGCCTGTGGTGCCAATGGCGGCACCGGCTGCATTGGTGTTACCGGCAGAGGCTGCAGCCAGCCGATTGAAGGCGCCGTCAAAGAGGGTCGCGGCTGGCCTCGTGTTGCCATTGTCTGCTCCAAGAGCTTGCATGGCAGAGGAGGCTGCTCCGGTGCCGTTATTCGGACGCCACTGCACATCAAAGGTGCGTGGGTTGCCATCGGCATCCTGAATCAGGGTTGTGCCCAGCTGCAGCAGAGCCGATGGTGTGATCTGGCTTTGGTCCAGCCTCAGCGATGTTGAGGTTGCAAACGGAGCGCTGGCATTGGCAGTGAGGACTGAATAGGTCAATCCTGGCCAGGCGGTTCCACCGCCATAGGAGCTGAAGACCGCCGTTCCGGTGAACGGAGCTACGTTGCCAGTGACGACAATCTGGTCGTTCTGCGGGCCCTGAAGTTCGATGGCGAAGGTGCCGCCATTGAGGCCGTAGTTGCCATTAACGGTGAGTGTTCCGATGGAGTTGCCCGGAGCCATCACCCCGCCGCTGGCGATGGTGGTTGCCGGGAGTTGGCCATTGCCGCCGATCGTGCCGCCAGAGTTGACGGTTAAACCAGAGGACGAGGCAATGGAGCCGTTGACCGATAGCTTGGCGCCGCTACTCACTACTGTCGCACCGGTGTAGGTGCTGACACCCGTGAGGTTGGTGCTGCCTCCTGTGGACGTGTTGGCAATTGTGAGGGGGCCGACACCCGAGAACACGCCACTAAAGGTTGAGGCCAATCCATTGACATCAATTGTTCCGCCTAATGGAGCAAGGGTATAGTTGGTGGGGAATGTTTCCGGCTCGTTGACCAGCACTGTTCCGCCTGAGAGCAGTGTGCTGGCGGGATTGCTGGCATTGGTTGTCGTGCCGGGGGTTATCCCTAGAAACTCAACCTCAATGGTGATCGCATTTGTGGTGTTCCCGCAAGTGTTGACCAGTTCGTAGGCTGTACATATGGACCCGTTGCTTGCGATCGCAAAGCCAAGATAGGTAAAGCCGTTCAGTCCGATTGGGATTGTTGGATTGAGGCCGGGGTCTGTCCTGGCGGTGTATCCCCACTTTGGCTGATCATTTGTCCTGATGGATGTCAGGCCGGTTAATTCTAGTCCATATGCGGTATTTGGATCAAGGATGACGCCCCCAATGTCGCCAAGAGCGTCGGAGTTGAATTCATACAGCTGTCTTGGTTGATTGATGGTAAAATCTAGTTGTTCTGTTGCGGTTAGTGGCGACAATGGTAGTGGAGCTGCGCCAAGAGTTGTTACCGACCAGATTGATGCCCCTAAGCTTGTGCTCAGGGGTAGGGGTGTTGTGGCTGCGCTTGTGCTATATGGATTTAAGCTGAGGGTGATGCTCGTAATCTTGCTGGGGATGTCTCCCGTCGAAAACATCAGCCATTTTGGGTCCGAAGCGATTGGGTAGGGGCTTGTCGGGCTGGGGTTGACGAGGAGCGTTCCTCCGTCTGATCCAGTTGTTTGTGGATTGGATATGACAACCTCTGCGTTTGCCGTTCCTTCAAGGATAAAGGGGGTCGAAAGAGTGATCAGTGCAAGAAGACTATTCAGGATCTTAGGGGTAGTCATATAGCCTCGTGGTGCGCAGAGCGCGCCAATTGATTAGACTTATTACCTACTGTAGCAGGAAAATCATGGCCTGGCTATCTCTTTCGTCAGCGCCGGTTGTCGAGATGTATGCCTGGTTATGTCGCTGTCTTGATATCGGTTGACAAGCAAGGTGTAGGTGCCTAGGCGATGGCTGTTTGGTGAATGGGATGGCCTGGTGTGCAGTCGCTTCGGCGGCACTTGAGCAGCGGAGGCTCGTCGGGAATCGGTGGGCCGTGGTCGATAGAGGATTGGTACCCCTGTCGCTGGGCAAACGGGCCACGTTCACGGGTTGCGCCCACGGCCCGTGTCGCCTGCGGGGCAGTCCTTGAAGCACCGCTCGAGATAGTGCGGCATCGACGTGCCGCCATCCCGTGGGTAACGTCTGCTGCGCAGGGCGTTCACTCAGCTGCTGAGATCGCGCAGGGTGCTGATCCAGCACCCCTCCGGCGCCTTCGCGAACCGGGCCGCCACCTCTGGCCCCAGCCAGCAAACCCCTCGTCTTCCTGCTGCAAGCCGCCTGCCAGCGTTTTATGTCGAGCTGCCCCACGGTGGTGAGGATTGCCCTGCCCCTTGGCGATGCGCACGCGGAGGGTCTCAAGCCACTGCTGCCGAGCTTCCATGGCTGGACGTGCGCCACATGGAGCCGCCTGGGTGCAGTGGGGTGCACTGGCCGACTGCATTGTCGGCAGCAAAACATTAAAAAACCCAGTCTTAGACTGGGTTCTAAAAATGGAGCCAAGGAGACTCGAACTCCTGACCCCCTGCATGCCATGCAGGTGCTCTACCAGCTGAGCTATGGCCCCGTTGTGATCGAATGCCAGCCGGATCTGGGGTCCGGTGGCGGCCTGCGGGCCGCTGCGCTTCGATGCAGAAAGCTTACACCGCAGCGGGTCGGGCCTGGCGCCACACCGCCACCAGCCGCCCCTGGATCGTCACCTGTTCGGCGTCGACGATGATCGGCTCGTAGGCCGGATTGGCGGGCTCCAGGCGCACGTGGCGGCCGCTGCGGTGGAAGTGCTTGAGGGTGGTGCCGCTGCCGGGCACCAGGGCGCTCACGATCGTGCCCTCGCGCAGCCGGGCTGGGTCCGCCACGGGCTCCATCAGCACCAGGTCGCCGTCGGCGATGTGGGCGTCGATCATCGAGTCGCCGTTCACGGTCAGGGCGAACAGGCCGCGGGTCTCCAGCACCGCCGCCAGGTCGAGGTGCTCCTGCACGTCGTCGAAGGTTTCCACCAGGCCGCCAGCCGCCACCGAGCCGAGCACCGGGATGCCGCCGGTCAGCCCGCCGAGCAGCTGCAGGGTGCGGGCCTGGCCCTCCTGCCAGGTGATCCAGCCCTTCTGCTGCAGGTGCCGCAGCCGACTCTGAACCGGTGCCGGTGAGCGCAGCCCCATCGCCTCCATCATCTGGCGGATCGAGGGGCTGTGGCGGTGCTGGCCGATGTAGCCGGCCAGCCAGTCGTAGAGCTCCTGCTGCGCGCTGGTGAGGGGTTGCTGCGTGGAGGACAGGGGCACCGGCAATACAGATGAACCACTGCTTCCTGTTTTGCCAGAGCGGCGCCCGTTTGTCCAGTCCTGGTCTTCAGTTCAGGCCGCCAAGCAGGGCTGCCAGCAGGGCCTGCTGGGCGTGCAGGCGGTTCTCGGCCTGATCGAAGATGCGGCTGCTGCTCCCTTCCATCGCCCCGGCGCTGATCTCCAGGCCGCGGTAGGCGGGCAGGCAGTGCAGCACGATCGCCTGCGCATCGGCCTCGGCCACCAGCTCCTCGTTCAGGCACCAGCCGCTGAAATCCCGCTCGCGGGCGCCCTTCTCCTCCTCCTGGCCCATCGAGGCCCACACATCGGTGTAGAGGGCGTGGGCACCGCGCACGGTCTCCACCGGATCCTGCAGCACGCTGATCGTGCAGCGATCACCCGCCAGCCGGCTCGCCTGCTCCAGAACCGCTGCGCTCGGCTGGTAGCCAGCCGGGCCGCCGATGCGTACGTTCACCCCCAGCAGGGCGCCGCAGACCATCAGCGAGTGGGCCACGTTGTTGCCATCCCCCACGTAGGCCATGGTCAGCCCTTGCAGCCGCTCCAGCTCCAGCTGGCCATCGGCCGTGCTGGCGAAGCACTCCGCCAGGGTGAGGTAATCGGCCAGGGCCTGGCAGGGGTGCTCCAGATCGGTGAGGGCGTTGATCACCGGGATCGAGGCCCAGTGCGCGTACTCCTCCAGTTCGCTCTGGGCGAAGGTGCGGATCGCCAGAGCATCCACATAGCGGCTGAGCACGCGGGCGGTATCCGCCACCGGTTCTCCGCGGCCCACCTGGCTCACCTGAGGGTTGAGGTCGATGGTCTGGCCGCCCAGCCGGGCCATCGCCACCGTGAAGCTGACGCGGGTGCGGGTGGAGGCCTTGCTGAAGATCAGGCCCAGGCTGCGGCCTGCCAGATCGATGCGGCGGCGGCCGTGCTTGAGGTCGGAGGCCAGCAGCAGCAGCTGGGCGGTCTGCTCGGCGCTGAGGTCAGCCGAGCAGAGGAAGTCCCGTCCCGCCAGCTCCGCCAGGGCGGGAGTGCCGCTGTGGGTGACCATCGAGCGATATCAAAGACCCCTTATCCGCGATCAGGGGCCTTGCCGTCAAGGGGTGCTGAATCCAGCGAGAGCCCGCGCATGCAGCCATGACCAGAAGGAATCGCGCAGGCCGAGGGCTTTGTGCATCCCCTTGGCCAGGTCTCGGCGTCCCTCTGCCGTGGTGGCGAAATGGGCGGCAATGCGCTGCAGGGTCTGTTGATGGTCGTCGTCGACGCAGGTGTGCAGAGGGAAGAACACGCAGTCGCGGGCCTGCAGCGTGTCCAGGAGGCCCACAGCCCGCTGCAGGTACTGATAGATGCTCTGAACGATCCCTTCAGTGCCCAGGCCGAGGGCGCCCACGGCTTCCGCCGCTGATCCGTGGCTGAGGATCCCCAGGAACTGTTCGCGCCAGCAGGTCACCTCGATATGTTCGTGATCAGGGGGCGTGGAGTGCGTCCCAACAGCTCTGCGGAAGCGCTCGAACAATTCGGGATGGGGGATTCCAACAATCCAGTCGGGTTCGATGCCTTCCCGCTTCAGTGCTGCAAGTTCCCCAGCTCCGTATTGCCCTGATTCCTCGTTGAGGTTGTCAAGCAGTGCGCGGCGATGGTGTGGAGTGTCGAGGCGTGAGATGACGGCGGTGAGATAGCGGGGAAAGTGCGAGGAGTAGCCGTGGTAATGATGGGCAAAATCTTTCAGAGCAGACTTCTGGTCGGGCAGGGTGCCGTTGGCCAGAGCCAGTAGGTAAGGGTGGTGAACCGCTCTGTGGTTCAGGGCTTCGTCAGCCAGCCGTGCCACAAAAACGCTCGCCTGTGCGCAAGCGTCGACTGTGTTGCTGGTGCAGCTCGGGGAGTGCTGTTGGGCCATGGAAGAAGACTTGTGGCTGTGCGGCGGTGCTCTCGGGTCGGCCTCGATCAGTCAACGTGAATGCCGGGTGCTTCCGCATCGCTGCCGTTGTTGAGCAATCGGGTTCTGGCGTCGTAGTTGCCAAGAACGGCCGAGGTCAGTCCGAAATCCGTGATCGCCAGCAGGATGAGCTCGTGTTTATCAGAGATGTTCTTGCTTTGATGTGTGATCCAGCGCGGTATGGAGGCGACGCTCCCCGGTTGGAGCCTGATTCGCTCTCTTCCGATCTGAAGTTCGCCATTGCCAGCGATTACGACGAAGATTGATTCATGGGCGTGCCGATGCTTTTCGTTGCTGGCAAGAGGGGCGATGCGCACCACGCGGGCGTCCATGGTCTGTAAACTTGAGAAGTCAAGCTTTTCAACCAGAAAGTCGATCCCCAGGGCCGTATTGCAATGGTGGTAATGGGTGGAGCTCGTCACGTCCGTGGCGTTGGTCGTGTCGAGTCCGTTCCATAGGCATTGGCGAGGGTCTATGGCGGTGTGGTTGCGGTCGCTCACTCCGGCGAGTAAGTGATGCAGGTCCATTCAGGGGCCGGAACAAGTGGATGTGAGCCGCGCCGCGATGCCCGTGCAGACAGGAAAAAGCGGGCACAGGACTGACATCCTATTCCCGCATGAAGGCCCTGATTTTTCAGTAGTAAAGGCTACAAAGCGTTATGTCGTGAGCTGAGCCTCCTGGGGCATCACGCTGCTGGCCAGCAGGTTCTTGAGGTCGTCGCCCTCGATCACCTCCTTCTCCAGGATCTGCTGGGAGATGCTCTCCATCAGCTCGCGGTTGTGGTGCAGGATCGCCAGGGCGCGCTCATGGGCGCGGTCCACCAGGGAGCGCACCTCCTTGTCGATCGCCTGGGCCGTGGCATCGCTGACGGAGCGGCGCGGATTGTTGCCGCCGCCGAGGAAGCGGCTGCCGCCCTGCTTGTCGTAGGCCAGCGGGCCGAGGATCTCGCTCATGCCGTAAGTGCCCACCATCTGCTCGGCGATGTCGGTGGCGCGCTGCAGGTCGTTGGCGGCGCCGGTGGTGACCTCACCGAACACGATCTCCTCGGCACTGCGACCGCCCAGCAGGGTGGCGATCTGGCCCTCCAGGTCCTCCTTGGAATTGAGGAAGCGCTCCTCGGTGGGCAGCTGCAGGGTGTAACCCAGGGCGCTCATGCCGCGGGGCACGATCGAGATCTTGGCCACCTTGCTGCCACCGGGCATCAGGTGACCCACGATCGCGTGGCCCACCTCGTGATAGGCCACCACCTTCTTCTCATCGGCCTGCAGCACGCGGCTCTTCTTCTCCAGGCCGGCCACCACGCGCTCGATCGCCTCGTTCAGATCGCCCTGCTCGACGGCGGTGCGCTTGGCGCGGGCCGCCAGCAGCGCCCCCTCGTTCACCAGGTTGGCCAGGTCGGCACCGGCGAAGCCGCTGGTGGCCTGGGCGATCCGATCCAGGTCCACGCCCGGGGCAAGCTTCACCTTGCGGGCGTAGATGTCGAGGATCGTCTTGCGGCCCGATAGATCCGGGCGATCCACCAGCACCTGGCGGTCGAAGCGGCCCGGGCGCAGCAGCGCCGCATCGAGGGTTTCCGGCTGGTTGGTAGCGGCCAGCACGATCACCGGCTTGTCCTTGGCGGCGAAGCCATCCATCTCGGTGAGCAGCTGGTTGAGGGTCTGCTCCCGTTCGTCATTGCCGCCGACCACGCCCATTGAGCCGGCACGGCTCTTGCCGATCGCATCGAGTTCGTCGATGAAGATGATGCAGGGCGCCTTCTTCTTGGCCTCCTCGAACAGGTCGCGCACGCGGGCCGCACCGGCACCCACGAACAGCTCCACGAATTCCGAGCCGCTGATGATGAAGAAGGGCACGCCCGCTTCACCGGCTACCGCCTTGGAGAGCAGCGTCTTGCCGGTGCCGGGAGGACCCACCAGCAGCACGCCCTTGGGGATGCGGGCGCCGATGGCGGCATAGCGCTCGGGCGTCTTCAGGAAATCAACGATCTCGGTGAGCTCCTGCTTGGCCTCATCCACACCGGCCACATCGGCGAAGGTGACCCGCGATTCCTCATCGGGCACGTAAACCTTGGCCTTGCTCTTGGTGAAGCTCAGGGCCCCCTGGGCGCCGCCCATCGAGCGGCGGGCGAAGAACTGCAGCACCAGGATGAAAATCAGCGGCGGCACGATCCAGCTCAGGGCCGTGGTGATGAAGCTCGGCTTCTGCGGTGGGGCTGCGGCGAATTCCACGCCGTGCTCCTCCAGCCGCTTCGGCAGATCCATGTCGAAGATCGGCGTGGTGGCCAGCACCGTGGGGGCGCCTTCCGCCGGCGGCTCCTTCAGTTCGTAGCGGATCTGTTCCTGCGTGATGTAGGCGCGGCGCACATTGCCGTCGTCCACCTGGCTCACGAACAGCGAATAGGGCACCCGTGGCACCTGTTGCATGCCCTGGTTCGGCAGGAAGCTGCTGAACAGCAGCAGCACACCGAAGCCGATCAGCACGAGGTTGATGATGCCGAAGCGCCGGTTCGGGGGGGTGTCGTCCTGGCGGATGGCCATGCGGCGGGTGCTCGAAGGGCTCCAAACTAGAAGCCTTCCCCGTGCGCACGGGGGTGAGAACCGAACGGGACGGCATCGGAACCCTGCATGTGCGGCCGCTATTCGCTCACCTCACGCCTCGATCAGCTGCTGCCGCGCCTCGGGGGCGGCCTGCCGGATGGCCTGGCCGATCACTACGGCCCCCGGCCTCTGATCCGCCCCGGTGACCCGGTGCTGGCCCTGCGCCAGGAGCACGGACGCAGCGGTGCGGCCCTGCTGCTCTGGGGCTTGCTGCCGGACTGGAGCCGTGACCCGCTGCGCGGGCCCCGGCCCTTCAATGCCCGCAGTGAGAGCGTGGCTGAGAAGGCCAGCTTCCGCGGCGCCTGGCGCCATCGCCGCTGCCTGCTGCCCGCCGATGGCTTCTGGGAGAAGGGGCGCCTGATCCGCCGCCGCGATCGCGCCCCGTTCTGGCTGGCGGCGCTGTGGGAGCGCTGGATCGGTCCGGATGGCAGCGAGGTGGAAAGCTGCTGCGTGCTCACCACCGCCGCCAATGGCCTGATCCGGCCGCTGCATGACCGCATGCCGGTGATCCTTCCCGATGGGCTGGAGCAGGCCTGGATGGCCCCCGCCGATGGCCCCGGCCTGCGGGCCCTGCAGCCGCTGTTGAGTGGCTGGGATCCGGCCGGCTGGGAGGTGGTGCCGCCCGCCACGACCGCACCCCGGCAGCTGTCGCTGCTCGGCTGATGGTGGTTTCCGCCCGCACTGATCACAATGGGGCTGCGCCATCAGAGCGGCCTTGAACCAATCCATGGCGCTGCGGCGGCGTCACATCTGTTACGGCCGGTTGCTCGGCCTGTGTGTGCTGCTGATGGTCGGCTTCGCCCTGCCGGGTCGCTGGAGCCGGTTGACGGCGATCGGCTACAACCTGCTGCCGCTGGTGATGATCCGCGGGCTGAGCGAACCGCTGGGCTTCGTTCCCTTCGGAGCCTGGGATCGCCCGCTCTATCGGCTGCTGGGCCTGGCGGCCCTGATCTCCGGCCTGGGCTGGTATCTCACGCCCCTCTCCTATCGCTCCACCGGTGTGCTGCTGCTGCTGCTCTGGACCCTGTTCGTGGGCTGGAGCACGGTGCGGCTCGTGCTGGGGCTCGCCTATGAGCGCCGCGTCAACGCACGGGTGCTGATGGGCGCCTTCGCCGGTTACCTGCTGATCGGTCTTACGGCCGGTCTGCTGTTCAGCGCGATCGAATCGATCCACAGCGGCAGCTTCAGCAGCTTCCAGGCGAATGTCAGTCGCCATCTCCCCCTCGACGACCTGATGGCTGCATCGGGCCGGGAGCCGGTGTGGCAGCTCAACTTCGTGCGGCTGAATTACTTCGCCTTCGTCAGTCTCACCACCGTCGGCTTTGGCGACATCGCCCCGCTCACGCCTCAGGCCCAGATGGCTAGCGTGTCGGTCTCGGTGATCGGCACCCTGTATCTCGCGGTGGTGATGGGCCTGCTGATCAGCCGCACCACGGTGCAGGTGGAGGAATCACCGGATGACCCGATCCACCGCCGCCGCCTGGAGCGCGCCAGCGATGGCGACGGCGCCAACGGGGACTGAGCCGGTCGTGTCCGTCGGTTCCGTCAGCCGTTCCCCTGGGACGCGCAGCTGCCCGATCCCGGCTGGTGGACTCGGCCTGCGTACGCTTGAGCTGTTGCTGGGGCCCTGGGATTCCCAAGGCTGGAGTGTGATGGGGCAGACGCAAGCGTCGCCAGAGCGACTCGAGCAGGCGTGCGCGGAGCCGGCTCGCAGCGATCAGGAGCTGCTGCGCCTGGCAGGCGAAGACGCGCGCAAGCTGCGCCACTTCATCCACCTTTGAGCGGGCTTGCGCAGGTGGCCGAGCGCGTTGCCAACTACCCCAGACCGCCCGAGCTGCGTTGCAGCTCCGACCCGGTGCGGGTTGAGGCGCTGGGTCAGGTGCTGTGTGACACCGCTGCCGCCGGGGGTGATGCCGGGCCCCTGCAGGTCTTCAAGGTGTGCGAGACCTTCCATCCCCCCACGATCTACCTGCCTCCTGAGGCGATGCGGCTCGACCTTCTGGTGTCGGCGGCGGGCCATAGCTTCTGCGAGTGGAAGGGGGTGGCCCGCTACTTCGATGTTGTTGCTCCAGCGGGATCTGCCTTGGCTGGGGAGCGGCTACGCCGTGCCGTTTGGCAATACCCCGATCCCACCGCTGCATTTGGAGCGATTGCCGGTTGGTTTGCTCTCTATCCGGGGCTAATGGATGCGGTGTGGTTGGCCGGTGAGCGGGTGATCCCCCAGCCCGGGGGCTTCTACGGCGGTTGGATCACCTCGCAGGTGGAAGGGCCGTTCAAGGGAGACCCGCTCCATCCGGAGCTGATTTGAGCAACACCACAGATGGTTGTGGCTACAGGGCTTGAGATCACGCCACGGGTTTCAGCAGGATCTGTTCCGTTGTGGTGGGCCTTGAAAAAGGCTTGCTTCCGTCTCAAGGCTGACTGTGGGATTGGCGGGTTGCCCAGGGCGTAGCGCAGAACCACCCACTAGGTCCTTGGGCCGCCGTCAGGCATTGGCCGCAAGGGCATGACCTGCATGGCTCAGCAGCTTCAGAGGGCGCACTCCCTCATCTTCACGGCTGTTGCAGCCGCCAGAGCAGGTCGTTCCCCAGGTGCTGGAGCGCGGCGGCCTGCCAGGGGGGCAGCTGGTCCATGGCCTTGAAGCCCAGATCCCCCACGGGTGTGCGGGCCGCTGCGCCGCCCATGAGTTTGGGGGCGATCACGGCAGCCACCTCCTGCACGCAGCCGCCGGTGATGGCTGCGGCGGCCAGCTCGGGGCCGCACTCCCACAGCACCTGGTTGCAGCCGCGCGCCGCCAAGGCCTCGAGCAGGGCAGCCGGGGTGCAGGCTGGCAGTGCGAGGGTCTCAAGACCTCGGTGGGCCGCCGCCAGTGCCGCCAGGTGCGCGCGGGCCTCGGGCGCTGCCTCGGGGCCGTGGGCGATCAGGGTGGGGGCGGTGCTGGTGTCGTACAGCTGGGCCGTGGCGGGCAGCTGCAGGCTGCGGCTGAGCACCACCCGCAGCGGTTCCGGGCTGCGCTGGCCGCGGCTGCTGAGCAGGGGGTCGTCGGTGCGGAGGGTGCCGCCGCCAACGATCACCGCATCGCACTGGGCCCGTAGCCGATGCACCCAGGCCCTGGCGGGTGGACCGCTGATCCACTGGCTGGCGCCGTTGGGCAGAGCCGTGCGGCCATCGAGGCTCATCGCCCACTTGAGGATGCCAAGGGGGCGGCCCGTTGCGATCCGGTGGCAGAAGGCGCGGTTGAGGGCCTGGGCTTCCGCTTCGCCGACGCCGCTGATCACCGTGATGCCGGCTGCCCGCAGCTGGGCGATGCCGCCGCCGGCCACCTGCGGGTTGGGGTCGGTCATCGCCACCACCACCCGGGCCACGCCGGCGCGGATCAGCGCCGCGCTGCAGGGGGGCGTGCGGCCGTGGTGGCAGCAGGGCTCGAGCGTCACCACCACGGTGCCGCCCCGCGCCCGCTCACCGGCCTGGGCCAGGGCATGCACCTCGGCATGGGGCGTGCCGGAGGCGGCGTGGTAGCCCTCGCCCACCAGCTCGCCTGTGGCATCGAGCACCACCGCTCCCACCATCGGGTTGGGGCTGGTGCGTCCCTGGCCTAGGGCCGCCAGCTGCAGGGCGCGGCGCATCCAGGGCAGCCAGGGGCTGGTGGCCGTGGCGACGGGGGTGGCGGTGGGGCCTGACACGCTTGGGAGGGTCGCCATCGGCGAGATTCGGATCCCCATGCTGACGGCCCGACAGGCGCCGGCCAGGGCGGATGCCGGTTCAGCCGCCGGCCGCTTCCACCCAGCTGGGCAGGCTCCGCCATTCAGCCACCACATAGGGAGGCACCGGCAGCTCCACGAACACGCCCTGCAGCTCCAGCCGCAGCGGCCGGTTCTGGTGCAGATCGCTCAGCAGCGGGTTGAGGGCGAACTCGGCTGCGGCATCGCGGCCATCGACCGCCAGCTTCGGGTTGGCGGTGGTGATGTCGTCCAGGGCCCAGGTGTTGCGGCCGGAATGCACCAGCAGCGCCGTGGGGTGATCGAGGCGGACCTTGCCCGGATAGCCCACGATCCGCAGGGTCACCGGCCCACCGATCGGGCCGGTGCGGTAGGCCACCGCCTGCCAGCTCTGGTAGTCGAGGTCGCGCAGGCTCTCGAGGCTGCGCACCACCTCGGCGCCGTTCTCATCGGCATGGGCGTGGACCTGCGCCAGAGCCGGGGCCGGCGCGGCGCTCAGAAGACCAAGACTCAGCAGCAGGGCCAGCAGCAAGCTGTGCAGCCCGGAGCGCAGGGTTCTGATCACGCCGGCACCTCCCGCTCGGCCCCGGGGATCGGCTGCCAGTCGGTGTGCGTTGCCCACAGGGCCCAGATCGCCATCGCCCGCAGGTAGTGGCAGGCCCGGAAGGTGTTCACGCCGGTGATCGCCTCCGGGGTGCGGAACTGCAGCCCGCCGCCGTACACCTGTTCCACCACGGCGCCGGTGATCGCGAAGGCGGTGCCCCGCTCGCCCATCAGGCGGTAGTAGGCGGCCAGGCCGAAGTTGATGCCGGTCCACACCTCCAGCGGGTGGGTGCCGTTCGGATCGAGCGGTGTGCCATCGCGCCTCAGGCCGTTGGCCACCCCCAGGCGGCCCCCCTGGAAGCCTTCGAAGCAGGCCTCCTTCACGGCCTGCAGGGCACTGCGGGCCCGCTCCTCGGCCACCACGGCGGGCAGGCCCAGCAGGCGGGCGTAGAAGTCGCCGCAGAGCTGGTCGGCCATCACCACCGGCGTGCCGCTCTCGGCATCGATGTTGTAGTACTCGCCGTTCCAGAGCAGTTGGTCGAAGTTGGTGCGGCTCTGGGTCAGCCAGCCGCTGAATTCGTGCTGCTCGGCCGAGGTGTCCAGGCCCAGCGCCAGCTGCAGCTGCTGTGCCATGGCCAGGGCCGCCTCCAGGGCGGCGATCCAGAGGGCGCCGCAGTAGGCGCTCACGCCCTTCAGCGGCCAGTCATCGAAGGTCTGGTCGGGGGCGCCGCCGTTGTCCGGCAGGCCGTCATCGTTGGCGTCGAAGGTCTTGAGGTAGCGCAGGGCCTGCACGGCGGCGGGCCAGCAGTCCGCCAGGAAGCGCAGGTCCTCGCCGCCGGGGGCCAGGCGGAACGTGCGCCACACCTGCAGCACGAAGTCGCTGGCCAGGTCCTTCCAGAGGTTGCAGTCCTGGTAGGCGGTGTAGTTGCTGGCATCCCAGGGGCGTTCGTTCGGGGCGCCGAGGTCGTGGGGGGTGGCACCGGCGACTTTGCGGGCCGCCTCAACGCGGCCTCGGCCCTGGGTGAAGTACCAGCCGATCGGCCGCGGCGTGGGATCTGCGGCGGGGATGGCGCGGGCGAAGCTGCGCAGCACGCTCTTGTCCAGCTCAGGCCAGAGCTGCAGCAGGGCGAAGGAGCCGTAGAGGCGCACGTCGAGGCTTTCGTACCAGGCGTAGTCGAGGCACTCGAGCACCCCGAAACGCCCCACCGGGTCCTGGGGTGAGGCGGCGGTCCAGAGGGTGCCGCCGGAGGCCAGGTCGTAGAGCTCGTTGAAGAGCGCCATGCGCAGCGGTTCCGGCAGATCGGTGCGCTCCAGTACTGGCCGCTGCCAGGCCTCGATCCGTTCGCGCCAGCTGCGCCAGTCGCGCAGGGCCTCGGCGGCGATGGCGGCGGCGCCGTTGCCGCCTGCGCCGAAGCTGTCCGTGTAGCGGCGCAGGGCCTGGCTGCCGCTGGCGAAGGCCGTCACCGGCAGATCCCAGCTGATCACCAGCGGGATCTCCACCTTGGCACCGGGCTCCAGGCGGCAGCGCACCGCCAGGGCGGCGCTGGCCGGGTCGTTGTCGCCGCTGTGGCGGTCGTTGTCGCCGTCGGGAATCGAGCCATCGGCCGCGAACGACCGCCAGATTTCACTGCCATCACCGGCCGGATTCCAGCGGCTGCAGCGCTGGATCGCCAGGTCGCTCACACCGGCCTGCTGCAGGGCCGCCTCATCCGGCGCGGCGATGCACCACTGCCCCTGCCCCTCGCGGATCGGCTGGCTGCGCTCGCCGTCGAGCAGCACCCCCTTCAGGCCGGGCTGCTGATGCCAACGGTTGCACTGGCCGCGGGTCGCGCCAATCGCGGGCACATAGTTGTGCTCGGGGCTGCCGTCGTCGCGGAAGTGCACCTCTGCTGAGGGATCGGTGTTGGTGAACCAGCCTGTGGTGTTGCGCCAGCTCAGCAGCAGCGACAGATCCAGGGGCGCCCGGGTGGGGTTGTGCAGGGTCCACACGAACACCGCCACCGGATAGCTGCTGCGCCGGTAGTCGCCCGGCAGGATCGGGCTGAAGGCCTCACATCGCACCTGTGCGCCGAACACGCCGGTGTAGTCCGTCCAGCTGAGCGGGTAGCGGGCGGCGTAGGTGCCGGTGCTCCGCCCGGCGCTGCTGGCGGGATACCAGCTCCAGGCGCCCAGGGGTTTGCCGGCCTCGGGGCGTGAGCCATCCGCCTGCGGCTCCACCGCCAGCGCGTGGGCGCGGCTGCCCCGTTCGTCGCGTTCGAACAGGGCGAACTGGCAGTCGGGCAGCGTGCCGAACCAGTGCTCGCCGCCGTCGAGGTGCCAGAGGTTGAATGAGCCATCGGGGCCGCGGCCGATGCAGCCCGCGCCGAAGCCCCCCAGCGGCATGCCGTGGTTGGGGCCGTCGTCGAGGTTGCTGGCGTAGCGCACCGTGTAGGGGTTCTGCCAGCCCAGGCCGAACGGGTGGCTCCAGCTGGCCAGCGGCGGCTGCCAGGGCCCCGGTGCGCGGCTGGATCGCTGCGGTCCGCGGCCGCGCAGCAGCGATTTCAGCGTGGAGAGGCCAAGGGGCGCCATGGAGCCGGATGCGATCCGCCCAGCTTGTCAGAGCTGGGGGGGCGCGGGTTCGCCGGCCGGGCGGGCCCGCGCTCAGGGGTCCGCGGCCTGGGCCTGGGCCTGGAAGCTGCCATGCACCTCCTGGTCCACCAGGGCATCGAGGGTGACGGCGGAGCGCACCAGGGCCTGATAGCGCTGGACCACGCGCCGGTTGCGCTCGATCCAGTTGCCGGCATCACCGCCGGGTAGACCCGTGCCATCGCCGGCCAGCAGCTCCAGATCCCCCTGGCGGGCGATCAGGGCCAGCACCAGGTCGTGGATGCGCTGGCGGCGGTCGCTCATCGGTATCGGCGGCGCTCACGGCTGAGCATCATGGCGCCAGTGGCGGCTGATCCCCTGAGCGACCAACCCCCGATCGAGGAGGGTCCGGCAGGCGCTGCGTCGGTGCTCGATGTGATCGGCACCGACGCCGGCGGTGCGGCGTCCCTGGCGGCCCCGGCTCAGGCGCGGCTGCGGGCGGCGGACCTCGTGCTCGCCCCGAAGCGCCTGCTCAGCACCCTGCCGGCCTGGTGGCAGGCCGAGCAGGCGGCCGGGCGGATCGCTCAGGGGCTGCCCTGCCCCGAGCTGCTGGCCAGCGACCGGCCCGAGCAGATCCTCGAGCCGCTGCGGCGGGCCCTGGCGGCGGGGCGGCCGGCGGTGCTGCTCGCCAGTGGCGATCCCCTCTGGTTCGGGATCGGTCGGTTGCTGCTGCAGCATCTGCCCGCCGGGCGGCTGCGCTTCCATCCGGCCCCGTGCTCGCTGCAGCTGGCCTTCGCCCGCATCGGTCGCCCCTGGCAGGACGCCGGCTGGATCAGCCTGCACGGCCGTGATCCGGAGCCCCTGGCGGCAGCCTTGCAGAAGCGCCCGCCCGCCCTGGCGGTGCTCACCGATCCGAGCCGCGGCGGCGCCGGGGCGGTGCGCCGGATCCTGCGGGCCGCCGGCCTGGAGGCCGCCTACGGGTTCTGGTTGTGCGAGCGCCTCGGGCACCCGGCCGAGCGGGTGCAGCGGCTGGCCCCTGGCGATGCCGTGCCGGCTGATTGCGATCCGCTGCATCTGGTGCTGCTGATCGCCGAGCCCCTGCCCCCGGTCGATCCTGCGGCCTTGCCCCTGTTCGGCCTCGACGACGGCCTGTTCCTGCAGCACGACGATCGCCCCGGGCTGATGACCAAGCGCGAGGTGCGCATTCAGCTGCTTGCGGATCTGCACCTGCCGGCGAGCGGGGTGCTCTGGGACATCGGTGCCGGTGTGGGCTCGGTCGGGCTGGAGGCGCTGCGGCTGCGGCCGCAGCTGCAGGCCTGGTTCCTGGAGCAGCGCGGCGGCTCTGCAGCGCTGATTCGGGCCAACGCTGGGCGCCTGGCGGTGCAACCAGCCGGGGTGCTGGAGGGGCGGGCGCCAGCCGCCCTGGCGGATCTGCCCGATCCGGACCGGGTGCTGCTCGGCGGCGGCGGCCGCGACCGGGCGGATGTGCTCACGGCGGTGCTGGAGCGGCTGCGGCCCGCCGGGGTGGTGGTGATCCCCCTGGCCACGCTCGAGGCCCTGGCGGAGCTGCGGCCGCTGCTGGAGCGGGCCGGGCTGGCGGTGAGCGTCGCTCAGCTGCAGGCCTGGCGCGGCGCACCGCTGGCCGATGGCACGCGCCTGGCGCCACTCAATCCCGTGCTGGTGCTGCGGGGCGAGCGGCCGGCCTGAACGGCACGATCGTTGCCGGTGTGCCGAGCTGGATCCCCAGCCGGAGCGCCTCGCCTGCGGCCAGCTCCACGACCCCGTCGGCCGGTTCATCCGGCCCGTAGCTTCTGCAGGGCAGGCGCATGCACGGCTGGACGTTGGCCTCGATCGCGATCACCCGTCCCGCGCGCAGGAACAGCATGTCGAGCGGGGCCGGCGTGCGGTGCATCCAGAACTTCAGCGGCTGAGGAGCGGCATAGGGAAACCACATGCCGCGCAGAGGCGCCAGCGGTGGCCGGGCCATCAGGCCCCAGCTCTGCTGCTGCAGGGTGCGGGCCACCTCCAGCTCGATGCAGGGCCGGGCTCCGGCGGGGCGCTCCAGGCACCAGCTGGCTTCGATCGGCAGGAACTGCGGCGGGGGCGGCGTGGCAGGGATGGGCATGGATCAGCGCAGCTGGGGTGGACCGTCGCTCAGGCAGTAGCCGCGACCGCGGACGGTGTGGATCAGCCGCCGCTCGCCCGCCTCCTCCAGTTTCTGGCGGAGGTAGCGCACGTAGACCTCGATCACGTTGCTGGCGGCCCCGCGCTGGTCGTGCCAGACCCGATCGAGGATCTCCTCGCGGCTGAGCACCTGGCCCCGGTGTTCGATCAATAGCAGTAGCAGGGCGTATTCGCGGGCGGTGAGGTGGATCGTGCGCGGGCCGCGCCGCACCTCATGGCGGCTCGGCACCACGCTCAGATCGGCGAGGCTGAGCCGATCGAGGCTGGGCTGCTCCTTCTGCAGTCGTTTCAGGTGCAGCCGCAGCCGCAGCAGCAGGTCGCTGGCCCCGAGCGCCGACACCCAGAAATCGCTGGCGCCGGCCAGCAGCAGCCGTGAGCGGGCACCAACGCTGTCCGTGCCGATGTCCAGCAGCAGCGGCACCCCGGGCAGGCGCTGCTGCAGTGCGGCGATGCGCTGCTGCTCGCCGGCCGCCAGCACCACCAGCTGACAGCGGCTCCAGGCGTCGTCGTCCGCGTCCGCGTCCTCGCCGCAGATGCAGTGGTACCCCGAGGCCTCCAGCCGCGGTGCCAGCGCCTCGGCCTCGGCACCCAGCAGCAGCAGGGTGGCGCTACTCACGGGGTGCTGCCGTTGCCCGGTTTGGCCACGTGCGGTAGGCCCCAGCCCAGCTTGTTGCGCAGCACCTGGAAGAACTCATGGTCGGCCAGGCGCACGAACCGCACCGGATGCTCGCTGCGGCGGATCAGCACCCGGTCTTCCGGCCACACGTAGCAACCGGCGCTGCCGTCCACCACCATCATCAGCCGCTCCGGCGTGGCGGGGAATACGGTGACGGGTTCGCGGTCGCTGAACACCAGGGCCCGCGAGGCCAGGGAGTGCGGCGCGATCGGTGTGAGCTGCAGCACCGGGCAATCGGGCGTGATCACCGGCCCGCCGGCGCTGAGGGCATAGGCGGTGGAGCCGGTGGGGGTGGAGAGGATCACGCCATCGGCGGCGATGTCCACCGGGGCATGGCGGCCCACGGCGATCTCGAAGTGGCACATCGAGGTGAGTGGCTCCCGGTGCAGGGCCATCTCGTTGAGGCAGAGCACCTCCCAGCGGCGCTGTTCACCGCGCATCACGCTCACCACCAGGGTGGTGCGCTCCTCCACGCTCCAGTCGCCGCCGATCACCTGCTCCAGGGCCTGTTCGAGCTCCGGCAGGTAGGTCTCCGCCAGAAAGCCGAGGTGGCCGGTGTTGATCGTCAGGATCGGCACATCGATCGGTGCCGTCTGGCGCGCGGCCGAGAGCACGGTGCCATCGCCGCCCAGCACCAGGGCCATGACCATGCCGGCCTGGAAATTCGAGGGCACGCAGGCCGTATGGCCGAGGGTGCGCAGGTGCTGATCGGGATTGGCGAAGCCAACCATGCCGCCGGCGCTGCTGGCGCGCGCCACGTCGTAGCCGGCGGCGCGGAAGCGGCGTTCGATCGCCTCGGCGGTGCTGAGGGCGAGGTCCTTGCCGTCATTGACGATCAGTCCGACGCAGGGCACCGATCGTGGGCGGAGGGCAGCAGGAGTTTATGAGGGGGCCGCCGCCGTGGCGCGCGCCCTCAGAACTGTTCGAGGAAGCGCAGGTCGCTGGTGAACAGGCGGCGGATGTCATCGATGCCGTGCCGCACCATGCAGAACCGTTCCACCCCCAGGCCGGCGGCGAAGCCGCTGTAGCGCTCGGGGTCGATGCCGAGGCCTTCCAGCACGGCCGGATCGACCATGCCGCAGCCCATCACCTCCAGCCAGCGGCCGCGCCACTGCACGTCCACCTCGGCCGAGGGTTCGGTGAAGGGGAAGTAGCTGGCGCGGAAGCGCACGGGCAGATCGCCGAAGAACTGCTGCAGGAAGGCGGTCACGGTGCCGCGCAGGTGGCTGAAGTCGAGGCCCTCGTCGATCGCCAGCACCTCCACTTGGTGGAACACCGGCGAGTGGGTCGCATCCACCGCGTCGCGGCGGTAGACCCGGCCCGGGGCCACGATCCGCACCGGCGGCGGGTTCTGCTCCAGGTGGCGGATCTGCACCGGTGAGGTGTGGGTGCGCAGCAGCTCGTGCTCCGACAGATAGAAGGTGTCCTGCATGTCCCGCGCCGGGTGGTGGGGCGGGATGTTCAGGGCGGTGAAGTTGTAGTGGTCGGTCTCGATCTCCGGGCCCTCCTCCACCCGGTAGCCCAGGCCCGCGAAGATGTCGGTTATCTCCTCGATCGTGCTGATCAGCGGGTGGCGGTGGCCGGCCGGCGTGAACTTGGCCGGCATCGTCACATCCAGGCTTTCGGCGGCGATGCGGGCCGCCATGGCGGCGCCCCTGACCGCCGCCAGCCGCTCGCTCAGCAGGCCCTGCACCTGCTCCTTGAGCACGTTGGCCCGTTGACCCACCAGGGGGCGCTCGTCGCCGGGCAGCTTGCCCATGGCGCCGAGCACGGCGGAGAGCTGGCCCTTCTTGCCCAGCAGGCCCACCCGCAGCTCCTCCAGTTCGGCGGCGCTGGCGGCGGCGGCGATGGCATCGGCGGCCTGCGCCTCCAGCTGCTCCAGCTGGCTGGTGAGCTCCTGCAGGCTGATGGTGGCGCTCACGACTGGATCACGGCAGCCGCTGACTGTAGGCAGACGCGCCCTAGCCTCGGCCCAGATGGCCCCCTGCCGTGCGGATCCTGATCAGCAACGACGACGGCGTGTTCGCCGGCGGCATCCGCACCCTGGCGGCGGCGGCGGCGGCGCGCGGCCATCAGGTCACGGTGGTGTGCCCGGATCAGGAGCGCTCCGCCACCGGCCATGGCCTCACCCTGCAGACGCCCCTGCGGGCCGAGCGGGCCGATGAGCTGTTCGCCCCCGGCATCACCGCCTGGGCCTGCAGCGGCACCCCCAGCGACTGCGTCAAGCTGGCCCTGTTCGCCCTGCTGGAGGAGTGGCCCGATCTGGTGCTCTCCGGCATCAACCACGGCCCCAACCTCGGCACCGACACCCTCTATTCCGGCACCGTCAGCGCGGCGATGGAGGGCACGATCGAGGGGCTGCCGGCCCTGGCCGTGAGCAGTGCCGATTTCCAGTGGCGCCACTTCGACCCCGCCGCCCGGATCGCCCTGGATGTGGCCGAGCGGATGCTCGAGCGCGGCTGGCCGCCCAGCACCCTGCTCAACCTCAATGTGCCGCCGCTGCCGCCCGAGGCGATCGGGCCGCTGCGCTGGTGCCGCAAGGCCGTGCGCCGCTACACCGATCAGTTCGACAGGCGGGTCGATCCCCGCGGCCGCACCTATTACTGGCTCGCCGGGGAGGTGGCCAATGATCTTGAGGCCGAGGTCGCCGGGCCGGCCGAGTGGCCGATCGATGTGGCCCACGTCGCCGCCGGTGGCGTCTCGCTGACGCCGCTGCAGCCGGAGCTGTTCTGGCGGGGCGACACGGCTCGGCTGCCCGATCTCAGCGGCCCCGGTGGATCCGCTGCAGCAGCCAGAGGCTGATCCAGAGGCCGATCAGGTGGGCGAACAGCACCTGGGTGTTGCCCAGCACCGAGAGCATCTCGATCGAGGTGATCGGCAGGCCGATCACGCGGCCAGCCGCTCCGGGGGCCTGCTGGATCTGGGCCCCGAAGAAGCCCGGCACCTGCTGGGAGGCCTGCACGAACAGGCTGCCGGCCAAGGCCTGATACCCGATCACCGCCAGGGTGATGCCCACCAGGTCGGCCAGCAGGCCGCGCTTGATCAGCCGGGCGGTTTCGCCCTTGCTGGGGCGCACCGGACTGCTCAGGGCCCGGCCGCAGCGCACCACCAGCCAGCTCTGCCACAGGCACCACAGCAGCAGCAGGAACGAGAGCGTCGTCAGCGAGATGCCGGGGCCAAGCCCGAGGGCGCGGGCTGAGTTGGCGGCCAGCCGCCCGCCGATGTTGTTGAACAGGAGCACCCCCACCACCACCACGCCCAGCACCAGCTGGGCCCAGAAGCGCACCCAGCCCAGGCGGCGCAGGGCGGCGGAGATCAGCTGCAGGTCGAGGCGATCGGCCATGGGGGCGTGAGGGGTCGCCCAAACCTGCCATGGGAGGATGCCGCTGGCGAGGGTCAGACCGGTTCTTTGGTGATTCCCCTGCGCACGCCGGCCGATGCACACGGCCCCACCGCCATCGCACTCGGCAGCTTCGATGGCCTTCACGCCGGTCACCGGCGGGTGATCGCCGCTGCGGTGGAGGGTGCGCGGGCTGTTCCGGTTCGGGCTGCCCCGGCTCAGATCACGGGGGCGCCCCTGGTACCCACGGTGGTGAGCTTCTGGCCCCATCCGCGCGAGGTGCTGTTCGGCGAAACCCGCCTTCGCCTCGATCTGCCCGCCGAGAAACTGCACCTGCTGGGCCCGCTCGGGATCGAGCAGCTGGTGCTGGTGCCCTTCACCCCCGAACTCTCCGCCCTCAGCCCCGCAGCCTTCGTGGAGCAGGTGCTGGTGGGGCAGCTGCGGGCCGGCCTGGTGGTGGTTGGCGAAAACTTCCGCTTCGGGGCCGGCCGCAGCGGCGACACCGCCAGCCTGCGCCAGCTGGCCGCCGCCCACGGCGTGGCCGTGCAGGTGCTGCCGATGCTGGAGGAGGGCGGCCAGCGGCTCAGCAGCAGCCGCATCCGCCGCTCCCTGGCGGCGGGCGATCTGGCGGAGGCGGCCCGGCTGCTGGATCGGCCCTATCGCGTCTGCGGGCGGGTCGTGCAGGGGCGGGGCCTCGGCCGCACCCTGGGCTGGCCCACCGCCAATCTGCAGGTGGACGGCCGCAAGTTCTTGCCGATGGAGGGGGTCTATGCCGCCCGGGCCTGGCTGCTGGAGCGCGACCAGACCTCTGCTCAGGCCCCGGCTGAAGCCCTGCCGGCGGTGATGAACCTGGGCCCGCAGCCCACGGTCGATCCAGCAGCTCCCTCGGCCGTGGAGGTGCACCTGCTGGGGCGGCGTCTGGAGCTGGTCGGGCGCGAACTGCTGGTGGAGCCGGTGGCCCTGCTGCGCCGCCAGCAGCGCTTCGCCGACCTGCCGGCCCTGGTGGCCCAGATCGGCGCCGATGCCGCCCGGGCCGGAGTCCTGCTGGGATCAGGCGGCGGGGTAGGCGTTGGTGAGGCCCCAGCTGATGAAGGCCACGATCGCCCCCAGCAGCAGAATCCCTGAGATCAGCACCAGCATCGGGCTGTCGGATCCACCCTGCTCCATCACCTGTGCCTCCAGTGGCCCACACCTTAAGCAGCCTTCAGGCGGTGCACCGTCTGCTCGATGCCAATCTCGATCGCGCCCGTGAAGGTCTGCGGGTGGTCGAGGACTGGTGTCGTTTCGGGCTGGATCGGGCTGATCTGGTCGCTCGCCTCAAGGACCTGCGTCAACGCCTCGGCCAGCGCCATCTGGATGTCTACAAACTGGCCCGCGACACCGCCGGCGATGTGGCCGCCGGCATGGGCCATCCGGCCCAGCGTCAGCGCTCTGAAGCGGCCCAGGTGCTCGCCGCCAACTGCGCCCGGGTGCAGGAGGCCCTGCGGGTGCTGGAGGAGTTCGGGCGCGGTCTCGATGATCCGCTGGCCTCTGAGGCGGCCTCGATCCGCTACGCCCTCTACGACCTGGAAGTGGAGCTGCTGCGCGCCCGTGGCGGCACCGGCGCCGAGCGCCGCGCCCTGCTGCAGCGCTGCCGTCTCTATCTGGTGACCAGCCCATCCCCCCGGCTGGAGGCGGTGGTGGAGGCGGCCCTGCGCGCCGGTGTGCGCCTGGTTCAGTACCGGGCCAAGGAGGGCAGCACCGCCGCCGATGGTCAGCCGATCACCGATGCCGGGCGGCTGGAGCAGGCCCTGGCCCTGCGGGCGCTCTGCCACCAGCACGGGGCGTTGTTCCTGATCAACGATCGCCTCGACATCGCCGCCGCCGTGGAGGCGGATGGGGTGCATCTGGGGCAGGGCGATCTGCCGCCGTCCCTGGCGCGGCAGCTGCTGGGGCCGGATGCGCTGATCGGCCGCAGCACCCATGCGATCGCCCAGCTGCGCCAGGCGGTGGCCGATGGCTGCGACTACGTCGGTGTGGGACCGGTGAACGCCACCCCCACCAAGCCCGGCCGCGAGCCGGTGGGCCTCAACTACGTGCGCCAGGCGGTCGCTGAGAGTCCGATTCCCTGCTTCGCCATCGGTGGCATCGACGCCGACAACCTGGCGGCGGTCCGGGCGGCCGGCGGCGAGCGGGTGGCTGTGGTGCGGGCCATCACGGAAGCAGCCGATCCCGAGCAGGCCAGCCGGGTGCTGCTGGCAGCCCTGGAGGATCAGGCATGAGCGCCACGATCAGCCTGCGCCTGAACGGCGACCTCACCACCTGCCCGGCGGGCCTGAGCCTGCAGCAGTTGCTGGAGCACCTCGGCTATCGGCCCCAGCTGGTGGTTGTGGAATTCAACGGTGAGATCCTGCCCCGGGCGCTCTGGCCCGAGCAGCCGGTTCGGGAAGCCGACGGACTGGAAGTGGTCACCATCGTGGGAGGCGGTTCCTAGATTCCGCTACATCACGTGCGGCCCGGCTTTGGCTGATCAGCTTTCTTCGACGCGGTGGCGTCGTCTGCTCAGTGGCCTGATGGTGCCGGCCATGCTCAGCGGTCTTCTGGCTGCCGTGCTGCTCGTCGCTCCGCAGCCAAGCCAGGCCGCCAGCGGCGGTCGGATCGGTGGTGGCAGCTTCCGCTCCTCTCCCTCCGTGCCGCGCGGGTATGGCGGCGGCCGCAGTTACAACGGCGGCTACGGCGGTGGCTATCAGCGCGGCTACGGCGGCGGTGGGATCGGCTTTCCGTTCATCGTGCCGTTCTTCTTCGGCGGCGGCGGCGGTCTGTTCGGTTTCCTGGTGCTGATGGCCGTGGTCGGCCTGCTGGTCAATGCCGTCCGCGGCGGCGGCGGCGCCTCCCTGCCGGCCGGCGGCCGGGGTGGGGATCTCGATCGCCGCGGTTCGGCCGATGGTCCCGTCGCGATCGCCCAGCTTCAGGTCGGGCTGCTGGCCTCGGCGCGCGAGCTCCAGAACGATCTGCGCGGGCTGGCCGCCGCCGCTGACACCTCCAGCAGCTCCGGCCTTCAGCGGGTGCTGCAGGAGAGCACGCTGGCCCTGCTTCGTCAGCCTGATCTGTGGGTCTACGCCAATGCGGAGGTGGGTCAGGTGCCGTTCCAGGCCGCTGAATCCACCTTCAATCGCCTGTCGATGACCGAGCGCAGCAAGCTGAGCCGCGAGGTCACCACCAATGTGGGCGGCCGCATCACCCAGGCGGCGGAGGGCTCTGCCGGTGACGCCGATGCCACAAGCGATTACATCGCCGTGACTCTGCTGGTGGCCAGCCGTGGTCGGCTTGGCCTGCGTTCGATTGCCAGTTCCGACGACCTGCGCGAGGCGCTGCGCCTGCTCGGCTCAGTGCCAGCGGATCAGCTGCTCGCCCTGGAAGTGATCTGGCAGCCCGAAGGGGCTGGTGATGTGCTGAGTGCTGAGGAACTGCTGACGGTCTATCCCGAGCTCACCCATCTCTGAGTCGGTGCGGCTGCAATGTCTCGCCGCTGGGTCTTAAAGGATTGGCAAAGGTTCGGGGAATTGCAGAAACTCTTTCGCTGATCCGGCCCTGCTGAGCCTGTTGTTGGTCGCCAGCATTTGTAGGTTGGCCCAACTGCTTCACTACTGGTTTGTCCGCTTCCGCTCGCCGTCCCGAACCACGTGCCATGAAATGGCAGGCCAACGGTGAACTGGCGGACAGCGATCTGCATGCCCTGCTCACCCATCTCAAGCAGGTGGAGAGCGAGGATCGCGTGCGCGAGCTCCAGTGGCTCGGCCGTCATTCGCCTGAGGCCTGAGCGCCGGCGTCGCTCGTCTCCTTGTCGTTGGTCGCGACTTCGCCCGGGCTGAGGCAGCTCAGAATCCGCAGGGCTGCCATCGCTGCTCCGTAGCCGTTGTCGATGTTCACCACGGTGAGGCCGGGTGCACAGCTCGCCAGCATCCCGTGCAGAGCCGCCATGCCGCCTGCGCTCACGCCGTAGCCCACGCTCACCGGCACGCCGATCACCGGTTGCGGCAGCAGACCGGCCAGCACCGTCGGCAGGGCACCCTCCATGCCGGCGCAGGCGATCAGCACGCGCGCCCGGCGCAGGTGCTCGAGCTGGTCCAGCAAGCGCTGCAGGCCCGCCACGCCCACATCCAGCAGCAGCCTGCAGCGGACGCCATGCCAGTGCAGGGCGAGCCGGGCCTCCGCCGCCACCGGCAGATCGCTGGTGCCACCGCTGAGCACGATCACCTCCCCGAGTGCAGGCCGTTCCGGCGCAGGCTCGCCGAGGGTCAGGCAACGCGCCTGCGGGTGGTGGCGCAGACCCTCCACATCCCCCAGACGCCCGCGGACCGCAGCGGCCTTGGCGGCATCGACGCGGGTCGCCAAGGCCAGAGAGTCGCTGCCCCGCAGCTCCTGCAGGATCGCCGCGAGCTGGGCGTCACTCTTGTGTTCGCCCCAGATGGCCTCGACCATGCCCAGCCGCTGCTGGCGATCCAGGTCCAGTCGGGCTTCCGGCCCGGCCAGGCCATCGGAGTGCCGCGCCGTGGAGCCGTTCACGAGGCCGGTACCAGCTCCCCTTCGAACACCAGTGGGAAGGGGTTGCCTTCAGCGGCGCCGGTGGCGCTCCGGGCCAGCTGCTCGAACCGCTCCTGCACCGCCTCCACCTCCGCCTCACTGATGCGCTTCCACTGCTCGCGGCTGGCCCAGCGGATCAGCAGGGTGCCCTCCTCCCGCTCCGCGTCCCAGAACAGGTCGCGACCCACGAAACCCTCCTGCTGCGCCAGCCAGGGCTCCCAGCTGCCCCGTTCCGCCTCCAGCCAGGCCTGGCGGGCCTCGGCCGGCACGCGCACGCGCAGATGCTCCACCACGGCGACGTCGTAGCCACCCTCGGGATCCGCGAAGGCGGCGATCGCCACATCGGCGTGGCTGGAGAGGAGCATCAGCAGGCCAAGCGCAACCGCCAGCACCCTAGAGAGCAGGGCCGTCATCCTGCTCAACCCTGCATCAGCAGCGCCACGGCATGGCAGGAGATCCCCTCCTCCCGGCCCTCGGCACCGAGCCGCTCGTTGGTGGTGGCCTTCACGCCCACCTGATCCGGCTCCAGGTCCATCCGGGCGGCGATCGCGGCGCGCATGGCCTCGATATGCGGCTTCAGCTTCGGCCGCTCCGCCACCACCACCGTGTCCAGGTTCACCACGCGCCAGCCCCGCTGCCGCACCAGCGCCATCACCTGCTCCAGCAGCACCAGACTGTCGGCCCCCTTCCACTGGGGGTCGTCGGGCGGAAAGTATCTGCCGATGTCGCCCAGCGACAGGGCCCCGAGCAGGGCATCCATGATCGCGTGAACCAGCACATCGGCGTCGCTGTGGCCATCCAGCCCCAGGCCTGCGGGATGCTCGAGGCGCTGCCCCCCCAGGATCAGGGGGCGCCCCTCCACCAGGCGGTGAATGTCGTAGCCGTTGCCGATCCGCAGCTGCATCGGGAGAGGCGGTGTGCTGTGCAGGCGACCCTAGGGCTCGGAGCCCAGCCCGTCGCTGGTGGTGTCCGCAGCCAGCACCTGCAGCCGGTTGCCGTCGCGGCCGAGTACCAGCACACTCCCCCCCTGCGGCAGGGCGCCCGAGGGTTCCAGGTTCACGGCGGCCCAGCTCTGGCCCTGCCAGCGCACGCGGCCAGCGCTGCGTCCGGCTTCAAAACCGCTGATCACCACGGCCTGGTCGCTGCTGCCGGTGGGGGAGATCAGCGGCGCATGCCGCTGCGACCAGCGCCGCAGGGCGATCAGCAGGGCGATGGTGCCGCCGCTGAACAGCAGGAGCTGGCTGGCTAACGCCAGGGATGGCAAGGCGGCGCAGATCAGCGACAGCCCCAGCGCCGCCAGGGCCGCGGCCAGCAGGCCATCGAGATCGGCGCCGAGCCAGGTGATCGCCAGCGCCATCAGGGCCAGCACGAACCAGATCAGCGCGGCCATCAGGTGGGGGGCGGTGGAGCGTTCGCCCCATGCTGCCTAGGGTGCGGCTGACTGCCCTGGTGTCCGCATGGAAGCGCTGCTCGGTCTGCCCGCCTTGGCGGTGATCGCCCTGCTGGGGCTCAACAGCGTCAAGGTCACCAGCGGCGGTCAGTCCCGCCTGGTGGAACGCCTGGGCCGCTACGACCGCCAGCTGCAGCCGGGCCTCTCGCTGGTGCTGCCCCTGGTGGAGCGGGTCGTGAGCCATGAATCTCTGAAGGAGCGGGTGCTCGATATCCCGCCGCAGCAGTGCATCACCCGCGACAACGTGGCGATCGAGGTGGATGCGGTCGTGTACTGGCAGCTGCTGGAGCACGACCGCGCCTACTACGCCGTCGACAACCTGCAGGCGGCGATGGTCAATCTGGTGCTCACCCAGATCCGCGCCGAGATGGGCAAGCTCGATCTCGACCAGACCTTTACCACCCGCAGCGAGGTCAATGAAACCCTGCTGAAGGAGCTCGATCAGGCCACCGATCCCTGGGGCGTGAAGGTGACCCGCGTTGAGCTGCGCGACATTCAGCCTTCCCGCGGCGTGCAGCAGGCGATGGAGCAGCAGATGACGGCCGAGCGCGAGAAGCGCGCCGCCATCCTGCGCTCGGAGGGTGAGCGCGAATCCCAGCTCAATGCCGCCCGCGGCCGGGCCGAGGCCCTGGTGCTCGATGCCAGGGCCAAGCAGGAGGCCCTGCTGCTGGAGGCCGAAGCCCAGGCCAAGCAGCAGGCGCTGCTGGCCCAGGCCCGCGCCGATGCCGCCACCCGGCTGGCCGAGGCGATGCGGGCCCAGCCCCAGGCCGCCGAGGCGATCCGGCTGCTGCTGGCCCGCGACTGGATGACCATGGGCGAGGCGATGGCCAAGGCCCCCGCCGGCAGCGTGCTGATGGTGGATCCCCAGAGCCCGGCGGCGCTGCTGACGGCGCTGAGGGGCCTGCAGGATCGCGGGGCCTCCTCTCAGCCGCCGGCCTGAGGGCTGCTCCCCGGTTGCTGCTGGTCCTGCTCGCGCTGCCAGCGGGCATACAGGTCCGGCCGCCGCTCGCGGGTGCGCTGCTGCTGCTGCTCGGCCCGCCAGCGGGCGATGGCGCCGTGGTCGCCGCTGCGCAGCACCGCCGGCACCTCCATCCCCCGGAAGCTGGCGGGCCGGGTGTAGTGGGGGTGCTCCAGCAGCGGGGTGCTGTGGCTCTCCTCCTCCAGGCAGGCCTGCGTGCCCACGGTGCCTGGCAGCAGCCGCACCACGCCGTTGATGATCGTCATCGCCGGCAGTTCGCCGCCGGTGAGTACGAAATCGCCGATCGACACCTCCTCATCAGCCAGGGCCCGGATGCGCTCGTCGAAGCCTTCGTAATGGCCGCAGAGGAACACCAGCTGGTCGCAGTCCGTGGCCCAGCGGCGCAGATCCGCCTGCTGCAGCGGGCTGCCCTGGGGGCTCATCAGCAGCACCCGCCGCCGCGGCAGCACCGGGATCGCCTCCACGGCGGCATAGACCGGCTCCGGCTTGAGCACCATGCCGGCGCCGCCGCCGTAGGGCTCGTCGTCGACCTTGCGGTAGCGATCGGTGGCGAAATCGCGGGGGTTGTGCAGGTGCAGTTCGGCGATGCCGGCGCCGAAGGCCCGGCCGATCACCCCCAGGCCCAGCAGCGGTGCGAACGCCTCCGGCGCCAGGCTGACGACATCAAGCCGCATCCGCTCAGGCCGCTGCGGCTGCGGGCCGGCTCACCCGGCGGATCTCCGAGCAGAAGCTGGCCCGGCTGGGGCGGCCATCGGCTGCGCTCTCGAGGGTGGAGCGCAGCCGCAGGTTGGGTTTGGTGAACCAGATGCGCTCGCGCAGTTCCCGCTCCCCGGCCGTGAGGGTGAGCTCCAGGCTGCCGTCGGGCCAGAGCTGCCAGCTGCCGCGCTGATCGCCGGCGCTGAAGCCGCCATCGGCCATGAACTGCAGTCGCCGGGGCGGCTCACCCTTCGGGCCGACGCTCAGGCCGCCGGGGGCACCGCCCATCTCCGGCTCCAGATAGGTGACCACCAGCTCGCCACGCTCGCTGCTGTGCCATTCATCGCCCTCTGCGGCTGCGATTGCTCCCGCCGCCGCTTCGGCCACCACCGCCTCGGCTGCACCTGCACCGGCCGGATCCTCAAGCTCGAAGCGGCTGCGCAGGCTCATCCATTCACCGGCGCAGAAGCGCAGGAAGGCGTCGAGCGAATCGGGGGGAAACGTCCCGGGGTCAGCGGTTGTCTGAGTCATGGCGGGCATTCTCTCAGCCACCCTGCGGGCACCGCGCCGCCCAGGAGCCACGGGTCGTTCAATCGCCCCGGTAGCCCAGCTCCGCCAGCCGCGCCGCACTGCGCCGCCAGCCCGGCACCACCTTCACGAACAGCTCCAGGTACACCGGCCCGCTGAACACCTTCTCCATCTGCAGACGGGCGCCGGCGCCGATCGTGCGCAGCATGCGGCCCCCCTTGCCGATCAGGATCCCCTTCTGGCTGGCGCGCTCCACCAGCACCGTGGCCAGCACGGCGGTGCGGGGGCCGTCATCCACGACCCGATCGATGCTCACGGCCACCGAGTGGGGCACCTCCTCGCGGGTGTGGCTGAGCACCTGCTCGCGGATCAGCTCGGCCATCAGCAGCTGCTCCGGCTGGTCGCTGATCGCATCGGCCGGATAGAGATGGGGACCGGGCGGCATCGCGGCGCTCAGGGCCTGCACCAGGGCGTCGGTGCCGGCGCCGGTCAGGGCGCTGACGGGGTGCAAGGGCCACTCGAGCGGTGGTTGAGGTGTGGGGGTGGCGAAGTCGCCCCGACCCTCCAGCAGCTCGCGGTAGCTGGCGGCCAGGGCCGCAGCTGCAGCCGGGTCCACCAGATCGTGCTTGTTGAGGGCCACGTGCACCGGCACCCGGCAGTGGCGCAGCAGCTCCACGATGTAGCCATCGCCCCGGCCGGCGGGCTGGCTGCCGTCCACCAGCAGCAGCACCACATCGACGTCGCCGATCGTGGAGCGGGCGGTCTTCACCAGCCGCTCCCCGAGCAGGTGGTGCGGCTTGTGGATGCCGGGGGTGTCGAGCAGCACCAGCTGGGCCGCCGGTGTGGTGAGAATCGCCCGCAGGCGGTTGCGGGTGGTCTGGGCCACGGGCGAGGTGATCGCCACCTTCTGACCCACCAGCTGGTTGAGCAGGGTGCTCTTGCCCACGTTGGGTCGGCCGATCAGGGCCACGAAGCCGGAGCGGAAGTCCGCCACCGTTCCGCCGCCACCGCTATCGCCACTGCCAGCAGCCGCAGCACCGCCGCCCAGCAGCCGCGCTGATTCGGCTGGATCGGGGATCGGCAGCAGCTGGCCGCCTTCGGCCTCGGAGGGGGGGATCACGCTCATGTCTTCAACAGTGGCACCCCGGCGTGGCACCAGCCCGTCTGCATAGGCTCGGGGGCCGTGATCAGCGCGGCTTCATGAGCGAGACCCTCCACGAACCCAGCTTTCCCCAGGCGATGGAGATCGCAGCCCAGTGGCTGGGCCTGTGGGAACACGGCGAACTCAGCGATGAGGTGCTGGCCGATCGCGTCGGTGAGCTGGTGGCCAGCCGTGACGGCGCCAGGGGCTTCTTCGTGGTGGCCCTGGCGGGCGACTGCCCGCTGATGGACCGCCTGCCCGATCCGCTGGTGATCGCCTTGCGGGCCGCCGGGGCCGGGGTCGTCGATCTCACCGCCCGCAACCTGGCGATGAGCACGGCGATGGCGCTGCACCACGGTCGCGCCGGTGATGAGATCCAGCGCGGCGGCTCGGAGCGGGTCGCGGCTCGCTGCCATGAGCTGCTGCGGCTGCTGGAGCCTTCAGCCGTGCGCGATCGTCTCGAAACCCTGCTGGCCGCCACATCCGGTGAGGGTGAGGACGTGGCCTTCCTCGATCGCTGGGGTTACGACGCCGAGCAGCGTCAGGCGATCGCGGCGGCGGTGCTGGCGGTGGCGGAGGCCTGAGCCGGCACCGCTGACGTCACGCACAGGACTGACAGCCCCAAAAAAAAGCACCCCGGTCGGCGGGGTGCATCGAGAGGGCGAGAGCGGGGAGGCCGGGGCCGAACCGGGGGGGCAGGCCGATGGCCGCCACCCCCGGAAACCTCCGCTCCCGCGTTCGCTCAGTCGCGGCGACCGCCGCCGTTGAGGGCGATGATCAGGCGCAGCACGAAGATGAACAGGTTGATGTAGGTGAGATACATCCCCAGGGCGCCGGCCAGGTACTGGTCGTCGCTGTAGGTGCGGGGCATCGTGTAGAAGTCCACGAAGGCGGCACCCACGAACAGCACGGTGCCGAAGCCGGCGATCATCAGCTCGAAGCCGGTGCCGTGGAACATCCCCGGCGCGAAGAAGCCGCCGACGATCTGCACGAGCATCGCGATCACTAGGCCGAGGATGCCCAGGCCGACCACACCGCTGAGGGCCTGGCCGACGCTGTCGCTCATGCGGCGCCCCATCACCGAGGCCGCCACGAAGGTGATGCCGGTGGCCAGGCAGGCCGTGCCGATGGCGCCCATGCCCACCGTGCCGATCGCCAGTGCCACCAGACCGCTCAGGGTGAAGCCGGTGATCAGGCTGTAGGCCGTCAGCAGGGGCAGTGCCGTGGCGTTGTTGCCCTTCAGGGCCACGTTCTGGGCCACGAAGAACAGGATGAAGTTGCCGATCAGGGCCACCCAGAACAGCGGCATGAAGCCGGCCGGGTTGGCGGCCATCAGGGCCAGGCCGCCGATCACGCCACCGGCGGTGAGCACCATGCCGCCACCCACGTAGGGCAGGGCCTTGTTCACGACGTTCGGGCCCACCAGGGCACCGGACTGGGCCTCGCGGATGGCCTCCTGGAAATTGCTGCTGGCCGGCATGGCTCAGGGGGGATGACTGAGCACATCCTGCCAGCGCTGTCCAGGTTGCGGCGCTGCGGCAGAGGGGGGTTCAGGTGTGGATCCCCCTATCGGGGACCTTGTCGCTGCGGGCTGCTGCGGGCCGCATCCCGCTGGGCGTAGGCGTTCACCAGCCGCTGCACCAACGGGTGGCGCACCACATCGGCGGCCGTCAGCCGGCAGATCGCCACCCCCTCCACCCCCTCCAGCACCTGGGCCGCCTCGATCAGGCCGCTCAGCTGGCCGCTGGGCAGGTCGATCTGAGTGGGGTCGCCGGTGACGACCATGCGCGAGCCCTCGCCGAGGCGGGTGAGCACCATGCGCATCTGGGCGGCGGTGGTGTTCTGGGCCTCATCGAGGATCACGAAGGCATCCGCCAGGGTGCGGCCGCGCATGTAGGCCAGCGGCGCCACCTCGATCACGTTCTTCTCGATCAGGACCGCCGTCTTCTCCTGGCCGAGCAGGGTGTGAAGGGCGTCGTAGAGCGGGCGCAGGTAGGGGTCCACCTTCTGCTGCAGATCGCCCGGCAGGAAGCCCAGGCGCTCGCCGGCCTCGACTGCGGGGCGCGTGAGGACCAGCCGCTCCACCTTGCGCTCCTGCAGCATGCGCACCGCCTGCACCGCCGCCAGGAAGGTCTTGCCGGTGCCGGCCGGGCCGAGGGCCAGGGTGAGGTCGTGGCGCTCGATCGCCTCGACGTAGGCCTTCTGTTTGAGGGTGCGCGGCCGGAGCAGCTTGCCGTTCTGGCTGCGGGCCAGCACCTGTCTGCCCAGTTGCTGATGCTCCTCGCCTCGCCCGGTATCGAGGGCGTTGAGGGCGGTCTGTACATCCACCTGGCTGATGCTCTGCCCCTCCTGCCAGAGCGGGCGCAGCAGTTCGACCAGCCCGGCGGCACGTTCCAGCTGGCTGGCACGGCCGCGCAGATGCAGAGAAAGGCCCCGCAGCACCAATGAAGCGCCGGTGAGGGCTTCGAGGCGATGCAGGGTGGATTCAGCCTCCCCGGCCAGGGCCATGGCGGCGTCCTGATCGGGAAGGTCGATGCAGAAGGTCTGAAGGGTGTCAGCCCCGGACATGGGGCGGTGCCTCAGGCTTCGGCGCTGTCCTCGGTGGCGGCAGCGGCCTCGGCGGCAGCCTTCGCCTCAGCTTCGGCAGCAGCCTTGGCCTCGGCGGCTTCGCGGGCGGCCTGCTTGGCAGCGGCTTCGCGGGCGGCGGCCTGCTTCTTCTGGCCGGCGATCACGGCCGGGCGCACGGTCTTCTCAACCAGGCCGCCGCGCTCGAGCAGGGTCAGGACCGAGTCGGTGGGCTGGGCACCCTGGGCAAGGCGGGCGCGGATGGCCTCGGTGTCGAGCCGGGTCTCCTTGGTGCGGGGGTTGTAGAAGCCCAGCTCCTCCAGGGGACGACCGTCCCGGCGGCTGGTGCTGTTGCAGGCCACCAGGCGGAAGCTCGCTTCCCGCTTCTTACCGAACCGCTTCAGGCGGAGCT
>Ga0315899_10000100_pt1 | contig 104047 bp, 98 predicted proteins | sample LakEriMetagenome_2_FD_203518 | JGI IMG/M metagenome (GOLD analysis project Ga0315899, IMG submission 203518) | Freshwater fungal communities from buoy surface, Lake Erie, Ohio, United States - Buoy 4 MA112 | ecosystem: Environmental > Aquatic > Freshwater > Lake | place: USA: Lake Erie, Ohio... | reverse complement strand
GGCCTTCATCGTCGATTGCCTCGACGATCCGGATCGGCGCAACCGCATCCTGCCGATTGGCGGGCCGGGTCCTGCGATTACGCCGCGCGAACAGGGCGAGGCGTTGTTTGCTTTGCTCGGGCGCCCGCCGCGCTTTCGTCATGCGCCTCTATGGCTGATGGACGCCATCGTCTTTGCGCTGGAGACGGCGGCGCGCTTCGCGCCGTCTCTGAGCGCCAAAGCGGAGTTCGCGCGCATCGGCCGCTATTACGCTAATGAATCCATGCTCGCGCTCGATCCCGTCACGGGACGCTACGACGCCGACGCCACGCCCTCGACGGGCGCCGACACCCTGTTCGATCATTATGCGCGCGTGCTGCGCGGCGAGGCGGAGGTCGAGCGCGGCGCCCACGCTGTGTTCTGAGCCGCGCGCAAGAACACAAGATATAAGCACACAAGATATAAGCGCAAAAGAAAAGGCCGGAAGGATCGCTCCTTCCGGCCTTCGGCTTGAGATGCGCCGCGCGCCTTACGACCAGCTGAGATCGTGCTTCAGGATCGGCGTCGAGCGGATGCGCTTGCCGGTCGCGAAGAAGATCGCATTGGCCACCGCAGGCGGCGTCGGCGGGCCGGCGGTCTCGCCGAAACCGCCCCACCAATTGTCCTGCGACATGGCGAAATGGCTTTCGACCTTCGGCATGTCGGGCATGCGCAGCATTTTATAATTGTTGAAGTTGACGTTGTTGATGCGTCCGTCGCGGATGTCGAGGCCGCCGGTGAGGACGTGGCTCAACTCCCATGCGACGCAGCCGCGCACCTGTTCGTGCGCCGCGCGCGGGTTGATGACGTAACCCGTGTTCGACACGACGACGATCTTCTCGATCGACAGCGCGCCGCGCCGCGAGACCTCCACCGTCGCGCACACGCCCACGGTCGAGCCATGGGATTCGACGACCGCGATCCCCATGCCCTGTCCCTTGGGCAGTTTGGTGGTGAAGCCCGAGACTTCCTTCATCTTCAGCAACACGCGCTGCCAGCGCTCGTTGCCTTCCGTCATCTTGAGGCGCCATTCCAGCGGATCCCAGCCGCCCGCCAGCGCCAGCTCGTCGATGAATTGCTCCATCAGGAAGCCGTTGCTGTTGCTGCCCGGCGCGCGGTTCGGCCCGACGGGCAGATGGCTCGCCGCCACATGGCGTTCGTAGCGGTAATTGGGGATCTTGTAGGGAATGTTGGCGACGCCGCGGTCCGCATAAGCGGGCACGTTGGGCTCAGCCACGGCGCGCGCGAGCATCGCCTTCGGCAGGCCCTTCTCGTCGAGGCTCGCCTCGAAATGCGCCCACACGGGCGGGCGCGTGCGCGCCTGCGTCGTGTCTTCCTCGCGGGTCCAGATGACCTTCACAGGCTTGCCGACCTGCTTGGACAATTCCACCGCCTGCCGGGGCAGGTCGACGGCGTTGCCAAGGCCGAAGGCGCCGCCCTGATAGGTGGCGTGCACGAACACGTTCTTCGTGTCGCGTTCGGCCTGATTGGCGCACAGGCGCAGCAGGGCGGAGACGTCCTGCGTGAAGCTCCACACGTCCACGCGATCCGCGGTCACATGGGCGACGGCCGAAGGCGGGCACATCGGCGCATGGGCCTCATAGGGGCGCATGAACTCGCTCTTCAGCGCTTTGGCGTCGGCGCTGAGGATCGGGCGCGGATCGCCGCGCACTTCCTCGACGTGCTTGGCCTCCTTGCTCATCAGCTCGACCGCCTGCTTGTCCATCGCCGCGAAGCTCATGGAGGCGCCGGGTCCGAGGTCCCAGTCGATCTTCACGAGATCGAGCGCGGTTTTCGCGCGGTAGAAGGTGTCGGCCACCACGGCGATGGCGCTGCGCATGTCGCTGTTGGCGAGCTTGTCCTTCGTCTGTTTCAGCTCGATCACGGCGACCACGCCGGGCCGGTTCTTGGCGGCGGAGGCGTCGAAGCTCTTCACCTTGCCGCCGGGCACGGGGCAGGCTTTCACCGCCGCATAGACCATGCCGGGCACGCGCACGTCGATGGGATAGACCGCGCTGCCGTCCACCTTCACGGCGACGTCCATTCGCGGCACGTCCTTGCCCAGAAGCCACCAGTCGCCATAGGCCTTGATCTTCGGCTCTTCGGCGAGTTTCACATTGGCGGCGGCGGAGGCGAACTCGCCGTAGGTGCCCTTGTTCGAGCCGGCCGACAGCATGCCCTGTTCGGCCTTCACCTGCGAACGCGGCACGCCCCATTTCTGCGCCGCCGCCTCTTTCAGGCGTTCGCGCGCCGAGGCACCCGCCTGCATAATGTGCGGATGGCGGTTGCGCACGAGGTTCGAGCTGCCCGTGGACATGTCCTTGTATTCTTGTCCGCGGTTCACATGGCGATGCGCGTCGGCGAGCACGGCGCGCACGTCCTTCCACGGCACGTTCAGCTCTTCGGCGACGAGCTGGGCGACGGAGGTCATGCCGCCCTGGCCCATTTCGGTGTGGGGCGTGCGCACGGTCACCACGCCCTTGGGATCGATGGTGAGCCAGGCGTTGATTTCAACGCCTTCGGCCGGCGCCTTGGAGGCGTCGCTCATCACAAGATTGGCCGCCTCGGCGACCGGCACATGGAAACCAAGCATCAGGCCGCCGCCGGCGGCGAGCGCGCTGGTGACGAAAGTGCGGCGGGAAAGATCGACTGTGGTCATGTCAGGCCCTCCCTCACGCGCCGAGTTTCGCGGCGGCGTGAATCGCCTCGCGGATCTGGGTGTATGTGCCGCAACGGCAGATGTTGCCCGCCATGGCCTCGTCGATCTGACGATCCGTGGGCTTCGGGTTCTTCTGCAAGAGAGCGACGGCGGATATGATCTGGCCGGACTGGCAATAACCGCATTGCGGCACCGTGTGCTCGATCCACGCCTTCTGGACGGGATGGCTGCGGTCCTTCGACAGACCTTCGATGGTCACGATCTTCTTGCCGGCGGCCGCAGCCGCGTTGAGATTGCAGGACTTCGTCGCCTGCCCGTCAAGATGGATCATGCAGGCGCCGCATTCGGCGATGCCGCAGCCGTATTTCGTGCCGGTGAGGCCGATGTTGTCGCGCAGAACCCAGAGCAACGGCGTTTCCGGTTCGACGTCGACCTCATGGGCCGCGCCGTTGACGTTGAGCGTCAATTTCATGTTTCCCTCCTTGGCGCCGCCGCGGTTTCTGATGGGAATGGCGAAACCCCTCCCGCCCGCGCGCAGCTTGCCGACGAGAATATCCGATAAGGGATTTTAGCCAAGTGCTTCTGACGCGCCGTCCGCAGGTCCTTTCGGCGCGCGGGCGTCACAGGACTGTCAGGCGCGCCTGATTGACGAATGTCAGGTCCTGCGTGTCGTACCAAGAGAAATCCAGCGCTCCGCTTTGTTCGGCGCGGCAATGGAACTCGAAGAAGGGATTGGCGGCCATGGCCGGGTAAAGCCGCGCCCGGAACAGCGTTTTTCCGCCATAGGCGCATGTAAAGCTTGAGATGATGCGCTGGCGCACCCAATCGTCCAGCTCGTTCAGCCGCAGGCCCGTCTCCATGGGATGGGAGATCATCGCGCGCACGGTCACGATTTCGCCCCGGCGCGCCTGCGCCGGCGCGCTCACCCGCGACACGGGCCTGAAATTCGTCACGTCCTGAATCGTGCCTGATCCGTCATCGGCGCAGGCGCCCGTGGCGATCTCCACCTCCACATCCTCGCGCAGCAGGCGTCCGTCGCTCATTTGCGCGACGAGGGTGAGGCGCTGCGAGCGTTCGAGCCTGATGCGCGTGCTGAATCTCGCGCGCCCGTTCTCCGGCGTGAACCACACGGAGACGACCTGCGGATTGGGGTTGGCGTGGGCGACCACATGGGCGACGCGCGGATGATCCTGCGCGCTCATGGCGCTGTCGATCTCCACGGTGATGGGCACGGAGGCGCCGTTGTCCACGTAATCGGGGATGACGAGCCGCGCCGCGCCGCGCGCATAGGGGCCGGGGCCGAGAAAAGCGGCGATGGTCTCCTCGGCGTCGCGCCAGAGCGGATCATAGCCGCGTCCGCGCACGTCGACGCTTTGCGCTTCCGCGCTGCGCGGCAGGGCGAGCGCTAGCGCGCCCGCCCCCGCCTTGCGCAGCAGCCGGCGTCGGGTGAGCGCGCTCTTTGCGCCCGCGCCTATTTGCGCTGGCTCTCGCGTCGCACGATCTCCTCAAGATTGGTCCATGGCTCGCGTTCGGTGAATCGCGCGCGCATGAATCTCACCACGGCCACCATGTCGGCTTCCGTGATCTGATTGCGGAAGGCGGGCATCGAGCGATCAAGCGCGCCCTGCGGCGGCTTGATGCCTTCAAAGGTCGCGCGCACGACATTGGTGGGATCGGGCAGGTTGAGCGCGCTGTTGAGCGCCAGCGGCGCGGGCTTGCCGCCCTTCTTGTGGCATTCCGCACAGCGCGACTGGAACAGGCGCTGGCCCGGATCAATCGCTGCGCCCGAGGGAGAATTGTCGCTGGCGGGGTCCCATTCCGTCTTGTCCACGCGCGCCATCGCCTTTTGTTCGGCTTCTGCCTGCGCCTGCGCGGATTTCGGCGGGCCTGCGAGGGAGACGACATAGGCGGCGAGGGCGAACATGTCGTCCTCTTTCTGGTCGCGCAGCGCGCTTGAGACGGGGCCCATGGAGCCTGCGGCGAGTCCGTGGTGCTTGTCCCACCCGTCCATGAGATAATTGACGAGCGCGTTCTTCGTCCATGGAATCGGCGCGGGCGAGGAGGCGTCAAGCGCGGGCGCGTACCAGCCGTTCACGAAAGCGCCCGCATAGGCGCGCTTGCTGTCGATGGCGCCGAGCGCGTTGCGCGGCGAATGGCAGGCGCCGCAATGGCCGAGGCCTTCCGCGATATAGGCGCCACGCGCCCATTCCGCGTCCTGTCCGGGGCCGGGCTTCGGCAAGTCAGGCTTCAGGAACAGAGCGTTCCACACGGCCAGCCCCTGACGCACGTTGAAGGGGAAGGACATGGCGTTGGCCGGCGGCTTGTCCGCCTGCGCCTGCACGCCCTGCATGAAATAGGCGTAGAGCGCCTCCATGTCCTCGTCGTTCACGCGGCTGAAATGATCGTAAGGGAAGGCCGGATAAAGGTAGTCGCCCGTGCGGCTCACCCCTTCGCGCATGGCGCGCGCGAAAGCCGCAAGCGACCATTGTCCGATGCCGTTCTCCTTGTGGGGCGTGATGTTGCTCGAATAGAGCGTGCCGAACGGCGTCTCGATGGCGCGGCCGCCCGCGTAAGGCTTGCCGCCGTCGCGCGTATGGCACGTGCCGCAGGAGCCGAGCGCGGCAAGCAATTCGCCCTGCGCCACGGTCTTGCGGCCATAGTCCTTGACTGCTCCGGCCGGCGGAATCTCCGGCTTGTTCGTTGCCAAGATGAAGCCGATGAGTCCCGCCAGTCCGGCGACGACGACGAAAGCAAGCGCACGCCTCATAAGGCCTGATCCTCCTCGTGGTTCCTTCCCGTCCGCCCCTTTTGGGGCGGATTGCCAATTCTCGCCGCAAGCAATAACGTAATATCAGGGCCGCTGAAAAGGCCGGACTAGAAGGGGAACGCTCCATGGCGATCAATCTGACGATCAATGGCGTGTCGCATGCGGTGGACATCGAACCGGAAACCCCGTTGCTGTGGGTTTTGCGCGACGCGATCGGATTAACCGGCACGAAGTACGGCTGCGGCATTTCGCGCTGCGGCGTGTGCACCGTGCACGTGGACGGTCAGCCCACGAAATCCTGCCAGACCGCGGTTTCCGCCGTCGTCGGCAAGCAGGTGACGACGATTGAGGGCCTGTCGAAGGACAGCAACCATCCCGTGCAGCAGGCCTGGCGCGAAGTAGGCGTGCCCCAGTGCGGCTATTGCCAGTCGGGTCAGATCATGGCCGCCGCCGCTCTCTTGCAGAAGAGCCCCAAGCCCACCGATCGCCAGATCGACGAGGCCATGGCCGGCAATCTCTGCCGCTGCGGCACGTATCAGCGCATCAAGGCCGGCATCCGCCGCGCCTCGCAGCTCTCCGGCGCGTGAGAAGGAGGACAGACATGACCGATCTCAACCTCTCCCGCCGCGCCCTCATCCAGACCTCCGTCGGCGCCGCCGGCGGCCTGCTTTTGGGCTTCCATATGCCGGCCCATGCGGCCAAGACCGAATCGCGCCCCTGGACGACCCCGACCAAGGGCGTCGAGGTGAACGCCTGGCTCGCCATCGATCCCGACGGGACCGTGACGATCCGCGTGCCCCACACGGAAATGGGGCAGGGCGGCATGACCTCCGTGGCGCTCATGATCGCCGAAGAGCTCGACGTCGAATGGACGAAGGTTCAGGCGGTGTTCGCTGATCCGAACCGCCATCTGCGCAACAACAAGGAATATGTGACGATGTTCACCGCCGGCTCGCAGCTGGTCTGGCGGCAGCATCCCCACATCATGCAGGCGGGCGCCTCCGCGCGCGAACGCCTGAAAGAAGCGGCGGCGCAGAAATGGGGCGTGCCGCGCGCGCAGGTCGTGGCGAAGCAGGGCGTGCTCACGTCGGGCGCGAACCGTGGAACCTACGCTGAATTCGCATCCGCCGCCGCCGGCGTGAAACTGGCGGAAGAGCCCGCCATCAAGACGTCGAAGGACTGGTGGCTGCTCGGCAAGGACGTGCTGCGCCTCGACATTCCCCACAAGGTGAACGGCGCAGCGCAATATTCCATCGACACGCGCCTGCCCGGCATGGTCTACGCGGCCGTGAAGGCGAGCCCCGTGCCGTGGGGCAAGCTCAAGAGCTTTAATTTCGAGGCGATCAAAAATCGCCCCGGAATCATCGGCGCTTATGAATTGCGCGCCGTGCCCGGCAAACGCGGCCAGCCCGACATGCAGGACGCGGTGGCCGTGGTGGCGGACTCCTGGTTCCGCGCCAAGACCGCCCTCGATCTGCTTCCGATCGAGTGGGACGCGGGCGAGTCCGGCAAGATCGACAACGCCTGGTTCGCCGCCGACGCGAAGAAGATGCTCGACGAAAAGGGCGTCATGACCAAGGAGGATCCCAAGGCGATCGAAGCCATCGCCGCCTCCAAGAAGGTCGTGTCGGCCGATTACCAGCGTCCCTTCGAGACCCATGCGCGCATGGAGCCGATCAACGCGACGGTGCATGTGCAGGATGGCCGCGTGGACGTTTGGTCGCCCACGCAGGACCAGTCGGTCGCCATTCAGCTCGTGGCCGATCAGGTCGGCGTCGACGCCAAGATCGTCTTCGGCCACACCATGTTCCTGGGCGGCGGCTTTGGCGGCAACGGCGCCGGCGGCACGGCGGTGACGCGTCAGGCCGCTGAATTGTCGAAGCGGCTCAAGCGCCCTGTCAAAGTGCTCTGGAGCCGCGAGGAGGACATCGCGCAGGACAAGCAGCGTCCGATGTCGGCCGCGCGCCTCACCGCGTCGCTGGGCGCCAACGGCCTGCCGGAGGCGATCAACACCCGCGCGCTCTGGTATTCGCTCGACAGGGCGAACCAGTGGGGCCCGGCGACCGCCGACTACGGCATCGCCAACATGCCCTACAACATTCCGTTGCGGCATCACGAGCGACACAATCTCAACACCCACGTGCCGAGCTCGACGCATCGCGCGCCGGGCGCCAACCAGACCGGCTTCATCACCGAAACCTTCGTGGATGAAATGGCGCTCGCCGGCGGCTGGAACCCGCTCGACTGGCGCATCGAGATGACGAAGGGCAAGGACGATTACCAGCGCGTGCTCAAGACCCTGAAAGAGAAGTCGGGCTATCGCACCGATCTCAGGAAGGGCGAGGGCATGGGCGTTGCGGTGGTGGAGTGCCACGGCACCATCGCCGCCGCCTGCGCCACGGTGACCGTCAGCCGTCGCGGTCAGCTCACGGTGGAGAAGATCGTCATCGTCGCCGATTGCGGCCACGTCATCAATCCGCGCGGCGCGACCGAGCAGATCGAAGGCGCCGCGATCTACGAACTCTCGCACGCCTGGCATGGCGGGCTTGAAATGCGCGAGGGTCGTTTCGTGAACACGAATTTCGACTCCTACAACCTCCTGCGCATCGATCAGGCGCCGGAAGTGGAGGCGCATTTCGCGCTCACGGGCGGCAAGAAATGGGGTGGCATGGGCGAGCCTGCGGGCCCGCCGGTTCCGCCCGCCGTCGCCAACGCCATCTTCGCGGCGACCGGCAAGCGCATTCGCTCGACGCCGTTCCGCCTGCACGATCTGAGCTGGGCCTGATCGCGCGTGATTCGCAAAAAAGAAGGGCGCCTCCGGGCGCCCTTTTTCTTTGTCTGCGCGTGATTGGGCGCGCGCCCAATCAAAAGTGGGACGCTGGCGTCGTTTAAGGATCGCCCGCACAGGTGAGCGCGACGACGGCGAGACGCTCGTCGGCGGCGCTCGCGGTGGAGCAGGCCTGCGCGCCTTTGTGCAACATAATCTTCTTGTGGCGCGGGCTCGCGCTCCACGTCTCGATGATTTCCTGCGCGGTGGAGCGCGCCGGCCCGCGATAGAGATTTTCGCCCGCCCATGCGCCGGGCGTGTTCGCGCCCATCACGTCGGCGCCGAAGCCCGCATGGCCTGCGGCGAGATTCCCATTGCGGTGGGCCCACGCCCCACGCGCACGGTCGCGCGTCATGGGCAGATCGATGGTCTGCACGGGCGCAAGGCCTGCGCTCTTGCGCAGCGCGTTCATTTCGGCCACGACGTCGGGGCGCGCGACGGGCGCCGGCGCGTCAAGGCGCGCGCAGCCGGCGGTCATCGCCGCGCACAGGAAAGCGAAGGCTTTGGCGTTCATCGAAGGGCCCTGGTCTTTGTATGAGGCGCGCAAGGGATAAGGCGCAGGCGCAGGCCGCGCAAGCTCTCGCGCAGCAATGAGATGGAAGCGGGTGGGATTATGAGCAGTCGCAGTGAGGCGGACGTCATCATCGTCGGGGGCGGGCCTGTGGGCTTCGGTCTTGCGCTGGAGCTTGGTCTGCGCGGCGTCTCCTGCATCGTGGTGGAGCGTCATGTCGCGCCCCAGCCGATCCCGAAAGGCCAGAACCTCACCCAGCGCACCATGGAGCATTTCCGCGCCTGGGGTCTTGAGAAAGAAGTGCGCGAGGCCGCGCCTATTCCCGTTGAGTTCGGCATAGGCGGCCTCACCGCCTATGGCTCGCTTCTCAGCGACTATCATTACGACTGGTATCAGCGCGCGCTCGTGCGCCCCTATTACGCCTGCGACAACGAGCGCCTGCCGCAATATGCGACGGAGGCGGCGCTGCGCGCGCGCGCCGCACAGATCCCAGCCATTGAATCCCTGTTCGGCTTCACCTGCGAACGCGTGACGCAGAGCGCGCAGGGCGTCGAGGTGGAGGTCGCGGATCGCGACGGCGCGCGCCGCGTCCTGCGCGGGCGCTATGTGGTTGGCTGCGATGGCGCGCGTTCGCTCGTGCGCGAACAGGCGGGCATCACGCAGACGCGCAACGATCACGACAAGCTGATGGTGCTGCTCGTCTTCCGCGCGCCTGAGCTCAATCGCCTGCTCGCCCGTTTCAAGGGCAAGTCTTTCTTCAACGCGCTTCATCCCGATCTCGACGGCTACTGGCTGTTTTTCGGCCGCGTCGACACCGGCGACACATGGTTCTTCCATGCGCCTGTGCCTGTAGGCACGACGCGCGACAATTTCGATTTCCACGCCTATCTCGAGCGCGCGGTGGGCGCGCCGTTCGCCTGCGAATTCGAGCATATCGGCTTCTGGGACCTGCGCATCGCGATTGCGGATTCCTATCGCGCGGGCCGCGTGTTCATCGCCGGCGACGCGGCTCATTCCCATCCGCCCTATGGCGGTTATGGCGTGAACACCGGGCTTGAGGACGCGCGCAATCTGGGTTGGAAGCTCGCCTCCGTCCTGCGCGGACAGGCCGGCGAAGACCTGCTCGGCTCCTATGACGCAGAGCGCCGCCCCGTTTTCGCGTCGACGGCGCGCGACTTCATCCAGAAATACATCGATTCAGATCGCGCCTTCCTGCGCGCTCATGATCCCGCGCGCGACCGCGCGGACTTCGAGGCCGCGTGGCGTCGTCGTCAGCAGGGCGTCGAGGCGGAGATCTACGGCTTCGAACCCCATTATGAAGGCTCGCCCATCGTGTTCGGCCCGCCCGGCGCGCAATCGGGCGCCATTGGCGAACACGCCTTCCGCGCCCGCGCCGGCCACCATCTCGCGCCCCAGCCTCTGGCCGACGGCGCCGGCGTCTTCGACGTGCTGGGCGACGGCTTCGCCCTGCTGGCGTTCGGCGCGCCCGAGGCCGACGTCGCGGCCTTCGAGGCGGCGGCGGACAAGCTCGGTCTCGCCCTCAAGATCGTGCGCGATCCCGCGCAAGGCGCGGCGCGACAGGCCTATGCGGCGCCGCTCGTGCTGGTCCGGCCCGATCACTTCGTCGCTTGGGCGGGCGCTGTCCCGCCTGGCGGCGCGCAGGCCGTTCTGGCGCGCGCGGCGGGTCGCTGATCGACGCAGCCTCGCCTTGACAATCGGGCTCATGCGCGGATGCTTGGGGCAGCTGCGCTCGCCGAGGGCTGCGCCCGGGTCAGGAAGCCGCTAGAATGCGGCCCGGCCAAACGTTCGGAGGACAAGATGGGCATTCACGAGAGGACCGCTTCGCGCCGAGAGGACGTCTATGACGCCGAGAAATTCCATCCTGACGAATATGTCGGCTCCTCGCCCATCAAGGTGAACAAGCTCGGACACTTCGTCTATGAGGTGAGCGACATCGAGCGCACCGTGAAGTTCTGGAAGGAAGTGATGGGTTTCGAAGAGACCGATCGCAATCGCCACGGCATGGTTTTCTTCCGCTGCGGCGCCGACCACCACGCCATCGGCCTGCGCCCGCTGAAGCCCGGCAAGACGCCGCGCCGCGACATGGCCGGCGGCCTGCAGATGGAACATCTCGCCTTCGAGGTCGATAACATCGAAGTGCTGAAGAAGGCGAAGGCTTATCTCAAGGCCAACAACATTCCCATCGTGTTCGAGGGACGCAAGGGCGCCGGTTGCAACACCAGCATCAATTTCCTCGATCCAGACGGATACGAGTTCGAGATCTATTGCGAGATGGATCAGATCGGCCCAGACGGGCGTCTGCGTCCCGCCACCATGTTCCGTCCGGCCGACCCGCTGGAGGAAGCCATCGCCAACCCGGTCGAAAAGACCTGGTGAGGCGCGCCCGCCGCTCTGCGGCAGGGCTTTTTTCGATTTCTCGACGCGGCGCGCGGGCTCTCTCCCGCGCGCCGCGCGTGCAAGTAACCACTCAATAAATCAACCACTCAGCAAATCAACCAATCAACATATCGGGAGGACGTTATGGCGAGCGCCGCGATTGAAGGGCGTATCCGCAGGTGGCAGGAGCAGCGCTGGCTGCTCGACGCGGTGATCCGCACCATCGGCGTGAACTGGGACCAGAACCGCATCGCATCCAAGAGCAAGCCAGGCGGCGAGGTCGCGGAGAAGGATTTCGAAGCCGTCGCGCGCCGCATCAAGAAGTTCGACGACATTCATCGTGAATTCGCAGCCGCCGCGCGCAAACGGCAGGCGAAGGCGCTCGCCTATGAGAACGAGGGCCGTCTCGTCACTGCGGCTGAAAGCTACATCGCCGCCGCGCTCCTGTGGGCGTCCTCGTGCTGGCCGCTGTTTGAGGCGAGCGAGCAATTGCACGCCGCCGAAAAAGAGATGAACGCCAGCTACGCGAAGTTCATGCAATTCGCGCCTCATCCCATCGAGAAGGTGGAAGTGCCGTTTCAGGGCAAGTCTCTGCCGGCCTATCTCCATCTGCCGCGCAAGCCGGCGCCGGGTGAAAAATTCGGCTGCGTCATCTCCATCGGCGGCATGGACGGCAGCAAGGAGAACATGGTCTCCATCTATGGCGACCGCTTCCTCGCGCGCGGCCTCGCCGTGCTCGCCGTCGACGGGCCGGGGCAGGCGGAATCGGCCTCGCGCGGCATCTTTTTCACCGAAAGCAATTTCGGCGAGGCGGGCCTCGCCATCCACGCATGGCTGTCGAAACACGCGCACATCGACATGGATCGCCTCGCGATCCGCTCATCGAGCTTCGGCAGTTATTTCGGCACGGTCGCCGCCGCTGCGCTGGGCAACAAGATCAAGGGCTACGCGGTGGCCGGCGTCTGTCAGGAGCCGGGTTGCCATACGATCTTCAATCTCGCCTCGCCGACCTTCAAGGCGCGATTCATGTTCATGTCGGGCTACGAGGACGAAGCCGCCTTCGACGCCTTCTGCAAGAAGATCGACCTGCGTCCCTTCGCGCCGAAGATCGTCTGCCCCTATATGGCCATCGCCGGCGAGAACGATCAGCTCTCGCCCATCGAGCATACGGAGAATCTGTTCAAGCTCATCAAGGCGCCCAAGCGTCTCGTGATCTATGAGGGCGCCAACCACGGCGTCGGGGATTCGCCAAGCACCGATAACGGCGAGGACAAGAACGTGCTTCTCGCCGACTGGCTTGTCGACCGGATCGCCGGCAAGCCCTTCCGTTCAGAGCGGGTGTGGGTGGATCTCGCCGGCCGCGCCATCGCGACCGGCTTTGACGAATAGGCCGCGCGCCTATTTGCCGCCAGCGAGGCTGGTCGCGCGCTTCACGCGCTCGATCACCTCCGGCGGCGTGGCGTACATCGACTTGATGACCTTCTCCACCGCCGCGCCGTCGAGCGGCTCCAGGCGCTGGCGGCGTGCGGTCGCCTCCTGCACATAGGCCGGATCCTTGATCGCCTTCATGAAGGCGGCGCGATAGCCGTTCACCACGTCGTCGGGCGTGCCCGGCGGCAGGAAATACGGATTCTGGATTTCATCCGACGCGCCGAAGAAATCATAAGCCGCGCGATCCGCGTCGGTCTTCAGCAGATTGCGCGCATAGGGCGCGCCTGCGGCTTCCTTCACGCCGTCCATCTTGGAGACGGTGAAGAGAATCCGGACGAGATTTTCGGTGAGCCAGCGCGGCTGACCGACCATGACCGAGCTCAGCGTCACGCAGCGCCCGTCCACCTCGCCGCGCTCCACCGCGAGCATGGACGTGCCGCCGTCATAGCCGGAGATCGGCTTGAAGCGCGTGCCGAGCAGATCGTTCATCAGCAGCGGGCCGAGCGTGGAGTTCGACGCCGCGCCTGTGGCGGAGATGGGCACGTCGCGCTTGCGCGCGTCGTCGATCGTCTTCACCGGCGACGTGTGCCAGACGAGGCAGACCGTATCCTCCGACGTCATGCTGCCGACCCAGCGGAAGTTTCGCAGGTCGTAGTTGACCTTGCTGTTGCCCATCAGCGGCTCTTTGATCGGGCCGGCGGGCGTGACGCCAATGGACGTGCCGTCCTTCGCGCCGATGTTGTAGACGTTCTGCACGCCTTGCAGGCCGCCGCCGCCGGGCATGTTCTGCACGACCATGTTCGGCTGTCCCGGCAATTGGAGGCGCAGATAATTGATGAACAGGCGCGCGTAGAGGTCTACGCCGCCGCCGACGCCGCCGGCCACCGTCACGTTGACGGTCTTGCCGGCGAGGTTGAATTCCGCGCGCGCCGTCATGTCGGCGTGGGGCGCGGCGAGGGCGAAGAGCCCGGCTGCAAATGCTGCGATGCGCATATCTTTCTCCTTCAGCCTGTGCGGCGGAATCCGGGGGCCGCTTTGTGCATACGTTGCGCGCCGTCTTTGGTGACGTGCACGAGTTCGCCGGTCTGAACGCCGGCCTTGCCGTCAAGCGTCATCACAGAGGGCTGGATGACGATGGTCATGTTCTCCTCAAGCCGCATGTCGGGCACGGCGGCGGAGGGGCGTTCGCGCGTGCCAAGGATCGGCGGCAGATAGCCGCCGCCGTAGCCGTGCACGAGATCGTCGCAGATGGTGAAGCCCTTCGCCGCGATGCAGGAGGCCGCGTCGAGCAGCTCCTCCACATGAGCGCCTGCGCGCGCGACCTTGAAGATCGCGTCATAGGCCTCCTGCGCGACCGCGAAGAGATCGCGATAGAGCGGCGTCGGCTCCGCGCCCACCGCGATGGAGCGCTGAATCTGGCCCGGGTAGGACCAGAACGAGACGGCGATTTCCGTGAACACGATGTCGCCGGTCTTCACCTTTCTGTTGCGCGCGATCTGCGAAGGCACGCAGCAGTCTGGATCGCTCATCGAGGTCACGCCGGTGTAGTGAATCTGCGTGATCCCGCCCAGCGGCGCATAGGCGCGTTCGATGATGTCGCCGAGTTCATATTCGGTGAGGCCGGGCCGCGTTTCGCGCTCCAGCGCCTCCACGGCGAGATCGGTGAGCGCGCAGCCGATGCCCAGCCATTCAAGCTCCTCCGCGCTTTTGATCATGCGCAGGCGCGTATAGCCTCTGTTGAGGTCGACCGGAGTCAGGCCGGCTTCTGCGAGCTTTTCATGCAGCCCGTGGCCATAGGAGCCGAGCACGCCGATCTTCGCGCCCGCGCCGACGCGCTTGACGACTTCGCGGATGGCGAGCGTCTGGCTGCCTTCCGCGCCCCAGCGCACGTCGGTTTGCGGCGAGAGCACGCGCGCGAGCGCGGCGTTGTTTGGGTTCTTCACATAGAGCGCATCCTGCGCGCCCGGCGTGAAGATCACGAAATGCCCGCTGGTCGAGGGCCAGCCCGTCAGCCATTGCGTCGCAGAGCCCTTGCGATCGCCGCCGGAGAACAAAACCGCCTTCGCGCCGGCTTTCTCCATCAGGTCGGCGATGGCGGCGCGGCGGCGCTGCATTTCCTGCGCGGAGAAGACAGGAAACTCCATGTCCATCAGCCGGCGCTGGTTGTCGTTGATTTTTGGCGCGCGCGTCATTGTCATCCCGTGTCATGCGGCCGCGCGGATGCGCAGCGGGTTCGTCATCGGGAAGAGGCCGAGGTCCGGCGCGTCGCGGTAAAGCGCGCGCCTGATCATTCGTGCCCTTGCGCGGAACATGCCGCGGGCGTCCTCCCGATTTTTCTTGAGACGATCAGATCGCAAAACCGCGTCGCATGCAAGGCGAGTGAGGTCTGCGCCGCGTCCGCAGGGGCTGGACAGAGGCGCGCGATGGACGCACTTTGCGCGCCAAGGGCCGAAGGAGTCGAAAATGAATAATGACGCTCAAAGCGCGTTCAACGCGCGCCGTCGCGAGACGTCCATCGTCGGCCTTGTGAGCTTCGCCCACATGCTCAGCCATTTTTACATGCTGTGCGTGCCGCCGCTCTTTCCTCTCCTGCGACGTGATCTCGGCCTCGATTACGTGGACATGGGCCTCACCGTGACGATCTACGCCGTCGTCACCGCCGCCTTGCAGACGCCTATGGGCTTTCTGGTTGATCGGTTCGGCGGGCGCGCGGTGCTGATCGCAGGCCTGTTCGTCAACGGGCTGGCGATTTTCCTCGCCGCCCATGTCACGGGCTTCTGGGGGCTCGCTTTCGCCATGGCGCTGGGCGGTCTTGGCTCCAGCGTGTTCCATCCCGCCGATTACACGATCCTCAATTCCGTCGTGGCGAGCGAGCGCATCGGCCGCGCCCTGTCGCTTCATTCGCTGGCGGGCAATCTGGGGTTTCTGGCCGGGCCCCTGTTCGTCGCCTTCGTCGCCGCCTATGGCGGCTGGACGCTCGCCCTGCAGGCCGCCGGCGGCCTCGGCATGGCCTTCGCGTTCGTCATGGCCGCCGCCCCCGCCGCCTGGTACGAGGGCGCGTCCTCCGGTCCGCGCAAGTCGCGCGGGGCGCAATGGCGCATGCTCCTCGGCTCGCCGCGCATCCTCTCGCTGTTCGCCTTCTATATGTTCTCCTCGGCCGCCAATTCCGGCGTCGTGCATTTCTCCGTCGTCTCCCTGCATGAACTGTATGGCGCGCCGCTCGCGGCGGCGGCTGTCGCCCTCACCGTCTATCAGGCCGCCCAGATGCTGGCGGTCCTGCCCGGCGGCTATGTGGCCGACAAAGTCTCCTCGCAGGAGACGGTGCTCGTGGTCGCTTTCGCGGTCTCCGGCGTCGCGGTGGCGATTGTCGGCGCGCAGGCGGTTCCTTTCGCGCTCGCGGTGGCCTTGCTGGGCGTTTCAGGGGCGATGCGCGGGCTCGTCAACGCCTCGCGCGACATCTCCGTGCGCCATGCGGCGGGGGCGGTGAGCGTTGGCACGGCGTTCGCCTTCGTCACGACGGGCTATGCGGGCGGGCAGGTCATCGGCCCCATCGCCTATGGCTTCATGGTGGACATGGGCCGGCCGGATTTCGTCTTCTGGCTTTCGGCCGGCTTTACGGTCGCGGGCATCGCGACCATGCTGGCGGGCCTGCGCGCGCCGGCCCCGCAGGCGGCCGAATAGGCTCGCCCGGTCTTGAGGCGCCCTGCGCGTCGGCAAGGCGCAATGCGTAAGGATTAGGCGGCGCGCTCAGGCTGCCCGCGCGTCGCGCGGGGCCTCCAGCTGGTCGAAAGGCACGCCCCACAGCACGCGCCCGTCGAAGCGCACGTCGACCCGTTTAGCCTGCGCGCGGCCGGGCGTGCGCGTCTCATAGGCGCAAATCACGATTCCTTCGCAGTTTGGCGCCACGCCGCGGTCGGCGGCGAGACGGGAGCCCGCTTTCAGGCGCACTTTTTGTCCTGGGTGCATCTTGCTCTCCTGCGTCGGCTGGGGCGGCGGCGATCCGCCTGTCGTTTGCTGCAATGCGACAAGCATGCCAACCGGCCGCCCGCCCGCCCGCCTGATCCTCCCGGCGCGCAGGCGCGTATCGGATTTATGGACGACGCCGGCCTCCCTGCCTTTTACGACGATCTCGACGCCAGTCTGCGCGAAGCGTGGACGCTGCTCGTGCGCGGCGCGGTTGACCGGCGCTCGCCTGTCCATACGCCGGTGGTGGGCAATGTGGCCGCAGACGGTCGGCCCCGTTTGCGCGCCATGGTGCTGCGCAAGGCTGATCCGGCGCGGCGCGTCCTGCGTTTTCACACCGACTGGCGCAGCGCCAAGGTCGCCGATCTGGCGCGCGATCCGCAGGTCGCGATTCACGTCTATGAGCCGCGCGCGAAAATCCAGCTGCGCATCGCAGGCCTCGCGCGCCTGCATGGGCCCGAGAGCGCGCTGGCGCAGGCCGCGTGGGACGGCTCGCGCCCGCAAAGCCGCGAATGTTACGCCCAGCCGCAGGCGCCCGCCGCGCCGCTCGCCCATCCGCACGAGGCCGACGCGCGACTGGCCGACGGGCGCGCGCATTTCAGCGCGCTTGAAGTCGAGGCGCTGGAGATCGAATGGCTCTATCTCCTGCATAAGGGCCATCGCCGCGCCCGCTTCGTCTGGGCGCCGGAAGCGGGCGGCTGGTCGAAGACCTGGCTCGCGCCTTAAGGCTTTTCCCGAAGGCTTGCGCCCGCGCGCGGGCGCCGTCATTCTGCGCCTCGTCTTTTCATCGGGCCGTGGATTTTGAAGGCCTTTTCCGAGAGCCATTCATTGTGAGCGCATTCATTGATCAGGCTGGCGCGCCGCCGGCCGCGTCCGGCCCCGCGCGTGACGCCCATTTGCGCGCGCGCCTGCCGCAGGCCTGCCAACGCGGCGACATGCATCTGGAATATCAGCCGATCTGCGATCTGCGCAGCGGCCGCGCGCTCGGCTTTGAGGCGCTTCTGCGCTGGCGCGAGGCCGGCGCGCTGGTGCCGCCCGCCGAATTCATTCCGCTGGCGGAGGCGAGCGGCGACATCGCCGCCTTGTCCGACTGGATGGTGGCGCAGGCCTGCCGCGACCTCGCCGCCTTTGGCGCGCCTTGCGTCGTCTCGCTCAATGTGTCGGCGGGTCAGCTCGTCGCTCCGGGCTTCGCTGGCCGTTTCATCGCGACCCTGCGCGCGGGCGGCGTCGATCCCGCCCGCGTCGGCGTGGAGGTGACGGAGAGCGTGCTCATCGCCGAGCCCGCGCAGGCCATCGCCTCCCTCGCTGATTTGCGGCGCGCGGGCGTCCGCGTCGCCATTGATGATTTCGGCACGGGTTTTTCGAGCCTCGCCTATTTGCGCGATCTTCCTTTCGACGTGGTGAAGGTGGACCGCAGTTTCGTCGCGGGCGCCACGGAGGATCGCGTGTCGCAGGCCATTCTCGAAGCGGTCGCGCTGATCGGCCGGCGCATCGGCGTCGCGATTCTGGCGGAAGGCGTGGAGACGCAGGCCCAGCGCGACTGGCTCTCCGGTGCCGGTTTCACGCTGGGGCAGGGCTATCTCTTCGGCCGGCCTGCGCCCGCCGCTCACTGGCGCGCGCCTGTCGCCCCCGCCGCGATTGCGGGCGAGGCCGGCGGGGGCTAGGTTGAGGCGACGGTTTCAGCCCTCGCCTGATTGAAGAATCCCTCCATGTCGCGCGCCCTTCGCCCCTCAAGCCCCTTCATGGCGTCGTCATGAGGCTGGGACTCATCGGGTTCGGCGCCATCGTGCGCCAGACGCTCGCCAGCCTTGAGGCGGCTGTGGCGCAGGGCGACGCGCCATTGATCGAAGAGGTCGTCTGCCTCGCCCGTGAGGGGGCCGAGGGACGCGCCCACGCCGCGCTCGACGCCTTCGAGGGCGCGCTCGCCCGCCGCGTCGTCGTGGTGGAGGACCTGCCCGCTCTGCTCGCCCGCCGGCCCGCGCTGGTGGCGGAGGCCGCCGGCCATTCCGCCGTGCGCGATTTCGGCCCCGCCCTGCTCGAAGCAGGGATCGACCTGTTGATCGTCTCCGCCGGCGCCCTCGCCAACGACGACCTGCGCGCCCGGCTTGATTCGGCTGCGGCCGCCGGCGGCGCCCGCTGGAGCTTGTGCGCAGGCGCCGTAGGCGGGCTGGATCTTCTCGCCGCCGCCCGGCTCTCCGGCCTCACGGAGACGCTCTACGTGTCTCGCAAGCCGCCGCAGGCCTGGCGCGGCACGCCGGCGGAGGCGCTGGTGGACCTCGACCGGCTGACTGTCCCCACAGTTTTTTTCGAGGGCGACGCCCGGCGGGCGGCGCGCGACTTTCCGCAAAACGCCAATGTCGCGGCCACGGTCGCGCTGGCCGGCGCGGGCTTCGCCGCCACGAAGGTGCGATTGGTCGCCGACCCCGGCGCGACCAGAAATATCCACGAAATCAGCATCAAATCCGATTGCGTGGACGCCCGCTTCGAAATCGCCGGCCGCCCCGCGCCGGACAATCCAAAGACCTCGCTGACCACGGCCTTCGCCCTGGCCGCCGATCTCCTCGCCCGGCTGAAGGCGCGCGCCTAGCCTTCCCCTTTCCCCGTTTCCCCAGCCTCGCCCGCCGCCGCGTCCTGTAGATTGTTGACAATCTGCAATCGCGCGGGCACGAGTCTGCCCCTCGCAACCGCGGCCGAAGGGGGGAGCGCGTTGGACGATCTGACCGTATTACGCACCCGTTCTCTGCCCGGCGTGCTGGAGAAGGAGCTCGAAAAAGCCATTCTCGGCGGCGAGCTCGCCCCCGGCGGCCGTGTCAACGAGAATGCGCTCGCCGCCCGCTACGGCGTGAGTCGCGGGCCGCTGCGCGAGGCTCTGCGCACCTTGCAGGCGGCGGGCCTTGTCGTCTCCGTGCCCAATCGCGGTTACTTCGTGCGGAGGGTCGATCCCGCCGAGGCCACCCACATTTACGACGTGCGCGCCGCTTTGTTCGGCCTCGCCGGCGAAACGCTCGCCCGCCACGCCAACGACGAGCTTGTCGCGCAATTGCGCACGCGGCTTGACGCGATGGACGAGGCGGCGCGCAAGCGCGATTTCGACGCCTATTATCCGCTCAATCTCGCCTTTCACGATTTCATCGTGGATGCGGCGGGCAATCCCGTGCTCGCCGCCCATTACCGCGATCTCGTGAAGCGCCTCAATCTGTTTCGCGCGCGCTCGCTTGTGCAGGGCGGCGGCCTCGCCGTGTCCAACGCCGAACATCGCGCGATGGTGGAGGCGGTGGCGCGTCGCGATCCCTCGGCCGCGCGCGAGACCTTCGCCAACCATGTCGCGCGCGCCCGCGAGCGTCTTCTCTCCGCGGAGCAATCCTCCGCGTCGTCTCCGTCTGACTCCTGAAGGAAAGGCTTTCACTTATGTCACAGCAGAGCGCGATCACCGCCGAGGCGATCAAGTTCATCGAAGACGTCGGCTATGGCGATCTCCCCGCCGAGGCGCTGCGCGTCGGCAAGCGCTGCATGGTCGACACGCTCGGCGTGATGATCGCTGGCTGTTCGGAGCATTCCGTCCACATTCTCGTCGAAGACGCCATTGAACAGGGCGGGCGTCAGGACGCGCTGCTTCTGGCTGGCGGACAGCGCAAGGCGCCCGCAGGCGTCGCCGCCCGCGTGCTCGGCACCGCCGGCCACGCGCACGACTGGGACGACACGCAGGTCTCTCATGATCCCGCGCATGTCTATGGCCTGCTGACCCATCCTTCCGTGCCGCCCCTGTCGGCGGCCATCGTCATGGCGCAGCGTCTTGGCGGCGTGGACGGCAAGCGCTTCATGCTCGCCTTCCAGACCGGCTTTGAAGTGGAGTGCAAAATCTCCGAGTGGATGTCGCACCGCCATTATCGCCGCGGCCACCATTCGTCCGGCACGGTCGGCACGTTCGGCGCCTGCGCCGCTGCGGCGAAACTGCTCGGCCTCAAGGGCGACAAGCTCGCCCATGCGCTCGGCATCGCCGCGTCGCTCGCCGCTGGCATCCGCGCCAATTTCGGCACGATGACGAAGCCGCTGCACGTCGGCCGCGCCGCTGAGAACGGCGTCACCGCCGCTTTGCTCGCCGCGCGCGGCTTCACCGCCGATCCCACCGTGCTCGACGGCCAGTGGGGCTTCTTCGCGGTGATGGGCGAGGGCTTCGATCCCTCCAAGCCCGCGCAGGGCTTCGGCAAGACGCTGACGATCGTCGACCCCGGCGTGTCGATCAAGCCTTTCCCGTCGGGCATTCTCACCCATCAGTCGATGGACGCGATGCTGAAGCTCGTTCTCGACAACGACCTCAAGCCCGAAGAAGTGCAGGCCATCCGCTTCTACGCGGGCAAGAACATTCTTGAGCCGATCCGCTATCCGCTGGCGCAGAATCATCTGCAGGCGAAGTTCTCCATGCCCGCGCTTCTCTCGATGATGATACTGAAGCGCCGCGCGAGCCACCACGAGTTTCTCGACGAATTCGTCTCCTCGCCCGCCATGCAGGACATGCAGAAGCGCACCCAATGCCTCGGCGATCCCGAGATCGACGCGCGCGGCTATGATCTCATCCGCTCGCGCATCGAAGTGGACACGAAGGATGGCCGCAAGCTGGTGCAATGGGCGGACGAACGCTATCGCGGCGGCCCGCTCAACCCGATCAGCGACGCCGACCTGGAAGGCAAGTTCCGCATGTGTGCGGAAGGCGCGCTGGCCGACGACGCGCAGGCGCGCCTGCTCGCCGCAGTGAAGGGGCTCGAGAACGTCGCCGACGCGGCCTCGCTCGCCCAGATCATGGCTTTCGAGCCGAAGCACTGAAACATAAGGGCGCGCCCCTGCGGCGCGCCCTTATCGTCACGACATCTGAAGGGAGAAGCGTCATGAAAAGGCTTGCAGCAGCTTTATCCGTCGCAGCATTGTCGCTCGTCGCGCATCTCGCGCCGGGCGCGTCCGCGCAGGCGCAGCCTGCGCCCTATCCGCACAAGGTGGTGACCCTCGTCACCCATTCGAGCCCAGGCGGCGGCAGCGATATTTTTCTGCGCGAGATGGTGAAGCATCTCGGCAAATATATCGACGCCACCTTCATCGTGGAGAACGTCTCGGGCGGCAGCGGCGCGCGCGCCATGTCGAAACTCGCAACCTCCAAGCCCGACGGCTCGATCTTCTACGCGATCACGCCGACCTACATTTACACTTCGCTCATGTCGAAGCCGCAGCACACGTTCCGCGACCTTCAGCCGCTTGCGGTCGTCTTCGCTGATCCGGAAGTGCTCTACACGCGCGCCGACGGCCCCTATAAGAGCGTGAAGGACGTCATCGAGAACGCGCGCAAGTCGCGCGGGCGCTTCGGCGTCGCCAATCCCGCCTCGCTTGAGCGACAGGCGGCCGAGCGGCTGAAGAGCGCGGCGAAGGTGAACGCGGCGGTCGTCTCCCATGAAGGCGGCGGCGATCTCATGATCAACGTGCTCAACGGCACGCTCGACGCGGGCGTGGGCGAAATTCAGGAGCTGCGCGCCCAGCTCGCCGGCGGCAAGGTGCGCCTGCTCGCCTCCTTCACCGATCAGCGGTTGGTTGACTTCCCAGATTTGCCGACCGTGAAGGAACAGGGCTTCGACGTCGTGGTGCATAAGTTCCGCGGCCTCGCCGGGCCGAAGGGCCTGTCGCCTGAGATCATCGCCGTGTGGGAGAAGGCGCTGCCGCTTCTGCTCGCCGATCCTGAGTACAAGAAGGTCTATGCGCAGGAGAGCCTGATCGTCGACTTCCGCGGCGCGGCCGCCGCCGGCAAGCTCGTCGACGACTTCGTGCGCGAGACGGAAGCCTTCCTCAAGGAAACCGGCGTTCTTAAGTAAGGACACGACCATGCGGCAGGATGCAGCAGGCGCCCTCGGGCTATTCGTCTTCGCCGGGCTCTATCTCTACGGCTCGTCGCAGATTCCGCACTCCTCGCTCTCAGACGAGATCGGCGCGCGCGGCATGCCCTATGTGCTTGGCGTCCTGCTCGCACTCGTGTCCTTCATTCTGTTCGTGCGGGCGCTCCTTGCGCGCAAGGCGGCGCCGGCGACAGGCGAGGCGGAGACCGAGCGCGGCGGAACGCTGCCGCGCGCGCTGGGCGTTCTGGCCTGCGCCGGCCTGTTCGTCGCGGTCGCCTGGGCTTTCGGCTACATCGTCGCCTCGGCGGTCACTTTGTTCGCCGTCATGCGTTACGAGGGGATGCCCTTCGACTGGCGCCTCGTGGCGATCAGCATCGGCGGCGCCGTGTTCTACTGGTTGATGTTCGTGAAATTCCTCGGCGTCGAACAGCCGGTCGGCTTCGTGTTCGGAGGCTGACATGGACAGCGCGTCGCAGATTTTCATGATGCTGTTCGCCACGCCGCTGATCCCTGCGGCGCTTGTGGGGCTTGTGTGGGGGGTGATCGGCGGCGCCCTGCCGGGTCTGTCGGCCTCCGTCACCATGGCGCTCATCCTGCCGTTCACTTATGCGCTCGATCCGATGTCGGCGATCGTCCTGCTCGCCTCGGTCTATATCGGCGCGGAATATGGCGGCTCAATCCCGGCTATTCTCATTCGCACGCCGGGCACCAATTCCGCCGCCGCCACCGTGATCGACGGCTATGAGCTGAAGCGGCAAGGCCGCGCCGGCGAGGCTTTGGGCATTTCGCTCTGGTCCGGCGTCGTGGGCTCGCTCTTCGGCCTTGCGATGCTGGTGGCGTTCACCGAACCCTTCTCGCGGCTCGCGCTCGCCTTCAAGCCCATGTCCTATTGCGCGCTGGGCGTGCTGGGCTTGTCCATCATCGCCTCGCTCTCCGGCGGCTCGCTGCTCAAGGGGCTGGCCGCTGGCCTCGTCGGCATGATGGTCGCCACCGTCGGCATCGATCCGCTGTCGGGCGTGAACCGCTTCACCTTCGACATGCCGGAACTGCTGGCTGGCGTGAAGCCCGTGATGGCGATGATCGGCCTGTTCGCCGTCAGCGAATTGATGCGCCAGTCCGGCGGCGTTGATTTCGGCGCGCAGGCGGCGGTGGGCGTGCGCATCGTCTTCCCCCGCTGGCCGATGATGAAACGACTCGCCAAGCCGCAGGGCATCGGCTGCGCCACGGGGCTGATGGAAGGCCTCTTGCCCGGCGGCGGCGGCTCGGTGGCCGCCTTCTTCTCCTACAATGAGGCGAAGCGCTGGTCGAAGAAGCCGGAGGAATTCGGCAAGGGCTCGGTGGAGGGCGTCGCAGCGCCGGAGGCCGCGAACAATACGGTGGCGAGCGCCTCGCTCATTCCGCTTCTGAGCTTCGGCATTCCCGGTTCGAATTCGGCGGCGGTCTTGCTGGGCGGCCTGCTCATCCATGGGCTTATTCCCGGGCCTCGCCTGTTCGAGCAGAACGGCGATGTGGTGACGGGCCTCTATCTCGGTTCGCTCGTCGCCACGCTGGCGCAAATCCCCATCGGCATGCTCATTCTGCCAGCCTGCATGTGGCTTGTGAATCGTCCGCGCCCCGTGCTGGCCGCCTTTGTCTTCTTGCTGGTGATGAGCGGCGTCTATTCGCTCAACGGCGCTTACTTCGACATCGCGCTTGTGATGGGCATCGGCTTCCTCGGCTGGCTGATGGGCAAAGGCGGCTATCCCTTCCTGCCGGCGGTGCTGGGCGTCGTGCTCGGCCCGATGGTGGAGTCGAATTATCGCCGTTCGCTCCTCCTCTCGGGAGGCGATCACGGCATTTTCCTCGAAGATCCTATCGCCGTGGGCTTCCTCATCACCGCGGCCCTCTTCATCGCCTATTCCCTCTGGCGCGAGCGCATGGACGCGCGCGCCGCCCAAACGAAAGAAGCGTGATTGACATGCATGACGCGTCCGCCTTCGATAAACCCGTCGCCCTTCAGATCGGCGCTTTCGCCGCCGCCGTGGACGGCGCGCGCCTGCCGGCCAAGACGCGCGACATCTGCCGGCAATTGATGATCGACGTGGCGGGCCTGTGCGTCGCCGCCCGCGACACTGATTATGTGCGCGCCTGCCTCGCCACTGTGCTGTCGGATGGCCCCGCGACCGCCATCGGCCACGCGCGGCGCATGAACGCCTATGACGCGGCTTTCGTGAACGGCACGGCGGCCCATGGCGAGGATTTTGACGACACGTTCGAAGGCGGGCCGATCCACGCTGGCGCCGTCATCGTGCCGGCGGTGCTGGCCGCCGCCGAGCAGCGCGGCCTCGACGGCGCTGCGGTGATGAAGGGCATCGCGGTCGGCGTCGAGATTATGTGCCGCATGTCGCTCGTCACGCCGCAGGCCATGCACAAGGCCTGTTTCCATCCAACCGCCGTATGCGGCGGGCCCGCTGCGGCGGTCGCCGTGGGCGCCGCCATCGGGCTTGACGCGGAGGCCATCGCGCGCGCCATGGGCACGGCGGGCTCGCTCGCTTCCGGCATCATCGAATATCTCGCTGACGGAAGCTGGACGAAGCGCATGCACGCCGGCGCCGCCGCGCAGGCCGGCCTGCGCGCCGCCTTTCTCGCGGAGGCGGGCTTCAAAGGCCCGCACACCGTGCTGGAAGGCCACCACGGATTCTATCGGGCCTTCGGTCCGTCGAAAAAGCCGGAGTTCTCGCATTTGCTCGACGGGCTCGGCGAGCGTTGGGTGACCGATACAGTCGCCTTCAAACCGTTCGCCTGCGGCACCATGACCCAGCCTTACGTCGATTGCGCCATTGAGCTTGCGCGCGAAGGCGTGAAGGCTGACGACATCGTCTCCATCCTGTGCGAAGTGGGCGAAGGCACGGTCCATCGCCTGTGGGAGCCGCTGGCGCTGAAGCAATCGCCGCCCAATGGCTATGCGGGCAAATTCTCCACGCCCTATTGCATGGCGGTGGGCTTTCTCGACGGCGATGCGGGCCTTGGCCAGTTCACCGACGCGCGCACGCAGGACAAGGCGGCGCGCGCGCTCGCCGCGAAAGTCTCCTTCGTCATCGATCCCGCCAATCCCTATCCCAACGAATTCACCGGCCATCTGCGCGCGACGCTGAAGGACGGCCGCGTGGTCGAGAAGCGCCGCGCTCACATGCGCGGCGGCGCCCATGAGCCGCTGACGAACGAAGCGATCCTCGCCAAGTTCCGCGCCAATGCGCGCTTTGGCGGCTGGAACGAGGCGCGCGCAAACGCGCTTGAGGCCGCGCTCACGCAGGTGGCTGCGGGCGGCAAGGTGGATCTGTCGCAGGCGGGAGGCTGACCATGCGCAAGCTTGAAGGATATGTCGCTCTCGTCACCGGCGGACCGCGCAACATCGGCCGCGCCATCGCGCTCGCTTTCGCGGACGCTGGCGCCCACGTGGCCGTCACCGCGCTCTCTGACGCCGCCGGCGCCCGCGCGGTGGTGGGGGAGATCGAACAGCGCGGCGTGAAGGGGCTGGCCGTGCCCTGCGACGTGACGAAAGAGGACGATGTGGCGCGCCTGCGCGATGCGGTGGGCGGCGCCTTCGGCCGGCTCGACGCGCTCGTCAACAATGCGGCCGTGCGCCATGAGACGCCCTTCGGCGAGATGACCTATGCGCAATGGCGCCACGTCATGGGCGTCACGCTCGACGGCGCCTTCCTCACCGCGACGGCGATGCTGCCTTTGCTGAAGGCGAGCGGTCGCGGCGCCATCGTCAATATCGGCGGCATGTCCGCCTATACGGGGGCGAAGAAGCGCGTGCATGTTCTGGCCGCCAAATCGGGCCTTGGCGGCCTGACGCGCGGGCTTGCGCATGATCTCGCTGAACACGCGATCACCGCCAATCTCGTCTCCCCCGGCCTCATCGACACCCAGCGCGGCGGCCATTCCGCCAAGGAGCCGGATCATCACAAACATCACGCGACCTTGCTCGGTCGGCGCGGAAAGCCGGAGGAGGTCGCCGCCATGGTGACATTCCTGTGCGGACCGGACGCGCGCTACGTCACCGGCCAGACCATTCATGTCAACGGCGGCGCCTATCTGCCGACCTGAGTCCTCATTGCAGAAAAGGAAGGAAGATCACATGAGCCTTCGTTCAGCATCGCTGGCCTGCGTCGCAGCCGCCGTGGCCTTCACCGCGCCTGCGCTGGCGCAGACCTATCCCAATCAGTCGATCACCGTCATCGTGCCCTATGCGCCCGGCGGCAACACCGACGTGGTGGGGCGCATCGTCGCCGAACCCATGTCGAGCATCCTCGGCCAGAAGCTCGTGATCGAAAACGTCGCCGGCGCCGGCGGCACGACGGGATCGCAGCGCGCTGCGCGCGCGACGCCGGACGGCTACACGCTGCTCGTGGGGCAGATGGGCACCCATGCGGCGAGCGTGGGCATCTATCAGAACCTCGGCTACGATCCCGTGAAGGATTTCGAGCACATTGGTCAATTGTCGGACACGCCGATCGGCATCCTTGTGCGCAAGAACTTTCCCGCGACTGATCTCAAGACTTTCATCCAGATGGTGAAGGCGGCGCCCGACAAATTCAACAACGGCCATGGCGGGGTCGGCGCCACGTCGCATGTCTCCTGCATTCTGTTTACGTCGCTCATCGGCGCGCGCTCTCCCATGGTCGCCTATCGCGGCTCCGGCCCCGCGTTCAACGATCTTCTCAGCGGGCAATATGACTTCCTGTGTGACCAGATTCCCCACACGGTCGCTCATGTGAAGGCGGGCAGCGTGCGCATGCTCGCCATCGCCACGCCCGAGCGCTCCGACGCCTTGCCGGACGTGCCGACGACGATCGAAGCGGGCCTGCCCGCCTTTCAGGCGTCGGGCTGGAACGCATTGTTCGCCCCGCGCGGCGTGCCGGCCCCGATCGTCGCGACGCTGAACGCGGCCCTGCGCAAGGCGCTCGACGATCCGGCGACGAAGAACAGGCTCGAATCCATCGGCGCTGTGCTTCCGCGCGCGGAGAACCGCACGCCCGATGGTCTGCGCAAGTTCGTCGCTTCGGAAATCGAAAAATGGGCGCCGATCATGAAGGCGGCGAACGTGGACGCGCCCCGATAAGGCGCGCATAAAAAAGCCGGCGCTGCAAGGGCGCCGGCGTCGTTCAGGCCCGCCGATTCGGCGGGCCTTTTTCTTAACCCAGATCTTACTTGGACATGGCGCCCAGCGTCTCGCGCAGGGTGGTGAGCACCTGCGGGGAAACGTTGGAGAGCGCCTTGAAGATCTGCTGACCGTCCTTCACGCTGACATATTCGAACGGAAGGCCGTTGCGCTTCGTCGATTCCTCGATGAATTGCTTGTCCGCCATCGTGGCCTCGATGCCCTTGCGCAGCACGGCGACCGCGGGCTCCGGCGTCTTGGGCGGTGCGAGGCCGACATAGGCGATCTCGCCGAATTGCTGCACCATCCAGTTCAGCGCGTCCCATGTCTGGCCTGAGGGCAGTTTGCCATGGATCTCCTTGTAGAGGTCCTGGAAGGCGGGCATGTCGGTCACGTCGGCGCGGCGGGTGTATTCGCCCTTCTCGTTCGACGGCGTGAGATAGGACAGGCCGATGCCTTCGCCCGACGTGATGAAAGCCTTGCTGCGCGTGCGGAAGGTCGGCAGGCTCGTGTTGTGCACATGCACTTCGCCGCGCTGGAGCGCGAGGAACACATCGGCGCCGCCGCGATAGCCGGTCACGACCTTGTGCGGCACGCCAAGCGTCTTCAGCGACAGATGGGCGAGAATGCCCGCCACGTCGGTGTTGGCGTAGGCGCCGACCGCGATGTCCTTCGCCTTCATCACGTCGGCGGGCTTCTTCATGCCGCCCGGCACGGCGTCCACGCGCATGTAGTTGACGCGCAGGTCGCTGATGCCGCCAAGGAACTCATATTGATCGTAGCGCGCGCGCAAGCCTTGCCCGCCGAGCGCCTGCGCCAGCGGGTCCCACAGGCTGAAGATGATGGTGGAGCCGTCCGGCGCGGCTTTTTCGTAGACATAATTGAAGGCCACCATGCCGCCGGCGCCGGGCATGTTCTGCACGACGATGTTGGGATCGCCGGGAATGTGGCGCTTGAGATGCGGCACGAAGGCGCGCACCAGCGTGTCGGCGGAGCCGCCCGCGGCGAGGCCGACGAGCACGGTGAGCGTTTTGCCGGCGTAAAGATCGCCGGACTGCGCCTGCGCCGGCGCTGCGAGGCCGGCGGCGGATGCGGCGAGCGCGCCAGCGAGCGCGGCGCCCTTCGCGGATTTTGTGAACGACGTCATTTCTCTCCCTCCAAATGCGTGAATCGTTCGGGCTGGGCGCGACCTGCGCGTCGCCTCAGGTTTTCGGCGTGTAACGCCCCTCCATCTCCTGCCATTCGGTGAAGCGGAGGATTTCGAGATATTCAGTCATGGAGGCCGCGCCCGCGCCCGCTTTCGCCGGATCGCCCGTTTCGCGCATGGCGCGCAGAAAGCCGCGCATGCCGGGAATGGCGGCGAGCAGGGCGAAGACCGAGCAGGAGAGCAGGCGATAGCCGCCGATGGCTTCCAGCGCTGCGGCGTTGAGCGGCGGCACGCTGCCGGTGGGCGTGACGTTGTAGAGCAGCGGGCCTTCGACCTCGCGCGCGACGGCCTGCGTCTCTTCAATCGTGCGCGGGCCCTCGACGAAGATCACGTCGGCGCCCGCCTTGCGATAGGCCTGCGCGCGGCGAATGGCGGACTCAAGCCCTTCCACAGCGCGCGCGTCGGTGCGGGCGACGATGCACAAGTCGTCGTCGCGCCGCGCGTCGAGGGCGGCCTTGATCTTCATCTCCATGGCGGCGGCTGGAATGACCTTCTTGCCGTCCAGCATGCCGCAGCGCTTGGGCGTCGCCTGATCCTCGATCATGATCGCGGCCACCCCCGCGCGCTCGAACTCCATCACCGTGCGCCGCACGCTGAGCGCGTCGCCATAGCCCGTGTCGGCGTCGGCGAACACGGGCAGGCCGCTGGCGGCGGCGATGCGGCCCGCGTTCTCGGCGTTTTCACTCATGGTCAGCAGGCCCACGTCCGGCGCGCCGATGCGCATGGCCGACGTGGCGTTGCCTGAACTCATGATGGTCTCGAAGCCCTCATGGGCGCACAGCCGCGCGGAGAAGGCGTCGCCGACGCCCGGCATCAGCGTCGCCGTCTTGCGCGCCAGAAGGGCGCGGAAACGGCTCGTCGGCTTGTCGGCCTGCGACATGGGGCTCCCGCTCGTCTTTTCGATGAGCGGAACATAGGGGCGTAAGCCGGGCAGTCAATACGCCGGACTTAGCGGCCGGCGGTCTTCACGAAGTCGAGCAGCGGCCCTGAGAAGCGCTCGTCGTGCGTGCCGATGGAGCAGATGCACGAGAAGTGATTGTGATCGTCGAGCCGCAGGAAATGCGGCGGATGGCCGTCGCGCCGCGTGAGCGCGCGCGCCAGCTCAAAGCCGGGCGTGGCGAGCTGCGTGGGGTCGAGCGCGGCCACGCTGACCATGACGGGGATCTTCGTGCCCGCAACATGCGAGACCGCCGAGCGGCGCTCGAAGGTCGCCTCGTCAGTCCCGAAATATTGCGCGACATTGGGGCGCATCTCGGATGCGCGCAGCACATAGAGGCCGCTTGCGAGCACGGCGGCGGCGATCTCCTCATGGCCGCGCAGGTCGGGATCGAACACGTAAGAGGCCGCATGGGCGGCGCCCGCCGAATGGCCGAAGAGCGTGATGCGCGAAGGGTCGCCGCCAAGTTCCGCCGCATGCGCCTTCACCCATGCGACGACCGCCTTCACGTCCTGCGCCGCGCTCGGCCATGTGAACTCCGGCGCGAGCCGGTAATTCGCCGTGACGCCGATGACGCCATGGCGCGCGAAAAAGCGCCCCACATTGCCGAAGAACGTCGCGTCCTGCCTCTTGTCGCCGCCGGTGAAGCCGCCGCCGGGGATGTAAATGGCGATGGGCGCGCCCTTCGCGCCCTTGGCGAGATAGAGATCGAGCTGCTGGCGCGGATGCGCGCCATAGGCGACGTCGAGCCGCGTCTCCACCTCTTCGCCCGGGATGATGAGCGGGGCGAACATCGCCTTCGTTTTTTTGTTCAGCTCGGGCTCCGCGCCGGGGCCCATGGCGAGAAGGGCGTCGCGAACATTGGCGGGCAGGCTCATGGCGATCTTTCCTTCTTCAATTCACGCCGGCGGCGTCCTTGAGTATTTTCTTCATCTCAGGGTCCGTCGCTTTCACAGCATCGCTCACAAGGCGTTGCGCGTCCGCGCCGGGGATGAGCACGGGCTCCTCGCCGACGATCCTGATATGTTCGGCGATGAAATCGCGGTCGCGGGCGAGTCCGTCGAACGCCTTGCGCAATTCCTCCACGGCGGCGGGGCTAGCGCCCGGCGGCATGAGGATGGCGCGGGCGAGTTGCGCGCGCAATTCGTTGACGAGCTGCAAGGCGCGATAACGCGCGCCTTCCGGGGCTTTGCCATGCGCTTCCTGATAGATTTCCTCGAAGAACTTCACGCCCTGCGCGCGCAGTTTCTCGCTGCCCGTCAGCTCGCCCTTGGCGTTGCGCGCGCCGACCTGCCACAGGGGCATGGCGACGCCCTTATCGACGAGGTTGGGCACGACCTGACTCTCATAGCCGGGCAAGGTGGAGAGCATGAAATTGATCTCGTTGCGCTCCATCGCGAGGTTCACCGCGCCGGTGGACTGAAAGCCCGTCACGACCTGATATTTCGGCCCCAGAAGATCAAGCAGGAGGCGCAGGCGCACGTCGTGGACTGAGGAGCGCGCATAACCGGCGGCGTGAATGTCGCTGGCGCGGGCGAATTCAGAAGGCTTCTGGCCAGGCACGGCGTCGCGCCGCGCATAGGCGACGTAATAGCCGCCCACGCCGGCGATCATCGAGAAGACGTCCACCTTCACGCGCAAGGCTGGATCGTCCACGAGGATCGCCATGGGATTGAACGTGACGAAGCCGAATGTCGTGGAGGGATCTTTCACGCCCACGCCGACGCCGAGCTGGTTGATGGCGGTGAGGCCGCCTGCGCCGGGCACATTGTTGACGATGATGTTGGGCTTGCCGGCGATGTGCTTCGACAGGTGGCGCTCGAAAATGCGCGCTTCCGTGTCCACATTGCCGCCGGCGCCGTAATTGACCACCATGGTCAGGGTCTTGCCCGCGAAGGACTGCGCCTGCGCAGGGGCGGAGGCGGCGAGAAGCCCCGCGCAAGATAATGCCGAAAAAGACAACGCCGAAAGGGTCAGCGCCGCAGTGATTTTCTTCATTGCGTCCTCCCGCCGCCCGGCCGCGTTGATCGCGGCTGCGGGCGCTCCATGTGGTTACATGCGCGCAACTGCCGGCATGACTTCCTGATGAAAGAGATTGAGCGAGCGCATGGCGTCGTCGAGTTTCATGTCGCCGAACATCATATAGGCGAGCACGTAATTCGTGCCCATCGTTTCAGTCTGCTGCCCGATCTGTTCAATCACGGTTTTGGGCGAGCCCGCGATGACGGTGCCTTCCTTCATCATGCCTTCGAGGCTATGGGCGCGCGGCACGTTGAGGCGCGCAGTGTGCTCAGTCACGCCGTGCTTGTTGCGCAGCCAGTTGATCTCTTCGTGATGTTTGAGGGCGGCCGGCCCGGCGATGCGGATCGCCTCCGCGTCGGTCTCCGCCACGACGATCTGACGCAGGGCGCCGATGGCCGCGCCGCCGGAAAATTCGGGCTTCTCCACTTCGGGCGCGCCGCGCTTGGCCAGCGCGTCCTTGAAAGCGGCGATGTTCTCGCGCGCGAAGGCGGTTGGCCCGTTCGCCGTGAAATGCATGCCGTGTTCGCCGGCCCACGTGGCGCCGACCTTGTTGGACGAGCCGTACCAGAAGGCCGGGGTCTTCTGGTGCGGATGCAGCTCGATGGGCGCGTCCTTGTAGCTGTAGTACTCACCGGAGTAATTCAGCACGTCGGCCGTCATGCCTGCGCGCACGCATTTATAGGCGTCGATGAAAATATCGCGCGACTTGGAATGGTCGACGTTGTGGTAGCTGAGTTCAAACGGCGACACGCCGCGCCCCACGCCAATCTCAAGCCGTCCGTGGCTGAGGTGATCGAGCATGGCGATCTCCTCCAGAATGCGCAGCGGCGAATAAAGCGTCAGCAGATAGCACAGCGGCCCGAGGCGCATGTTCTTTGTCTCGCGCGCGAGCGCCGCGAGAAAGACGGAGGGCGAGGGCGCCATGTTCACCGGCGAGCAATGATGCTCCGCCAGATGCATGCAGTAAAAGCCCATCTTGTCGGCCGCGGCGTAGAAGGCCAGACGGTCGTCATAAAGTCTGGCGAGTTGCGCGCCGCCGCGCCCTATATGGTCAAAAAGCCCAACCTGCATGGTCCCCCCTCGCGGAACGCCTCGTTCCGTTGAGTGAATGCGGCTCCGCGTTCGCGCGCGGCGCCTGTCTTGTTCACGGGGCAAACTACCTGCGTTTTTTGTCGGCGCAAAGCCAATCCTTGCAAGCGCGCGTCTCGTTCAACGCTCGTGAACGCTCCATTCCGCTTTAGGGAGCGCGGCCGTTCACAAAGAAGGCGCGGGCGGCCTTCAGTTCCTCCATGTAATCGGCGATTCCCTCTTTCATGGAATAGGCGGGCGCCCAGCCGAGCTGCGCTGCGGCGCGCGAAACGTCCATGGCGTGGGCTTTGGATTTCGGCGGATGATCGGGCGAAATTTCGAACCGCGCGGCGGGATTGATCGCCTGCAGGGTCGCGGCGAGCTCATCGAACGTGGTGACGTAGCCGTTGCCGATGTTGAAGATGTAATCCTTCGGCATGGGCGCGACGGCTGCGGCGCGCAGGGCGCGGCCCACGTCCTTCCAGTGGATGTATTCATTGGCGAGAGTCTGGGATTGCGGAACCTGCACGCTCTTGCCGTCCATAGCGGCTTCGACCATGGCCTGCATTTTCATGCCGCCCGAAGAGCCCGCCGCGAAATGACCGAAGCCATAGACATTGGCGGGGCGCATCATCATCAGCTCGAACTTGTGATGATCGGCGTAGGCTTCGAGGATCAGCTCTTTCGCGGCCTTGTAATTGCCATAGCCGCGCCTTGCGCCGCGCGGGAAATCCTCCGGCACGTTGGCGCTCACAGGTAGGCGCGAATCATAAACGCCCATGGTGGAGACATGGACGAGGCGCTTCACGCCGGTGAGGCGCACGGCCTCCGCCACATTGCGCGTGCCGCCGAGGTTGATGTCGAAGGCGGCCGAAAGCGAGTCCTGCACTTTTGAGCCGATGAGTCCGGCTGAATGCAGCACGGTCTCGACCTTGTTGTCTTTCATCGCGGCGACGAGAGCCGGCAGGTCGCGCACGTCGGCGCGCAGGAGGCTCCACCCGTCCGCGCCGAGCTTGAAGCGCAGGTAATCCGCGCGGGGCGCGGGGTCTATGAAAATCACGCGCTCGCCCGCCGCAATGGTTTCGCGCGCGAAAGCCGCGCCCACAAGCCCTGCGCCCGTCACCAGAACCGTCATGCGTTCCCTCCGTGTTGCTTGCCCGACAAATGAGGGGCTGGGCGCGCGCCCGTCAAGCAGTCCGTCTCAGACTTGAACCCCGGGGGCGCCTCGCCTATTTTCCGCGCCGCGCGCCGCCTTTTCGGCGCCGGGAGGGAAAATCATGCAGGTCAGCATTCGCGCAGGCGCCGTCGTGCTCGGGACCAGCTTGTGCGCAGCCGCGTTCGCAGCGCCGGCTTTCGCGCAGGCGCCGAATTTTGAGGGCAAGACGATGCGCATCGTCGTCGGCTTCGCGCCCGGCGGCGGCTACGACGCTTACGCCCGCGTGTTGTCGCGCTACATGCCGGCGCATCTGCCGGGCAAGCCCTCGATGGTGGTGGAGAACATGCCAGGCGCGGGCTCGCTCACAGCCGTGCGCTGGCTCGATGGCCCGGCGCCGAAAGACGGCACGGCGCTCGTCGCCTTCAATCCCGGCCTCATCACACAGTCGATCCTTGAGCCCGAGAAGATCGCAAACATCAATTTCACAAATTACGCGTGGGTCGGCAACATGGCCCGCGATCAGCGCGTCTGCTACCTGTGGGGCGACAAAGGCGTGAAAACCTTCGACGAATTCCGCGCGCGCAAGGGCTGGAACTTCGGCACTACCGGCGTCGGCGTCGCCAATTGGGTGAATTTCCGCACGCTGCAGGGCCTGTTCGGCGTCGACATGAAGATCATCACCGGCTTCCGCGGCTCCGGCGACCAGCGCATCGCCATCGAGCGCGGCGAGGTTGACGGCGATTGCGGCTCCTGGTCGTCGATCTCCGAAGACTGGATCAAGAACAACCGCATCGTGCCCGTCATCAAGCTTTCGAAGGAATTGCCCGCGGACGCGCCGAAAGACGTGCCCTATGCGCGCGATCTCCTGAAGAGCGAGGACGACCGCAAAGTGCTCGACGTCATCAACGGCGCGGGCGAAATCGGCCGCCCCATCATCACCGCGCGTCAGGTGCCCGCGCAGACGCTCGCCGTGCTGCGCAAGGCGTTCGACGCTACTCTCGCCGACAAGGCGGCGCAGGAGGAGGCGGCGAAACTGCGCCTGCCTCTCCAGCCCATGTCCGCGCAGGAGGTGGAGAAGGAGCTTAAGGAGATCTACGCCGCTCCCGAAGCCGCCGTGAAGCGCGCCCGCGCCATCACCGCCGAATAGCCTGCGGCGTTTTAGATAACGAAAAGGGCGGGGCGCTTCGCGGCGCTCCGCCCTTTTCATTGCGCTTTGCGCGACGCCTCAGCGCGCAGCGGCGTCCGGCAGAATGATGCTGCGCAGGCGCTCCACCACTGCTTCCGGCGCGGCGAGCACGCGCTCCACCACTTTCTGCAGCTCCGCCCCGCCGATGGGATTGAGCTCAAGCCCCGTCTTCTGCGCCTCGTCGAGGAATTCGGCGTCCTTCATCGTGGCGTCGAAGGCCGCGCGTAGCGCAGCGACGCGGTCGGGCGGCACGTTCGGCGTTGTGAACAAAGGCCGGCCGATCGTCTCGCCTGAGGTGAGCAGATCGAGCGTGAGGCGGTCGTCTTCGTTCTTGGCGAGGTCGCGCGCCAGCGGCACGTCGCGGCCCATATAGGCGGAGATGACTGGATCCTTGCGGTCGCCGAGCTGAATGAGCAGCACCACTTTCTTGTTGGCGAGCCAGTCGCGCCGCGTGGATTGCAGCGTCGACCATGAGAACTGGCCCTTGCCGTCCACTTCCCCGCGCTCCATCGCAAGGTCGATGTCGTTGCCGCCGGGATAGCCCGAGATGATCTTGAACTTCGCGCCAAGAATCTGATTGAGCGCCATGGGATATTGCGAGGTGACGTTGGGCCCCGTCGCGCCCACCGTGACTTCGCGCGTCTGCGCGTCTTCAAACGTGCGCACGCCGCTCGCGGCCCAGACGCCGATCGTGCTCACGCTGCTGATCGGATTGCCCACCCAGTGGAAGGCGCGCACGTCGAAGGTCGCGTTGGGGTCGCGCATCGCCTGTTGCAGGGGAATGCTCTGACCCACGGTCGCAAGCTGCGTGCCGTCCTGCGGCGCGGCGGCGTACATGTATTGCGCCGCGCGGAAACTGCCGCCGCCGGGCATTTGCCGCGCGACGATCTTCGGCTGGCTGGGAATGTGTCGGCCCATGTGGCGCGTCACCGTGCGCGCGTAGAGATCGAAGCCGCCGCCGGCGGAGAAGCCGATGTTCACGCTGATCGTCTTGCCGGCGTAGAAGGCGGCAAGCGTCTGCGCCTGCGTCTGCGTCTGCGTCTGCGCCTGCGCCTGCGCTTGCGCATGTCCTGCGACGGCGGTCAGCGCCAGAAGCGAGGCGCCGGCGCCCGTCAGCGCACGTAAGCCTGAAGGCTTCCCCATGTCGTCCTCCCATGAAGCCGCTTTGCGGCGTGTTTTGATTAGTCAGCCGCTTTGCGGCGTGTTTTTGTTCAGGCCGCCGCAGCTTTCTTCTGCGGCGTGCGGTCGCGGAAGTAAGGCAGGATCTCCTCCGCCACGGCGATCTGGTTTTCGCGCGCCATGGCGTGCGGCATGGTGCCGAACTGCGTCTTGGTGAGCGAGACATTGAAACCGGCGAGATCCTGATATTCAGCGAGTCTCTCGCGCACCGTGTTCGGGCTGCCCACGATCACGATGCCGCGCGCGATCATGTCCTCCGCCGTCTGGTAGGCGGATTTATAGGACTTGATGGCGCGCACGCGCTTGATGGATTCAATCGAGCTGTAGCCGGGGGGCGACATCATCGTCGGGTTCTTCGACAAAAAGACGTTGATGTAGCTTTCCAGATGCGGACGCGCGAGCGCGAGCGCCTTCTCGTCCGTCTCCGCCACGAAGATTGCGTTCGACCATGCGAGCTGATCGTCGCTCGCCTGATAGCCGGCCTTCTCTGCTTCCTCGCGGAACAGCGCGAAGGTCTTCGCCACCGCCTCAATCGGCGCGAGCGTCTGGCAATAGGTGTAGCGGCGCCTCGCCACCCATCCGATGGTCGATAACGAACCGGACGAGGGAATGAAAATGCGCGGATGCGGCTTGGAATAAGGCGTGGGCCAGGGGTTCACATATTTGAGCTTGAAGTGCTTGCCTTCGAAGGCGAAGGGGCCCGGTCGCGTCCAGCTCTGCATGATGAGGTCATGCGCCTCGTCGAAACGTTCGGCGGAATCCGCGGGGTTCATGCCCATCGTGTGATATTCCACGCCGATGCCGCGCACGAAGCCGCCGATGAAGCGCCCGCGCATCAGATTGTCGAGAATCGCGAATTCCTCCGCGATCGTGAGCGGGTTGTTCACCAGCGGCAGCGCGCGGCCGAGCACGGCGAGCGAGCCTTTCTTGATGCTGCGCGCAAGTGCGCCGGCGAGCACGCCGGGCGTGGGCATCATGCCATAGGCGGTTTGATGATGTTCGTTCACCACCACGCCGTCGAAGCCGAGTTGATCGGCGAATTCGAGCTGGTCGAGATAATCGTGATAGAGCTGCGCGCCTTTCTCCGGGTCGTAATGCTTGTTGGAGAAGGTCAGCCACGCCGTGCCATTGGCCTTGATCGCCTCAAGGTCGGCGTCGGCGTAGGGCATGAGATGAAAATTGAAGATCTGCATGGCTCGCGCTCCTATGCGCTGAGGAACGAGGCGAGCGCCGCGCGCAGAGCCTCGGGTTGTTCGATCTGCGGATGATGTCCGCAGGCGTCGATGATCTTTGTTTGCGCGCCTGGAATGAGCTTGCGCCATTCCTCCGCATAGGCGGGCGGCAGGAAGGAATCGTTCGCGCCCCACACGATGGTCGTGGGGGTGCGAACGCGCATGAGCCATTTGCGCAGATGGGGATCATACCAGCGCGGGTTCCATGCGAGTTTGGCGGTCGTCACCTTGCTTTGCAGACGCAGGTCTTCGCTCTGCGCCGTGATGCGCTCGTCGCGCAGTTTCGCGCCAAGCGCCTTGTCGTGAAACAGGTCGTCGAACAATTGCTCGTCCGTGCGCAGGAAATTATCGAGCGGCTCGACGCCCGGCAGGTAAAGGCCGGAGGGCGCGACAAGAGCGAGCGCGCCGATCCGGCCGGCGTCGCGGGTCGCCATTTCCGCCGCCGTCCAGCCGCCGAGCGACAGGCCGAGCAGGCGCACGTCCGTCAGGTCGAGCGCCCGAATGAGTTCAAGATGGAAATTGGCGAGGTCGGCCACCCGCTCCAGCCAGTCGGGCGCGGGCGCGCCCGCATAGCCGGGATGGGTGGGGAGGATGACGTCATGGGTCTGCGCCAGTCGGTCGTAGAGCGGCAGCCAGCCTTCCACATTGCTCGCCCCCTCCAGAATCAGGAGGGGGGCGCCGCGGCCGGCGCGCAGGATGGGCGTGGCGACGCCGCACAGGTTCAAACTCGTCGGCGTAGGCCCCATGAAGCGCTGTCCCCCCTGTTTCTTTTAACGGCGCAGTTGATTTGAAATTTATTTTGGCTAGCTTGTTTCCGTTGTCAAACAAACAAATGGCGTTCCAGCCAAAGAAACGACGGGATTGATCCATGGGAGAGGTGAGGCGCCCATTCGCCAAGGCGATTGCGGTATTGCGCTGGTTGATCGAAGCAGGCGACGGCGCGTACGGCGTGCGCGAGATTTCTGCGGCGATGGGGGCTCCGGTCACGACGACCCATCGCGCCCTGATCGCTCTGTTGCAGGAAGGCCTGGTCGCGAAAGACGAAAGCAACCGCTATTTTCTCAGCTTCGAGGCTTATCGCCTCGGTCTGGCTCTGGCGCCCAAGGCGCCATGGCGCGAACTCGCGCTCCCCTTCGTGCGTCGCGTCGCGCGCGAGACGGGCGAGATGTCGGCCTTCACGGTTCTTGATCCCGTGCGGCTGAAGCGTTTCACAGCCGCGCGCATGGAATCCGACCATGCGGTCACCGTCGTTGAGCGGGGCGACTGGAAGCCGCTGCATGCGGGCGCGAGCGGTCTTGCGGTGCTCGCCTTCCTTGAGGAAGAGCTGCGTGAGGAAGTGATCGCCCATCGCAATTCGCACGGCGCGCCGGGCGCGATTGCCGACGCGAACGAACTGCGCCGCGCGCTCGAAGCCGTGCGTCAGAAGGGCTATGCGATGACGCGCGGCCAGCGTGTTCCCGGCGTGGTTGGCATTGGGGCGCCGGTGTTTCTCGCCAACGGGCGCGTGATGGGCAGCCTCTACGTCAGCGTGCCCGAGCAGCGTTTCGTCGACGATCAGGAAGCGAAAATCTCCAGCTCGCTCGTCGCCTGCAGCGCCGCCTTGTCCAAGCAGCTCGCCGCCGCTCATCATTGAGCGGCGCCGCCGTCCGTTCACTGGCAGGAATCGGTCTGCTTGCTCAGGTTCGGATAGTGATAGGTGACGGTCTTCACCGGCGCGAACTGCGCGACATAATCATTTCCATGAGCGCGCGTGCGGCCCCAGACGATGAGGTCGGCGTCGTCCTTCTTCACTTTCTCGACGAGATATTGCGTGCGCAGATCACCCGAGCGCCATACAAGCGTGTTCTGCTCTTCGTCGAAGGTCAGTTGATAGCGCCGCAATTCGTTCTTGCACGTCATCGTGATCGGCGCGGCCTGCGCGCCGCCGACGATGAGCCCGAGGGCCGCCGCAAGCCCCGCCGTGCGCCAGCGCCTCGCGCCCGCCCGCGCATCCAATGGTCTCGCCTCAAGGCCCATCGCAACCTCCCTGTCCTGTGCGCGTCAGGATAGGCCGTTTCGCGCGCGCTGTCGGCGCCCAAAGGTCATGGTTCCAGAAAGGTCCAGCGATCAAAGGCGGCGGCCTGTCCCAGTGGGCGGCCGGCGGAGTCGGAAACGTTCCACACAACGGCGCCGGCGATGCGGAAACGTTGACCGCCCGCCGAGATCCGCACGCCTTCGTAATGGTCGATATAGCCCTGCGCCGCCACGACCCTGAGCAGGCGCTCGCGCGCGTCCCGCAGCATGGGCTCCACCGTGAGGCGCGAGGGAATCCGCGTGAAGGCGTCAAAGTCCCGCTCCCACAGGGCGAGCGCGACGCGATTGCCGAAGTTCAGAACCGGGTCCGCCTCCAGCCCATGGGAGAGGGCGGCGAAGGGCGCCTCAAAGAGCCGGCGCGCGTCATCCTCGAGCGCGCCGCTGCGCTCCAGAAGCTCGCGCCCCGTCAGCCTGCGGTAGGAGTCCAGCATGGCGCCCACATGGGCGAGGAGATGCGGGCGCGCGGCGAACAGGGCGGACGTGTCAGGCATATGACACTTTACCACCACCAGCGCGCCCGGGCGTAACTCATTTTTCCCTTTCAAATTCAGATAGATGCTTTTTTCCATCGCATGGCATGGGGATTGCTGGCTCACGCTGTCGCGCAGGCGGCGTGGGGTGCCCGAGGACCAATATGATCATCGAACCGCTGAAGGCGTTGTTGTTCGGCGAAGTGAGTAAGGTGGATATCCATTGCGGATGCCCCGTCGCCGCGAATCGCCTGCGCGCCCGCGTCGCCGAGCGCATCGAGCTCGACCTTGGCGAGGCCGGCGCCGTCGCCGTGTCGATCCAGCCCTCCCACGACGTCGACTACGCCCTCGTTCATTACACCGCAGGCCTGTTGCGGCCCGCCCACGCCGACGTGATGGTCCTGCCACAGACCTGACGCGACCTTCGCCTCTGCGAGCCCCTATGGGAAACCACGGCGCCCCGACTTGCTCCGGCGGCCATGATGTGAAAGTGTAAACCCCGGTCCGCGCTTCAGTTTCGAGCCGGACGGCGTTTGCGTGCTGGGTCATGTCCGATCCAAGGTCGAATGAAAACCTTCCCGCGCTCGTGGAGCGTTCTGGGGCCGTGGAGATCTATTCTCCGCGGGAGGAGACGTTCGACTCCGAGCCACCCATCGAAATCATCATTGATTCGAGCCAGCTCAAGGAACGCATCATCGACTATCTCGGCGCCGTGCTCGCGCGCTGCTGGGTGGATCGCGGCCTGATTGACCGCATCGATGAAGACCCCCACCGCGCTTTGCGCCACATCGGCATTCTCCTGCCCGACGAGATCGACGTGAAGGTCGAGCGCGGCAACAAGGAGCGGCCGCGGCTCGTGATCTATGAGTGGAACCAGACGCGCACCTTCCGCAGGCGCATCTGCTATCTGCAATTGATCATGATGGCGGGCCAGTAGGCCTTTTCCATTTCATTAACCATGCGGCCATAGGCTGCCGGAATTGCTTTTCGCCGCCCGCGCGGGCGGACAATTCTTTTCGGCTGTTTCATGCTGCTGTCCATCATCATTCCCTGTTTCAATGAACGCGCGACCATTGAAACCGTCATCGAGCGCGTTCTCGCCTGTCCCCATCCCGACAAGGAGATCATCGTCGTCGATGACGGCTCCACCGACGGCACGCGCGACATTCTCCGCCGGCTCGCCAATGAGGCGACAGGCGTTCGCCTGTTCTTCCATGAGCTCAATCAGGGCAAGGGCGCGGCGATCAGCACCGGCGTGCGCGAGGCGAGTGGCGACGTGGTGATCGTGCAGGACGCCGACCTCGAATATGATCCGCAGGAGATTCCACGCGTCATCGCGCCCATTCTTGATGGCCGCGCCGATGTGGTCTACGGCTCGCGCTTCGCCGGCGGCGACGCTCATCGCGTGCTCTATTTCTGGCATCGCGTCGGCAATGGCCTTCTGACGCTTCTCTCCAATATGCTCACCGATCTCAATCTCACCGACATGGAGACCTGCTACAAAGCTTTTCGCGCGCCCATCATCAAATCCATGAAGATCGAGGAGACGCGCTTCGGCTTCGAGCCTGAGATCACCTGCAAGGTCGCGCGCATTCCCGGCGTGCGTATCTATGAAGTGGGCGTGTCCTATAGCGGGCGCACCTATGCGGAAGGCAAGAAAATCGGCGTGCGCGACGGCTTCCGCGCGATCTATTGCCTGTTCAAATATCGTTTTGCGCGGATGGCGTGATGGGCGCCTTCGGCTGGCCGCGGCTCGTCGCCTGGACCTTTCTCGGCCTGTGCGTCGTGCTTGGTTTTTGGCTCTCCTTCGCGAACCTGAAGGCCGTATGGGTCGTGAACGAACTCGGCGTGTCCGCCCATAACGGGAAGGGGCCGACCCATGATTTCACGAACATGTGGATCGGCGGACGTCTCGCGCTCACCGATCGCCTGCCGATCCTTTTTGATCCGCTCGCCTATTGGGCCGTTCTGAACGAAGAGGCGCAAACGTTCTACCGGATCAGCGAATGGTCCTATCCGCCGACCATGCTCTTGCTGGCCGTGCTGACCGCGCTGGCGCCCCTCTATGTCTCCTTCGCTTTCTGGAGCGTTTGCACGCTGGCGTTCTTTCTTGGCATGGCGCGCGCGGGCAAGGCGACGCCAGTCGTGTTGATCGCCTTCGCCATAAGTCCCGCAGTTGTTTGCAATTTCATGTTCGGGCAAAACGGCGCGCTCACCGCCGCCTGCCTGATCGGCGGCTATGCGCTGGCCATACGACGTCCCATCGTCGCCGGGGCGCTCATCGGTTTGCTCGCGGTTAAACCCCATGCGGCCCTTTTGGCGCCTCTCTGTTTTGCAGCCGCGCGGGCGTGGCGCGCGTTTTTCGTTGCTGGCGCATGCGTTCTGCTGCTTGGGGGGCTGAGCGTCGCGGCCTTTGGCCTTGAGACCTGGCGGAGCTTTTTCTCGCACACAACGCCGCTGATGGTCGCTTATCTGGAGGACGCGCCGCTTCAACACTATCACCGGCAGGGCGTGACGGCTTTTCTCCTGGCGCGCACGCTCGGCGCCGATCTTCCGCTCGCCTACGCGGTGCAAGCGGTCGCGACGGCGGCGGCGGCGTTCGTCGCCTGGCGCCTGTGGCGCGGGCCCTGTTCGGATCCGCTTTTGCGCGCCGCCGTCACCGCGCTGCTCGGCGTGCTCGCTTCGGCCTATGGCTACACGTATGAATTGTTCGCGCTCACCTTCACGGCGCTTCTGCTTGTGGCGCGCGACGGCGGTCGTTCTCCCGCGCTTCTCGCACTTCTCGGCGTGGCGTGGGTCTGGCCGTTACTGTCGATTTTCGTGACGGTTCTGTTTTATCCGCTCACGCCGCTGGTGGCGTCGGCGGTCGTCTACGCGAGCTGGCGCGCATTGCGCGCGCCATGAAGGGGCGCAGCGGCAGAAAGGCGCGATAAGCGCGCTCCATCACCCACAAAATTCCGGGCAGAGACGCCAGCCGCGCCGCCCAGCGCCAGCGCGGCAGAACCCGCCAGATCCGTGCGAAAGCGGCTGCGCCCGAAACAAGCGCGCCGTTCGCGTCGCGCACATGAAAGCGCGCCAGCGCGTCCTTGCGCGTCAGATCTTCGGCGAGCTTTTCAGGCGCCTGCGCGGCGTCGACGAAGGCGATGCGCTCAGCGCCCTCCTGTTTCTGATAATGCGCGATTTCCATGCGGCAGAGCGGGCAATCGCCGTCGTAATAGACAGTAAGCGCGCAGGCCTGTTGCGCGTCGCGGGTCTCGCTCATGCGCCAAGCTCCGCGATGATGGCGCGCGCTAGCGCCTGCCCGCTGTCGAAAGCGCATTCCACGCGCGGCCCAAGCCGCCAGTCGCCGCAGGCGCCGACGCGCGCCTGCGCGTCCCACAGATCGTCGAGCCCGGCGCTTTGCTCCACCAGCGCATAGCGCCAGCGATGGGCGGTCATGTAAGACGGCTCCTGCGCGACGCCCGTCAGCGCGCGGAAGCGCGCGAGCAAAAGCGCGCCCGCCTCTTCGGGGCTGCGTTCGAGATTGTCGCGCGACCAGTCCGGCGCGGCGTGAACCACCCATGTCTCGCGCGCTTGCGGGCGGCCGGGCTTGTCGCTGTCGCGCGCGATCCACGCGATGACGGGATCATCGGGCTTCATGCGCGACGGCGTATCGCTGCGCCCCTCGAAAGCGAGCATCAGCGCCCAGCAGGGCGCATAAAGGGCGCGCGCCGCGCCATCACAGGCGAGCCTCGCGCTCTTGAGAAGGGGAACGGCCTGAGGCGCAGGAACCGCGAGCGCCAGCGCGTCGAAGGCGTCGCCGAAAGACGCCGCCACAGGCCCGGCGGCGTCGCGCACCCGCCAGCGCGCGCCCACGCGCTCCAGCGCGTCGATCTGCCGCCCCGTGATGATCTCAAGCCCCGCCGCCATGGCGCGCGGCGCGCCGCTCATGCCCGGCGCGCCGACAAAGGACCCGTCGAACCAGCGGTCGGCGGCGCCCTGCGCGCGCAGATCGTCGAGCAGCCCGGAGAAGGCGGGGCCGCGCGCGGTGAAATATTGCGCGCCATGGTCGAATTGCGTGGCCTCGACGCGGCGCGTCGCCATGCGTCCGCCCACGCCGCGGCTCTTGTCGATCAGCGCGACGCGCGCGCCCGCCTGTTGCAAAAGCCGCGCGCAGGCGAGGCCGGCCATGCCCGCGCCGATGATCGCGACGGACGCGTCGATGATCTTGCCCAGTTCTTTGCCCATTCCCTCTTTACGCAGGGCGGGCGCGTCTGGACCTATGGCCAGCGCACGCGCGGGGGCATGGAGGAGAGGATCGACTCCACGTTGCCGCCTGTCTTCAGACCGAAGATCGTCCCGCGATCATAGAGCAGGTTGAACTCGACATAGCGGCCGCGCCGGACAAGCTGCTCCTCGCGGTCCTCTTCGGTCCACGCGAGCGCGAGATTGCGGCGCACGAGTTTGGGATAGACGTCGAGGAAAGCCTCGCCCACGGCGCGGGTGAAGGCGAAATCAGCCTCCCACGCGCTGTTGCGCTCATCGCCCGCGCTGTTGAGCCAGTCATAGAAAACGCCGCCGATTCCGCGCGGCTCGTCGCGGTGCTTGAGATGAAAGTATTCATCGCACCACGCCTTGAGCTTGGGATAATCCGCCACGCCCGCATGGGCCTCGCAAGCCGCGCGCATGGCGGCGTGAAAATCAAGCGTGTCGGGATGGTCCTGCGTGCGGCGCCGGTCGAGCACGGGCGTCAGATCCGCGCCGCCGCCGAACCACGCTTTGGAGGTGACGACGAAACGCGTGTTCATATGCACGGCGGGCACGTTCGGATTCCAAGGATGGATGATGAGCGAAATGCCCGAGGCCCAGAAGCGCGGATCGGCGTCGGCGCCTGGAATCTGTTTGGCGAATTCCGGCGCGAAACTTCCGTGCACGGTGGAGCAATGCACGCCCGCCTTCTCGAAGGCGCGGCCGGTGAGCATCGCCATCGTTCCGCCGCCGCCCGGCGCGCCGGAATGATCGGTGCGCGCCCATGATTTTTTCAAGAAGCGGCCCGGCCCCCCGGTCTCCGCCTCAGCGTCGAAGGGGCCGACGCAGTCGTCCTCAATCGCCTCAAGCGCGGCGATGATGCGCCCTTGCAGAGCGCGGAACCAAACTTGCGCCTCCTGCATGCGGGCGGAGAGACGCGCATCGTCTTCGCGCGGGGAATCGAGCATGGGTCAGGTCTCCGATTGCGCGCGCAGGCGCAGCGCCAGGTCCGCCACATGGGCGAGACCCGCGCCGGCGAGCGCGATCATGAAGAAGGATTGATCATTGGACAGGCCGGCGCGCGCGGCGAGCAGAAGGCAGGCGCCGGCGGCGAGATTGGCGGCGGCGGCGCGCGGCGGCAGGCCGCGACGGGCGACGAACCAAATTGCGAGCAAAAGCGCGAACTCCGCCGCGACGAGGGCGAGCACAAGGTCGATCAGGCTGAGGGGCTCAAACATAACGCCGGCGCCCCATCACATAATCTCGCGCATCACATCGCCTCGCGCATTACATGGCCTCGGGCATGACGAGCGGATCAGCGAGGCGCGCAGGCAGGCGGAAGTGCACGTTCTCCTCAACGCCGGGGCGCGATTCCACGCGCGCGTCGAAGCGCTGCGACAGCCATTCCACCGTACGCTGCACGATGGCCTCGGGCGCGGAGGCGCCCGCCGTGAGGCCGACGGCGCGCACGCCGTCAAACCATTCAGGCTCGATGTCCTGCGGCCCGTCGATGAGATGAGCGCGCACGCCGGCGCTGATCGCGACTTCGCGCAGGCGATTGGAATTGGAGGAATTGGCCGAGCCGATGACCAGCACGAGATCCACGTGGTCCGCCATTTCGATGACTGCGTTCTGGCGATTTTGCGTGGCGTAGCAGATGTCGCGCAGGTCCGGCCCCACCGCCTCAGGAAAACGCGCCTTCAACGCGGCGATCACGCCCGCCGTGTCGTTCGCGCTGAGCGTCGTTTGCGTGACATAGGCGACGCGCGCGGGATCAGGCACGCGCAGGGTCGCGGCCTCATGGGCCTCGCCGATGACGCTGAGGCCGCCCTCCGGCGTCTGACCGCGCACGCCTTCAACCTCGGGGTGGCCGGCGTGGCCGATCAGCACGACGTGATAGCCCTGCTCCACATAGCGGCGCGCCTCGCGATGCACGCGCTGGACGAGCGGGCACACGGCGTCGATCACGTCGAGCCCGCGGCCCTGCGCATCGCGCTCAACCGCGCGCGACACGCCATGGGCGCTGAAGACGACGAGGGCGCCATTGGGCACTTCCGACAGGTCTTCAACGAAGACGGCGCCCTTGGCGCGCAGGTCATCCAGCACGGTGCGGTTATGCACGATCTCATGGCGCACATAGATCGGCGCGCCATAACGGGCGAGCGCGCGCTCCACGATGTCGATCGCGCGAATGACGCCCGCGCACAGGCTGCGCGGTTCGGCGAGGACGATGCGAAGCGGCGCGCCCATGTCAGGCGTCCGCGCGCTGGGCGGCGGCGGGCGCCGGCGCGGCGGGAGCGGCAGGCGCCGCAGCGGCGGGCGCGGTCGCAGGCGCGGAAGCGCCCTCGCCCACCCACGGACAATGATCGACGCCAAGGTCCGCCGGATCGGCCTGTTGCGGGCCTACGACCGGGCAGAGCTGGGCCAGCGGATGGTTCTGGTCCACCTTGCCCTCACGACGCGCGCCGACCGCAGTCCATACCGCGTCGAGCGCGGCGAGCAGCGCGTCGATGTCCGCGTCGCTGTGCAGCGGCGAGGGCGTGATGCGCAGACGCTCGGCGCCGCGCGGCACGGTGGGATAATTGATCGGCTGGATATAGACGTCGTGCTCGGCGAGCAGACGGTCGCTGATCTCCTTGCAGAGCACGGGATTGCGCACCATCACGGGCACGATGTGGCTCGGGTTCTCCAGATGCGGGATCTGGAGTTTGTCGAGCCCGGCGCGCAAACGGCTTACGCGATCCTGATGGCGCGTGCGCTCGACGGAGGATTGTTTCAGATGCGCGATGGAAGCGCAGGCTCCCGCCGCGAGCGCCGGCGGCAGAGCGGTGGTGAAGATGAAGCCCGACGAAAAGCTGCGCACGTAATCGCACAGCGCGGCGGAAGCCGCGATATAACCACCCATCACGCCATAGGCCTTGGCGAGCGTGCCCTCAATCACCGTGAGGCGGTGGCTCAGGCCTTCGCGCTCGGCGATGCCGCCGCCGCGCGGGCCATACATGCCCACCGCATGTACTTCATCGAGATAAGTCATGGCGCCGAAGGCGTCCGCCACGTCGCACAATTCGGCGATGGGGGCGATGTCGCCGTCCATGGAATAGACGGATTCAAACATCACGATCTTCGGCAGCGCCGGATCGAGATCAGCGAGGCGGCGTTCGAGATCGCGCGGGTCGTTGTGAGCGAAGATGCGCTTCTCGACGCGCGAATGGCGAACGCCCTCGATCATGGAGGCGTGGTTGCCTTCATCTGAAATAACCACGCAGCCCGGCATGCCCGCGGCGAGCGTGCCCAGCGTCGCCCAGTTCGAGACATAGCCGGAGGTGAAGAGCAGCGCGGCCTCCTTGTGGTGGAGATCGGCCAGCTCGCGCTCAAGCAGAACATGCTGGTGGCAGGTGCCGGAAATATTACGCGTGCCGCCTGCGCCCGCGCCGGAGGCGTCGATCGCTTCGTGCATGGCGGCGAGCACCTTGGGATGCTGGCCCATGCCGAGATAATCGTTCGAGCACCAGACGGTGACGTCGCGCTTGCCGTTCGCGCCGTGGAAGCCGGCCTTCGGGAAAGCGCCGGCGATGCGTTCAAGCTCCGCGAACACGCGATAGCGGCCCTCGCGCCTGAGCCCATCAAGCTGATCCTTGAAGAAGGCGTCGTAATTCATGATGCGCTCCCCTTACTCTTCACATCCGGATAATTGACGACGGCGCCGACGACCGCAGCGCCCTCGGGCGCGGCGGGCGGAGTCGGCCCCTGATGAGTCGACTGGAAACCCCACGCCCACAGCCGTTCAGAGGGCAGCGGCAAAACGAGGAACCAGTGTTCGAGAACCGCCAGCGCCATCAGCGTGGCGAGCAGGGCGTGCCCGATGGCCGCCCCTTCGCTCGTCGCATGATAGGTCCATGCGCCAAGCAGCGCGCAGACCGCAGTGGAGACGGTGATGGAGATTGGAAACAGCGCGTTCATGGCGCGCGTGCGAAAGCCGCTGGCGAGATAGCGCAGCCGCTCCGGCAGAAAGGCGAGCGGCGGATTGGGCACGCCGAGGAAGATGTTGAGCTTCGCGCTCAACCGCATGGCCCAGAGCACGAGATAGGTGTTGCGCCCGACCGCGTTCTCCCCGCCCCAGCCGACAGCCAGAACGAGTAGGAAGCCGGCGGCGATGGCGAGTTCGTGCCACAGGATCATGCGCGCGGCCTGCACGAAACGCGCGAAGCCGCGCAGGTTGGGCGCGCATTCGCTGCGGCGCGGGCCAGTCAGCCAGCCCGTCAGAAAGGCGATCTCGTTCCAGCCCCACACGGCGAGCGCGGCGGTGAAGGCCGCATAGGCGCCGAAGGCCGAGCCGTCCCCGCGCACGGCGAACAGCGTCGCAAGCCCCGCGACGAGGAGCGCCGTGGCGACGCCCATCGTGCGAGGGAAAGTGCGACGCGGCAGCCCGTCCAGAAAGAGGATCAGCCCCGTGCTGAACCACCAGACGAAAAGCGCGTAGAGAACCGGCGCGGCGAAGGAGCGCAATCGCCTCTCCTCACCAGACCGGCGACAGGAGCACCCGTGCGGGCAGCTCGTTGTGGCGCACGGGGATCATGTAGATGCGCGCGAAGGCGAGCGCGCCGGCGACCGAGAGGCCCGCCCGCTTGATCGCGCCCATCAGGCCGCCCTGTTTGCGCGCCTGCTCGCTCTTCTCCGCGATGAGGCGCAGACGCTCAAAGCCCCGCCAAAGTGCCTCATTGTCCGTATCGATCGTGAAGGGGAAGACCTGTTTGGTGATCTCCGAACACAGAGCGATGACCTTGCGGTCGTAAAGCTCCGGCGGCATGCCGATGGCCTTGTGCATTTCGGGCCGCATGTGGTCGCGCACATACATGGTGGCGTAAACCGCAAGCAGGAAGAAGCGGATCCACAGCTTGTTGCGCCCGCGCAAAAGCTGCGGATTGGCGCGCATGACCAGCGCGAAGGCCTCGCCATGGCGGAACTCGTCGTTGCACCACTTCTCGAACCATTTGAAGATCGGGTGAAAGCGCTTGTCAGGATTGCGCTCAAGCTGGCGATAGATGGTGATGTAACGCGCGTAGCCGATCTTCTCCGACAGATAGGTGGCGTAGAAGATGAACTTCGGCTGGAAGTAGGTGTATTTCTTCGCGCGGGCGAGAAAGCCCAGGTCAATGCCGATCTTAAAGTCCTTCAGCACTTCGTTGATGAAGCCCGCGTGGCGGGATTCATCGCGCGCCATATAGGCGAAGAGATCACGGATCTCCGGATTGGTGATCCGTTTTTTGATCTCCGCGTAAAGAACACAACCGGAGAATTCAGCGGTGAGCGAACTGACGAGGAAATCGACGAATTCACGGCGCAACCCTTCGGGCAGCGCCTTCATGTCGACGTTGAACTCGTCCGTGCGCTGGAAATGGCCCTTGTTGGGGTCATCGCGCAATTCGCCCATCACCTTGTCCCATTCATTACGGACGAGGCTGATGTCGAGGCGGTCCATCGCCTCGCAATCGGTGGTGTAGAAGCGCGGGCTGAGGATGGTCTCCTCAAGAGCGGCTTCTGTGGACAAATTGGCCTGCCCGCCGCCTTCCATCGGAATCATGATGCGCTCCCTGCTGAGAAACCGATCTCATAGAGTTCGGTGAGTTCAAGATAGGACAGAATGCGCGTGGCCTGCCGCGTGAGCGGGCCCGCGTGAATGAGCGTTGCGCGGCAATGAAAAACGCCACGCTCGCCAAAGCCGATACGGGTCGGCGCGCCGTGCACGATCACCTTGTCGCCGGGGCCGGGTTCGTGCCCTTCCAGCGAGACATTGGCCTTGAGGCTGTCAGGCGTTTGTTCGATCTCGACCGTGCATGGAATGTCGTGAATCGTGCGCGAGCCCATCATCGCGGCGCCCTTTCCTGATGGAGGAGAGTTTCAAAAAGGCCGGCGTTGGTCGCGCCAAATGCGGTCAGCTCCACCACGCGGCCCGTGGCGGGATCAGCGAGCGAGAGGCGCCCGTCGGCGCGGCGCGACAAGGTGAAAGGCGTCTGCGGGCCGATGTCGGGCGCGCCGATCTCGCGGGCGCGACGATCGCGCGCGAAGCCGCGCAGCACGCCGCGCAGGAAGCCGCCTTCTCCGGCGGCGAACTCCGCCACCAGCGCGCCGTCCGCGCTCTCCACGCGCACGCCGCCGCGCTCTGCGTCAAGGAAGACGAGCTCACGGCTTTCAATAGCGGGCGAATTGGGAAGACGCGTCGCGCCCACATCCGTGAAGCGCGCCACCCCTGCGAACAGGGTCGCCAGCGCCACGAGGGCGAAGCCCGCGTGAACGGCCCGGCGCGGGAAGGGACGGTCGGCGAACAATTCGCTCATGGCGCCCTCACGAAGCCGCCGGCGCCGGCGCGCCGCGCATGTCAGGCGCGCTCGCGGTCGACACAGGCTGCGGCAAGGGCCGTGCGGGCGCTCCCGCGTGGGCGGCGAGCGCGTCGCTCAATATGACGGCGGCGCGCGCGGCGTCCGGCAGGGCGCGCAGCATCGGCTCAGGCCGCGCATAGCGCCAGGGGCGCACATGCGGCCACATCATGAGATAGCCGATGCGTCCTTCCGGCCGCACGGCGAGGGCCACGTCGCCCGCCTCCCCGCCATGGCGGGCGAAGGAGGCGCCATCCACCTGCGAGAAGGGAATGTTCACCGTCAGCGGCAGGGCCATGCCGAACCGCATCACCACGCGCTTGTCGGTGATCGTGTAGATCGTCGTGCGCGCAGCGGTGACCGCGATCACGAGCAGAAGGCCAAGGCCGGCAAGCGCCAGCGGCGCGAGGTCGAATGCATAAGCGAGCGCCTCGGCGAGGGCGCCTCCGTCATGCCACACGCTCACCGCGCGCCAGACCATGAGCGCGGCGAAATAGATCGCGATGGCGCGCAGCCGGAACGCCGTAAGCGCCAGACCGAGCCAGTGCGGCGCGCCCTGCCAGAGAATCCGCTCGCCTTGCGGCAGATGCTCCGGCAGGCCGGGAACGGGTTCGAACTCGCTCTCGCTCACAGGATAGGCTCCAGCCGCGAGGGATGCGCATAGAGAACGCCGCCGCCGTAATAGCCGCAGATCTTGTCCTCTTCGAGCAAGGTGATCTGCTCAGGATTGCGCAGGGCGGGGACATTTGCGAAGTGTTTCGCATGAACCGCCTGCACCGTGACGACGCGCGCCTCGCCATGGATGCGCGCAAAGTTCCACGGCAGAAGAACGGTGCGGGCGCCGCCTTCCAGCTCCACTTCGAAATAGCGCGCGATGTATTCGGAACGGTCCACCCATACGTCTTTCACCGTGCCGGCGACCTTGCCGTCGGCGCCCTTCACCTTCATGCCGCGCGGATCGGGATCCTCCTTGGCGAGGTAGAAGCCGCCGGAGACGCGCAAGGGCACGATCTTCGGCGCGCCTTCCCACGTCATGTCGGGATGGTCGGCGCGTTCGGCGTAAGACGCAGGGCCGACGCCGTCCACCATGGGATCGCCGGTGGGCTCCAGCGGCGCGCCGGGCCAGGGCGCGACAGGCTTGGCGGCGATGGCGCGCGTGTCGGGACGACCGCCCGCCACAATCATGGGCTCGCCATGGGGGAGGAGATAGGTCTTGGAGGGCGGCGGGGCCGGGAAGCCGACGATGGCGATCTTCTGGCGCGGATCATCGCCCACGAGCGGATAGCCCTCGCGCTTGTTCTCGCGATGCAGATACCAGATCAACCCGGCGAAGAACGCCCAGAAGACATACAGAAGCAGGGATGCGAGGTCGATATTGTAGCCAATCATCTCAAGGCTCCATGTTCAGCGGGGCATCTCAGCGAGGCCCAGCCTGGATTGCGTGCGGTCCGCGCGCGCGAGACGCGCGAGCGGGCCGATGGCGACGAGCGTCGCAAAGAGCAACGCGACTTCGATGTGATAGACGGCGCCATAGCCCGTCCATGCGGGGTCAAGCATGGGCCCCAGCGCGCCGGAAGAGGCGGCGGCGCCCACGCCGTCGCGCACCAGACCGCCAAGCGACATGGCGATGCCCTGCGCGGCCCCTTGAGCGGCCCCCCACGCGCCGAGCGCAAGACCGTGCGATTCCTTGCGCTCAAGCCCCATGGCCGCGATGAGCGTGGCGACGGCGAACAGGCCGCCGCCGAAGCCCACGAGCGCCGCGCCGACGCGAAACAGCATCGGCGCCTGAAAGGGACCGGAGGCGATGATGAGCGCGAAAGCGGGCAGGCCCGCGAGCGCGCCGTAAGCCGCGAGGCGATAGGGGTCGAGCCCGCGCGCCAGCATGCGCGCAGCCACCGCATAGGCCGCCAGCGCGCCGCCGGCGAGCAAAGCGGTGAGCGACGTGGTCTGCGCGACGCTGAGGCCCAGCACTTCCGCGCCATAGGGCTCAAGCACGATGTCCTGCATGCTGAAGGCGGCGGAGCCAAGGGCGACCGCGACGAGGAAGCGGCCCGTCCGCCCGCCCGAGACGAAGGCGCGCCAGGACGCGCCGAAATTCGGCTGCGCGAGATGATGAGCGGTGCGCGCAGGATCACGCGCCTCCTGTTTCCACAATGCGATCATGTTGAGCGCGAAGGTGACAAGCGCCGCGCCCTGAATGACCTGAATGAGCTTCACCTGCGAGAAGTCCGCAAGCAAGAAGCTGAAGGCGAGGCCGCTGCCGACCATGCCGACGAGCAGCATGACGTACATGAGCGCGACGACGCGCGGGCGGGTCTCCTGCGGGGCGAGATCGGTGGCGAGCGCAAGGCCGGCGGTCTGCGCAGTTTGCAGCCCGGCGCCCACGAGCAGGAAGGCGAGCGCGCTCGCCGCATAGCCGATCCACAGCGGGCCCGTGGTGTCGCCCGACATGATGAGCAGAGCGAAGGGCATGATCGACAGGCCGCCGAATTGCAGCAACGTGCCGAACCACAGATAAGGCACGCGCCGCCAGCCGAGATAAGAGCGGTGATTGTCGGACTTGAAGCCGATCAGCGCGCGGAAGGGGGCGAAGGCCAGCGGCAAGGCGACGGAGAGAGCGACCACCCATGCGGCGACGCCGAGCTCAACGATCATCACGCGGTTGAGCGTGCCCACCGTCAGCGCCATCGCCATGCCGACGGAGACCTGAAACAGGGACAGGCGCAGCAGGCGGCCGAGCGGCAGGTCTTCCGACGCCGCGTCGGCGAACGGCATGAAGCGCGTGCCCGCGCGCCGCCACATCCGCACCATGCTGTTGGTCGCCGGGATCATGCGCGCGCGACCTCCAGCGCCTGAGAAATATAGAAGCCGCGCGCCACGCGTTGGGTGCGCGCCGGTGCGAATTCAGCGAGCGCACCGCTCGCGCGGATGGCGGCGTCAAGCCTGTCGGAGGCGGCCGGCACGATGGCGGGCGAACGATCCGACCGCGGGAAAAAGCCGCCGGCCCAGTGCATGGCCGCCAGAAGCGGCGTGCGCGGGGCGAAGGTGAAGACCATGGAGCCCGCGATGCGCGGGGCGAGCGTCTCGAGCGCGCGCAGCGCGTCGTCCATCGCGTAATGAATGAGCGAATCCATCGCGACCATGTGGTCGAAGGCGCCGAGCGCGGGATCCAGCATGTCGCCGGCGCGGAAGTCGATGCGCCCCTCGCCCAGATCGCGCGGCGCGCGGTCGCGGGCGATCTCAATGAGATTGGGCGCAATGTCGATGGCCACCACTTCGGCCCCGCGGCGCGCGGCCTCGACCGCGAGCGCGCCGGTGCCGCAGCCAGCGTCCAGCACGCGCTTGCCGCGCAGATCCTGCGGCAGCCATGACAGCAGCGTCGCGCGCATTTCGTCGCGGCCCGCGCGCACGGTGGCGCGGATGCGGCCGACCGGCGCATCGGAGGTGAGCTTCGCCCAGGCCTCCATGGCGGTCGCATCGAAGTAAGCTTCGATGGCGGCGCGGCGTCGCTGGTAGGAGAGCGCGGAGGACATCAGTCGAATCCCAGAAGGTCGAAGATCTCGCGATCCTTGAGCGGTTGACCGGAATATTCCTTGTCCGCCGTCCAGAGAGCGGCGGCGAGGCGCAGATATTCTTCCTGCACGCGCTTGATCTCCGGCGTCTCGTCCATTTCGAACAGGGTCGCTTTCTTCAGGCGCGAGCGGCGAATGTCGTCGAGATCGGGAATATGCGCGATCGTCTGGAGGCCCGCGGCGGCGTTGAACTTGTCGATCTGGTCCGTGTCGCGGCTGCGATTGGCGATGACGCCGCCCAGACGCACGCGATAGTTCTTCGACTTGGCGGCGATGGCCGCCACGATGCGGTTCATCGCGAAGATGGAGTCGAAATCGTTCGCCGCCACGATCAGCGCGCGCTCGGCGTGCTGCAGGGGCGCAGCGAAGCCGCCGCACACCACGTCGCCCAGAACGTCGAAGATCACCACGTCCGTGTCGTCGAGCAGGTGATGCTCCTTGAGGAGCTTCACGGTCTGGCCGACCACATAGCCGCCGCAACCCGTGCCCGCCGGCGGACCGCCCGCCTCCACGCACATCACGCCGTTATAGCCCTCGAACACGAAGTCTTCGGTGCGCAATTCCTCGCTGTGGAAGTTCACTGATTCCAGCACGTCGATGACCGTGGGCATGAGCTTCTTGGTCAGCGTGAAGGTGGAATCATGCTTGGGGTCGCAGCCGATCTGCAGCACGCGCTTGCCCAGTTTGGAGAAGGCCACCGACAGATTGGAGGACGTCGTGCTCTTGCCGATGCCGCCCTTGCCGTAAACGGCGAAGACGCGCGCATTGCCGATGCGCACGTTGGGATCCATCTGGACCTGAACGCTGCCCTCGCCGTCGCAACGGGTGACACGGGCAGGATGTTTCGTCATCACGTTCATGCGCTGCTCCTCAGGCCGCCATCTCGACGCCGGCGGAAGCGCCGACGCCCTCAATGCGGTCTTCGATTTCTTCGCCCGCGCGGCGGAGCGCTTCGAGCGTCTCCTCGTCGGGCGACCAATAATTGCGTTCCGTGGCTTCGATCAGACGGCTTGCGAGTTTCGCGGCCGAGGTCGGATTGAGCGCGGCGAGGCGCTCGCGCATGGCCGGATCGAGCATGTAGGTCTGGGCGATGCGGTCATAGACCCAGCCGTCCACGGCGCCCGTGGTGGCCGACCAGCCCATCGTGTTCGTGACATGGGCCTCGATGGCGCGCACGCCTTCGTAGCCGTGTTTCAACATGCCCTCGTACCATTTGGGATTGAGCATGCGCGTGCGCGTCTCAATCGCCACCTGTTCGTTGAGCGTGCGCACCGTTCCCGCGCCGCGCGTCTGGTCGCCGATATAGACGGCCGGGCCGCGCCCGCCGGCGCGTTTGGCGAGACGGCTGACGCCGCCGAGATTGTCGAAATATTGATCGAGCGTGGTCACGCCGAGCTCGACGGACTCAAGGTTCTGATAAGCGACGTCCACCTTCGCCATCATGGCGTTGAGCAATTCGGGCTGGCGCGCCGACTTGCCTTGTCTGCCATAGGCGAAGCACTTACGGCGCGCGAACATCTCCGCGAGTTCGTCCTCGTCCTCCCATACGCCGTTCTCAACCGCGTGATTGAGATTGGCGCCATAGGCGCCGTCGGCGTTGGAGAAGACGCGCAAGGCCGCCGTCTCAAGGTCGCAGCCCGTTTGCTCCGCATGGGCGAGCGCATGGGCGCGGATGAAATTCATCTCCAGCGGCTCATCGGCGCTGGCGGCGAGGAAAGCGGCCTCCGCCAGCAGTTTCGTCTGCAGCGGCATGAGGTCGCGGAAGATCCCAGAGAGCGTCGCCATCACGTCGATGCGCGGGCGCCCAAGCTCGGCGAGCGGCGTCAGCTCCGCGCCGGCGAGGCGGCCATAGGCGTCGAAGCGCGGACGCGCCCCCATCAGCGCCAAAGCCTGCGCCACCGGCACGCCCTGCGTCTTCAGATTGTCCGTGCCCCACATGACGAAGGCGATGGAGCGCGGCAGCGCGCCTTCGTCCGCCATGTGGCGATCGATGAGAAGCTGCGCGCCGCGCGCGCCTTCCTTCATCGCGAAGGCGCTGGGAATGCGGAAGGGATCGAAGCCGTGCAGATTGCGGCCTGTCGGCAAAATCTCCGGCGTGCGCAACAGGTCGCCGCCCGGCGCCGGACGCACATAGCGCCCATCGAGCGCATGGATGATCGCCGGCGCTTCATGATCGCGCGCAAGCAAAGCGTCGGCGCGGGCGAGGGTTTCGTGCAGAGCGCGGCCCGCCGCGTCCTTCGGCGCGGCGGCGCCGTCCACCACCGCTTCCGCGAGCGCGCGGGCGGGCGGGGGCGCGTCGGCGGCCTGTGCGCCTTCGGCCATGGCGAGCAGCATGTCGATGCGCTCTTCGCGCGTGGGCGCTTCGCCCACCACATGCAGGCCATGGGGGATGAGCGTGTATTCCATCTCCAGCACGCGGGCGGCGAGCGCCGCGATCTCCGCCTGCGGATCGATCCACAGAGGTTCGGCGGCGGCAAGATCCAGCTCCGCCGCCTGCGTTTGCAGCACGGGGGCGAGACGCGCGCGCGCCTCAAGCGCGTCAGGCTCCAGCGCGCGCCAGCTCTCCAGGGATGATTTCAGCTCCAGGAGGCCGCGATAGAGGCCGGCGTGGGAGATCGGCGGCGTGAGATAGCTCACAAGCGTCGCGGCCGCGCGCCGTTTGGCGATAGCGCCTTCAGACGGATTGTTCGCCGCATAGAGATAAAGGTTCGGCAGATCGCCGATGAGGCGCTCGGGCCAGCAGGCGTCCGACAGGCCGGTTTGCTTGCCGGGCATGAACTCCAGCGCGCCATGGGTGCCGAAATGCAGCACCGCATGGGCGCCGAAATCCTTACGCAGCCAGCGATAGAAAGCGGAGAAGGCGTGGGTCGGCGCGAAGCTCTTTTCAAAGAGCAGGCGCATGGGGTCGCCCTCATAGCCGAAGGCGGGCTGCACGCCTACGAAGACCGAGCCGAATTGCGCGCCCAGCACGAAGATGGAGGCGCCGTCGCTTTGCTGACGACCCGGCGCCGCGCCCCATTGCGCTTCGATCTGCGCAAGCCAGGGCTCGTCGCGCACGTGGTCCTGCGCGTCGATGAGCGCGTGAACGTTCGCCTGCGCGCCATGTTCGGCCGCGTTGCCGTGGAGAATGCGCGCGCGCAAGGCGTCCACGCTTTCGGGCGCGTCCACGTCATAGCCGGCGGCTTTCATGGCGTTGAGCGTGTTGAAGAGCGATTCGAACACCGAGAGGAAGGCAGCGGAGCCGACCGAGCCGGCGTTCGGGGGGAAATTGAACAGGACGATGGCGACGCGGCGCTGGGCGCGTTCAGTCTTGCGCAAGGTCACGAGCTTTTCGACGCGGGCGGCGAGGGCCGCGGCGCGGCCGGGCTCAGCGCGCATGTCGCGGCCAGCCTGCGGGCCTGCGGCCTCGCTGCGTCCGCCAAACACCATCGGGCTCGTCGAGCCGTCGAGTTCGGGAATGGCGACCATGATCGTCGCCTCCACCGGCGAGAGGCCGCGCTCGGAGGCCTCCCATTGTTCGAGCGTCTGGAATTCAAGCGGATGGGCCGCGACATAGGGCGCATCGAGCCGGGCGAGGATTTCCTCCGCCGCATGAGCGTCGTTATAGGCAGGGCCGCCGACGAGGGAGAAGCCCGTGAGGGAGACGAGCGCGTCGATCGTCGGCGCGCCGTCCTTCATGAAATAGCGTTCAATCGCGGGGCGCGCGTCGAGCCCGCTTGCGAAGGCGGGCACGACCGCAAGGCCGCGCGCCTCAAGCGCCGCGATCACGCCGTCGTAATGGGCGCTGTTGCCGGCGAGCAGATAGGAGCGCATGACGAGCACGCCCACCCGGCCGCGCGCGCCCTTTGAGATCTTGCGCAAGGGCGCGTCGTCTTCGCTTAAGCGCCCGGGCAGAGCGGGATGATAGACGCCCACGTCCGGATATTCGACCGGATCGCCCGCCTTCACGCGTCCGCGCAGCTCTTTGCGCGGCCCGTCGGCGTAGCGGTTGATGAGGAAGCCCACGAGATTGCGCACGTTCTCGTCCGAGCCGGCGAGCCAGTATTGCAGGGTGAGCAGATAGGCGCGCACGTCCTGCGCGGCGCCGGGAATGAATTTCAAGAGGCGCGGAATGCGCCGCAGCATTTTCATCTGCTGGGCGCCGGCGACGCCGGACTTCTCCGTCTTGCCACGCAGTTTTTTCAGGAAACCGCGCAGGCCGCCGCTCGAATGGGTGGTGAAACGGCCCATGCGCGTGAGACGCGCGGCCTCGCCCGCCGACATGCACACGACCATGGCGTCGCAGGACTCGCGGCGCGCCTCCAGCGCAGGCGCGACGGCGCGCACATGATCGTCCATGAACAGCATGGTGGCGATGACGATGTCGGCGCTGGCGATGTCGGCGTTGCAGCGGGCGAGCGCAGCTTCGTCTTCGCCCCATTGGGCGGCCGAATGCAGCGTGAGGGTTAGGCCCGGCAGATCCTGACGCAAGCTCGCCTGCGCGCGCGCGACGACGCCCGCCAGATGATCGTCAAGGGTGACGATCGTGACGCGGATCGGCGTCGGCTCAGCGGCCGAAATGCGCTTTGGCGTCATAGAGCGTCTCCACGTCAATGCAGGCGACGCCACGTTCGAGCGCGAAGCGCTCGGTGTTGCGTCGCGCCTTGCCGCGCACGAAAAAGGGGATTTTGCGAAGCTCTTTCTCCGCATCGAGCGACCATGCGACGCTGGCGCCGCGGGTTTGCAATTCGCCGTCCTCATCCGCATCGGCGACGAGATGGAGGCCAGCGGCGGGCGCGGCCTCAGCCGGGGCCTCGCCATGGCCCAGATGGGAGGGCGCCGCGCCGTCGCGGAATTCGAAATCGCCTCGGAACATGCCGAGCAAATGCTCCTCAAGCCCCATCATCAGCGGATGAACGAGGGAGTCGAACAGGACGTTCGCGCCCTCAAAGCCCATCTGCGGCGAATAGCGCGCGGGGAAATCCTGCACATGCACAGGCGCGGAGATGACGGCGCAGGGCACGCGCAGTCGCTTGGCGACGTGGCGCTCCATCTGCGTGCCCAGCACGAGTTCAGGCGTGGCGGCGGCGATGGCGGCCTCGACCTCAAGATAATCGTCGCACACCAGCGGCTCGACGCCGTGGCGCGCGGCCGCTTCGCGTATCTCGCGGGCGAATTCGCGCGAATAGGAGCCAAGGCCCACGACTTTGAGCCCCAGCTCCTTCGCGGCGACATCGGCCACGGCGATGGCGTGGGTGGCGTCGCCGAACACGAAAACGCGCTTGCCTGTGAGGTAAGTCGAATCGACCGAGCGCGAATACCAGGGCAGGCGCGACAGGTCCGGCCGCAGAAGCGCGCCTGCGTCCACGCCCGCAAGGTCCGCGACCTCGCGGATGAAGGCGCGAGTCGCGCCGACGCCGATGGGGATCGTGCGCGTGGATTTCTGGCCGAAGGCGCGCTGGAGCCATGAGGCCGTCTGGCCGGCGACTTCCGGATAAAGCACGACGTTGAAATCCGCATCGCCCAGACGCATGAGGTCGGCGGGCGTCGCGCCAAGGGGGGCGACCACGTTCACGTCCACGCCCAGCGCGTCGATGATCTTGAGAATCTCCACAAGATCGTCGCGGTGGCGGAAGCCGAGCGAGCATGGCCCGAGCACGTTGCAGCGCGGGCGCTGGCCCGCCGCCCGCTCACGCGCAGGCGCGCCCGGCGCAGGCGCATAGGGGCCGGCAAGCGCGCGCACGATGCGATAGAAGGTCTCGGCGGCGCCCCAATTTTCTTTGCGCTGATAGGCGGGCAATTCCAGCGGCACGACGGGCACGTCCAGACCCAGCGCCTGCGCGAGTCCGCCCGGATCGTCCTGAATGAGTTCGGCCGTGCAGGAGGAGCCGACGACGAGCGTCTGCGGCTTGAAGCGCTCATAGGCTTCGCGCGCGGCGGTCTTGAACAATTCCGCCGTGTCGCCGCCAAGATCGCGCGCCTGAAACGTCGTGTAGGTGACCGGCGGGCGCGAACCGCGCCGCTCGATCATCGTGAAGAGGAGATCGGCGTAGGTGTCGCCCTGGGGCGCGTGCAGAACGTAATGCACGCCCTCCATCGCCGCGCAGACGCGCATGGCGCCCACATGCGGCGGTCCTTCATAGGTCCAGACGGTGAGCTGCATGGTCAGATCTCCAGCAGCTCGCGGCGCATCAAGGGACGCGCGAACAATTCGGCGAGATCGCCGGCCTGTTCGTATCCCTGCACCGGGGTGAACACGAGTTCGATCGACCATTTGGTGGCGAACCCCTCCGCCTCCAGCGGGTTGGCGAGGCCAAGGCCGCAGATTGCAAGATCAGGCCGCGCGGCGCGGAACCGATCGAGCTGACGCTCGACGTCCTGCCCCTCGACGATGAGCGTCTCGGGCGGCAGAAGGGCGAGTTCGTCAGCGAGCCTGCGACGATCAACATAAGGGGCGCCGACTTCGACGATTTCGACGCCCATCTCACGCGCGAGGAAGCGGGCGAGCGGCGGTTCAAGCTGCGAATCGGGGAAGAAGAAAACGCGCTTGCCGGCGAGGCGCTCGCGATGGCGGGCGAGGCTGATCTCGGCGCGGGCGCGCGGCGCGGCGGTCGCCGCCTCGAAACGTTCGCGCGAGACGCCGAAAGCGCTGGCGGCTGCGGCGAGCCAGGCGTCCACGCCCTCCACGCCAAGCGGGAAGAGCGCGGGAAGATGCTGCGCCCCAAGGCTTTCCAGCGCGCGAGCGGTGTCGGTGAGGAAGGGCTGCGCCAGCAGGAATTTCGTATTCGGGCCGATCGCGGGCATGTCGGCTGCGCGACGCGCGGGCAGGAAATCGACGCGCTCGATTCCCATCTGCGCGAAGATCCTGCGGAACTGATCCTCCACCGCGTCGGCGAGCGCGCCGACGACGAGGAGCGAGGGCTTCTGGCTTGCGTCGGCGCGCGGCGCCTGCGCCACAAGGGCGGCCAGGCAAGCGTCCTCGCCCTGCGTGAACGTCGTCTCAATGCCGCTGCCGGAATAAGCGAGCACGCGCACGTTCGGCGTCATGCGCTGGGAGAGGCGCTGGGCGGCGCGCGACAGATCGAGCTTGATGACCTCGGAGGGACAGGAGCCCACGAGGAAGAGCATCTTGATGTCAGGTCGGCGCTCGATGAGGCGCGTGACGACGCGATCCAGCTCGTCGTCGATATCGGCGAGGCCGGCGAGATCACGCTCGTCGATGATGGCGGTGGCGAAACGCGGTTCGGCGAAAATCATCACGCCCGCCGCCGATTGAATGAGATGCGCGCAGGTGCGCGAGCCCACCACGAGGAAGAAAGCGTCCTGAATCTTGCGGTGCAGCCAGACGATGCCGGTCAATCCGCAGAAGACTTCGCGCTGGCCGCGCTCCTGCGCGATCTTCGGGCCGGGGGCGCAGGCGTTTCCTGCCGGGGCGAGCGCGCTCATCGTGCGCCCTCCGGCAGGGCGCGGGCGCCCTCAAGGCGGGCGAGTCGCAGCTTCCAGAGGAATTGCCCGGCGTTGATCACGTAGGAGGCGTAGGCGGCGAGCGCGAGAAGCATCAGCTCGCGCGGCCCCAAAGCCTCGAACGCCAGCGCCGCCAGATAGGCGGTGTGCAGGGCCAGCACGAGCATGCTGACCACGTCCTCCCAGTAGAAGGCCGGCGCAAACAGGTAGCAGCCGAAGACCTCACGCTCCCAGACGGCGCCGGTCACCATGATGGCGTAGAGCGTTAAAGTCTTGATAACGATGGAGAAAGTCGCGGCGAAATAGCCCTCGCCGGTCAAAAGGAAGCGCGTGACCAGCGCCAGGCTCGCGAGAAAGACGACGAACTGGACCGGCGCAAGGACGCCCTGCACGAGCGTCCAGCCGGAAGCGTCACGACGAGCGCGCTGCTCGGCCGTGTAAAGGCCGGGGCCGGATATGCGCGTCAGCTCGGCCATGACTCCTCCCAAGGCGGGTACTATGGGAGAGGCTATTGCAGGGCTTGAGAGGTGTCAATTTAAATTGACGTCTATTTACTCTTACATATACCCCAAGCTTATTGCGGCGCTCGGGCTCAAATGCTTAGATGCAGTCCGTGTCCTCTCGTCGGGGCGCAGCGGGGCGATGGTCGACCTGCCGCTTTCGCCTGACGGGGACAGCGCGCAGCCTGTCAGGTTCGGGGTCAACCCGGGGCAAGACAGGCCTGAGGAACTTCCATGGGGCGCCCTGACGGCAACCAGCGGGGACAATCCGCCAACGACGACCGCGACGCCCACCCGGCGCCCGGCTCTCTGGCGGGGCCGGACGCGTCCGCCCGCGCCCAGACCAACGCCGCCCTCTCCCGCCTGATCTCCGACGCCATCATCCCGCGCCTGTCCGGCGGCGCCCGCACCGGCCCTGAGATCGCCGCCCGCGCGGCGCAGATCACGACGCAGGACGTCGCCATTCTGGTCGCGCTGGTGCGCCAGCGCCGCGTTGAGGAAATGCACGCCTTCGTGTCGCAGACCCGCGCGCGCGGCGCCGATGCGGAAGCCGTGATGCTGCAGCTTCTGGCGCCTGCGGCCCAGCAACTCGGCGAGCATTGGGTTCGCGACGAGTGCGACTTCGCCACCGTCACCATTGGCGTGGGCTGTCTGCAACAGGCCCTGCGTAGACTCGGCCGGCACGACATCGACGCGCCGCCGCGCTCCGATCGGCCGCGCCGCGCGCTGCTCACAGCCTATCCGGGCGAGCAGCATGATTTCGGCCTGCGCGTGGTGGACGAATTCCTCCACCGCGCAGGTTGGGACGTCTGCTCGATCACGCCCATGTCGCAGGCCGACGTCGAGGCGCGCGTGCGGCGCGAATCATTCGAAATCGCTGGACTTTCCATTAGTCAGGAGGCAATCCTGCCGAAACTCGAATCCTTGATAGCCGCCATTCGTCGCGCGTCGCGTCACCGGGACATCGCCATTATGGTCGGAGGTCGCGTTTTCTTGGAACGTCCAGAGCTGGCGGAAGACATCGGCGCCGATGGAACCGCGACGGATGGCCGCCAGGCGGTCGCGCTGGCTGAAAGCCTCCTCGCCGCTCGCAAGGCGGAGCTCGCCCCATGACGGCGGGACAGGCTAATCGACAGGGGCGGTCAACGACCGCCGCTTATCTTCCTGACGCCCCGGAGTCGCGCGTGATCGAGTTTTCAGCGCCTGAGAAGACCATTGGCGCGCTCGATCCGCACCATGCGGCGCGCCTTCTCGCCGCCTCGTGCGACCTCGGCCTCGTCGTGGACGCGTCCGGCGTGATCCGCGACGTGTGCGCGGGCGCCAACGAGTTTCCCTTCGCGCGCGACTGGCTCGGCCGCAAATGGGCCGAGACCGTCACCGTCGAAAGCCGCCCGAAAGTCGAAGACCTGCTGCACGAAGCGCTGGAGCAGCCCGTCGCGCGGTCGCGCGAGATCAATCACAGGCTCGCCAACGGGCAGGATCTGCCGATCCGTTATTCCGCGTTCCGCATCGGCGCGACCAACCGCGTGGTCGCGGTGGGCCGCGACCTGCGCGCCATCGGCCAGTTGCAGCAGCGCCTTGTGGAAGCCCAGCGCGCGACTGAGAGCGAGTTCCTGCGCCTGCGCAGCGCGGAGACGCGCTATCGCATCCTGTTCCAGACATCTGAAGAAGCCGTGCTGATCGTCGATGCCGCGAGCCTCAAGACGGTGGACGCCAATCCCGCCGCCGCCGCGCTCGTCGAAACGACGTCGGGCAAGCTCGTGGGTCGCGCGCTCACTGACTTTTTCGACGCGAGCGGGCGCGACGCGCTCAACGCCGAACTTGAAAGCGTGCGCAGCGTGGGGCGCGTGAGCGCCGTGCGCGCGAAACTCGCAAACCAGCGCGAATGCTGGCTCTCCGCTTCGCTTTTCCGCCATGAGGACAGCGCGCAGATCATGGTGCGCCTGACGCTCTCGGCCAGCGAAACCGCGCGCGAGCCGGCTGCGAAATCGCTTGCGCTGCAGGCCCTCGACGCACTGCCCGACGCGTTCGTGGTGGTGGACGCGGAGCGGCGCGTGATCGACGCCAACGCCGCCTTCCTTGAAATGACCGAATCCCCCACGCTCGCGCAGGCGCGCGGCCAGCCGCTCGACCGCTGGCTGGGACGCACAGGCGTCGATGTGAGCGTGCTGTTCTCGAATCTGCGCGAACATGGCGCGGTGCGCGATTTCGTCACCGCCATCCGCAGCGATTACGGCGCGGTGGAGGAGATCGAGGTCTCCGCCGCCGCATCGCCCGCCGGCGACGGCGCGTGCTACGGGCTTGTGCTGCGCTCGCGCGTGCGCAGCGGCGCCGCCAAGGCCGCCGATGCGCCGCTGGGGCCGGAACAGGCGCGCAGCGCGGAGCAATTGTCGGAGCTGGTCGGCCGCGTGCCGCTAAAGGACCTCGTGCGCGAGACGGTGGAGATCACCGAACGCATGTGCATCGAGGCGTCGCTGCGGCTCACCGGCGACAACCGCGCCGCAGCCGCCCAGATGCTTGGCCTGAGCCGCCAGAGTCTCTACGACAAACTGCGCCGCTACAGCCTCGGCGACCTGCCGCAGGGCGAGGACGACGAAGAGCGTCGATAGTTTTAGACAGCTCTTGTCAATGAAGATGGACAGTCGGCCCGGTCAGGGCTAGGCTGTCCAGGATGACCTATCCAGCCCCCGCCGTCGTTCTGGAGCTGCTCAAGCCCATCACATGGTTCGCCCCCATGTGGGCCTTCGTGTGCGGCCTTGTCTCAGGCGGCTACTCCCTCACCGACCGATGGGCGCTTGTGATCGGCGGCGTGCTGCTCACGGGCCCGCTTGTGTGCGGAGCGAGCCAGGCGGTGAACGACTGGTACGACCGCCACGTCGACGCGATCAACGAACCCGACCGCCCCATTCCCTCGGGCCGCATGCCCGGCCGCTGGGGCTTTTACGTCGCGTGCATTTTCAGCGGCCTGTCGCTCGCGCTCGCCGCCTCGCTCGGCCTCGCCGTTCTGGGCGCAGCCATCGTCGGCCTTGCGCTCGCATGGGCCTACAGCGCGCCGCCGCTGCGGCTGAAGGCGAACGGATGGTGGGGCAATTCCGCCGTGGGCCTGTGCTACGAAGGTCTGCCGTGGTTCACCGGCGCCGCCGTGGTGAGCGCCGCCATGCCGGATTCGCGCATCGTGTGGCTCGCCCTGCTCTACAGCATCGGCGCCCACGGCATCATGACGCTGAACGATTTCAAATCCGTCGAGGGCGACCTGAAATCCGGCGTCGCCTCCCTGCCCGTGCAATTAGGCGTGCGCGGCGCGGCGCGCCTCGCCTGCCTCGTGATGGCGGCGCCGCAAATCGTCGTCATCGCTTTGCTGACCCATTGGGGCGCGCCGGTCCACGCGCTCATTGTCGCCGCTTTGCTTGCGGCGCAGGGCTTTCTGATGATGCGCCTGCTCGCCGATCCGCGCGGGCGCGCCGCATGGTACAACGCCACGGGCACGACGCTCTATGTACTGGGCATGCTCGCCGCCGCCTTCGCCATGCGCGGACTGGCGGTCGCGCCGTGAGCGCGCTGGCGCCCGCGAGCGCGGACAAAGCCGCGAGCTTCGGCTGGCTCTCCATCATCCGCGTCGGGCTTGTGCAAACCTCGCTCGGCGCCGTCGTCGTGCTCACCACATCCACGCTCAATCGCGTGATGGTGGTGGAGCTGGCCTTGCCCGCCCTCGTGCCCGGCCTGCTTGTGACGCTGCATTACGCCGTGCAGGCGCTGCGCCCGCGCTGGGGCCATGGCTCGGACGGCGGACGGCGGCGCACGCCGTGGATCGTCGGCGGCATGGCGGCCCTGTGCGCCGGCGGCGCGCTCGCCGCGCTCGCCACCGCGCTGATGAGCGAGAGCCTGCCTGCGGGCGCTGCGCTCGCTGTGGTCGCCTTTTTGCTCATCGGCATGGGCGTCGGCGCAGCCGGCACGTCGCTCCTCACTTTGCTTGCGGAGCGCACCGAGCCCGCGCGCCGCGCGCCGGCGGCCACCATCGTGTGGACGATGATGATTTTCGGCTTCGCGCTCACCGCGACGCTCGCCGGCCATGCGCTCGATCCCTTCTCGCCGCAACGCCTCGTGGCCGTGACGAGCGCCGTGTCGCTGATCGCCTTCGCCCTCGCCTGCCTCGCGATCCGCGGACTTGAAACGCCTGCGGGCGCGCAGGCCGCGCCTGAGGCCCAGCGCAAAACGCCCTTCCGCGAAGCCTTCGCGCAAGTGTGGGAGGAGCCGGCCACGCGGCGCTTCGCATGGTTCATCTTCGTCTCCATGCTCGCCTACAACGCGCAGGATTTGATCCTCGAGCCCTTCGCCGGCGTCGTCTATGCGATGACGCCCGGCGAATCGACGCGGCTCGGCGGCCTTCAACATGGCGGCGTGCTCGCCGGCATGATCCTCGCCGCCGGCGCCGGCGCCCTTGCGGGCGCACAGGAGACGCGGGTGCTGCGCCAGATCATGATCTGGGGCTGCGTGGCCTCCGGCGTCGCCATGGCGGGCGTAGCGGCGGGCGCCTTCATCGGGCCGAGCTGGCCGATCAAACCCGCCGTCTTCGCGCTCGGCGTCGCCAACGGCGCCTTCTCCATCGCGGCCATCGGCGCGATGATGGCCATGGCGCGACAGGGACATCCCGCGCGCGAAGGCGTGCGCATGGGCCTGTGGGGCGCGGCGCAGGCCATAGCTTTCGCGCTCGGCGGCCTTGCTGGCGCCGTCGGCGTGGACGTCGCGCGCGCGCTGATCGGCGCGCCTGCGCCTGCCTATGGCGCCGTATTCGCCTGCGAGGCGGGCTTGTTTCTTCTGGCCGCCGCACTGGCGGCGCATGTCGCGCGCGACGCGCGCTCACCTCAATTCACGCAGACGCTGGAGGGCGCGCGATGAGCCATGAACAGTTCGACGTCGTTGTGATCGGGGGCGGCCCCGCCGGCGCCACGGCCGCCCATGATCTTGCCCGCGCAGGACGCAAGGTTCTCCTCCTCGACAAAGCCGGGCGCATCAAGCCCTGCGGCGGCGCCATTCCGCCGCGGCTCATCCGCGACTTCGACATTCCCGACGCGCTTTTATGCGCGAAGATTCGCTCTGCGCGCATGGTCGCGCCCTCCGGACGCACGGTGGACATGCCGATCGAGAACGGCTTCGTGGGCATGGTGGACCGCGACGCCTTCGATGAATTCCTGCGCGCGCGCGCAGCCGACGCCGGCGCGCAGCGGCGCACCGGAACCTTCTCCACCTTTTCGCGCGACGCCGACGGGACATGCGCAATCGACTATTCCGACAAAGCAAGCGGCGAAAAGATTCGCGTGCGCGCGCGGCTGGTGATCGGCGCTGACGGCGCCAATTCCGCCGTGGCCGCGCAGGCCCTGCCGCCGGCGGGCCGCGCGCCCTTTGTCTTCGCCTATCACGAGATCGTCGCCGCACCAGAGCCCGCGCAGGCGCACGGGAACGCGAGCGCGACAAATCCGACGCGCTGCGACGTCTATTATCAGGGCGAGGTGTCGCCGGATTTTTATGGCTGGGTGTTTCCGCACGGCAAGACGATGAGCGTGGGCGTCGGTTCGGCGCGCAAAGGTTTCTCGCTGCGTCAGGCGACGGCGCTCTTACGCGAAAAGGCCGGCCTTGAGAATGCGGAGACGATCCGCGTCGAGGGCGCGCCGCTGCCGCTTTATCCCGCCAAACGCTGGGATAACGGACGTGACGTCGTGCTGGCGGGCGACGCCGCCGGCGTCGTCGCGCCCTCCTCCGGCGAAGGCATTTACTACGCCATGGCGACAGGACGCCTCGCCGCCGAAGCCGTGGACGAGGCTCTGCGCACAGGCGAAGCGAAAGCGCTGGCGAGCGCGCGCAAGCGCTTCATGAAAGAGCACAGGCGCATCTTCTTCATTTTGTGGATCATGCAGACGTTCTGGTACAAGAACGACTGGCGGCGCGAACGTTTCGTCAAACTCTGCAAGGATCCTGACGTCCAGCGCCTCACCTGGGAATCCTACATGAACAAGGCCTTGGTGAAGCGCGATCCCATGGCGCATGTGCGGGTCTTCTTCAAGGATCTCGGCCAGATCTTCGGCCTCGCGCGCGGATAATCCGCGCGCAACCTCTCCTCATCTGCTGAGAAACACAGGCGGCGCGCTCGCGCGTGCGGACGCGCAAGCGCATGGGCCTTGTCGCGCGCGCGGACCTGCGCGCGAACCTGCGCGCGGATCAGCGGATCGTCGAAAGCAAAAAGCCCCGCCGAAGCGGGGCCTTTCAAGTCGTTCGCGCTTTGCCGGCCGCGAAGGGACAGGACTTTTCTCGTGAAAGTCGCTCAGGGTTTGGGCGGACTGAGCTCTTTCAGATAGTCCTTGAGCATGCTGACCCCGCCCAGCGGCTTGTTCGCGCCTGCATGGCAGGTGGAGCAATAGGCCTTGGGAGCGTCACCCTCCGGGCCAAGTCGCTCTGCGGGGTAAGTCGTACGCAGCGGCTCGAGATAGTCGCTGTTCAGGCCGCGCACCATCTGGATGCCATGCCAGGCCGTGACGCGCTGAGGCGGCGATTGCGCCCAATCCGCGAAGGCGCGCGAGTTATGGCAGAAGGTGCAATTCACGCCGAGACCGGTCGACATGTGCATCATCAGCGCATAAGTGCTTTCCGTCGACTGGATTGAGGCTCCGGGCGCGCCCGCGAGCGCCTCGTTCCCGTTGACGCGGATCTGCCCCTTGGCCGCGAGAAGCGGCGTGAAGGGATCGCGCGGCAGCGAAGAATAGGCGACCGATTTCGCCGGCGCGTTCTGACCCGCAGGATCAGCCGCGAAGCCCGCCGTCTGCGCGCCCTTGTCCTGGAACCAGATGTTCGCAGGCACAGGCTGGCCACGGTGGCAGGTGTAGCAGGTCACGCCCGTCTGGGCGACATGCGACGTCCATTGGGTGTTGATGGTCTGCGTCATCTGCAACATGCGACGCGAGACCTTCTTGGTGTAGAGGGAATCGTCCGCAAGGTTTTCGAGATTGTGGCAATAGGCGCAACCCTGTTCGGGCGACACCCATTCCGTGATCGCGGTCATGACGCGCAGGAACTGACCCTCGCTGAGATGGCCGAGCACCTGCACGTTCTGATAGGCCTCCTTGGCGCGGGGCCCGCCATCATCGGCGGCGGGCTGCGCTTCGGGAATGGCGTTGGCGGCGGCGATCTTCTCCAGCGTTTCAGGGCTGTTGATTTGCGCCATGCCCGTGCCGCGATAGCCGCTTTGCTCCGACTTCTGCGGCGGAACTTCGCAACCGGCGAGAAGGCCGGCGGCGAGGACCGCGCCGATGGCGAGGCCGAGACGCGGCGCGTGAGACAACAAACTTTTCATCGCGCGCCTCCAACAAGAGCGGCCGGATCGACCGTCGGCGGGACATAGCCCGGATAAGCGGGCGCCACGCCGTGGTTCACCGCCCAGAGATACCAATTGTCGACCACCGTGCCGGTGAGCAGGATGCCGATGCCGCCCGTGAGCGGACACAAGACCGCGAACCACCACGCCCAGCGATGGATCGACTCCATCGTGGCGTTGAAGCCCATCGTCCAGCGCCAGAACAGGCCGGCGCGTTCAGACGCCGTGCCGCGATCAGCGATCTGCTCCAGTTCGCGCTCGCCGCCGTAACGGCCGACCGCGAGAATGGTCGCCGCGTGCATGGCGAACAGCAGCGTCGAGCCATAAAGGAAGACGATCGAGAGCGCGTGGAACGGATTGTAGAAGAGATTGCCGTAGCGGATTGAGAAAGCCGCCGTCCAATCCAGATGCGGGAAGATGCCGAAGGGTACCGCCTCGCTCCACGACCCCATGAAGATCGGCCGGATGAACCCGAGCACGAGATAGAGCCAGATCGCCGCGGCGAAAGCCCAGGCGACATGGGTGCCCATGCCGAGCTGACGCGCGCGCCGATACATGCGCGCCCACCACAAAAGGATGGAAGCGGTGAGGAACCCGCCCGCCATCAGCCACCAGCCGCCCTCGGCAAGCGGGGGAATGCTGAGGCCGTATTTCGGCGCGGGCGGCTCAAGCGCAAGCCAGAACAACTGACGCACGAACTGGATCGGATCCCAGTTCACTTGCGCGAGCATGTTGAGGCCGACGATCTCGAAGGCGATGAAGCCGCACACGAGAGAGGCCACGCCCAGATAACCGAGATAAATCGGCCCGATCTGCGCGTCCCCGAGCTTGCCGGCCCAGTAGAAGAAGAACGACGTCTCGCCCCTCTGGAAGGCGCCCTGATCCTTCGCCGCGACGCCCGCATAAAGCGGCCCGCGAACCTGGACGCGCGTGAAGATGTTTTGATAATCCACAGCTCGCCTCCCTTAGCGCCAGATCGGCAATTCGAGCCACCAGCCCCACCACTCGGGCCAGCTGCGGGTCCAGAACGGCCCGCTGATGACGATGCACACGGCGCTCCAGAAGCCAGCCGACAGAGCCAGGAAGAGGCCGAGGCGATGGATGCCGAGCGCGCCGATCGAATAGCCGATCGCATCGCGGAAAAACGTGTTCTCGTGCTCCGGCGTCTTCATCACTTCGCCCTTCTTCGGATTGGAGGCCGAAAGAATGAGCGAGCCGTGCAGAGCCAGCGCCATCGTCGTCGTGAAGAAGAAGGTCACGGCGATCATGTGTGCAGGATTGTAGTGGAAGTGCAGATATTGATATCCGACGTTCGACACCCAATCGAGATGGCTGAAAATGCCATATGGGAAGCCGTGGCCCCATGCGCCCAGAAGGATCGGGCGAATGACCACCAGCGTCACATAGGCGAAGATCGCCACCGAGAAGGCGAAGGGCACATGATAGCCCATGCCGAGTTTACGGCAGATCTCCACCTCGCGCAGCGCCCATGAGCTGAAAGCGCCGATCGCGCAGACCGTGATGATCTGCCACAGACCGCCTTCCATCAAAGGCGCGAGCCCGAGGCCATATTTAAGATCCGGCGGCGCGATGCTGATCTGCCAGGGGTTCCATGTGCCCCCCTGCGACGCGCCGTAGAAAATGAGAGCCGTGCCAAGCGCGGCGAAGAGCACCGTCGTGACGCCGAAGAAACCGACGTAGAACGGCCCGACCCAGAAGTCGAACAGATCGCCGCCGATCAGCGTGCCGCCACGCACGCGGTACTTCTTTTCAAAGCTGAGCATTGCCATGCGCTTCGTCCCCCAACTTGTGCGACAGCCCAGCCGCGCGTCGCAAAGCTACATCAAGTCTTGGTGAACACGGGCGGGACGAAGCCCGCCCGGTTCGGTCGCATTCTCGTGCCTCAGCCGACGAAATTGACGACATAGCCCACAGGCGTGGGCGCAGGCGCCAGTTCGCTGGTCTTGGCGCGCGCAGCGCGCGGGCCTTCGATCCAGTTGAACCGATCGGTGCTGAGCATGATGAAGTGGATCGTGAACGCCAGCGTCGCAAGAAACAACGCCAAGGCGATCAGCGACCGACGAGGGTCCATGAGGTACCAAATTTTATACATGGGATCCCCCTTAGCCGATAAGGCTGGTCACGCTGTTCGCGGCGCCCTCGAGAAGGGCGTAGCCCTTCACGCTCGGGAACCACGGACGCCACTGCCACACGAGGAAGTGCGCGATAATGGCGATCACGACATAGCCGATCGTGCTGGAGACGAAGAACGAGTGGTATTCCCGCGCTTCCTCTTCATTGAGACCGGTGATCGTACTTCTCTTATTTTCCATCATTTTGCTAACCTCCGCTGCAAACCGGCGCGCCCCCGTCCTGGACGACGTCCGCGCCGGATGCTTCGACGCGCGAACGCGCCGACGACATCTTCCCGCTTCCGCGGGAAGCGCTTGAGACCGCGCTCACCCCATGAAAGCCATTGGGATGGTCGCGCTCGCAAGTTCGTTCGCCTCTCCGAAGACGGAGCGGCGTTCCTGGCCCGTCGAAGCGCCGGTCATGCGACCGAACGCGGCGGCGAACAGAAATAAGGGAAAGGTGACGACGTAGATCGTCTTGTATTCGAAGCTGTCGCGCGCGTTGCGGCGACGACGCGCCGAAGCGGGCGCAAGAACAGGCGCGGGAGCGGATGCGGGGGCGAAGGTCGCCTCCTGATGCGCATTTTGAAGAATCGTCATGACATGCTCCCTTCGAACAGAGCGCGGCGCGCGCTCTGGACGCAATCTTTGGTGACTTGTTCAATGCCCGCGCTGCGGGCGCTGCGTTCAGCCGCGTCGCGCAGACGGCGGGCGGCCGAAATGCGCACGAGCACGGGGCTCTGCGCGAGAACTTCATCGAGCATCGCCTGCGCCTCGTCGGCCCATGGCAATTGACTCTCCAGCCGCGAGGGCGTCGCTTCGATCCGGTCGAGATCAGCGGCCATGGGCAGAATGTGGAAGAGCGCGTCAAACAACGCGTTGCAGACTTCCTGCACGAGATAAACCGCGCCCGAATAGCCCATGAAGGGCGTGCCCACATGGCGGCGGATGATCGCGCCGGGGAAAGAGGCCGGCACATAGACGCCGCGCCCGCCCGCCTCCGCGAGATACATGCGCTCGTTGAAACTGCCGAACAGGACAAGCGGCGGCGACTTGCGGATCGCGTCGCGCACCGCCGCGTTGTCGGGCTTCACGCCGGGCTTGCGCGCGAAGGAGAAAGCGCAGGGCAGGCCCATTTCCGTCTCGAGGAAATGGCGCAGGCCGCGCGCATAGGTCTCCGTCGCCACCACGGCGAAACTCGCCGTGCCGAAGAAGTCCTGCGTGACGGAGCGCCACAAATCCCACAGGGGCTTGATGGTGGTGTGTTTCTCACGCTCGATGAAGGGCTCGGGATCAAGCCCCAGAAGCTCGCCAAGCGCGCGCAGAAATTTCGTGGTGCTGTGCAGGCCGATGGGCGCGCGCAGCCAGGGGCGCTCCAGCGTCTCGCACAAAGCGGCGCCGAACTCGCGATACATGCAGACGTTGACTTCAGCGTCGGCGAGCTTGCCCACGTCAGCGAGATGCGTCCCCATGGGGAAGGTCATCGCGACCTCGGCGCCAATGCCCTCGATCAGCCTGCGGATCTCGTGCAGGTCGGAGGGACCGTTGAACACGCCATACATGGGGCCGATGATGTTGACCTTCGGCTTCGCGCCGTCCGCGCGCGCCTTCAGTTTCGGCGGACGCTTGGGGCCGTATTCTTTCCAGAGCCAGACGAGGGCGCGATCCGCGCTCTGCCATTGGTCTTCGTCGATGGTGCGCGGCAGGAAGCGCTGAATGCTCGTGCCTTCCGGCGTCGCGCCGCCGCCGATCATCTCGGCGATGGAGCCGGTGACGACCACGCTCGGCATATCGGGCTGCAACACGCCATGGGCGCGCTTCATCGCCTGTTCGGTGCCGTGCTGGGCGAGCTCCTCCTCGCCAAGACCTGTGACGACGACCGGCAGCTCATGGGGCGGCAGGGCGTCCGTGTAATGAAGAACAGCCGTGACAGGCAGATTCTCGCAGCCCACGGGGCCGTCCACGATCACCTGAAGGCCTTTGATCGCCGAGAAGGCGTAAACCGCGCCCCAATAGCCGCCGGCCCTGTCGTGATCGAGGATGAGCGTCATATCGCCTCCTCCACATTGCGGGCGGCGGCGGCCTTGGCGATCTTCTTCGCATAGGCGGCGCGGAACTCGGGACGATCCTTCGGGGTCTCCTGCCACACGCCAGCCGTATGGCCGGCGCCGACGCCGTCGAAGAAGGCGGTCATCTCATCAAAGCGCGCCTTGCCGGCGATGGCGGCGTTGACCACCTGCGCGAGGGAGCCTGCGCCCGCAGGTCCGAACAGCGGACGCGCGGAAACGAGATTGGTGAAATAGAGCGAGGGAATCGCCATTTCCTTCGCCTTCTGCACGACAGGCGTCGTGCCGATGGCGAGATCGGGGCGATGATGTTTGACGGCGGCGATGTCGCGCTCAAGGGAGGCGCGGAAGACGATCTCGACGCCACGCGCCTCAAGCCATTCGCGGTCCGCGTCCGACCAGGGCGTGCGCGGGCAGGCCGTGCCGACATAGGGCACGTCGGCGCCGCTCTCGATGAGCAGGCGCGCCACGAGAAGTTCGGAGCCCTCATAGCCGGAGACGGTGACGCGGCCCTTGACGGGATTGGCGGCGAGCGCAGCGTCGATGGCGGGCAGGAAACGATTATGCGCGGCGGCTATGCGGTCCGCCGACACATTGCAGGCTGCGCCGATGGCCGAGAGCCAGGCGGCCGTGCCCTCGCGCCCGACAGGCGCAGAGCCGACGATGGGCCGGCCCGCAGCCTCGAACTCGCGCACGCAGGCCTTGTAGAAGGGATGAATGGCGGCCACGGCCGCGCAATCGAGCGCGCCATATAATTCGCGCCATTCGCGCGTCGGCACCACGGGGCCGGCGGCCAGGCCCAGCGGCTCCAGCATGGCGCCAAGGCCCATGGGATCGGCGGGGAACATTTCGCCCAGCAAGGCGATGGTCGGCTTGTCGCCGCGTCCGCCGCGCGGCGCCTGCACGGGGCCCAGCTCCGCCTCGGTGCGCGCGTAATGCAGCATGGCGCCGGAGAGAACGTCTTTCGCCTCGGCATGGGTCGGCACGCCGAAGCCCGGCACGTCGATGCCGATGATGCGCACGCCGTTGATCTCTTTCGGCAGCAATTGCAGCGGCACGCCGGAGGCTGTCGGCACGCACAGATTGGTCACGACGATCGCGTCATAGAGCGCAGGATCGGCCATTTCGAACACGGCGGCGCGAATGTCCTCGAACAATTTGCCGGTGACGAGCGTCTCGGAATTGAACGGCACATAGCCGACCGAACGTTTCGCGCCATAGAAATGCGAGGTGAAGGTGAGGCCGTAAACGCAGCAGGCCGAGCCCGAGAGGATCGTCGCCGTGCGGCGCATACGCAGGCCCACGCGCAGCGAACCGAAGGCGGGGCACATGCTTTGCGGCTGGTCGTGCGGACCCTTGGGATAATCCTGCGCGTAACGATCCAGAATCTCGCTCTTGCCCGCAGCCGCGGCCGCGCGCGCCATCTCCTGCGCGCCAGCGTGACAGCCGGAGCCTTCCGAGGTTTGGGGAGTGAGAGGCGGGACGCGCTCGTTCATCTCGTCACACGCTGTCGTAAACGATTTCAAGGGACGGCTTGTCGACGATGGTGCGGCCGCACATGTCCTCCATGGTCGCCGGCTCCAGAACCACGTCGCGGCCGACGGTCTCGCTCGCGAACAGGCCGAGGAGGCCGTCCTGCGTCAGCGGCGTGGGGCGCACGGGGGGAGCCTCTGCGACATTGTGCGCGAGCTCCGCGAAGAGCGGGCCCCACATGCCGTCGGGCTTGCCGATGATTTCGTAATTCGCGCTCTTGCGGCGGATGTCCTCATCCGCAGGAATGGCGGCGAGCACGGGAATGCCGACCGATTGCGCGAAAGCCTGCGCCTCGCCGGTGTGATCATCCTTGTTGATGACCATGCCGGCCACGCCGACATTGCCCCCGAGCTTGCGGAAGTATTCCACCGCCGAACAGACGTTGTTGGCGACATAGAGCGATTGCAGATCGTTCGAGCCGACGACGATGACCTTCTGGCACATGTCGCGGGCGATGGGCAGGCCGAAGCCGCCGCACACCACGTCGCCGAGGAAGTCGAGCAGAACGTAGTCGAAGCCCCATTCATGGAACCCGAGCTTCTCAAGAAGCTCGAAGCCGTGAATGATGCCGCGCCCGCCGCACCCGCGGCCCACTTCCGGCCCGCCGAGCTCCATGGCGTAAACGCCGTCGCGCTTGAAGCAGACGTCGCCGATTTTCACTTCGTCGCCAGCAAGCTTCTTCTTCGTCGAGGTCTCGATGATCGTGGGGCAGGCGCGCCCGCCGAACAGGAGCGAGGTCGTGTCGCTCTTGGGATCGCAGCCGATGAGCAGAACTTTCTTGCCCTGCTGCGCCATCATGTAGGAGAGATTGGCGAGCGTGAAGCTCTTGCCGATGCCGCCCTTGCCGTAGATCGCGATGATCTGCGTTTCTTTCTTCACCTCGCCGACAACGGGCGCATCCGGTTCGATCGCGGCTTCATCGCGCAGGCGTTTGTCGGCTGCCGCCTGCAGCATGGCGCCAATAGCGGTTCCCTGATCGGCCGTCATGCGCATGTCCTCCAGTCGAGCACCATTTTCAGACAGGACGAATCCTCGAAAGCGGTGCGATAAGCCTCAGGCGCGTCGGATGCGTCGCGCACATGGGTCACAATGTCGTCGAGCCGCAGCAGACCCTTGGCGAGAAGCGCCTGCACCGCAGCGAGATCCGCGGGCTTCCATTCGGCGGCGACGCGCAGGCGCGCCTCGCGCATGAAGGCGGGCGGAAACGCGAAAGAGGGCCGCTGGTCGTAGAAACCGGCGAGGACGATTTCGCCGCCGGGCGCAAGCCGGGCGATCAATTCGTCGAGAAGCGCAGCGTCGCCGCTCACGTCATAGATTGAGGCGTAGTCGCGGCGTTCGTCCTGCGCGGGATCGCGCACGACATAGCCCAGCGCGCCGTCGCGGCGCGCGGGCTCGCGCTCCCACACCACGGGCGCAGGATGGCCGCAGGCGATGGCGACGCGCGCCAGCAGGCGGCCGAGCACGCCATGGCCCACAATGAGATCGGGCGGCGCAGCGTTGCGCGCGGCGAGCGCGTGACAAGCAGTGGCGGCGAGCGCGAGAAGCACCGATTCCGCGCCGCCTTCCTGCACCGGCGCAACGCGCGCGGCGGAAGTGACGAGACGGCGCGCAGCGCCGCCGAACAGGCCGCGCACATCCGCGTAACCACTGGAGCCCGGCACGAACACGCGCTCGCCGATGCGCGTGCGCGCACGTTCGCCGGCGTCCACGATGCGGCCAACGGATTCATAGCCGGGCACCAGCGGATAACCCATGCCGGGGAAGGCGGGCATGCGCCCGCTCCACAACAGGCGCTCAGTGCCTGTGCTCACGCCGCTATACTCGACGTCGACCACCACGTCCTCGGGCCCCATCGGAATCAAGGCGACCCGGTCGAGCGCGAGCTCTCCGGGCGCTTTGAGAACGATGGCGAGCGTATTCATGGGATCTCGCTTTCGAGGGACTCGCTTGTTGACGGATGTCAAAACTAACTGTCAGTAAATCACGACAGAATAAGTTGTCAATCTTTCTTGACGCTCTCCACAGGCGGTCAGCTCGCCTCAATGGCGCTGACGAGGAGCGGCCGGGGGGTGCGCACCTCGCGAATCTGCGTGAATCCGGCCTGCTTGAGCATGGCTTTGATTTCAGAGGCGGGGCGCGGCCGGCCGCTTCCCATGGCGAGCAGATAAAAGCCGAAATAGGCGTCGCCCATGCGCTCGGCGCCAGGCGCCTGAGCCATGGGCTCGGCGATGATCAGCCGGCCGCCGGGGGCGAGCGCGGCGCGGATGGCGCGCAGCAACGCCATGGCCGGCGCGTCGTCGTGGTCGTGCAGCACACGCACGAGGGTGGCGAGGTCGGCCCCCTGCGGCAGCGGCTCCCCGAAGAAATCGCAGCCCTTGGCGGATAGGCGCTCATCGAGCCCCTGCGCGCGGAAATTCTCCTGCGCCCGGGCGGCGACCGCCGGCAGGTCCACCACGAAGCCGCGAAGGTTCCCATGACGTTGCGCGGCGGCGGCGAGGAAGCCGCCCTCGCCGCCGCCCACGTCCATCATCATGCGCACGCCGTCGAGCGGACAGGAATCGAGCACGTCGCTGCGCACGAGCGTCTGCGAGGCGTCCATCAGCGCGCTGTAATCGCGCACGCGCTCATCGTCGATGGCGCGGCGCGCGCCGCTGCGCGCATAGGCCCAGAAATGGGCGAGCCCGCCCTGCGTCGGCCCATGGCGCAGGAGCGCGACGGGATCGGCGATGTCGCCATAGACCATGCGATGATGCGCCACCATGGCGAGCGCGCCGGGATTGCCGAGAAAGGCTGCGCCCTTCAGCCCCAGCGCGAACTGGCCGGATGCGCGCCGCTCAACAAGGCCGAGCGCGGCGGCGGCGAGCAAGAGACGCTCCGTCGCGGCGTTGGAGAGGGAGACTTCGGCGGCGAGATCGCCCAGCGTGCGCGGACCGGCGCGCAGCCGCTCGAACAGATCAAGCTCCACGCAGGCGAGCAGGATTTGCGAATAGACGAATCCCGCTGCGAGATCGAAGGATTCGCGCGCCTGACGCGCTGCCACGCTCCGCGTCAGCGGAAAGCGCGCCGCGAAAGATTGGAAGCGCGGACTGGCGACGAGATCGTTACGCCAGTCGCGCCAGTTGCGCGCCGCGCTCACGCGGCCAATCGCGCGATGTCCTCGGGAAGGAATCGGCGCGCTTCTTGTCGGATGAGGCCGGCGAGCTCCGCGCCGCGCGGACAGGCGGGGATGGAGGCGCAGGCCTCCGCCACCAGCCGGTTCAATCGTTCTATGGCTCCCTGCACGCCATATTCGGCGCAGGCGCTTGGGCGCGCCAGCGCAGCGTCACGGCCCACGGGCTTGCCGATGATCTCCGCATCGCCCACAGCGTCGCGGATGTCGTCGGCGACCTGATAGGCCTCGCCGATCAGCTCGCCCACGCGCCGCCAGGGCTCGTAATCAAGGCCGGCGGCGGCCGCCCCCGCCATGGTGGCGGCGGAGAAAAGGGCGCCCGTTTTGGCGCGGTGATAGCGCGAGAGGTCGATCTCGGTTTCGCATTCCCACGCCTGTCCGGCCGCGATCCCGCCCGCCGCGCCCGACGCGCGGCTGACGATGCGCGACAAGGGCGCGAGCCTTTGCGGACGCTCGCGCGCGCCGCTGGCGAGCACGTCAAACGCCATGACGATCAGCGCGTCGCCGGCCAGAACGGCCAGCGGCTCGCCGAAGGCGCGATGGAGCGAGGGCTTGCCGCGGCGCGTGTCCGCGTCGTCGAAACAAGGCAGGTCGTCATGGGCGAGGGAGGCGCAGTGCAAAAGCTCGATGGCCGAGCCGGCGGCGGCGACCAGCGCGAGATCGTCCGCCCCGCAGGCCCAGGCCACGCTCATGCACAGCTTCGGCCGCAGCCGCGCTCCGCCGGGAAACACCGCGTAGCGCAAAGCGGCGGCGAGCCGGCCCGGACAATCAGGTCCGGCGTCCACAATGGCCGCTTCCAGCGTCCGCTCGATCGGCTCGAGGGCGTCCATGCTCACCTCCGTCCCTTGTGTCGTCTCAAGATGACAGCCTACGGCGTCTTGTCAACCTTACAATGAGCGGCTATCCGTCAGGCTGGCGCAACAGGAGGCGCGGGCGTGGCGCAACGCAGGATCGCAGTCGCCGGCGCGGGCATGGGCGGGTTGATGGCCGCGCTCATCCTCTCCGGTCGCGGATTCGACGTGCGTGTGTTCGACCGCGCGCCGGCGCCGGGCGGCAAAATGCGCCAGACCTTCGCAGGCGGCCGCCCCATCGACGCCGGCCCTACGGTCTTCACCCTCAAGCGCGTGTTCGAGGAGGCCTTCGCGAGCGTCGGGCTCGACTTCGACGCCTGCGCGCCCGCGCAAAAGGCCGAGATCCTCGCCCGCCACGCATGGGACGGCGACGCGCGCTTTGATCTGCACGCCGACCTGACCCGCTCCATCGAAGCGGTGCGCGCTTTCGCGGGACCACAGGAGGCGGAGGGCTTCGCGCGCTTCAGCGCCGATTCCGCGCGCGTGTGGCGCTCGCTCGAACGCTCGTTCGCGCGCGCGCCGGCGCCGGATTTTCTCGGCCTCGTCAAAGGCGCGGGCTTCGCGGGCCTGCCGGACCTTCTCGCAGTGAGCCCCTTCTCGACTCTATGGCGCGGACTCGGACGCTATTTTCAGGACGAGCGCCTGCGCCAATTGTTCGGCCGCTATGCGACCTATGTCGGCTCTTCGCCTTTTCTCGCGCCTGCGACCCTGATGCTCGTCGCCCATGTGGAGCAGGACGGCGTGTGGATGATCGACGGCGGCATGCACCGGCTCGCCCAGGTTCTGGCGGAACGCGCGCAGGCTTTCGGCGCGCGCTTTCACTACAACGCTCATGTGGAGGAGATCGCGCGCGCGGGCGCCGGCTTTACGCTGCGCCTCGCCGATGGCGAGACGTTCGAGACGGACGCGGTGATCTTCAACGGCGACGCAAGCGCTCTGGCGCAGGGACTTCTGGGACATGACTGGGCAGGCGCCACGCCCGCCACGCCGCCGCAGAAGCGCTCGCTTTCCGCCGTGACGTGGACCTTCGCCAGCCGCACGCGCGGCTTTCCGCTGGTGCGCCACAACGTGTTTTTCGCGCGCGACTACAAAGCCGAATTCGACGCGCTGGCGCAGGGCCGGCTGATCGACGATCCCACGGTCTATGTCTGCGCGCAGGACCGGGGCGACGACGATCGTCCGCAACCGGGGGCGGAGCGTCTGCTCGCGCTCGTCAATGCGCCGGCTATTGGCGATCAGGGCCCCCTGCCCCCGCAGGAACTCGCCGCGCTCGCTGATCGCGCCGGCGCGCGGCTTGCGGCCTGCGGGCTCGTCTTCGACGATCCGCCCACGATGGCGCATGCGACCGAGCCTTCGATGTTCCACGCGCTCTTCCCCGCAACCGGCGGCGCGCTCTACGGACGCGCCTCCCACGGATGGCGCGCTTCATTTCAGCGGCCGGGCGTGCGCACGCGCGTCAAGGGCCTTTATCTGGCGGGAGGCAGCGCGCATCCGGGCGCGGGCGTGCCCATGGCGGCTCTTTCCGGATGGGCGGCGGCGACATGCGCGATGGCGGACCTGACTTCTCGATAGGCGTGCCGCTCGACGGCTACGCGTGGTGGTACGTGGACGCGATCAGCGACGACGGCGCCCATGCGCTCACCGTCATCGGCTTCATCGGCAGCGTGTTCTCGCCCTATTACAAATGGGCCCGTCGCAAGGGCCCGGCAGATCCCTTCGATCATTGCGCGATCAACGTCGCGCTCTATGGGCCGCGCGCGCGCTGGTCGATGACGGAGCGCGGCGAGGCCGGCGTCTGGCGCAGCGCCAGCCACCTCGCGATCGGGCCGAGCGCCTTGCGGTGGGAGAACGACGCGCTCACGATTCTCATCAACGAACGCGCGGCGCCCCTGCCTTTCGCCATGGGTGGACGCATCCGCGTGCATCCGCAGACGCTGTTCAACCGCGCATTCGCGCTTGATCCCACGCAGCGGCATCGCTGGCTGCCCTATGCGCCGCTGGCGCGGGTGGAGGTGGAGATGACTTCGCCCGGCCTGCGCTGGAGCGGGGCGGGATATTTCGATCATAATTGCGGCTCCGAGCCGCTGGAGGCGGGCTTCACCCGCTGGGACTGGGCGCGCGCCCACGGGCGTGGCGGCGCGACGATCCATTATGATTCCGCGCTGCGCGACGGCGCGCAAAGCGCGCTCGCCTTGCGCTTTGCGCCTGACGGGCGGATCGAGGACGCGCCCGCCCCGCCCCGACAACCCATGCGCCGCGCGCCAGTCTGGCGCATGGCCCGCGCCGCGCGCTGCGACGACGGCGCCGCGCCGAAAGCGCAATGGACGCTGGTGGACGCGCCTTTCTACGCGCGCTCCGTCATCTCCACCACGCTCGACGGCGAGGCGGTGACCGGCGTGCACGAAAGCGTCGATCTTGATCGATTCACGGCGCCCATTGTGCAGATGATGCTGCCGTTCCGCATGCCGCGCCTGCGCCGCTAAGGCGCGAGGGCCGCGCACACCCGCGCCCTCACGCGGTTTCGGCCTCGCCTGCGCCGGCGCGCCGGCGCTCGGCCTCCTCCAGCCTGTGGAACAGATCAATCACCCGCGACACACGCGAATCGCGGCCCGGCGCACGCGGCGGATCGAACGGCGCGGCGGCCTCCACAAGATAGGCGGCTTCCGGCAGGGGCGGCTCGGAAAAGCCCGGACGCGCCAAAGCGGCTGAGCCATAAGCTGCGGCGAGCAGCGCGAGCTTGCGCGGCTTCGACACAATGGCGCGCGCGCTCACGCTGTCATATCCGTTGCGCGCGATGCGCCGACCAATGTCGGCGTAAATGCTGCGCGCGGCCCAGATCGCAGGGCGCACATCCGCCGGCAGACGCGCAACGCCCCCTTCCGCGCGCCAATACAGCCTCTGCGCGGCGCGCAGAAGCCGCGCCGTCATGCGCGCGACCTGCGGGCAGGGACGCGGATCGGCCAGCCATGCGTCAGGATCAAGCCCCTCCTCCGCAAACCATGCGCGCGGCAGATAAAGGCGGCCTGCGCGGGCGTCCTCGCCCACGTCGCGCGCGATATTGGTGAGCTGCATGGCGACGCCCAGATCGCTGGCGCGCGCCAAAGCCTGCGCGCCGCGCACGCCCATGAGCAGCGTCATCATGACGCCGACGGAGCCCGCCACGCGTACGCCATAGGCGCAGGTGTCCGACAAGGTTTCGCAGCGCCGCCGCACGGCGTCCCATTCAAAACCTTCGATCAGCGCGAGCGGCAGAGCGATGGGAATGTCGCGGCGCGCCACCATGGCGGCGAAGGCGCGATCCACCGGCGTGGCGCGCGGCGCGCCGGCATAAGCAAGCTCCAGCCGCGCGCGCAAGGAGCGGGCGGCCGCGAAGGGATCGGCCCCTTCGTCCACCTCGTCGTCAGCGACGCGGCAGAAGGCGTAAAGCGCATAGACGTCGGGCCGCAGTCGCGCAGGCAGCAACATGGAGGCCGCATAGAAGGATTTGGATCCCTCACGCAGAAGATCGCGGCAGGCGTCGAGATCGCGGGCGTGAGCCCGCGCCTCTTCGCGCGTTCGCGTGGCGGGCGCGTCAGGAGCTGCGCGCATGCTCAAATCCTCCCTGCGCCTGCGCTTCAGCACGAAGGCCCGGCGCCCGGGTGAGACCCGCCTCGCCGCGCCAGAGCAGATCGGCGGAGGCCGCCTCGCCAAACGAGCAGCGTTGGGCCCGCGCGCGCGCGATGATGGGCCATGCGGACCATGGCTGGCCGACGAGCGGCCACGGATCGCGCGGCGACCAGGTGACGTCGCGCGCGCCAAACAAAGCGCGCATGTTGCGCGCGAAGGCCGGCCAGTCGCCAAAGCTCGCCTGCGTCTGCGACAAACAGGGCCAGAATTGCTGTAGCAAGGCCTCTCGACGAAACCGCAGGGGCGCAGAAGGATCGAGCATGGCGCGGGCGATGTCAGCCGTCTCAAAGAAATGCACGCCGCTGGTCAGACGCGGATTGCATTCGATGGCGTGCGGCGTTCCCGCCGCGTCCACGATGAAGTCGAAGGAGAGAAAACCGCTCCAGCCGGTCGCCTGTGCGAAAGCTTCGACCCATCCGGCGATGGCGGGATCCTCCACGCGCTCAAAACGCACGGCCACCGTGCCCGACATCATCGCGCCCCGATAGACGACGCAGCCCGTCACGCGCCCGCCATGGGCGAGAGCGCACACGCTGCGCTCTTCGCCGACGATCAACCGCTGGACGAGCGAGCCCGGCTCGCGCCGCCAGAGGGCCCCGGCTTCATGACGACGCACGCCAAGCCCCGCGCAGGCGTGGCGAGGCTTCACGATAAAGGGCCCGCTCGCGGCGATCTCCTGCGCCGCCGCATCCTCCGCGGCGGCCGTCTCCGGAGCGGGGAGCCCAAGCTCCCGCGCGAAGGCCGCGAAGCGCGCTTTGTCATGGACGGCGAGCAGATCCGCCTGCGGCATGGCGAAGACCTGCACGAAAGACGGGAGGCGCTCGCGCAAAGGCGCGACGTGGAGAATCTCCTCGGACACAGGCGCGATCAGCGAGACGTCCTGCGCGGCTACGATGTCGAGCAGGTCCTCGCGGAAGCGGGCGGCGTCCTGCGCGGGCGCGGTCACCTGAAAGGCGCGGGAGACGGCGCGCGAGGCGCCCAGAACATGGCGTGGGAAGGGATCGGCGACGACGACGCGCCAGCCGGCCTGCGCAAAACTGCGCGCGAGATCAAGCCCCTTTGGCAGGCGACCGAGCGTGAGGAGAATGGTGCGGCTCATGGCTGCGCCCTCGCGACGTGGCACATGATTTCGCGCACGGGCCGCGTGGTGAGTCGCGCCGCGGGCTGCACGTCCGCGCCCGGCGCCAGTGCGAAATCATAACGCCGCGCAAGTTCAGCGAGAATGAGCGTCGCCTCCACAGTCGCGAAGGCCGCCCCGGCGCACACGCGCGGACCAAGCCCGAAAGGAATATAGGCGCCCGGCGTCATCTCGCTCTCGCGCTCGGGGAGGAAGCGATCCGGATCGAACAGATCAGGATTGCGCCAATACAGCTGATGACGATGCACAACCCACGGCGCGACGATGACGAGCGCGCCCTTGCGCACGCGTCGGCCCCCGATGCGGGTCTCCTCCAGCGCCACGCGCGGCAGGAAGGTGATCGGCGGATAAAGACGCAGCGTCTCGCGGAACACATTGCGCGTGAACGCGAGCTTCTTGACGTGTTCGAAGCCGATCGGTCCGTCGCCGGCGACGAGCACGACCTCCGCGCGGATGCGACGCACGGCGTCGGGCGCGCGCGCGAGCAGATAGAACGCCCATGTGAGCGCGCTGGCGCTCGTCTCATGGCCGGCGAGAAACAGAACGCCGAGCTGGTCGATCAATTCCTCGCGCGTGAAAGCGCGGCCTTCGAAGTCGTGAGCTTCCGCCACATGGCGCGCGATGTCGTCGAAGCGTGCGCCGTCCGGCCCCAGATGATCGGCGAGAAGATCATCAAGATGGCCGCGGATGCGCCGGCAGGCGTCGAGCACGTCGTCGCGCTGGCGTATCTTCGTCCAGGCCTTGTCCATGATGAGGCGGCGGATCTCCACCTGCGCGACGCTGCGCTCGAACAAGGTGAAGGCCTCGAACACGTCGCGCGAGGCCTCATGCTCAAGACTGCGCGAAAACACCGTGCGCACGATGACATCAGCGGTCAGATGCGACATCGCCTGATCCAGGCTGAAAGCCTCCCCCTGCGCAGCGCGCGCATCGAGCAGGCGGCAGGCGGCCTCTACGCCCTCGACGATGGCGGGGAAAGCGCGATTGACGCGCATCATGGTGAGCGCGGGGTCGATCATGTCGCGCTGGCGGCGCCATGTCGCGCCGGAGGAGACGAAGATGCTGTCGCCGATCAGCGGCTCCAGCGCGTTGACCATGAGATCGGACTTCGGGAACACGCCCTGCGGATCGGTCAGCACAGCGCGCACGAGATCAGGCCTGTTGACCACGATGGTGGAGCGGCGCGACCAGCCGAGCGGGCCCATCTCCATGCGGTAGGCGGCCGCAGGCAAAAGCCCGAGGAGATTGCCGTCGCCGCTGAGCGCGGCGCGCACGAGGCTCGCCAGCGCCGGCAAAGGCGCAGGGCGCGGCGGGCGCAAGAGCGAAAGCGGCTCTTGCGCGGCCATGACGTTCAGCGGGAGCGGCGCATTCATGTCATCAGCGCCTCCGGCGAATGCGCGCTTGCGTTTGATGCGCAATGTGCGTCAAATAGGCCTGCGCCGCAGCAATTTCATGCGCGCCTGTGAAGAACGAAGGACGCTCCATGGAACATGCGCTGTTCGAAATTCTCGTCGCTGCGCATATCGTAACGGGCGCAGGCGGCGCGCTCGCTTTCTGGATTCCCGTGCTCGGCCGCAAGGGCGACCGCACGCATCGCAAGACGGGCGGCTTTTTCGTCGGAACCATGATTCTCACGGGCGCATTCGCGATGGGCATGAGCACGTTGACGCTCATCGAGCCCATGGGCACGCATCCCCATCTCGTCGGTCGGTTCGAGCCGGCTTTCGTGCACGGAATCTTCGGCTGGCTCATGCTGCATCTGGGGCTGCTCACCATCAATCTCGCCTGGTACGGCTGGCAATGCGCGCAGCACCGCACGCGGCGCGAGCGCATGCGCGAATGGCGCAATCTGGTGTTGCAGCCGCTGCTGCTCGCCGCCGCCATCAATTGCGCGGCGCAGGGCGTGATCATCAGCGAACCGCTGATGATCGGCCTGTCCGTGATCGGCGTGGCGACGGTGATCACCAACGTCTGGTTCCTCTACAAGCCCGCTCCCGGCGCCCTTGACTGGCTGAAGGAGCATGTGAAGGCGCTCATCGGCGCCGGCATTTCCGTCTATACGGCCTTCATGGCGTTCGGCTCCGTGCGGCTTCTGCCGGAGCTGGCGCTCAATCCCGCCATGTGGGCCGCGCCCGCCGCAACGGGCATCGGCTATATTCTCTGGCGCTGGCGCCTGATCGACAGGAGCCTGCGCGCTCAGAACCGCGCGCCCATCGCCTCCTCGTGAAAGCGCCGCGCGCTCGGCGCCAGATCGCCGACGATTTTCGCTGACGAGAGAACGCCCGGCAGGCCCGCGCCAGGATGGGTGCCCGCGCCCACGAGATAGAGGCCTTTGGCCTCCTCACTGACGTTGTGCGGACGAAACCATGCGCTCTGGAACAATTGCGGCTCGAAGGAGAAGGCGGCGCCCTTCATCGACGACAGGCGATCGCGGAAGTCGAGCGGCGTGAGCACGCGCGAGGTGACGATGGAGTCCGACAGGCCGGGCATAACCGTCTCCTCCAGCCGCTTTTCAATCGCCGCGCGATAGGGCTCGGCCTTGCGCGTCCAGTCGGCGCCGCTGTCGAGATGAGGCACGGGGGCGAGCGCGTAAAACGCGTCGCAACCTTCCGGCGCCAATGAGGGATCCGTCATCGTCGGGCGATGCAGATAGAGGCTGAAATCCTCCGTCAGAATCTTGCGCGAGAAAATATCGCGCAGGAGCGGCGCATATCGCGGGCCCAGAACCATCATGTGATGGTACACGTCCTCAAACTTGCGGTTGGTGCCGAAATACCAGACGAACAGGCTCATGGAATAACGCGCGCGGGCGAGCTTCGCGTCGGTCCAGCGCCGGCGCGGCGTCTGCGACATGAGCTTGCCATAAGTCCATGCGGCGTCGGCGTTGGAGACGACGATATCGGCGCCGACGACTTCGCCGCTTGCAAGCCGCACGCCGCACGCGCGTCCATCCTCCACAAGGATCTGCTCGACCTCCGCGCCATATCGCAACGCGCCGCCCATGCGCTCCACGAGGCCGACGAGCCCCTTGACGATGGAGCCCGTGCCGCCCATCGCGAAATGAACGCCATGGGTGCGCTCAAGATGGGAGATGAGGCAATAATAGGCGGTGGTGGTGAGCGGATTGCCGCCGATCAGGAGCGGATGGAAGCTGAAGGCGACGCGCAGCTTATCGTTTTTGAAATAGTCGCAGACCTTCGCATAGACGGAGCGGAAGCCGCCAAGCCGCACAAGATCGGGCGCAGAGAGCAGAAGCGTCTTGAATTCATGGAACGGCTTGTCAGCCAGCTCCTTGAAGGCGACCTCATAGATCGCCGCGCTGTCCACGAGGAAACGGTCGAAGCCCGCCAGATCCTCAGGCGCAATGCGCGCCACTTCAGCGCGCATGTCGGCGATGTCGGCCGCGCAACGCAGGGTCTCGCCGTCGTCGAATCGAATGACATAGAAGGGATCCATGCGCCGCAGGTCCACATCATCGGACAGCTTGCGGCCGGCGAGCGCCCATAATTCCTCTAGAATATACGGCGCAGTGACGATGGTGGGGCCGGCGTCGAAGGTGAATCCGTCCTGTTTATAAACATAGGCGCGCCCGCCCGGGGCATCGAGCTTTTCAAGAATCGTCACGCGCCAGCCTTTGGCTGCGAGGCGCACGGCGACGGCAAGGCCGCCGAAGCCGGAGCCAATCACAAGCGCATGGGGCGCGGCGAGGTCTCTCATGTCCGGTCTCTCATGTCTCACGCCCCTCACCTCTCGCGTCGCCCTCGCCCGACCCGATCACGCCATGGTCGCGCGCCGCCTCGAGAATGCGCTGGGCCACGTCCTCAGGCTTCTCCTCGTGGGCGAGATGACCGAGGCCCGCGAGCTGGGTGATGCGCGCATGGGGCACGACGCGGCGCACCTCGAAGGCGCGCTCAGGCGCGATCGTGCGGTCGCGCGAGCCGACGAACAATTCAAGCGGGGTTGTAAGTTTCGCCAGGTCGCGCTCAAGGGCGGTCAGATTCCAATGCGCCATCATGCGCAAGGTCGCGGCGACATGGCCCGCGTTGCCCGCAAGCTTGCGATACAGCGCAACGCCGCGCGCATCAATGCGCGAGCCTGTTTCAGCGAGCAGGCGTTCGATGGCGCCCGGCCCGCTCGCGTAGCGCGCGAAGGCCCAGGGGACGAAGGGATTGAGCGCCATGAGTTTGGCGAGGCCCGAATAGATCGGCGCGGCAGCGGCGAAAGGCAGAAGCGCCGCGTTGAGCCCAATGATCGCGCGCGGCTTCGCCAGCGCGTCCAGCGCCATGCGCACGGCGACGGCGGCGCCGGCGGAGTGACCGACGATGAGATCGACGCGCGTCTTCATTTCAGACAAAAGGGCCGCGACGCCGCGCGCCATGGAATCGAGCGCATAGCCGCCATGGCGCGGCTCATGGGAGAACCCCTGCCCCGGCAAATCAGGCGCGATGACGAGAAAGCGGCGCGCAAGAATGGGCGCGAGATCGCGCCATGTATGAGTGGCCGCGCCAGAGCCGTGCAGCAAGAGCAACACGGGTCCGGCGCCCATCACCTGCACGTGCCAGAGCAGGCCGTCAGCGAAGACAAAGCGGCTCCACGCGCGGTTCGGCCAGTCGCGGCCGTCACGTTCCCACACGAGTCTTGCGGTCATCGCGTTCCCTCGCGCCGGAGGCTCGCCCCTTGCGCACGGCGGCGCGGATCGGCGCCGCGCCAAACATTGCAAGCACCGCGCGCACGATCCCGATCTGGTCGAGCTCCGCTGCGGCGATCATCGCCTGCGGCGAGTCATGTTCCTGAAAAGCGTCAGGCAGGCGCAGCGTGCGCAGTTTCGCGCGGTCGAGCAGGTCATGGTCCGATAATTCCGTGAGCACCGCCGCGCCGAACCCGCCGCTCGATCCTTCCTCGATGGTGACAAGCGCCTGATGCTCGCAGGCGAGTTTGCGCACGAGAGCGCCGTCGATGGGCTTGGCGAAGCGCGCATCGGCGACGGTGACGGAGAAACCGACCTTCTCCAGCTCGTCGGCGGCGGCCAGCGCATCCGCTAGGCGCGAGCCGAGAGACAACAGCGCCACGTCCGTCCCCGTGCGCAGCACGCGGCCCTTGCCGATCGGAAGCGTCTCGCGCTGAGTCGAAATCGCTGCGCCTGTGCCCTCTCCGCGCGGATAGCGGAAGGCGATGGGCCCGTCCTCATAGGCGGCGGCGGTGGCGACGGCGGCGGCGAGCTCCGCCTCGTCGGACGGCGCCATGACGACCATGTTCGGCAGGCAGGTGAGATAAGCGAGATCGAACGAACCCGCATGGGTCGGCCCATCGGCGCCGACAAGGCCCGCGCGGTCGATGGCGAAGCGCACATTGAGCTTCTGCAAGGCGACGTCGTGGACGATCTGGTCGTAAGCGCGTTGCAGGAAGGTGGAATAGATCGCGCAGAAGGGCTTGAGCCCGCGCGCGGCGAGGCCGGCGGCGAAGGTCACCGCATGTTGCTCGGCGATGCCGACGTCGAAACAGCGTTCGGGAAAGGCTTTCGCGAAGGCGTCTAGCCCCGTGCCCGCCGGCATGGCGGCGGTGATGGCGACGATGCGCGGATCACGCGCGGCCTCGCGCAACATGGAATCGGAGAAGACCTTCGTGTAGGAGGGCGCGCCGGGCGCGGCCTTCGCCTGAACGCCGGTCGCCACGTCGAATTTCACGACGCCGTGATATTTATCGGCGGAGGCCTCTGCGGGCGCATAGCCCTTGCCCTTTTTCGTGACGACATGCACGAGGATCGGCCCCTCGCCTGCGTCGCGCACATTGCGCAGGATCGGCACAAGCGCGTTGAGATCATGCCCGTCCACGGGGCCGACGTAATAGAAGCCCATTTCCTCGAACAGGCAGCCGCCGGTGATCATGGTGCGCGTGCGCTGGATGGTGCGCGTGATCGTCTCGTCGATGCGGCGCGGCAAGCGACGCGTGAGCTGACGGCCCGCATCGCGCAGGCTCATATAGGGCTTGCCGGAGACGAGGCGCGCGAAATGGTTCGACATGGCGCCGACAGGCGGGGCGATGGACATGTCGTTGTCGTTGAGAATGACGACGAGCCGGCTTTTCAGCGCGCCGGCGTTGTTCATCGCCTCCCACGCCATGCCAGCCGACATGGCGCCGTCGCCGATGATCGCCACCACGCGCTCGTCGCCGCCCAGAAGGTCGCGACCCGCAGCAAAGCCGAGGCCCGCGGAAATGGAGGTGGAGGAATGGCCTGCGCCGAAAGGATCGTATTCGCTCTCCGCGCGGCGGGTGAAGCCCGACAAACCGCCGCCCTGACGAATCGTGCCCATCTGCGCGCGACGGCCGGTGAGGATCTTGTGAGGATAAGCCTGATGGCCGACGTCCCAGATCAGCGTGTCGCGCGGGGTGTCGAACACGTAATGGAGCGCCAAAGTAAGCTCCACGACCCCCAGACCTGCGCCAAGATGGCCGCCTGTCTTCGAGACCGCGTCGATCATGTCAGCGCGCAGTTCGTCCGCCAGGCGCGGAAGCGCGCGTAGCGACAATTTGCGCAATTGAGCCGGACTGCCGATCGAATCGAGCAGGGGCGTCGGAGAATTGGACGGCATTCTGTGCGCCTCCCCTGCCAAACCCACGCCAAAGCGTCAAACATACTTTACATGTCGCGAACCGGATGACAACATTAACTTACACATTTGAGAGATTAGCGGGCAGAAGGGGGCGGATATGTCCGAGGCGATGAGTGCAAGCTTGACCGCAACCAAGGCCGGCGCGCGCAGGGCTGGACAAGGCGTCGGGTCTGGCGCAAGTGCGGCCATGGGGCGGGCGGTCGAACAGGTCGGGTCCGCAGCCCTGCGCGGGGTGAACGTGAGCCAGACTTCGAAGAAACCTCTTCTGCGGGCCCTCAGCGGCGAGGTCGCCGCCCGCCGTCCCCTGTGGATGATGCGTCAGGCCGGCCGCTATCTGCCGGAATATCGCGAGCTGCGCGCCACCGCGCCGAGCTTCATGGATTTCTGCTTCGACCCCGCCAAGGCGGCGGAGGCGACGCTTCAACCGATCCGCCGCTTCGGGTTCGACGCCGCGATCATCTTCAGCGACATTCTCGTAATCCCAGAGGCTCTCGGGCAGAAGGTGAGCTTCGAGGCCGGGGAAGGCCCGCGCCTGCGCCCGACCGAATCGCCCAAGGACCTCGACCTGCTTTCAGCCGAACTCGACGTCGCGATCCTCGCGCCTGTCTATGAAGCGCTGGAGCGGGTGAAGGCGGAGCTTGATGATTCCACCGCGCTGATCGGCTTCTGCGGCGCGCCCTGGACCATCGCCAGCTATATGATCGCCGGGCGCGGCACGCCCGATCAGGCGCCCGCGCGCCGCTTCGCCTATCAGCATCCGGAAGCCTTCCAGCGGCTGATCGACCTCATCACCCGCGCCTGCGTGGAGCATTTGTCGCTTCAGGTGAAGGCCGGCGCCGAGGTCGTGCAGATTTTCGACTCATGGGCGAGCGTGCTGCCCGCGCCGCAATTCGAGCGCTGGTGCCTTGAGCCCGTGCGCGCCATCGCGGCGCATATGCGTGCGCGCCACCCTGAAACCAAGGTCATCGCCTTTCCGCGCGGCGTGAGCCCGAGCCATGTGGGCGCGGTCGCGCGCCTGCCGGGCGTCAATGGCGTGGGGCTCGACACCTCCGCCGATCTCGCCGATTGCCTCGCCCATACGCCGGGCGACGTCACGTTGCAGGGCAATCTCGATCCGCTTCTGCTGCTCGCCGGCGGGCCGGAGCTCGTGCGCGAGATCGCGCGCATCAAGGCCGCGCTCGGCGGCCGCCCGCACATTTTCAATCTGGGCCACGGCATTCTGCCGCCGACCCCCATTGAACATGTCGAGACGCTGATCCGCGAAGTGCGCGCGGGCTGACCCCACGCGCGCCTGAGCTCACTGACCGTCGAAGCCCGCCTCGCGCAGTTTGGCGAGCGCGGCCTGTTTGACCGCTTCTGGCGCCTCGAAGACCTGCGCCAGCGCCTTCGCGACATCCGCCGGCGACGTATAGCGAATCTCGACGTCGGTCTTCTGCGCTTCCTGCAACAATTCAGGATCGGCGAGCGAGGCGGCGAACGCCTCCTGCAACGCCTTGAGCCGGGCGGCGGGAACGTCCGGCGGCGTCACGAAGGGGCGGATGTAAACCAGATAGCTGAAGGCGAAGCGCAGAATGGCGCGCGCCTCCTCGTTGTCCGCCACGTCCATGATGAAGGGCACGCCCTGCGCCGCAAGTTCGGGATGGGGCGCCATGCCGACGTCGAGCCCCACTTTCATCACGCCGCGTTCGAAGAAATTGCGCGCATTGCCTTTCGCGCTGTCCCAGCCCCAGCCGCAAAGGCCGTCCACTTCGCCGCGCTCAACGGCGATGGCGACGCTGGACGAGGACTTGTAGCCCGCCACGATCTTGAATTTCGTGCCCACCACGGCGTTGAGGAACATGGGCACGTAAGTGGTGGAGCCGCCTGAGCCGCCGACGATGATCTCGCGCGTGACGAGCTCTTTCGCGGATTTCAGCGCGACGCGCGGCGACATCACGCAGACGTTGGAGGAATTGTTGGCGCTGCCGAGCCAGCCGAAGCGCCGCATGTCATACATGACGTTCTTCGAATCCATGAGCTGGCGGATGGAGAGCGGGCCCTGCACATGGGCGATCGCCGTGCCGTCGCGCGGCGCGCGTGTGGCGAGATGATTGGCGAGAATGAGCCCGCCGGCGCCCGGCATGTTCTGCACCACCACGTCGGGTTGGCCCGGCATATGGCGCGGGAAGTGACGCGCGAGCAGGCGGGCGTAAAGATCGTAGCCGCCGCCGGGCGCGGAGCCCACGAGCAGGCTCATCTGCTTGCCTTTGTAGAAAGCAGCGACGTCTTCCTGCGCGCGCGCAGGCGCGGCGGAGAGCATGAAGGCGCCGGCGGCGCAGGCGAGGCCGAAGCGAAGAGCGCGGCGCAGGTTCGTCGTCATCGCGAAAGCTCCCATGGGTGCGCGGGTCATATGAAGACAGGCTTTTCCTGAAGATAATGGGCGGCCATCATCGGCCGGAAAATCTCCATCGTGCGCCGGTTGAGATCAACGGGCGGTTTCTGCTCCGCCGGCAGGAGCGAACGATAGACGACGCCATCCAGCTCCTGCTCGAACGTGCGACGCGCCTGCGCGACAAGGGCAGGATCAAGGAAGCAATCCAGCGCCGCGCCCGCGAGGATTTGCGCGGCGGCGGCGGCGGCCTTGTGCGCGATGGACATGGCGAGCGGCGCGCCCGCCGCCCAGTGATGGGCGGCGAGATTGGGGACCATAGCGGGATAATAAAACTTGCACATGGGCGTCTTCCACGAGACGTCGCCGGCGTCGTTCGCCGACCAGCGCTGCTTCGCCTCGCCCGGCGGGCGCTCGACGCGCGTGCGCAGGCCCTCCACCTTCGCGCCGGAATTGGCCTGCAATTCGCGCGCGAAAGCCTGTTCCTCCGCGCTCCAGTCGGGCATGCCGACCGCCTCGATATGCCGCCAGACGAGATCAGCGAGGGTGCGATTGCCGCGCAGCGGCCAGACCGCTGCGAGGATCTCCGTCTCCACCTCGGTGTCCGTCATCATGGCGGCGCCGCGCGCGATCTTCTGCGCCTGTTCGAACAATTTGCGCGCGCCCTCCGCGTTGGCGTCGCGGAAATACCACCAGGCCGAGGCGATGCGCGCGGTGACGTTGGGCTGATCGCCCGCTTCGGGAAACGACCGCTGCATGCGCGAGGTGGGCGCCATATGCTCGCGATATTGCGCCATGCCGGAGTCCATCAGCACCACGGCGTCGAGCGCGTCGCGCCCTTTCCAGGGCGCCGTGCCCGCATGGGTGGATTCGCCGTGGAAGGTGAATTTCGCGGAGATGAGCGCGGACTGGATGATGCCGTAGCCGGCTTCGTAATCGGAGCTGATGTGATCGTGGAAGGCCACGTCCACGTCATCGAACCAGCCGTCGCGCACCATGTAGGGCCGGCCGATCAATTGCTCCTCGGCGGGCCCGCCGAACACTTTGAGCGTGCCCTTCAGTCCGTATGTCTTCATCGCGGCGGCGATGGTCATAGCGGCGCCGGCAAGCACGGCTGCGTTGACGTTGTGGCCCTCGCAATGGCCCGGAGCGCCCTCCACGATGGATTGGCGCCGCGTGACGCCGGAGACCTGCGAATTGTCGGGCACCGCGTCATATTCGGTGTGCAGCGCCACCACGGGACCGCCTTCGCCAAAGGTGGCGCAAAAGCCCGTCGGCAGGCCAGCGATGCCGCGCTCGACCTTGAAGCCCCCCTGCTCCAGCACGCTCGTGATGAGGCCCATGGTCTCGAACTCCTGCATGCCGAGTTCGCCGAAATAGAACACATTGTCGCCCACGAGCGAAATGGCGCGGCGGTTGCGCTCCACGTAGTCGCGCACGAATTCGCTGATGTCGTTCGCCCCGGCCGCTCCGCTCATGCGTCCTTGTCCTCCGTCCCTGCGCGCGCATGCGCTGACCTGCGCAGAGTCAGACGCGGGCTACCCCTTGTCAATGGCGCGCCCGCCCCTGACCGGCGCAAGAAAAAAGCCGCCGCCCGGCGGGGCGACGGCCATTCAATGAAACAGGATTGCGCTCAGTCCATGAACTTGCGCGCGACCTCCACGGCGTCCGTGGGCGTGTTCTGGATGGCGGCGGCGATTTCCGCGGCCTTTTCACCCGGCACAGGGTCCATGTCCATCTTCGCCTTCTGGGCGTAGTCAAGGAATTCGGGATCCTTCATCATGTCGTTGAAGGCCTTGCGCAGGATGGCGAGACGATCCTCGCGCAGGCCCGGCGGGCCGATGATGGGACGGCCGATCGCTTCCGAAGCGATGAGGAAGTTGATCGCCTTCTTCTGCGTCTCGTCCTGCAAAAGCTCGAAGATCGTCGGCACGTTGGGAAGATCCTTGTGCTTGGTCTCCGAGAACTGGACGAGCATGTTGATCTTCTTCTGCGTCAGCCAGTCCGGCTTCTGGCTTTCAAGGCTCGTCACCAGCGTGCAATTGCCATCCACTTCGCCGCGCTCAATGGCGAGCCAGATGTGGCCCGTCGTCGCATAGCCCATCACGAGCTTCGCGTTTTCAGGCGCAAAGGAGCGCAGAATGGAGGTGTAGATATAGCCGCCGCTGTTCTTCGACGTGTCGCCCAGCGTGAACTGGCGCTTCTTAAGATCGGCGAGCGAGGCGACGCCCGTCGCCCCCCACATGTAGCAGACAGCGAGCTCGCTGTTCATGCTGCCGATCCACGCGAACTTCGTGAAGTCGACGCCCGTCTCCTTCGGCTCAAGCACCGATTTGGGCATGAGCCCCCGGTTGAACATGCCGAACTGCGTGCCGTCCTTCGGCGCCTGCGCCTGAAGGTAACGCACGAATTGCAGGCTGGAGGCGCCGGGCATGTTCTGCACGATCACCGTGGGGTTGCCGGGAATGTGCCGGGCGATGAAGCGCGCCGCCACGCGTGTGTAGGCGTCGAACGCGCCGCTCGGCGGATAGCCGACCATGAACTGGACTGTTTTACCAGCGTAGAAATCAGGGCTCGTCTGGGCCTGCGCGGGGGCGCCCGCGAGAGCGAGGCCCAAGGCGGCGGCGCCGGCCCAATGACCCGTCTTGCTCAGTCTCATCTGTTTCCTCTCCATGCGCCGGCTTCGCCGGCCGTGATCCGTTAAAGAGGGCGCCGCACCGGCGAAGTCAATCTTGCGGATGCGACGCGGCCGCCTTGCGCGGGGGCCGACGCGCGCTTAATCCAGTCGCCAGAACAACAGGGAGGCGCGCATGGCGGAGAAACTGACATTGCGGATCGGAATCGACCGTTATGACCGCCATTTCCCCTTCTTCGACGGCACCGCGCCTGCGCCCGACTGGCTCGACCTGCGCGTCCACCAGATCGGCCAGAGCACGATGTTGCGCGACGGCACGGACCGCCACGGGCGCATGCTCGAAGGCGATTACGACGTCGCGGAATTCTCGCTTTCGAGCTTCCTCATCGCGCGCGAGAAGGGGTTGCCCATCGTCGGCGTGCCGATCTTCCCGCGTCGCCTGTTCAGCATGAGCCAGATGTGGGTGCATCCGGACGCCCCCTATCGCACGCCGCGCGACCTCATCGGCAAGAAAGTGGCGCTCAGCGCCTTCCAGACGACGCTTTCGCTGCTCGCACGCGGCGACCTCAAGGAATTCTATGGCGCGCCATGGGAGGAGATCCACTGGCTGCTCACCTCGCCGGAGAAAATCGACATCCGCACCAAGCCCGGCGTGAAAGTGGACTACATCGGCGATCGGCAGGGGCTCGGCGCCGCGCTCGAGCGCGGCGAGGTGGACGCCTTTTTCCTGCCTCATCCGCCGAAGTCGGTCTCTACCGGAAAGACGCGCGCGCGCCGCCTGTTCGCCGATCCGCGCGCGGAGGAATTGAACTATTTCCGCACGGTCGGGGATTATCCCATCATGCATGTGATCGCGCTGCGCGCCGAACTCGTTGCGGCGCATCCCGGCCTCGCGCGCGCCGTGTATGACATGTTTGAGGGCGCGCGCGCTATTGCGCAATCCTATTACGAGGATCCCAATTGGTCGCTCCTCGCCTGGGGCTTGCAAGACCTGGAGGCGGAGCGCGCCGCCTTCGGCCGCGACCCTTGGGAGAACGGGTTTCGCCGCAATCGCGCAACGCTTGAGCGTTTCATCCGTTATGCGCACGATCAGGGGCTGATCGCCGAACCCTTCCCCGCCGCGGACCTGTTCGCCGCGGAAACGCTGGACACGTGAGGCGAAGCCCCAAAGATCAAACAGGGCTCGCCGCCCGCCGGGAGGACACATGAGCAAACCGCACCTCACCATTGCGCTGGGTCACTACGATCATGTGACCGATCTCGTCACAGGCCGCATTGGCGTGAACGGCGCCACCGTCAATTGCGTTCAATTCGACCGGCCCGCCGAGATTCATTTCCGCTTCATCCTGCATAAGGATTTTGACGTGGCGGAAATGTCGCTCGGCAAACACGCCTCCATGATCTCGCAAGGCGTGCACGACTTCGTCGCCTTGCCGGTCTTCACCTCACGTCTGCCGCGCCACTCCTCCATCTATGTGCGCAAGGATGCAGGCTTGCGCACGCCCGCCGATCTCGCCGGCAAGCGCGTGGGCGTGCCCGAATGGGCGCAGACCGCCGCCGTCTATCTGCGCGGCATGATCGCCCACACCTATGGCGTCGATCTGCGCAGCATCGACTGGGTGCAGGCGGGGCGCATCGAGAAAGTGGACCTGCGCCTGCCCGACGGCGTACGCGTCGCCTCCGCGCCCGACAAGAACCTCAGCGACATGCTGGTGGCTGGCGAGCTTGACGCCGTTTTCGCCGCCCATCCGCCGGAAGCCTTCCGCGCCGGCCATCCCAATGTCGCGCGTCTGTTCGACGATGCGCTCGCCGCCGAACAGGATTATGTGAAAACCACGGGCATCTTCCCCATCATGCATGTGGTGGCCGTGCGCAAGCCGGTGCTGGAGGCTAATCCATGGCTCGCGATGAACCTCTTCACCGCGTTTGAGCAAGCAAAAAACAACAGCCTGCGGCGCATGTTCTCCGTCTCTGCCGCCGTGCCCGTGCCATGGGCCTATGAACATGCGCGCGCGCAGACCGCCCACTTCGGCAAGGACATCTGGCCTTATGGCCTTGAGCCCAATCGCAAGACGCTCGAAGCTTTTCTGCAATTCGCTTTTGAACAGGGCGTGTGCCATCGCCTCGTTCAGCCTGAAGAATTGTTCGCGCCGCAGACGCTGAAGCGCTTCACGACGTAAGGACCCAGTCATGTCCAGCGCAGCCTCTATTCGCGAAACCACGCTCGACGAACTCGTCGCCGCCAATCACATTCTCGCCCATCTGGGCGTGATCGACGCCTATGGCCATATCAGCGCGCGCGATCCTGAGCGATCCGACCACTACTGGATCACCCACGCCATGCCCGCGCGCGAGGTGCGCCGCGATACGCTTGTGGAAGTCACGCTCGACGGCGAGGCGGTGAGCGAGACGAAGGCGAAATTATTCTTCGAGCGCGCGATCCATGGCGAAATCTATCGCGCGCGGGCGGACGTGAACGCGGTCATCCACGCCCATTCGCCGTGCCTCATTCCCTTCTGCAACAGCCAGACGCCGCTGCGGCCGATGACGGGGCCTGCGGCCTTTCTCGGCGATGGGGCGCCCACGTTCGACATGCGCGACCTGGACGACGAAGGAGACCTAAACGTCGTCACGCCCGCGCAGGGGCGCGCGCTCGCATCGGCGTTAGGCGACAATGCGCTCGTTCTTCTGCGCCGCCATGGCGTCGTGGTCGTGGGCGCCAATCTGCGCGAAATGACGCGCCGCGCCGTGGTGGCGGAACAGAACGCCCAGCAGCAATTGCAAGCGAGCGTTCTCGGCCCCGTGCAATTTCTGACGCAATCGGAAATCGACCACCGTCGCAAGGGCTCGCGCGATCCCGACCGGGCGTGGAACGCTTGGTTGCAGCAGGCGCGCGCCGCACGCGGCTGACGTCAGGCGGCGCCCGTGCCCGGCGAGAGCGTGGCGAGAGCGAGCGCGGCCACCTGCTCGGGCGAGAGCGCGGCGATTTGCGCCTCCGTCATCGCGCCGATCTGTTCAGGCGTCATGGCCTCGATCTGATCGACTTCCAGAGACTCGAATTGCTCCGGCGTGAAGGCGGCGATCTGCTCCGGCGTGAAGAGCGCAAACTGGATCGGATGGATGATCGCCAATTGCTCGCCGCTGAACCCGGACAGCGCCTTGATGGAGATGGCGGGCAAGCTCTCCATGCCAAGACGGGTGATCTGCTCAGGGCTGAGGGCGGCGATCTGGAGCGGCGTGAGGCTGGCGACCTGCGTCGTTGAAAGCTGTTCAAACAGGTCCAAGCCGAAAGAACGGATCTGGCCTTCCGACAGGCCCTTGATGGCTGTGTCGGCGATGGCTCGAATCTGGGTCGCGTCCATCGCGTCGATTTGCGCGTCGGTGAAGCCGACGACCTGTTTGTCCGACAAGGCGCCGATCTGCTCGACGGTCAGCGCCTCCACCTGCCCTTCCGTCATGCTCTCGATCTGCACGGCGGTGAGGCCCTTGATCTGATCGGTCGAGAGGGCTGCGATCTGCGTCGGGTCGATCTCCGCCAGTTTCGTGGGCGGGATGGCCGCCAGGGCCTTGGCGGAAACGCCCGCTAATTGTTCAGCGGAAAGCGCGTTGAGCTCGGCGCCCGTGAAGGCGGAGATCTGCGCGCCGGACAAGACGCCGATCTGTTCAACGGTGAGCGCGTCGACATTGTCGACCGTAAACGCCGCCGTCTGCGAGAGGCTGAGCGCCTTGATGGCCGCGGAAGCGATTTTGGCGACCTGCGCGTCATCGAGCGAGGCGATCTGCGCCGGAGAGAAGCCGACGATCTGCTTGGCGCTGAGCGCGGCGATCTGATCGGGCTTGAACCCGTCAATCTGCGCGGGTGAAAGCGCGCGGATTTGCGTCGGCGTCAGCTGGCCCACTTGCGCAGGCGTCAGAGCGGCGATCTGCGCCGACTCCATGCGCGAGACGAAGTTGAGCGGCAGGCCCTTCATGGCGGCGGGCGCCAGAGCGGCGATGAAATCGCCAGCGTCGTCGACCGTCGCGATATGGGCGGCGGAGAGACCCGAGACCTGCGCGGCGCTCAGCGCGCCGACGAATGCGGCAGGCGCCGCGTAAAGCGTCTCGGGCGCTATGGCGCCAAGCTGAGAGCGCGTGAGGCCTTTCAGCGCCGCAGGGCTGACGGCGTAAATCTGCGGCGGCGCGAGGCTTGCGATCTGCGTGCGGGTGAAGCCGCTCACCTGCGTCGCGGTGAGGCCCGTCATCTGCTCAAGCGAAAAGGCGTCGAGCTGTTGCGTTGAGAAGGACGCCATTTGCTGGCGCGTCAGGCCTGCGAGCTGCGCCGGCTTAAGGCTTGGGACAGCGGCGGGATCAATAGCGGCCATTTGCGCGTGGGTGAGGCCCTTCACCGCCTTGGCGCTGATGGCGCCGATCTGATCCGCTGAGAACTGGCCGAATTGCGCCTCGGTGAGCGCAGCGATCTGCGCGTCGGCGAAGCCGCCGATCTGCTCGACCGTCGAGGTCTTGAGAACGTCAGGGGAAATGGAAATGATCTGCGCCGGCGTGAGCGCGCTCATCGCGGCGGGCGCGACGCCGGCCCATTGCGCCGCCGTCAAACTCGCCATGACGCTCGGGCGAAAGCCCGCCATCTGGCTCGCGTTGAGGCCGGCGAGCTTTTCGGGCGTCAAGTTCACGAGCTGGGCGACGCTGAAGGCGTTCAGCTGCGATGGCTTGAGGGCCGCGAATTGCTGCGGCGTCATCGCGTCCACCTTCTCCACGGGCAAGCCGGCGATGGCGGCGGGCGTGAGGCCCATAATGGCCTTGAGCTGCTGGGCTGCGCTCGACAAGGTGACGGTCGCGCTTCGCGGCGCGCTGGTCGAGGTCGTGCTGGTCGTCGACGTCGTCGTGCTGGTGCGCGCAACGTAACTCGTCGAACTCGTATTTGTGACCGAAAGAACCATGACGCCTCGCCGGGACTCAAACTTTCCCAGTGAGATCGCAAATCTCATGCCAAAGATGAAGCTCGCGCAAGTCACTAAAAATAAATAGATTTTCCGCGCGGCCGCCATGTCCGCAAAAGGCGCTCGCCTTTTGCGCCGCCGCCTTCCCCAAATGGCTGCGACCAATGCGGCGCCATCGCCGTTAATGGGCTGCGATGCGCGCCGGATGATTTCGTGCGCTCTCCGCGAGCGCGCGCCGCAGAGCAGGAGCGTTTCATGATCAGCTACAGGTCCATCGCCGCCGCAGCGGCCGCCGCCGCAACGATCCTCTTTCTCGCGCCCGCCGCGCGCGCCCATTGCGACACGCTCGACGGGCCGGTGGCGAAGGCGGCGCAGAAGGCGTTGCAGGACGGCAATCTCTTTCCCGTTCTCGCTTATGCGCCGGCCTCCGCGGAAGCTGAAATCCGCGCAGGCTTTGAGGACGCGCGCAAGGTGCGCCGGCTGAATGACGACGCGCGCCGCCTCGCCGACCGCGCGTTCATGGAGACCGTCATCCGCCTGCATCGCGCAGGAGAAGGCGCGTCCTTCTCGGGGCTGAAGCCCGCGGGGCAGGATTTCGGCCCCGTCATCAAGGCGGCGGAGGATGCGATTGAGCGCGGCGACCTGTCGAAGCTGAAGGCGGCGCTCATTGAGGAGATCGACCACGCGCTCGCTGAACGCTTCGCCCATGTGCGCGAATTCGCGAAAATAAGCCGCGCGCCAACCAGCGCGGCGGAGGTTCCTCATGCGCGCGAGCGCGTGAGCGCAGAGCTGGGGTTCATCACCTTCGCGGAGACGATCCGGCAGGCCGCGATGGGCAAGGGCGCGGAGCATCACGAGGAGTGACGCTCAAATGAAAAAAGCGCCGCTCGCGCGGCGCTTTTCTGATTATCAATCGCGGTCGTATCAGAAGCGATAGAGAACGCCGACGCGGATCTCGCTGTTGCTCGCGTCAATGCTGCCATTGAGACGATTGAACGTCGCCTTCGAGTAATTGTAATAGCGATATTCAACGAAGGACGAGACGTTGCGCGTGTAGCGATATTCCGCGCCGAGGCCGAGCACGTAGCCGGTGGCGGTCTTGCTCTGGCTCACGCGCGCGCTGCTGTCCGTGTAGGTCGCGCCGCCTCTGGCCATCGCGAAACCGCCGGTCGCATAGGCGAGGAACTTCGGCGTCAGAAGCACGCCGACGCGCGCGCGCGCGGTGCCGACGTAATCTTCTTCGATCTTCAGGTTCGCGCCCGGGCCTTCGGAGAAGGTCTTCGAGGCGAAGGACTTCGCCAGATCGGCGGAGAGGCCGACGACGACCGAGTTGATCTGATAATCGAAGCCGAGCTGACCGCCGACGAGGAAGCCGTTCACGTCGTCATAGGGCGACGGATTCTGGCCGTTCAGATCGCGCGCGGTCTTCTCGGAGAGGAAGGAATAGCCGGCGGCGAGACCGACATAGGCGCCCGTCCAACTCATCGCGAGCGGCGCGGGAGCCGGCGCGCCCTTGCGGACGGGAAGGTCGGCGGCCATGGCGGAACCGGAGGCGACAAGAAGCGCAGAGGCGAGAGCGGCCTTAAGTTTCATATCCAGATTTCCTCTTGAGGGGACATTTAGCAATTAAAGCTAAGCTTAGAGGAATCCCAAATACAAGAAACGAGAGCGGAGGTCCAGAGCTTCGCTTTGATCGGCCGTGTGGAAATCCCTGACGCGGGCGGAAAGGCGCGCGATGACGAGGCGCAAAAAGCGCCGGCGCGCGGAACAGTCAGCGGTGGAGAAAAAGCGGGATCAGCGTTTGATTGGTGGAGCCAGACGGAATCGAACCGACGACCTCTTCAATGCCATTTAACCGTTTTTCCTCAAAAAGGCAGATTTTATTGGTTTTTTGTAAAGTAGCATACCATTTGTAGCATAGTCCAGAGCCAAAATGAACGCCTATAAGTATCTGTTTTTACTGATTTATTTCGCTTCGCCAACCACTCACAAAACTGTGTGTTTAACAGCCACCAAACACCCCACAATGAGCACTTGGTGGCTGCTTTATGTGCTGACAGAGACAGCTACTTCTTACCCACCGCCTTCTTATCAGACTTGAGCTTGATAAATGTTCTGTCTTTGGACGCCGCAGCAAGCTCACTATCCAACTCCCCAGCGTCCACAGCCTGTATGACTGTGGTGATTGTGTTGGGCAGCTCAGCAAGTGAGCCAACCTCAATAGCAGTCATACCGTTGGCTATGGGCAGCAGCTTGGCGCCGTAGCGCACAGTGAGCAGCACAGAGCCTGCGGCGTTCTTAAACCACCACTGCTTCACACGCACAGCACGTTGGACACGGTGTGGCTCTCCCTGTCCGTCAACCTTATCCACCCACCGCATACGCATATACGGCGAACCACCCAACTGCGCCTCTGCCAAGCAGAGCTGCTCCTGTAGCTTTACAATCAGCTTGTGCCTACGGCGCTCCTCAGCGGTGGTGGGATTGAAGTTGGGCCTTGCTACGACTTTCAGTGTTTCCAAATGTGCCACGCTTGCCTCCTGTGTGTTGCCTTACACAAGCAAGCTTGTTGTCAGTCTGCGCACATTCCTACCGAAATCCTGTCAGTCACTCACAAAATCTGCCGTTGATATCGGTGTGCTCAAACAGCCACGATTTCACATACTAGCACTGGACTAGACACACATAGTTGCTTCAGTCTTTCATTTGGACAATCTGTTTTTCTGCCAATCGATCGATCTATTTGGTTGCTCGTGTTCCAAATAGAACAACAATAAGCATTGTAGTCATGTGCTACTATGCGTAATCGTGGCTGATAGAGCGAACTGGGCTCTAGTGATAAATGCACAACGATGGCGCTACAAATAGCGCCACAGGTTAAGCACAATTAGAGCCCGCTACAGCAGGTTTCTGGTGCGGAGCTAGTTGGGTAGCGGCCGCTGGCACAGCCCGTTCTACAGGGCCCTTATAACGCTTGGGCTGGGCCCCGCTGCTAATGGCGATTAGATACACACGCTTGTGTGGGGCTATAGGTGCAAACTCGCCACCCCAAAAGCACAAGTACTCCACCCTAACAATCCGCAGTTCATATTTTAAGGGGGCAGTAACCATTTCAACTATGCCTGCCCCAATAACGAGCAACACTTTTTTAAAATGCTCTATCCCCATCATAAGTGTGGGATTTGCCGTCAAAAGTTTTGTTGCCCTTGGAGCCAGTTGCTGTGCTTCTGCCTTGAGTGGGCTGGGATGAGCGTTTAGCACCCTGAAGCTTGGGTTGGGGTTTTGTCGATGTGGGTACATTTTTCGTTTTGGGAATTGGCAGCAGCTTTTTAGTGCCTGA
>Ga0315899_10000098_pt1 | contig 105661 bp, 89 predicted proteins | sample LakEriMetagenome_2_FD_203518 | JGI IMG/M metagenome (GOLD analysis project Ga0315899, IMG submission 203518) | Freshwater fungal communities from buoy surface, Lake Erie, Ohio, United States - Buoy 4 MA112 | ecosystem: Environmental > Aquatic > Freshwater > Lake | place: USA: Lake Erie, Ohio... | reverse complement strand
CTGTGGAAACTGAAAGCGTCTTAAGCACGCAAGTACTAAAGACCGGTCCTGGCACTGCGGTTACCGGCGCGACCGCAGCAACCGCCCTTTCGAACAACTGGTATTTCTCTATAGCCCTAACGCCGCACTCGACTATGGACATCAGTGATATTGAACTGGATTGGAGTCGTGGTGGTACCACCAGTATACGTGGATGGTTCCTTCGATCCAGTCAAGACAACTATGCGACGAATCTGTACTCCAATGAAACGCCGGCTGGAACACCAGTCGGATTCCAGCACACAAGCATTAGTCTAAGCGGCTTTTCGGGAATCGGAGCAACTGAGTTCCGATTTTACATCTACTCGGAGACCACTGGTCGATATATGGATTTCCAAAACGTCCAGTTCAATGCCCCCTCCGGAGCTCCTGTGCCAGAACCAAGTACCTTGGCGATTTTTGGCCTTGGCTCCCTAGGCGTGGCTTATCGCGCGCGACGCAAAGCCAAGGCATAGCTGTTCGCGACCGCTGTCGACTTAAAACATTCAACACAACGGGCATGCATTTCGCTGCCCGTTGTTTGTTTATATCCATAGACTCAATGGCATGTGACTCGTGACCTTCCCAGATCACTTGCCACCGCGACAGGAACCAAGTCGTAATCCCAGGTGAATTTCAACAACGCCTCGACACCGAGGAGCTTGTTCTCAGTTGCATAACGCGGAAATGACGAACGGATCGTGGTTTGCGTAGTACGAAGCAAATCAACTTATCTCGGATGCTCCGAATGATATTGGGGCGTTGCTTACAGTGATTGGCCGGCTCTCGGACGAATAGCAGTCTCAACTTGCAGCATGTTCCAGACGCGATTTTAATGTCGGCCTCAATTGTTGGGATTCATAGGGCTATAACTATCCCTTTCCGACGCAACCACTAGAAATCATTTCAAACGCTGGCTTTTCGATTTCGAATACGCTATACCCAATGCGTGAGGTTGATGACACTCCAAAAATTGACCAAGATATCCGACAATAATCCCATGCACCTAATCCCCCGCCGGTGCGTCACGAACGACAGAGACACCTCTCATGGGGGCTAAGGTGATGAGTGTCGTTCATCCTTAAAATAAAGAAGCGAACCCAATGAGAGATTTGATTGCGGTATGTGCAACGATGTTGTGGTTTGCTCTCGCATCGTTGGCATGGCCTCAGGGAACGGTTAAGACGCTAGAAGAACGCCTAGAGGAGCGCCGGCTTGATCCCCTTCTATCAAATCGTACCTTTCTAAAATCGCTTGAAAAACTAGACGGCTATGTTCGAGTCACGGACAAACCGTTTCTGATGCACGCACCAGCCGCGACGCAACGTGTAGTCAATACGCATGTAGATGTACATGGTGATCGATTTTGTGATGTTTACATCAGCACGGGTGGTGAGGCCGCGATTCGCGCTGGCAAAGCGGAATATCCAATTGGAACGGTTGTAATTAAGAGTAAGTATCCCGATGAAGAGCGAAGCAAAATTGAGTTGTATACTGTTATGCGGAAGATGCCAGAGGGGTATTGGCCCGAGCACGGAGACTGGGAATTTAGCGTGTTGGATTCAGAAAAGAAGCACGTGCTTGCACGGGGACGAGTGGAGTCATGTGCAAGCTGTCACGATGCATACGCCGCAACCGGGTACTTGACTCGGTCCTACTTGCGTGAAAAAGGGAAGGACGAACCATGACATGCACACGAGGGACTCGGACTGCGACGCGCGAGATTGCGTTGTGTTAACTTCTAGGGCAAGGTTATCCCCGTCTTTCGTCGACAAAGGTGGTCCGGAGTATGTCCGATGATCTTAGGCTACAGTATTCAACTAGGGCGTTGTTCATACTAACGCTTGTTGTTGCATTGAACGCCGCTGCATTCAGCTCAAGGCACTGGTTTTTTGGGCCAGCGTTCCTGATTACGGCATGCGTTTTGATCTCGATTTTTACTGATGACAAGCCTGGGCGTTCGAATTCTAACTGCGTCTAAGATCGGTTGCCTACTGTTACTTGCTCAATTCGTTTTATTTGGTGCGATTCAATCCATCTATCTACTTGCTTTTGACAAAGATCGCGCTATGGCAAGCTTCGGGCTTGGTAACCCTATCTCTTTAGGAATCATTTCATGCTTGATTGGCCTTCCGTATGCGATAATCTGCTTTGGGATATCGTGTATACTCGGATTCTTCATCACCCGGTTCATGGAACGTCGCACAAGAATCAACTCGATAAAATCTGTTAGGGATGAACGGGCTTGATTTACCTAGAATAACTTACTCGCCATCCGTCAGTTACGACGTTCGTCGCAGCAGGAGACTCAAAGCCGATGACACCCGAGAGAACGAAAACGCCTAACCAAGGTTACGTCTACTTCGGATTGCGTGGCACATTTGATCCGGAAGAAATAACAAGCCGACTTAGCATCAAGCCAACATCTTCGTGCGCAAAAGGTGCGAGGTATCCGGAACGCGGTCTTCCAAAGACCTCGCAATGGGAAGTCTCAACCGAACGAATCGTCGCCGAGTGTATCGACGTTTACGAACTGGCCGACCAGATAGTTACCAAACTTGAAGGAAACGCTCGTCAAATAAAAGACGCTATCGCCGAACTTGATCTCTATGCAGTACTTCAGGTTGTACTCTATCTCTCAACTGATGATGGTGTGTCGACCCCTGCGATAGGATTTTCGAACCGTGTTCTTGAATTCCTTGCAATGGTAAATGCTTCGATCGACATCGACACGTACATACTACCTGATAAGACAGATACGGAAATAGACTCCGCAGCGCCTACGAAGCAATGCGATGAACTGGGGTAAAGACGATAATTGGCCATACAAGCATAAAATGCCCTTCAGGGAATTCTTTCCGAGTGCCGGTGATCCTAACATTAGTGTTCCTGACGGAAAAGACGGCACTGGCGAGATTGACGACGACATGTTTACGACTCCAGACTTTGGTGCCGAGACAAAAAAAGCAATTGTAGTGAGAAGAGCCTAAGTAGGCGTTAGGCGTTAGGTAGAAAAGGCGGAATCATAAGTTACCTCTCAGCAAGCGAATCGAACCATGGAGTACCATCGCCATTTCGGAACCTTGATCGGAAAGCGAATGCATGGTAGCTGATTGACCGTAATCTAGTCTCTCAGCGATCAAAAGCTGATATTCAACCTCTATGGCTGAACCATATGCGATTTCGAGAAATCGAATGTATTCCGGAAGACTACTTCTTGCGGCACCTGCCACTTTGCTTTCGCCACATTGCGATAAATCCCAGGGGTTTGGGGGCAGAGCCACCAAGATGTCCAACCGTGGTCTGTCCGTTCAATAACCAAGCTAAACCTAACAACCGTTTACGCTACTTAAGCTGGGCCAAAACAATATCATCTCCACTCGCGATCGTCTTGGCCATGTGCCAAGGACCCTTACGACTCTTGCCGTGCCGGATCGCTTATTTTTGCGGGACGTTCATTGCTAGCAAGTTCCGAAGACGCGGTCACGATCCGAGAAGCTTTCCGAGTTCCGATCGAATTTCTCCCATTTCTGATTCGGAAACGAGACCAATTTTCTCTTTGATTCTCCCACGATCTATTGACCGAAGTTGAAACACTAGAGCGACGGAGTCGGTTCTTAAACCTGATCTGTTATCGGCTTTTATTAGAGCTGTGCCGGGGAATCGGAGTGCAGCAATGGCACTACTCAATGGAACTACCAAAACTGTCGGTAGGCTTGCGGCATACATGTCGTTTTGGAGGATGATCGCAGGTCTTCGTCCTGCTTGTTCACGTCCCCCCGAATCTGGAAGTTCGACCCAATGAATTTCGCCAATAGTCATCGTTCGGTGACCTCAAGCGATTCGATCCATTTCCATGATTCGTCGCTGGCTTTATCCCAGGTTTCGATTTCTGATTTCAGTCCTGCGGGGACATCCCCGGGTTCCAGACGAATCTCTACGTGGGTGCCATCGGGCAATCGTTCATTCGATTGTGGCACAACCACACCGTCGCGTACAATGCCGGGAATTCCTATTTGTTGATTCATCTTCAAGACCTCCAATAGAGACAGATTATCGATGTCGAGCACATTGTACTCGAATCATCTCACCGTAGTAACATCGACGAAATCGATTAAGCCCGCCCGTTTCCGGGCACCCTCCCCACCCCACCACGGCATGCAGATCCGCACCCCGCGGTTTTGGCCTAGATATTTCTTAGGTCACGACTTCCGTGGATGACTCGTGCGATTTCAATGCCATCATTCAGCCGACGGAAAAAGATGACGTATCGGCCAAATGTGAAAGATCGACTGTCTTGAATGCTAAACTCTGCTCGTACTTCGCCTACATCCGGATGCTATTCTAGCAACGTGAAGACCTCGCGGATTCCAGCGAGCCACTTTGATCCAGCATTTTGATTGAATTGGGATAGTCCGCATGAAATGCCTTTCATGTCCGCTTCAGCGGAGGGCGAGACTCGAATCATGATAGTCGATTCAATTCCACATGGAGACGCTCGAATACGCCGTCAGCATCAGCGCCTAGCCCCCGGTCAAGCTCATCGAACCCTTTTTCTACTTCATACTTGAGCGTTTCGCTCGCCCTAAGCATTCTGAGGCCCTCAGCAATGACATCCTCTTCGGATAGAAACCGACGAGAGTCAACAAGACGTTTCACGAACGGTGCAAAGTCACTTGGTATTTGGACTGACATTTCGTGCATTCTCCTATTTAGGGACAATCCAATTGTAAACTTATCCGGCATAAGTTGCTACGCAAAGGGCCGGATCATCGGTTGAGGATTCCCGTTTCAGGGCACTCTCTCCACACCAAACACGGCATGCGAGTCCGCACGCATCTCCATTGTTTTCCCATTCGATCTTTTGCGGCGATTTTTTCCCCACCGGCATCAGCAGGTGATAGGCTGGAGACGCTAGGCATTAGGTAGAACAGTCGCAATCGTGATGTATCTCTCAGCGCGCGAATCAAACCAGGGCGTACCTTCGCGATTTCGGAAGCTTGATCGGAAATCGCATGAATTGTATCTGATTGACCGTAAACTAGTCTCTCAGCGATCAAAAGCTGATATTCAACCTCTTTGGCTGAACCATATGCGGTTTCGAGAAGCCGAATGTATTCCGGAAGGCTACTTCTTGCGGCACCTGCCACTTGCTTTTGGCCACAATGCGATCAATCCCGGGGGTTTGGGGGCAGAGCCACCAAGATGCCCACCGTTGTCTGTTCGTTCAATAACCAAGCTAAACCTAACAACCGTTTACGCTACTTACGCTGGGCCAAAACAATTTGGTCAAACGAAGGCGGTTGGACTTTCTGAGCTCTTCTCTCCAATCGTCGGAAGCGAAGATATTCTCGATTGTGCGATCTGCGTCGCCTTCACCTTCGCCATTGCTGAGTGAGTTCATGTGGTTGATCAAGTCTAGTACATCGAGCGGGTCGACTCGATTGTCGGCATTAACATCCACATACGCAGGAGGACCAGGCAATCCATCTACTGAAAGCGAAGGTGCCCTACTGTTTAAGAGATTGATGAGCACCAAGACATCGAGTGGAGATACCGTTCCATCATCATCCACGTCGAATCGGCTTCTCGGATTCTGATAGATCGAGACAACCACAAGCACCGTCACGTCGGTCGGGACACTCGGACGCCCGTCATTATCGGAAACCACATAACGGAACCGAGCGGTACCCAGGAAGCCTGCTTGTGGAGTGAAGCGAATCGTCCCATCAGCTTGAACCACCAGATCGGCCATTTCGGAACCGCTGACAATCTCTAGCGTCGCGGGATCGAGCGTACCATCAGGATTAGTGTCATTGCGAAGAACATCCAAAACTGTTGTGATCGTCTGTTTGACGACCAACGAATCGGGATTGGTTTTCGGTGCCGAGTTGACGCCCAACTGAACCGTTACAGCATTGGAAAACAACCCAAGGGAATCGCTGACACGATAGGTAAAGCCATCGACACCACGGTAACCATCGTCAGGAATGTAACGAACGGTTCCATCAAGCATAGGCACCGCAGTGCCGTGCGCCGGTGGTTGAACGATTCTGATCGATGTCGGGTCGATCAAGCTATCGACATCCGAGTCGTTGGCCAAAACATCGAGCATCCGCGGGGTACCAACCGAAACCCAATACGAGTCCGCCACTGCGACCGGTGCGTCATTCGCATTCAAGACACGAATCGTGAATACCTTTTCTACGAATAAACCTCCTTGATCCGTAGACCGGATGCGAATCGTGTAACTGGACTTGGTCTCGAAGTCAAAACTACTACTCGCACGCAGGTTTGATCCGGTGAGCGTGAATGCGTTGTTGTCCAAATCACCTGTCCCAGCGACGAGGGAATAAGAAAATGTATCGCCTGCATCGACATCGAGCGTACTCAAGGCTCCAACGATGGCACTGTCTTCGGAGTTCTCAGGAATCGATGCCGCAGAAAGGTTGATGTCGTTCGGCTCTTCGTTAACGTTCGTCAAATGAATAGTGAACGATTCCTCAGTAAAGAGTCCGCCCTGATCAGTCGCCCGTACCCGAATCGTGAACTTGGATTTACTCTCAAAATCGAGGTTCGCAATGGACCGAAGAGTAGCCCCATCAATAATGAATTTCGTATTGTCAGCGTTATCTTCACCCGCCACCAGCGAGTAAAAGAAAGACGAACCAATATCCGGATCTGTCGACTCAAGCACACCAATAGGTGCGTTTGCTCCCATGTTCTCAGGAATAGACGCAATGACACTCACGTTATCGATTGCCACGAATGGATCTTGATTGAACGCCCCAGTACCAGAAATCACGAGTGATTCCGATGAGTTGGTAGCAGTAAAACTTAGCGATCGCTTCGTCCAGGGGAATGCAGCTGATCCAAAGAGATGATTTCCAAAAAGGGAATAGTCAAAGACATCGGATTGACCAGCAATGCTTGCTGTGATTCGCCCATCGCCAAAATAGCTCGAGGTGGTTCTCAGCGTTACATAGTACGATAGCGTATAAGTCCTCCCAGGGATGAGCCCGTTAATCAGCTGACTTACCGTGTCACCGTGGATTTCAAGAAACTGAGTACCGAATGGAGATGTGCCTAGATTGGCTACGTCCCGAATGATGTAGGCCGAATTTCCCGAAATCACAGTCCATCCACTACCTATAGTCTGACCGTTGAAAAATTGAGTTTCCGTCAATACGGAAGGACTTTCCATGCTTCCATTGATCACAAAATCGATGAGGGGTCCTGAAGAGGAAAAGCGTATATCGTTTGGGGATTCATTGACGTTGGTGACTGTAATGACGAACTGCCTCTCGATGAACAATCCATTCTGATCCATTGATCGACTGCGAATCGTATAGCTCGGTTTGGCCTCAAAGTCCAAGCTGCTGGAGGCTCTCAGGATCGGGCCAGCAAAATTGAAGGCAGAGTTATCGAGATCTCCTATCCCAGCCACGAGCGTGTATGTGAAGGAGTTGCCTGCATCGGGATCAGCCGTGCTCATGGTGCCGACGGTTGCGTTAATTCCAGCGTTCTCAGCGATCGAGGTGGACGAGAGACTGATGTCTGTCGGATTCCGGTTGAAGTCGACGTTGTAACGCGTCAATGCGAACTGAAGGTCTCTATTATAGCTGTATCCCGCGACCACGATCTTTCCGTCGCTTTGGATCGCTACGCTGAATGCACCATCATCATCGGAGTTTCCGAAGTCTGTCGTGACCTTGCCATCGCTGTCAAAGGTGGTGTCCAAGCTGCCGTTAGAGTTGTAACGCGTCAAAGTGAAGTCCCAGTTGTTGTCATTAAAGCTCTGTCCTGCAACCAAGATCTTTCCGTTGCTTTGGATCGCTATGCTGTTTGCAAAATCATTGGAGTTTCCGAAGTCTGTCGTGACCTTGCCATCGCCGTCAAAGGTGGTGTCCAAGCTACCGTTGGAGTTGTAACGCATCAAAGCGAAGTCCCTGTTGCTGCCATTAAAGCTCTCTCCTGCGACCAAGATCTTTCCGTCGCTTTGGACCGCTGCGCTGTATGCAAAATCATCGGAGTTTCCGAAATCTGTCGTGACCTTGCCATCGCCGTCAAAGGTGGTGTCCAAGCTGCCGTTAGAGTTGTAACGCGTCAAAGCGCAGTCCCAGTTGCTGCCATTCCAGCTGTATCCTGCGACGACGATCTTTCCGTCGCTTTGGATCGCTACGCTGTATGCAGTATCGCTGCTGCCAAAGTCCGTCGTAACCTTACCATCGCCGTCAAAGGTGGTGTCCAAGCTTCCGTTGGAGTTGTAACGGGTCAATGAGAACTCATAGTTGCTGCCATTATCGCTGTATCCTGCGACGATGATCTTTCCGTCGCTTTGGATCGCTACGCTATGTGCCGCATCATGGGAGCTACCTACAGCTGTCGTGACCTTGCCATCGCCGTCAAAGGTGGTATCGAGGCTGCCGTTGGAGTTGTAACGCATCAATGCGAAGTCTATGTTGCTGCCATTATCACTGTATCCTGCGACCACGATCTTTCCGTCGCTTTGCATCGCTACGCTGTGTGCCGCATCAAGGGAGCTTCCTACAGCTGTCGTGACCTTGCCATCGCCGTCAAAGGTATTATCGAGGTCCCCAACGACCATATCCGTAACAGCGATTGTGAATGTTTTCTCGGTGGACAGTCCCCCTCGATCGGTTGTCCGAATCCGGACGTTGTAGCTGTTCTTTGCCTCGAAATCGAGACTGGAGGTTGCTCGCAGAGTACTGCCGATGATATTGAACGCTCCGTTGTCGGTGGAACCTGTTCCAGACACCAACGTGTAAGTGAACGTATCCCCGGCATTGGGATCGATCGTCGACATCGTGCCCACCTTAGTGTTCGCGGGCGAGTTCTCCGCGATGGAAGTGGAGGAGAGTGCGAGATCGGCTGGGGCTTCGTTCGCTTCGGTGACGGTGATCGTGAACGCCTTCTCGAAGAAGAGTCCCCCTTGATCGGTTGTCCGAATCCGGACGGTGTAGCTATTCTTTGTCTCGAAATCGAGGCTGGAGGTTGCTCGTAGCGTATTGCCGCTGATATTGAACGCTCCGTTGTCGGTGGAACCTGTACCAGCCACCAAGTTATACGTGAACGTGTTGCCCGCATCGGGATCAGCAGTCGACAACGTCCCGACTACGGCATTCGCACCAACGTTTTCGGGAATGCTGGTTGAGGATAGCGCGATATCCATCGGAGGTTCGTTGACATTCGTCACTGTGATCGTGAACATCTTCTCGGTGAACAGTCCCCCTTGATCGGTCGTTCGGACGCGAACGGTGTAGCTTGACTTGATCTCGAAGTTGAAAGTGTTTGTGGCTCGCAGGATCGAGCCAGCAATATCGAAGGCCGCGTTATCGGCATCGCCTGACCCCGCCACGAGCGTGTAGGTGAAAGAGTTGTCTGCATCGGGATCGGCTGTGCTCATGGTGCCGACTGGGGTGTTAGCTGCCGCATTCTCGGCAATCGTGCTTGAGGAAAGACTGATATTCGTGGGTGATTCATTGATGTTGATGACGGTAATGGTGAACGTCCTCTCGGTGAAAAGTCCACCCTGATCGGTAGACCGAATGCGAATCGAATAGCTTGACTTGGTCTCGAAGTCGAAACTGCTCGTGGCTCGAAGGCTGTCGCCGCTGATGTTAAAGGCCGCGTTGTCGATAGAACCTGTTCCAGATACCAAGGAATACGTGAACGTGTTGCCTGAATCGGGATCGATCGTCGACAGCGTGCCCACCGTGGTGTTCGCAGGCGCGTTCTCCGCGATGGAAGTGAAAGAGAGAGTGATATCGGTCGGTGCGTCGCTCACGTTGTAACGCGCTAATGCGAAATCACCGGGACCGTCTCCCGCGATCACGATCTTTCCGTCGCTTTGGATCGCTACACTGTTTGCACCATAATTTGCACCATAATTGGAGATTCCTACAGCTGTCGTGACCTTGCCATCGCTGTCAAATGTGGTGTCCAAGCTGCCGTTGGAGTTGTAACGCGTCAATGCGAAGTCATACCCGCTCCGTAGATTTTTGCTCTGTCCCGCGACCACGATCTTTCCGTCGCTTTGGATCGCTACGCTGTGTGCAACATCATCAGTGGAGTTTCCGAAGTCTGTCGTGACCTTACCATCGCCGTCAAAGGTGGTGTCCAAGCTGCCGTTGGAGTTGTAGCGCGTCAACGCGAAGTCGCGGCTGCCACTAGATCTGAATCCTGCGACCACGACTTTCCCGTCGCTTTGGATCGCTACACTGTTTGCAATATCAGTGAAAAAGGAGCTTCCTACTGAAGTCGTGACCTTGCCATCGCCGTCAAAACTGGTGTCGAGGCTGCCGTTGGAGTTGTAACGCGTTAATGCGAAATCGCCCTTACTGTATCCTGCGACGACGATCTTTCCGTCGCCTTGGATCGCTACGCTGTATGCTCGATCATCCGAGGTTCCGCCGAAGTCCGTCGTAACCTTACCATCGCCGTCAAAGGTGGTATCCAAGCTGCCGTTGGAGTTGTAACGTGTTATTGCGAAGTCAAACCGCTTACTGCCATTATAACTCTCTCCCGCGACCACGATCTTCCCGTCGCTCTGGATCGTTGCGCTGAATGCAGCATCATCGCCGCCGCCGAAATCCGTCGTAACCTTGCCATCGCCGTCAAAGCTGGTATCCAAGCTGCCGTTGGAGTTGTAACGCGTTAAGGCGAAATTATACTGTTCACCATTGCCTGTGAAGCTCTTTCCCGCGACAACAATCCTTCCGTCGCTTTGGATCACTGTGCTGTATGCTCGATCAAGGGCGCCGCCGAAATCCGTCGTGGCGAAGTCCGTCGTAACCTTGCCATCGCCGTCAAAGGTGATATCGAGGTCACCAGCCATCAATGCGCGATCGCAGAGTACCTCCGCTTTCAACCGTCGACGATACGAAGTGCGATTAGCGCTGGCCCTGCGTTTTGGAACAGCGACGAAGTATTCGCAGGCGGTCCATAACCGACGCAACCAACGGTGTGGTTCGGAGCTTCGGAGATGCAATAGGAAAGAACGTCTCCAACACCCACAACGCTTGAGATCTTTCTCCGCGAATGCACCATGAAATGCCTCGAAGCCATACGGCTTGCCGTTGCCTTGGACTCCACGATTTCGTGACAATGTTCGTGTCATATCTAAACTTTCTCCGTTAGGAGGAAATAGGCGGGTCCAAGGATGGATCAGTGAGGTCGGATTCAGCATAAAGCAACGCGAAACTGATTGCACCTGTCATATGAGGAAACAAGAGTCCGAGTCCCGATCATTTCAAGCACCTGCAAGCCGAGCAAAAAGTATATGGTGTGATAGGCTGATTCCGCCTACTCACTCACACAAACGCCATCCGCACCTGCCTGCTGAACTACAACCGATCTTATCACATTTGGCATTCCGTCGTTTGCTAACCCGATCGCAATCTGACACCAAACTGGTAATATTGACAACTGCTTACATTTTGTCAGAAGTCTTTGGAACTGCGGAACGAAATAAAGAACGGGAACGCATACTGGAATCCTGATAGTCTGTTAACAGGTGCAATCAGCGAGGTTGATTGAGAAGGAAACCTTACTGCAATAAACAATGGAACGCAAGTTCCTCTTCCGCACCGTTTGCATCAATTCCTACTGAGCGATCTCCGCATTAAAAGTCAGCCTATAGATCGAAATCGTTCCGTTTGGCAATCGCGTTTCGCAATAAAATCGCGTGCTTGCGACCATCTTTGTCGGTGGTGTTACGAATTACCCTGCAACTCCTGGTATAGCTACTCCAGTGTTTGCACTAAGCGGAAGCGGATCGCCAATTGCAGTTCGAAACGTGCTTTTTCTCCAGAAGCTGTCATTTGGTATACTGATCTCTTAGAGATTCCTATTTCGCATGGGGGACTTAAAACCCACAAACCGATACCCATGATAGGCGTAACACCGGCATGTACGCCCAGGGCTCGCTCACTCGGGCTTGGGTCAGCGCATTTGTTTCGTTCTCGCAATGGGTGATGCATGACGATCTACAATAAAAAAGAATGAGTTTGACGCCTCTATGAAAAGCGCCCTAAAGAAACTGGCCGAGTGGTACCATGCGCAATGTGATGATCTATGGGAACATCGCTGGGGTATCAGCATTACAACGATTGATAACCCCGGATTTGCTCTTAAGATTGAACTGACAGGAACGCAGCTTGAAAGAGAGCGTACACCGACCCTCTCAAAATAGGTTGCTTTTGGGGGTTGTGCGGGTAGGTTCCTAGGATCCTATTTCTTCTTGCGCAGCTCACTGCGAGCGCGCCGCTTGGCGGCTTGAACACTGGCAACGTCCGCTTTGTCGCGACGCTCCTGCTCCCGATACTCTCGGACCGCTTCCGGATGGTGCGCCCGCCATCGATCCGGAAGCAGCTCCTCTAGCTTCGCAGTCCCTCGTATGCGATGGGTGATGACACTCTCTAAATACATCGATACATCAAGCTCCATCCGCAACGCACTTGCTACCAAAGACATCAAGCTCGCATTGCGGATCCCCGCGCGTAGGCTCCCTATAAACAACCAATTCTTGCGCCCAATCGAGACTCGCTTCATGAGCCTCTCTACTTGGTTGTTGTCGATCGGTATTGCGTGGTCAACGAAGACGGTTCAGAGGAATCGACAGTCATGGGCGAGGGATACTTGGTGCTCACCAGTTCAAATGCCTTCTACATACAGCACTCATCTCGCAAACCGATTGCGCATTGGACTGCGCGCAGTGTGGTAGAATCGCTACTTGAAACTGCAGTAAGAGCCAAGGATCGCAAGTAGCACGAAACCAACGATTGCACCTAAGCGGCGATCCGGTGCACAGACGAATCCATGATTCATTCCGCCGCTTGTTGAATCAAAACGTTCTGCGAATGGGTGTTGGTTTGCAAATAACAATCCGAGAATACATTCCGGCAGATGCAGAAAAGTGTTTTGGCCCAGCGTAAGTAGCGTAAACGGTTGTTAGGTTTAGCTTGGTTTTTGAACGAACCGACAAAGGTTGGGCTTCTTGTTGGCTCTGTTCTGCCCCAGCTGAATTTGGAGTTTTGATTTGGTTGAGTGATTCTAAGCCCAAAGGAGGATCGCAACGAATGAGCATTCGGTATAAGCTTCCCCTTTTGGCAAGAAAATCGATCTAGTCGACGATCCAAATTTAGAAGGGCAAGACGAAATATTCGTTGCACTTTTTCTGAGGATCATGGTAAAATCGTGGCGGGTTTTAAATTAGCACGCCTGGTTTTGCGTCCGCAAGATGAGAGATCTCGAAGACGCAGAATCGAATACGTAGAACCCTTAATTTCAGGATTGATGACGCTTGAGCGAATGATTCGGTTGATCAAAAATGCAAAATAGAACTGGCGAGCCTATCACGGAGCCTATCACGGAGCCTATCACGGAGCCTATCACGGAGCCTACTGATGTAGTGAAAAAGCCTGAGCGTGTTCGGTTGGCAGCTCTCGACTACATGCGGATTGTTGCATGTCTAATGGTTCTTGTCTATCACTATACCTTTCGCGGTGGCGTGGATGGGGGATGGACAGGTCTACGTTTCCATGAAATCGATTTGGTAACGAGGTATGGATATTTGGGTGTCGAATTCTTTTTCATCATCTCAGGCTTTGTAATAGCGCTGACATCCGAAGCAGCCACTCCCAAGAGCTTTGTTCGATCTCGTGTGTTGAGGTTGCTTCCGACTTACCTGCTTTGCTGCACAATCACCTTTGGTGCTTGCAAACTTCTTTCTCCCGAAGTCTTCGACCTCGGCTTTTCGGACCTTTTGAAAAACTTATTGCTACTTAATTTTTTCCTCGGTGCTCCACCGATGGACGCAGTCTATTGGACGCTCGGAGTTGAAGCGGTCTTTTATTTTTTTGTATTCTGCGCTATTAGTTTTTCTCTCTCGCGCCGGATTGAGTTGCTTGCTTTCTTGTGGTTATTGGTCTCGTTTGGATTGATCATTTACCCGAGTCATTTTTTAACGAAATTGACCCTAGCCGATCGAGCCCCCTGGTTTGTTTGTGGAATTATTAGCTTCTGCGGCTATCGTAATGGTATAACCATAAAACGATCCATAGTTCTAGTTTTAAGTTATCTCGCTGCTTGTTGGCATCTTTCGAATCACTCAGAGCATTTGAGGAAAACCTACGGTGAGTTCTTTGATGATCGGATCATATTTGCAATCGGAGGCCTGTTTTTCATCTGCTTTGCGACCATGCGAGCCTGGCACCGCTTTTGTCCAGAGAATTCTAAAGCCGTATTGTTTGGTCTGATGACCTATCCCATTTACCTATTGCATCAAAACATTGGATTTTCCGTCATCCTTCGGACTGCTCATTCGATTGGAAAATATCCATCGATATTTCTCGCTTTTGCTTTTATTTTCTTAATAGGATTTATTGTTTTGCGATACTTTGAACCGAAAGTTAAATCAGTAATTGCTCTTGCATTACGATAAAAATGGATAACCTATGTGACTTGCCGTTGTTTGAATCTTGTTTTGCCCCAGCTGAATTTGGAGTTTTGATTTGATCGAGTTATTCTAAACCCAAAGGAAGCTTACAAAATGACCCGATGCAGGAGAATTTTCACCTCGCAAGAAAAAGCACGATCGTTCTGCGGCATTTGATCCTAAAAACACCCGTTTCAGACTTGTGTGACGAATTTGGGCTCCATCCGACTCAAATCTACACATGGCAAAAGCAGCTGTCAGATAGCGCTGCTATGGTACTTCAGACGCCCCGCCAGTCCACCAAGCAGGATGATACCAAAGACCGTAAAATCTTGCTCTTGCGCCCAAAATCCAACAGGAAAATAAAGTCGTCGCCGAACTGCTCCACGAGCAAGTGCAGCTAAAAAAAGAGCCTCGTCAGCAGAATTTGCGGGTCCGATTTGGCTCGGGAAGATCGCCGAGTTGATGCCGAAGGCAAGTGCAATGGGCGTGGAGGCCGCGAGTCTCCCGCCCGGCACCTGCCACTTGCCTTTGGCCACAATGCGATAAATCCCGGGGGTTTAGGGGCAGAGCCACCAAGACGCCCAACCGTTGTCTCTCCGTTCAATAACTAAGCTAAACCTAACAACCGTTTACGCTACGTACGCTGGGACAAAACACCCCCGCGAACTGTTTCGCCGCGTACAACACCTGGACCGCGCAACCCACCTGCGAGCGCCGGTACGTTTCGCGGTCCTACCTCATAACAACGGTTATCGATGGATCTGGCCGTGCTCTGTTTTGCATGGCATCGCAATGGGTTGACGGGACCGCTTCACGAACCCTACGGAGCCCCCGCTACTTGCTAGTTTGGTTATGGTTGCTGGTCGTAGGGTGTGGTGAAGCGGTCCGTTCGGCTTAACTCCTGTTTGCGATATGGTATAATTGAATCTCAATTTCCTGGATGAAGATGCTGTTTTTCGAGGATGTTCAAGGAGCTTAGTTTGCAGATTTGGGTTGACGCTGATGCTTGTCCTGCGATCGTCAAGGAGTTGCTATTTCGTGCAGCCATACGGACGAAGACGATGCTGACGTTGGTTGCGAATCAGGGTTTGGCTGCTCCGCGATCGGAATTCATTTCCGCTTTGCTTGTTCCCTCTGGAATGAATGTTGCGGACCGTAAAATCATCGAATTGGTTCAGCCTGGTGATCTAGTTATCACTGCGGATATTCCTCTAGCAGCCGAAGTTGTCGCAAAGGATGCACTCGCTCTCGATCCCCGAGGAGAGCTTTATACGAGCGCCAACGTAGGCCAAAGGCTGGCCATGCGCAATTTGCTAGACGAACTGCGAGGAGGAGGCCATGTCGGTGGTGGCCCTCCTAATTTCAGCCCCAAAGATTTAAAGGCTTTTGCAAACCAACTCGATCGCTGGCTAACAAAGGGAAAGAGGCCGTAGCTACGTGTAACCCAACGGTGGACGTGTTCTGGGCGACCTCCACCGAACTGCAGCACAAGCTTGGGATCCAAGTAGTCGCGATGGTCTTCGAAGACTTTTGGATCGTGAACTTCTTACGGAGAATTTGCAAACTACTTTTTCGCAATGATCTCGACGGATTGGCCTACCTGGAGGGATCCGGCTCGCACGAGGACGACCTTCTCGCTTCCCTCCAGCCCCGATTTGATCTCTACATCGTCGCCGGCGCGAAGGCCGAGTTCGACGGGCCAATGCTGAATCTTGCCATCGACTACTACGCAGCATTTGGTGCCGTCGGCAGCTTTAACAAGGGCTGTTGTTGGCAATGTCAGGACGTCTTGGCGCTGTTCGAGAAGCATTTTCGTTGTTACGAATGCCCCCGGTAACAATTTCAGCTCGTTGTTATTAATGTCTATTTCCGCTGTAAGCGTTCGGCTTTGAGGATCAAGTTGTAGACTTGTTCGAGTGACTCGTGCCTCAATTTTCCCTGCTGGGAGCGAGGGGGAAATTATCGTAACAACATCGCCAGCATCAGATTGGCCGAAACCTGCGTCGACCCATGCCGCCTCGACTTCAGGTACGTTTACGAAGACGCGCACCTTGCTGACATTGGATATGGTTAGTAAAGGCTTGGCATTGCTAGATCCGGCAGGCTGGACGTAATGACCTGTATCCACGTTTCTGCTCGTGACGAAGCCATCGAACGGTGCGGTAAGCTCGGTATACGTTAACATCGTCTCTGCCTGGGCAATATCAGATTGTGCTACTTTCAACTTCGCCTTGGCTGCTTCGATATCTGCTTTAGCGGTTAGTACGTTCGCTTCGGCCTCTCGTTGGCGGGCTTCTGCCGACTCAATCATCGCTAATGCCTCTTTTCGAGCTGCATCGGCCGATTGGAATTTACTCGAAGTTTCATCCTCAAGCTTGGGTGTCACCGAACCTTTGCTTACGAGTTGCTGAATGCGCTTGAGTTCGGACTCCCAACGAGCAAACTCAGCTTCGGTTCGACCCACTCCCGCTTTCGATTGTGCAATCATCGACATCGACGAGTTCGACACGGCCTCGGCGGCAACGAGCGCGGCTTCTGCTTGTTTGACTTGTGCTTCAGCTTGCCCCAGTAAACCACGTTTTTGCTCAAGCTGGTCCTTGTACTCCGGTGCATGAATACGAACGACGACTTGGCCTTTTGAAACCTTGTCCCCAATGTCAAAATGTACCGATTCTACGTATCCAGGAAGCTTCGATAGGATCGGCGTTTCCTCGAACGCGACGACACGCCCCGGTTGATCGGTGAACAGTTGCAGCGTTTTCTTGATGGGTGTACTAGCTGTAACACGATCGAGCGAACTTGCCGGCACCGCACCTTCGTCCGCAGGGCCAGCGGATTCTTTAATATCACATCCTCCTGTTGCAAGTAGAAGTGAGAATGTGAGTACGGATGCTATGGAAAGTGAGTTTTTCATATTTGAATTGCTTGATAGGTGATTTTGTTTTGCTTATTTGGCGTAGTGGCGGCTTTCAGGATCGTCGGGGTCCATCGATGCCGATTTCAAGCTCGCCTTGGATTGCAACATGGCAAAGAACAATGGCAATACAAACAACGTCGCTAAGGTGGCGGCTACAAGGCCTCCAACGACCGCACGTCCAAGTGGTGCGTTCTGTTGTCCAGACTCGCCAAATGCTAAAGCCATCGGTAGCATACCCGCAATCATGGCAAGGCTCGTCATCAAAATGGCTCTCAGTCGACTACCAGCACCACCAACCGCTGCTGACTTTACATCGCTCACTTCGCAACGACGCTTCTCGGCAAACGTGACGAGCAAAATGGAGTTTGCCATCGCTACGCCTACTGCCATGATTGCACCGATAAATGATTGAATATTCACGGTTGTGTTGGTGAGATGCAGCATAAGTACCACTCCCGTCACCACAGCAGGAATGGTTGATACAGTTACCAGAGATAGGCGGAGCGATTGAAAGTTTGCCGTCAGCAAAAGGAATACAGCCGCGATCGCCAGCAGCAAACCAATCGTCAGGCCTGCTTGCATTTCTTGCATCGGCGGAATCTGGCCCCGAACCTCCACGATGCTGCCGGTTGGTGGCGCACCAGCTTTCGCTATGGCTGCCTGAACTGATGTAGAAACAGACCCAAGGTCGCTCCCTGCAATATTGGCTGTGAGCGTTACCTGTCGCTTCATGTTGTAGCGATCGTACTGTCCTGGCATCGTGCCACGCTCAAGCGTGGCAACATCCTGTATGAGGACTTGTCCTTCGGCGGTCTTGCGCAACGGTATGCGTCCAAGTTGAGCAACCGATCCAATAGTCTCTACATCGTAAGGGGATCGTACCACTGGACGCGGTATTTCAACCTGGACTTGATAAGCGACGCCGCTCTTAGGATCAGCCCAGTAGTTTGGAACCACGAAACGACTAGAGGATGTCGCAGTAACCATGGCTCGCGATATGTCGATTGGCATTAAGCCTGCCATTCCAGCCTTCTCGCGATCCACATTGACCTGCACGGTTGGATAGTCCATCGATTGGCCGATTTGTAAATCGCGAAGCACAGGGACTTGGGCGAGTTCCTTTCGAAGCTTTTCAGCGAATTCTCGGTTCTTCACAAAGTCCGATCCACTGACGACAACCTCGATCGGAGTCGGAGAACCAAAGCTCATGACTTCGTTGACGATGTCTGATGGTTCGAATGAGAAGCGTACGTCCGGCATTTCGTTCGAGAGTCGTTCGCGTACTCGTTCTTTCATCACCTCATCCGATAACTGGAGCTTGTCGCGTAGGTCAACGTAAAGGATGGCTTCTTCGGGACCTCTCGACCATTGATAGACAGCATTGACAGGAAAGTTCGAGTGAATCATTCCTACATAGCCTAAGGTAAGTTCAATGTTCTCTGGCCCGAGTTCCTCACCGATCAAGCGTAACGCCTGCTTTGCGAGGGTTTCCGATTTCTCGATATGAGTTCCATCGGGCGCCCGCATACGTAACCTGAACTGGCCGGCGTCAACAACCGGGAAAACGCCTCTTCCCAATTTGGGTGTTACCCATGCAATCACCCCGAAACAGATGGACAAGTAGAGTGGAACGACCAGCCAACGTAATTGCACAAGCCCTGATAGTAACTTCTCATACGTTTCGCGAAACCGATCGAAGACAGTTCGGTGATTTGCATCGCGGCCATGCCCTTCTTTCAGCAACCAAACTGACATAACTGGTACGAAAGTACTGGACAAGAAGTACGACGCAATCATCGCGAAACCAACGGCTAGCGATAGCGGAATAAATAGGGCTCTTGCCGCTCCTTGCATAAAAAACGAGGAAACGAAAACAGCCAGAATGCACAACATTGCAAGTAATCGTGGGACAATCGTCTCCATCGAGCCATCTCGTACGGCTCTTGCCAACGGAACGCCTCTTTTGAGGTGGGAATGAATGTTCTCAATCGAGACCGTCGCTTCGTCAACCAGAATCCCGATCGCCAGAGCCAATCCCCCCAAAGTCATCAGGTTAATTGTTTGACCTGTGATCCACAAAGCGAGGATCGAGCAAAAAAGTGCTAGTGGTATATTCAAGACAACGATTAGAGAGCTTCTCCAATCGCGCAAGAAAAGCAGAATCATCAATCCAACTAGAACAGCACCCAGAACCCCTTCGCTTAAAACGCCTCCAACTGCTCGGGTAACATACGGTGATTGATCGAATTCGAACCGTACGTCGATCCCTTCACCATCTGCACCTAGTGCTTCTTTCATTTTTGGTAGCGCGTCTTTGATATTGTTGATTACGCTCAGAGTTGATGCTTCAGCTCGTTTCGTGGCCAAGATATACACGGCTCTGCGACCGTTGACTAACGCATAGCCAGCGGGCGCATCGGCGGAATCCTGGATTGTTCCAAGGTCGCGAATAAAGACGGGATTCTCCCCCATACGTACTGGGATCGTACCCAACTGCTGTGGATCTTTTACTACAGTGTTGACCGGCACAATTGGGTACGAGTCGCCTATCGGAATGTTTCCCGAAGGACTGATCGTGTTACCCTTGGTCAGTGCCGTAATTACTTCATCGGGTGACATGCTATAGGATTGCAACTTTTTAGGATCGACCGTGATGACGATCGATCGAGCGCTACCACCAAACGGAGGCGGTGCTGACACGCCCGGTAGACTTGAAAACATCGGACGTACGCGGAAAAGTGCTAAGTCTTGGATTTCTGCGATGCTGCGAGTGTCACTTGATAGAACGAGGTAGCCCACTGGAACACTTCCAGTGTCGAATCGCATCACAAACGGTGACACGGTTCCAGGTGGCATGAATGCTTGAGAGCGATTCACATAGTTGATCGTCTCCGCCATCGCTTGAGCCATGTTGGTCTCGGGATGGAAGTATAATTTCATCAGCGCCGTGCCCTGTACGTTCCGGGATTCCACGTGATGGATGCCGCTGATGTACAGGAAGTGATACTCGTAATAGTTCGTAAGAAATCCTTCCATTTGTGCGGGGTCCATCCCACCGTAAGGCTGACAAACGTAAATGACCGGTAGGTTCAGCTTCGGGAAGATGTCAACTTCCATTCCCTTGGGTAATCCGGCGGGATAGGGCCACTTGTAGTGCTGAAATACTGAAGGACCGATAGCCAAGAAGCAGCCAAGTACCAAGCTAAGGACGAGTACCATGACGGTCGCAGGGCGACGCATGGCGGAAAGTATTAGGTGCATGCAGTATCGATTCCAAATTATCCGCGAACGACCGAGTTGATGGTTTGCCGTCCCATCCGACCCCATTTAGCCAGTCGCGAAATTTTACCAAGTAGGAAATCCCATTGTAATCGCTGCGACCAAGGCCATGCGAGTCGAACCCATCCTGTAATCTATACAACCGCTATTTGTTGAATCATGGAACGTCGAAACAACCATTAAAGAAGGCACAAACGGCAAATATCCCGATCTCAGGGTGAATATCGACATGAGGCGAAGCACATATCTCTGGGCTGGAGCGATCACAGGTTCCTTGTTGCTTTCCGGCTGCGCAATAACAAAACCATTCAACCTGTCACAGGCGAATCAGGTCGCTTCTCGCGTTCCACCTTCAGACAAGCATGCCGCGAACGCTCCGGGATCCTCGCATGCCGATAGCCCGACCATTCGGCCCGTTTCGAAACAGAGTGGCGATATCACGGTAAACGGATCTGAGACTACGAACAGTGCTGTTTTTACCCTCGACATTCCCGGAACCTCTAACGTAGTGCAATCGAATGCAGTGGTCGCGATAGCCGCACCATTGGCTCTTCAATCCGAAGAAACAAACGCTACGGCCGGCAATCAAGAACAGCAGAACGCAGGAGATACAGTTCCGATCAATCTACCAACCGCTCTGGCGATGATTGGTGGGCAGCATCCAGTGGTCGGGTTTGCCCGATGGCGAGTTCAGGAAGCATATGCACAGCTCGACCGAGCAAACGTTATGTGGCTTCCGAGCATCCAGTCGGGCTTCAACTACCGAAGACGCGACGGCAACTACCAAGATGTGCAAGGTGCGATCGTCGACGTGAATCTCAACTCATTTAATTACGGCCTGGGCGCTGGTGCCGTTGGCGCGGGTTCTCCATCGCAACCAGGTGTTGTAGCTCGGTTTCATCTCGCTGATGCGTTGTTCCTTCCTAAGGCGGCCGAGAAGAACGCCTGGGCAAAGGGCCATGCTGCTTCGGCCGTACTAAACCAACAACTTCTCAACGGTGGGGTTGCTTACATTGATTTGTTGGAAGCGTATCAAGATTCCGAGATCATTGCGGCTTCGGTAAAGAGAACTGCTGATCTTGTTGAGATCACCGAGAACTTCGCCGAAGCCGGGGAGGGGCTCAAGTCGGATGCAGATCGAACTGCGACTGAGTTATCATTGTTGCAGACAAGGCAATTAGCTGTACGCGAACGTCAGTTAGTCGCATCGACGCGCTTGGCCCGTGTCCTAAGTATCCCAATGACTTCATCTATCTTGCCACAGGATACGGTTGCAGTTCCGCTTGAGATGATGACGCAAGCCCCTGATGAGCCTTTACTGATCTCGACAGGGTTGGCCACGCGACCTGAATTAAAGGAATCACAAGCATTAGTAGCGGCGGCTTGCGAAGCATACAAGCGTGAGAAGGTCGCACCGTTCGTACCAAGTGTTCTTATGGGCTTCAGTTCGACAAGCTTTGGAGGTGGACTGGGCAGCAACTCAGACAATTTCTCAGGACGATACGATATCGATGCAATGATGGTTTGGGAAATTCGGAACCTTGGCTTTGGAGAAGGGGCCGCCCGACGCGAGCGAAACGCTCAAGTTCAGCAAGCTACTTTCGCGAAATTAAGGATGATGGACCAAGTTGCTCAGGAAGTCGCCGAAGCTAATATCCAAGTGGGGATTCGCAAGCAGCAGGTGGATATGGCACAGACTGCTATTGTTAGAGCGCGTGATTCCTATCAACGTAACATCGATCGTATTCGCGATGGCCAAGGACTACCCATTGAAGTCCTCCAATCTATTCAAGCTCTTGAGGCTTCTGAGCGTGCCTATCTTCGAGCGGTTGCAGATTATAATCGATCTCAACTGCAACTGCAGTGGGCATTGGGTTGGCCTGTTAATGCGACAACAGAAGATGCCGCTACCGTAACAAGTACTAGATAATGTTTCGCCAATGCCGAACTACTTACTTCTTCATCCGCCTCTTGCTGATAAACCCACCCAACCCCAAGATCGTTGCCACCACCATCATGTTCGGCTCGGGGACAATAGCCGGAGTTAGACTTACGACACGAAAACCGTAGCATTGGCAATCGTTGTCAGGGTATTCGGAGAACCGGAATGACGACGATAGGGAGTATGTAAATCCGTCGAACCAAGCGCCACCCCGGCCCCCCCGTTGAGACGAACCGCTATTGTTGGCAAGATCGTCGGAGGTCTCTTCCCACTCATTCACATTTCCCCCGAGTCCCATAACTCCGTAGGGGCTAAGACCACCTGTTTGATTCACATTCGCTGGGCCCTGACTGTACGGTTGGTCGTAAACCGCAGTACCTGCGATCATGCCAGTTGATACCGCGGTCGGATCCGTATCGCTACCGGTCGGATAAATCCAATAGCCTGCTCCCCCGGGCTTGTTCGGATCGAAGTATGCGGCCTTGTACCATTCGTTACTGCTCGGTAACACGTATTTCGCCAAACTGTTACGGTACTGATTCGATGGGTCGTAGCCAGGGTCACTGATGTTCCACAATGCAATATTATCGTTCACGTCGCTGGTGAGGAAATTGTAAGCGGGTGCCTTTCCTGTGCTGGTGTTTAGCCAGTTCACGAAGCGTGCCGCTTGGTTCCAGGAAACTCCGGAAGCGGGTTTGTCAGGACCGTTACCTCCAAACGCACTCAAGTCAGCAAATGGGATTACCTGCGAATTCGGCGTACCGAAATTTGCGTTATACTTGGTTATCATATCTTGGTTGACTTCAAACTTACCAATGTCGTAGGTATACCCCACGCTCCCAGCGGGATTCGGATCACCGGCCGCGTCGTTCGCATTGCCCGGATTGCCGATCGGCACAAACTCCATAGCGAAACTGTTGCTACCTGTACCAAAGGTCACGATTCCGGCATGGGTAGGTGCCACCAAAATACCGAGCGACATCAACGCGAGTGCGACTCGCGAAATGCATATTTTCATCTTTACTTGTCTCTACTTGAAAAAGTGAACCAATATTACTCGCTTCTGATCTCCATAAGGAGAAATCGGAAGTGAGTGTTTAGGATAGGCCCTATGGCCCATCGGAATGAACACGTTCAATCCGAATGAGGGTGTAGGTTCTCATACGTAATGTCGTTTGTAGAACCCATTAAAACTATCGAGAGATCACTTAAATCCATATGGTGGCTTTCGCCACACCTCTAGCATGCTGGACGAAGTTCGATGCAGGAGTACTTGATTCCCGCGATGGTCTTTGAATCAAAGGTTGTCGTCTAGACAATGCCACCGATGTTGTTGATGCCACTAAACACATTGTTCGCTCGACTCTGCGATGTGGCGTTGTTACCGTAGAAGACGATGGATGTCGGCAAGGCGGTATAGCTACCACCTGTCCGCACGCACTTAGAGTTGAAGTAGGATAAAAGATTCTTTACCTTCATCAGGGTGTTATTCGCCACACCGAAGGAAGCCCCATTACTCCCAACATTGTAGTAGATGTCGCCAAGTCCGACACCACCGAAGCCTTGCAGGAAACCGTAGGTCGTGGGGCCAGTAGCGCTCGTGTTCCAACCGAGACCTGAAGTGGTCACCCACACTCCAAGGGCCGTGGCCAGTGATTGGCCGTAAGTGTTCCAATTTGAACTAGACATCGCGGCCTTGACGTTCAGGAAGTAGGCAGCAACTTGTGTTCCCGTGGCACCATTTAGATTGCCGAACAAATTGGGGTAAGTTCTTCCGAGCCATGTACCCAGGGCTGTACTCGCGTAGCTTGTTAGGAGCGTTTGGCCATTATTGCCTGCCCAGAATTCAACCGTCGCTGCCTGGCCGCTTCTAACAACCTCATATGCAGTCGCGCAAGCGGTGCCTACTACCAGTTTCTCAAAGTTGCCTCCGCTGGTGCTGGTGATCGTTGCCGTCAAGCCTGGGCCGGAAGATTGGACCAGCAGAGTTCCGGTGGTCGCCCCGTTCGCAATGATGATCGTACCTTGGTTGGTGACGATCGTGGTCACCCCTTGCGAGGGATTGCTCAGCGTCGCGATAAACGTGCTACCTTGAACCGATGTCACTCCGCTGTGTTTTAGTGTGGTGGTGTTGATGGTGTCAGCGACATGGGCCGTGGCACTAGGAACACTCACAAGCAGATTCTCGAAGTTGCCGCCCGTGGCACTGGTGATTGTTGCTGTCAGGTTTGATGGATCAATGTACACGTCTTCCGTATTGCCCGAGGCAATTACAAGTGTGCCGCTGGTCGCGCCGTTTGCAATGGTGATCGTACCTTGGTTGGTAACGATTGTGGTCACTCCCTGGGAGGGATTGCTCAGCGTTGCGGTGAAGGTGTAGTTGGCGATTACGCCTTCGACCACTGTCGAGCCGCTCAAACTCACGGTGTTGATGTCGTTGTCGAAGATAGTAGTTGTTACCGTTCCGATTGTTACGGTCGCCGTCGTGCTGCTGAGCGTTACGGTGAATCTCTCCGGTCCTTCGAAGATCGCGTCGTCGGTGGTGGGAATGGCGAATTGCACGAGGATCGAGCCTGATGCGAGTGTCGAGCCACTGTTGTTCGTAACCGTAACGTCGATGGTTCCGTCAGCGCCCTGACTTGTAGTAAAGCTCAGGCCACTGGTTAGATTGGCCGCACTCAGCGCTGTGAAATCAGCTCCTTCAGTTGCCGTGCCCGAGGAAGTATCGAGCGTGAAACTAATGCTTGCGCCCGCGGCTATGGACACACCATTCAAGGTCACTGTGTAGGAGCTGGTTAGCTCGCCTTCAATCACCGCTGCCGGACCACTCAACGTGATTACCGGTGTCGTTGCATCAGTGATCGTTGTGGTCACCGACCCCGTGCCTAGCAAGCCTAGGCTAGGTGCCGAAATCGCGGTGGTAAAGGTCTCGTTTAGTTCGTTCACCGTATCGCTCAAAGCGTTGATTTCGAACGAAACCAAGTCGCCGGCCACGGCTATCCCGCTGTTGTTGGTGATGCTCAGTAGCTTTGTCGTCTCGTCGTAACTGACCGTGACGCCTTGCAGTCCGGTAAGGTTGCTGAGGAAAGTCTCGAAGTCCACGCCTTCGGTCGCCGTGCTGCTCAGCGCATCGAGGGTCATCGTTGCGGTTTGGCCGTTGGCCAGCGACGCCCCAGCTAAGGAGATCGTGTAGTTGCCGGTGGAGTCTTGCGCTATAGCTGGCTCGGAGATCGTCTGATTTGCAAAGATGGACCATCTAGCATCGAGTACATCAGTATTCTCCACGTTATTGTTGTTGGTGGAGACCTTGTCGTCGGAAATCGTCGTGACGAAAACCGTATTTGCCAGGTCTTGCGTGGTCCCCGTGGGGGCCGTACTGAGGATCGTCACTGTATAGGTGAGTATTTGCGAGGCTCCCGGGACGAGAGCGCCCAAATTCCATTGGATAGCGCCGTCGGGAATCGCATCGGTTGAGTCGGTGTTGATGAATCCGCCGTTCGAAGCCGAACCACCGACGTAAGATAAGTAAGAGGTGTTCGGGTCCAGCACGTCATACACGACGACACCGTTGGCGACTGAGGTAATTTCATCTCCCTTGTTGTCGAATAGATGATTCGCGTCGACCTGGATCGTGTAGGTCAGTTGGCTACCGATCAGGGTAGTTGCCGCGTCGTCGCCCGCCGTCACGCTGGCCGGGTTATCGCTCTTGATCACCACTAGATCGACGTCAGAAGTAAAGAAGTCACCCACCTGCAGCAGCGGCACGGTTTGGTTGCCAGTACTGATGGTGTCGTTGTTCGCCGTTTTGGCGCTGACAAGCCCGGTTTGCACGTTTCCGGTGATACCGGCCGTGATCGTTTTGTCGAGCACGACCCAGATTTCGACGACCGTATTTTCGCCGGTGCTAAGACCCGAAACGTTGAAGGCACCCTGAATCAGTTCGTTGTTAGTTCCTGGGTTTAGAACCGTCCATGTGAAGGAATCGACCTTCGCGTTGGGGGTGCCGACTTCAATGGTGCCCGGGTCGGCTGTGTCAACGAATGCAGCGATGACACCGTAGTTAATGTCGAACCCGAAGTCACTCCCTGATGTTGTCTTCCCAAGCCAGTTGGTCGTGAATTGGATGACTCCGTTCTCTGGAGTGGTGACGCCACTGGTTTTGATTTCGATGAAGAACGGGACGATCTGGCCGAGGGCCATGTCCTTCGGAGCCAAAGAGGTCACGGCATCCTGGTTGTTGGGCTGGAATGGTGACGCGTAGACAACGGCGTTGGCGAGGGGATCGGCGGCGCGGCCAGTTGTCACTGGGCCGCCAGCGGTGGTTGTGCCTGGGTAGATGCCACCATGTGCGGCCAACCACATTTCCGGCGTGATCTTAGCGTAGGTTGGCAAGTAAGGGGCTTTGTCCAGAGCCGGGTCCGCCGCGATCCACTTGAGGCTGTACGCGCCGCCGCTGTCCGTGAAAGAATTGCTTGCCACTTCGCCCGTCAGACTGTCATCCGCAGTACCTGCGATTCCGTCTGCACCCACGTCAATGCCTATAGCAGTGACCAGGAAAATCGCATCCAGCGAGTCATCGGGATTGACGTACCAAGTGGTCCTGATATCGCCGTTGGCGAGGGTGTCGAGGTCGCCCGCACCGCCATCCGTCACGCTCCAGGGTTCGTGGCCTGAGCCTGAGTTGTCACCCAGCGTGTCGTCCAGTGTTCCGAAGACTTCGTCGACGCCTGGGTCTATTACGTGAGAGACTTGAAATTGAACCGTCGATCCGACCGTGAAATTTTTTGAAGAAACGATTGCTGTGCTGCCTGGCGCGTAATCGAGTAGGTCGCTGAAGACGCTCGGTGCGTAAGCCCCACCCGTCAAAACGACTCTTTCCTCAAACCTCTCGAACAGCAGGGCCCTGAGCTTTCCGCGTTTTTCGGCTGTATCGAGGTGTTTCCGTAGGGCAGTTTTCTTAAACAATCTTGTAAACGGAAACATCAAATTCTCCTGGAGGATGCAACGGCCGGTTTGTGAACAGGCTCGAGCCCCCGAGCGCCAACGATCGTTAGCCGTCCTCGGTGAGTCTCAGTTTTTATATTCGCGTAGCACGCCGTTCTGGGCTATCGAGCGAAATTCCAATGCATCGTGGAAGATTCAACCATGCTCAAGCATGCAGGGACGATCGAAGAACACATCGGCGAAGATGATTCGACGCAATGGCTCGATGCTCGATGCTCGATCCTTCAAGCGTGAGCTTCAGGAAGAGGCTCTGCGGAAAAGATAGATATCGATACGTTTGAGAGCAACCTGAGCCGGTGTTTGGCAATGATCAAAATTATGTCAGCGGACAACAACGTTGTCTTGGTGGATGATCCATTGCAGAATTCGTGATCGATGGACCAATTGCTTCATGGCGTGGCCCGCCAATGGTTAGGTGTTTTGCGATATTCAGCTCGTCTTTAGCATGGGAACACTGGAGTGGATTGGATATACTTACACCGAGTTTTCTGTTGATACCGCTGGTTTCGTGATCTTTATGAGCCAAACCGGCAACTCAAAGTGTAAGGAAGATCCAGGAAAATAGGGTTGGGTCATGTTAGTGAATCGTTTTGTGTTCCGCTTTTGCCTGCTTATTGCCTCGACCATGATTCTGTCGTCAGTGAACGGCAAGGAGCCTTCTATCTCGGAGGAATTGCGTCCGTTGGTGCCTCATCGAGTGCTCTCCTTGATCCATGCACCTGAGGTGCACAAGGAACTAAACTTAAATGAATCGGAAGTTTCTGCTCTGGAGGTACAGTTTCAGAGTTGGGATGGCGATTGGTTTCGCAGTCGCAATCTTACCTCTGAGAGAAACCTTGAAGAACTCGATCGGTTAGAGAAAGAGTTTTGGGGGTGGGCCAAAGGGGCTTGGAGTGCAGACAAGCTCAAGCGATTAAAGCAACTTGAAGCACAATCTCAGGGCCATCGTATGTTTTTGAGGAAAGAAGTTGCGAAAGCGATTAAATTGACTCCGGTGCAAGTGAAGAAGTTCACCGACCTTGCCATGGCTACCGAGGTATCTGAAAAAATATTCCAGGAGATGATTACCAAAGGTGTAGACACCACCGCAGCAACCAAAGCTGTTGCTGTTGCAGTCGCAGCCGAGCAAGAAGCCATTGCCACTCTGTTTACTCCTGAACAAACTAAGGCTTTGAGGGTACTAGTAGGTCCAGTTTTTGATACGAAACAGCTGAAGCGAATCTATCCTATGGCACCGGAGTTTGGATCAGACGCCGCTTGGTTCAATTCGCCTCCGTTGACGCTTGAGTCGTTGAGAGGAAAGGTGGTGGTAATTCACTTTTATGCTTTTCAGTGTCACAATTGCCATGCAAACTTCGAGATTTATCGTCGTTGGTTCGAGAAGTACAATGGGCAAGAAGTCGTGGTGATTGGTATTCAATCTCCGGAAACCACGACAGAGCGCGATCCAGTAGCCGTTCGCAATGCTGCAAAGGAGCGAAATCTGGAATTCCCAATCATCATGGATCGAGACATGAAGAACTGGAATAATTGGGCGAACACCATGTGGCCGACAGTCTATGTTGTCGACAAGCGAGGGTACCTGAGGTATTGGTGGCAGGGCGAGCTAAACTGGAAGGGAGCCACAGCCGATAAGACAGTTGAGGCTGTAATTGAAGCAGCATTGGCAGAGTAGTTGTTCGCTGCGAGCAACATAAGGAACCGCGAAGCTAAGATCAGCGAACGAGCTTTATTCGAAGATTGTATATCAGAGGAAGTGGAAAAGTGGACAAATGAGGATCACAACATTTGTCCGGCAGTGCCAAAGTATCAACAAATTCAATACCAGTGGCTTGCGCGGATTGTGTATGCCGCTGTGCAGGAAGAGGGCAATGAACTGGTTCAGAAAGTGCACGCCATTCGTGGGTTTGCGATAGCCCAGGTAACTGACCCTTTCTTGTAAGGTACATCTAAAGTATCGCTTAGGATAGTGTGATGGTGTGCCACTTCCGGTTGAAGCAAATCACGCTACCGCACGCCGCCGGTTAATCCCGACAAAGCAATCACGATGATTCATGCGTGTTCACGGAGACATTGCGCATGGTGCATCGCGCATCAGGGATCGCGCACGGAAGAGCTTGAGACTGGGCCAGGGCTTGCAAATCTAAAAAGTTGCGTGAAAACGCAAACAAGCCGACGTTTTGAAGCGTCGGCTTGTAATTGTTCGAGTTCGATCTCAGAGCGAAATGCCATACTGAATATGGCTAGGCAAACTCCACCCTAGCTCGTCGGAAATTTTCGGGGTATCACCCGAGGCTTATCCCCCAGAGATTCTCTGAGGAATTGCGTCCATTCGAGTGACTCTCCGAAATCCGAGGTGTAAGGGAAAGGCTGTGATCTAAGAACTAAGCCTTGAGCTTGCGTCGAGCGCGGTAAGCCATACCCAATGCACCAAGGCCGAAGATCGCCATCGAGGTCGGCTCGGGGACTGCGCTAGGGGGAAATTCTCCGCTGAACGTTGCGGTCCCAGAAAAGCCCATAAATACCAGATCTCCTGCCGTTGTCGTGAAGATGTCGGATGTTGTGGCGTCTAGAGTACCAGTTACGGACACGTTGCCCGACAAACTCGGCAGAGGACCCAGAGTACCTATTCCTTTTAAGTTATTGGCATCGGGCGAGTAACCAAATCCCCCGTAACCCATCCCGGGCCCCGTATAGACTTGACGCGTCAGCTAAAAAAATCCCAAAGTTCGCGGTGGTTATCTGGAATGGAGCAAACCCATCAATCGTCATGGTACTGACGGCTGTTTGGGACAGTACGGGGAGGGTAAACACCGTTCCGAGGACAAAGTTAGAAGGATCGGCATCGGCCGTGAGTGTATAGTTGGCACCCGTAAAAGAAATTCCATTTAACGTGCCGTCGATCGTACCACCGCTAAGGGTGTAAGTAACGATCCCCGCGTGAACCGAAGAAACCATCAGAAAACAACTCAAAATGAAAGACGAAAGCAAACGAAGACCCGTGATACAAACTCCAGTAAAAAAAGGTTCGAAATGAACTACCTGCAAAATTCAAAAGTGAAGACGCGTGAACGTAATCCCGATCGACTCCTATACCGATCTTGCAAATGCCAACCTTTCGGTGCAAATCCATCGATCCAAGTTAACCGTCAGACACTTCCATGGGGCTAACGCAAGAGAACTCGTCTGCGGCCAACCACGCCTCGCACGGATGGTTGCAAACAATTTCCTCTATTACCAAGAATGCAGAAAGAGCTCAGAACGGTTCCCGATATATTGGTCAAATCGATTTTTCCGTCTGTACTACCCTAGCAATCTTCGTCGACTTTGGCGCATTCCGGCCAATAATGCTGGTTCGAGCCAAGGGAGATCACAACAGCACATTTTTGCTGTAAGGCTATGTCCAGCATGGACTTGCATTCCGAAAAATGGAAGCGTAAATCGAACGCGCCTCCATTAAGTGGCTACGCAGAATTGCTACTCAGAAGTGGCTACGCAGAAAAAAAATTTCCGTGACGATTGCGATTTGGGTCGATCCTCGCGCTCGGATAACTCCGGATAAGAGCCGTTAATTCTGGGCCGTGCCAACTGCTTCGAAACTCCAGAGAGTGTTTCATACATCCCATGTGCGCAGCGTCTCGAAAACCTATCTCCAATGCGTGTTACAGCGCCTCAACGACGCCGCCACGGGATGTTAGTCTCTTACTCGCGCCTTCGGCGGCTAGCGGGTAAAGCTCGGAACTGTGCTTGTGGGGTTATCGCGGACGGCCCACCCAATCTTGGGCCGCACCGCATACGTATCTGGATCCTGAGTGAATGAAGTAAACCCGGCCACGAAATCCATGTTATAGGTGGTACCTATGTATTCCCATACAAACGGAACCGTCGAAAGTCCCGTAGGCAAATCTCTGGTGGTTATGAAAAGGTGTCCATATATACCGTCCCCCGTGATGTTCGTATTCCTTTGCATTCCTTCCTCTGTGGATAAGTAAGGAATGAAATCGATAATCCAACCGTCAATATATGGTCCACCGCTACTATTGTGGAATTTGTAGATGTCTCGCCAAAAAGACGGGTCACCTTGCCCTTTGGAATGGGCTGCTATCGTTTCCAATTGGGGGAGAATTCGCTCGGTCCACCACTTCAACCCGAACGCATCGCCAAGTGATTCGGTTTTTTTCGCAAGTTGCGCCCAGTCTTCGTACGTCCCCTCTAAACGAATTTCGGGAATTCCGCACATCGTTACAACAGCATATTCAAAGTAGGATTTCATCGAATCCATCAAAACAACCTCACCAGCGGCTTTTTCAATTACTCCCGTCGTAGAGAACTTTGAAACGATTAACTCGAGGTTGGTCTTTCCGATCTCCCCTCGGATGTGTGATGAGAATTCGTCGAATACATTTTCCCAAGGATTCTCAAGTGATCCCTTGAAGAAATCATCGCGTCTGACAGTCAATTTTTTTTTGCCCTGATGGGAAACGAAATGGCTGCGCATCTCTTCGGCATTCTCGTTTACGTGATTCGCGAATCCTTGCGCGATCAAAAGCCAGATCATGTCCGGCGACAATACAAACGGTCGATGGTCAAAGAAAGCAGCATGGAGTGCGGAAAAGAATGCATGGTAGTCCGCGCGAATGACAGGTCCCGAATATTCCGAGCATGCCTCAACAGGACTGTGAAGAAGGTGTTCAATAGCTGACTTGGGAGTTGACTCTCCGAGCAATCGATTCGGCCGTACTAGGTCGGCATTGCATTCGATGATGGTGGTCACTTCATTCTCCTTTTCGATGAAAACTGCTGTGCGGAAAATAACTTTACCAATCAAGGGGCGGAACGGATTGATTGTCCAGTGTGAATCCAACCGTCGTCCGATTTGTTTGTTAGGACATCAATACACATTTCGGGATATTGATGTCCTGAGACTCCTGTTTCGTTGACCGTATTGGGATCGCATTAAAGTTGGCATACTCGTTCCAAAACCAAGTAGGCTCAACTATACGAACAACCAATCCGATCGCTCAGTAGTTTATGCTAAACACTAATTTTCGCAACTACCAAGACGCGACCAGATGTTTACACGAACCATCGAATGCATATTAACCTATCGCATGGAAAGCTATCGCATAGGGAAATGCGCTGATTGTCGAATGCTATCACTTGGCTTTGAGCTTGATCTTGGGTTGTGAAATGGAACTAGGAATTGATGGCTGTACTGGAACTTGCTAGGCTAGTGATCAAGATCCCGTCCGAACCTGCAGTGAAGACGTTGAGCGTCTCGACCGTACAGCAAATGGGCTTCGGCGTCAGAATGTGAAACGGTTATTGAGGAATGATGGTGTGTAAGGTCACAGGCCGATGGCTTTGATCGTACTCAATGAGATGGTACTCGTACTCGAAGAAAGCAATGGACTTTGGGACGTCGCATGCGAGTACGATTACGAGCACCGTGTTTGCTGAGTACCGTGTTTGCTGAGTACCGTGTTTGCTGAGTACCGTGTTTGCTGAGTACCGTGTTTGCTGAGTACGAGAAATCCAGATTTTCCAACCACAGAATTACCTGAAAAACCTGAACAATTGGGCTACATAAAAAAGCTCACGGCATCTTGAAGCGTTTTCCTTTTTACAACTCACCATCGGGAATTCTGTGTGAACAACAATCCAGTGTCCGGGAACAACCTGTTCCGCTCGATAACAGCCTACGGCAGCGGATGCTGGAAGAGCATGATCGTTACCGATTTAGCCTACAAGCTTCTTGCGATGGTAGTTCTTACACCTTTGCTGACGATCTTGCTGCAGGGGTTGTTGGTGGTGCGTGGCAACCGTGTTTTATCCGATATTGATATTGCTAAGTTTTTCATCGGTCCACTTGGTTGGCTCTGTGCGATAGTCATTGGCGCCGTATGGCTTGGAATCCTAGCTTTGGAGCAAGCTTCGTTGCTTGCTATCCTTGCGGCGAAATCGCAGGGAAAGCAAATCAGTGCTCTAGGTGCGGTGGGATACGCGCTGAACCATACGGTTTGCGTGGTTCGAGTGGCGGGCCGATTGACTGCTGTTTCCTTGTTGATCGCTGCTCCGTTTCTATTGGTGGCAGGTTCGATCTACTTTTTTGTTCTTAATGAGTATGACATCAATTACTATCTCGACGAACGTCCGTTGGTATTTCGTATCGTGGTGGGCATAGCGGTTATTCTTGGGGCGGGGCTACTGACCCTTTTGCTGCGGTTTTATTCGGGTTGGTTTCTCGCGTTGCCCTTGGTTCTATTCGATCGCGTCGCAACTTCGGCGGCTTTGCGGGAAAGTGGGAAGATGATCGCCGGGAAGCGTCTTCTTGTGTTGCGATGGATAGTCATTTGGTTGGTGGTGGGGATCATTGCGAACGCCATCGCAACATTCTTCCTTGGAATGCTCGGGCGTTGGCTCATTCCAAGCGCCCTTGGGTCCCTAGCCGTGTTGGCAGGGCGTGTTGGATTGATGCTAATAGCGTTGGGTGTTGTCAGCCTTATTCTCAATTTGATTGGGTCATTAGGCTTCGCGCTGATGCTATTTCATACGTATCAGAAACTACATCCAGATGCAAAAAATTCGCTACAGAAGGCTCCGCTATTGAACATGCGTGACCAAGTTCCAAATCCAAGTTTAGGTCGCACCTGGACGATTACCATTTGCCTGATTGGATTGCTTACAGCATCCTGGATTGGGGCGAGCGTAATCAGCCGTTTGCGATGGAAAGACGACGTGAAGATCATGGCCCATCGTGGGGCTTCGAAAGCTGCACCTGAAAATAGTTTGGCTGCAGTGCGATTGGCTATCGAGGCCGGCAGCGATTGGGTTGAGATTGACGTTCAAGAGACCGCCGATGGCGAAGTGGTTGTCATCCACGACAGCGACTTCATGAAGTTAGCTAGAAACAAAACCAAGGTTTGGGACGCTCGATTGCCCGATCTGAATGACATTGACATCGGCGGTTCCTTCGGTCCTCCGTTCGAGAACGAACGTGTGCCGAAGCTCTCCGAAGTACTACAGTTGTGCCAAAGCAAGACTGGGGTTCTGATCGAACTTAAGTACTACGGCCACGACCAAGATTTGGAGCAAAGGGTAGTGGACATTGTAGAAAAATACGGGATGTCGAATGAGGTTATGGTCATGTCGCTGAAGCCTGAGGGGGTTAGGAAGATCAAGCGACTGCGACCGAACTGGAAATGCGGCCTACTTCTATCTGTTTCGGTGGGCAACATTCAGAAAATAGAAGCAGACTTTTTGGCCGTCAACGCACGATTTGCAACGCGAAGCCTTATCAACAAGTTGCACCATGCAGACAAGGAGATTTACGTTTGGACGGTCGATGATCCAGTAAGCATGTCATCGCTCATGAATCGTGGGGTCGATGGCGTTATCACCAATCTGCCCGAGGTTGCGAGGAATGTGCTGACCCAACGCGCTAGCATGAGCAGCACCGATCGATTATTAACGGAAATCGCAGCCTTACTTGGAAAGCCGCCAGCCTATGAGGAGCAATAGCTGTTCGTTCAATTACTAAGATCAGCATGACAGACGCCTACGCTATTTATAATGGTCCAAAAAAACCGCTCGCTTTTATCGTACTCTTACTCGTGCTCAATGAAATGGTACTCGTAGTCGAGGGTAGCAATAGGACTCTGGGGCGTCGAGTACGATTACGAGTACCGCGATGTTGAGTACGCAACATTAGAAGGTGCTTTATGTTCGCTAAGCCGCATCGCAAATGAGTTGTAACTTCCCAATTGCAAGATCCCGTGGTATCTGTTGCGAGCAACATCGATGAAGCGTTACCACCATCGCAATGGATTGTTTTCAGGAGAAAGCGACAAATTCGAACGCGTCCATCTTTGGATTGTTAGAACGTTTTCCGTAAAAATCATGCGGAAGCTCCATGAAATCCAGATCGGGAGCTTAGGAGTGAAACCTTTGAAAGACAATATCGTAGTAGCTTCCCTTTCCTGGGGAGCCAGCAAACTTGAAGCGAGAGATTTCTCGAAACCCATTGTTTGCCATAAAATCTTGGATATCGTCAAGTTGACAGCAACCTTCATAAGACTCAAAGTCGGGGACCTCAGTCTTAATGAATTCAAAATGCTGAAGGATCGGACCGCATCCTCGTAGGACAAGCAGCTCGGAGCCCTGGGTGTCCATAACCAAGGCTTGGTATTTGCCCGCATCGATACTTCGGTTCTTGAGCAGTGTCGCCAACGTTGTGCTGTTCAAGACTATGCTGGTGACGTATGCGACACTGGGCCAAATATCTTTGTGTTTATTCAGTTCGAATACGGACGAAGATAGACCATCGTTGTTGGATATGTGGAATGTATACTCTTGTTCGTCCACGTCTGTGACCAGTGCTTGCAGGGCAATTTGGTTGTCAAATCCGCGTAGATTTTCCTTCAGTCGTTGGAAGACCTCTGGAATGGGTTCAATCCAAACCACATCCAGTGAATATCTCCGATACAAGAAGCGTTCTTGCCCGGTATTCGCTCCCACATGCACGACCCCAGTGACTTGCTTAAGGAATCGATTAGGACTTCTCCCAAAAACGTTCTTGATCAGTAGGCGAAGTGACTGAAAGCTGATGATCAATTTACACTCCGGAGTGGAAAATAACGACTTCTGTTGTCTCTTTGTCCGAGGAGAGCCGACAATCGCCCTCTGTTTTGTCAATACAGTAAACCAAGCTCGTGTTTGTGCATACCGCATTCCAACCGATCTGCACGAAACGGTCGGGGCATGCTTCTTTTCGAGTTCGAGTACCATTTCATTGAGTACGAGTACAAGTCCGGCAAAAGGCAGCAGCCTGCAACCTTACTCTCCACAATTCCTCAGCACCCAGTATTAATGAAACTGTTTCAATGTGTGGCATGCTCTGCGCGATATTGTATCTGCCATACATTTTTTAGGAGCGGCCCGTTGCCGAGTTTCGTAATCGGCTAGGGGGCCAAAGATGACTGAGGCATAACGGTGTGTAATCTGCTGGATCATACCGAAGCTATGATGCCATCGACCAAGGTCATCAGGTTTGAAGACTGGTCCGGTGTTATGAATCAATAGTTTTATTAGGGGACCGCGATTGATACCATCGTATCCATGATTTTGTAAGTGAAATAGCAGCTGGAATTAGACCTGCGATTCTGAATGTCCATGACCAGATTGACCCGAAATCCCAACTCGAGCGACCTAACTGTTTTTCATATGATGATGTGGACATGTTCCGCAAAATTACTGAGAGAACCGCAAGAACGCCGAGCACTATGATTATTGAAGTAAAGCTTCGAAGTATTTGCCGCTTGGTGAGTGGAGTCGTGAACCTCTTTTTGAGATGTTCGCGTTCGCGAGTATTCATGAGAATCGCAGGGCTCAACAGAACGAGCATGACACCGATTACGACTAAACGATCCGCTAGAAATAGTCCAGCTCCTATAAGGCTGAGCAGCGTAACGATTATTAGACGGGTGAAGCTTGGAGTATTCATGTGGTACGATCCAAGTATGGTTGGTTATCGGGTAAAAGCAGTTGGTACTAGGGTGGGGTTTTAGGTTCGTCCTCATCCTCGTGATTGGATAACAGGTGTGGCATCGCGGACCAGATAGAACGGTGGTAGGCTAGTCTGGTATAGATTTACACGGCACAAACTCTCGGATCAAGTTTAGTTGGAGGTGCGACCGTTGTGACCCTATGGTACCGATGACATCGTGCGCCATGTGCTCGATATTCCCTCAATCAAAGATTGCCTTCCATACGACCGGGTCGCAATTCCTTAAATGGCGAAACATCGATTCGATTATCCGATGACCTCACGCAATTTGCGAATCAATCGTTCTTCCTCCGCCTTTTGATTGAGAAACCAGTCTGTCGACCAAATCCTGTGAAGGTTCCAGCCTCGGCCTTTGATGATTTCCTCTCGCAAGCGATCTCGGTCGCGCGCCGATTTCGAAGAATGATAAGTCGCTCCATCACATTCGATTCCCAGAAGGTAAGATCGATCGCCATCACGGCGACGAACACCAAGGTCGATGTAGTATCCAGCCACTCCAACTTGAAAGACCGCTTCAAGTCCCGCAGATTCGATGACTCGTGCTACCGACTCTTCAAATGGCGACCCCGGCTCTCGACCTGACTCTGACCCTATCTCTCGCATCATCCCGTTCATTGCGTATTCTAGGAAATCTCGATAGGCATTGACCCCTCGACTCTTATCCGGACCGCCATGAATATCGCTTGGTAACAACGATGAAAAGACTTCCATTCTCTTCCTCGCTCGCGTCACCATCACGTTGAGGCGACGCCACCCCATGGCCGAATTAATCGGTCCAAATCGCTGAAAGACTTTTCCACTACTTGGGTCGCGTCCATACGTGTAGGAAATAAAGATGACGTCCCGCTCATCCCCTTGGATGTTCTCAAGGTTCTTTACGAAAAAGCCATCGTCTCCTTCTCGCATCTGTGCGTATAAAGTTGCAAACTCTGGATCCGAACTACACGCTTTGGCAACCAGTCCATCGATTAGTTCCGACTGCTTTTGATTGAACGCAGCTACACCCAGCGATTCACCCGTGCGTTGTTTGGCATGCTCGACGATCCGCTCGACGATCCGTTGCGCCTCCCGCAAATTCTCTCCCTTAACGCATGTTGCATCCGATACTTGATGGTGTACGACCCCCAAACCACCAAGCGTGTCGCATGGCGAAGGGAAAACCACAAGATCCTCATCATAGAACTTCACATTCGAAAACTGAATCAAGTTCTCATGCTGACTACGATAATGCCAACGCAGCCTACGGTAAGGTTGAAAGGATCTTTGCGCTACCTCTAAAACCGATTCCGCATTGTCGAACTGGGTTGCATCTTCATCATCTATCTCGTCATCGGTCTGATCAAAAAAACTAGTAGGTGGCAACTGCTTGGGATCACCCACTACGACTAATTGCTTGGCTCGTAAAATAGCCCCAATCGCATCCTCGGGTTTGATTTGGGATGCTTCGTCCATGATGACCATGTCAAACTCCATGGTCGCGGCCGGCAAGTAGCGAGCGAGCGATAGCGGACTCATCAAAAAGCAAGGTTTTAATGCCTGCACCGCCCGTCCTGCTCTGGCCATTAATTCTCTCGTTTTGCAGTGTCGGCTTTTTTTCCCAATCTCATGGCGCACCAGACCCATCTCGGTATATTCACCGACGCGACCTCGACTATTTCCCTCCGGTGCTTGCCTCTGTAGTACTCTCTGCGCAATCTCCGTTTGCTTTCCTTGGATTCGCAATCGGTCTAGTTTCTGAAAATTGTTCCGGATGTCGTCCATCTCATTGGTCGTGAAATGAAATCCTATTTCGTTCGAATGTAGTTCTAATTCGGCTAGCCGATTAAATAGTGCAAGCTGGTAAGCGTCGCTCAATTGGCTCTCGTCGACCTGGTCGGTTGCGGCCGCCATCGCAAAGCCGTCGACGCCGGCACGCTTGCAACGCTCCATGGTTCTGCAAAAAGATAACCAAGCTGGTAGACGCGAAGCCTCCGCAGCGAGCGTCTGAACGTCCGCAAGCAGAGTTACGGACGGCGATCCTTGACTGTCTCTAAAAGACATCCAACTCGGTTCAACAACCGAAGAACTTGTTATTGAAAGTCGAATTGTGTTCCAATCGTGCTCTGTTTGCTCAAACCTTTTCAAGGTGTTTAACAACTCGCTGCACACCGACTCACTCCCAAGTTTGTCCATCGCAGCATACACGCTCGCTGGGATTCCAGCTTTTCGTAGGCTACCCAACCAATCGGACAGTTTTTGATAATCGACATTTCCAGTACGAGCTTCGTGGAGCAGCCTATACTCTGTGGATTCTGGGGTCTGCTCAATACGACGAATTTCCTTTGCCATTGCCTCGAGTCGTTTGGCGGCTACAACGCACTGAATGAGCGCATCGAACTTAGAGTTTGTACCAAGCTTCAAGTACGATGCGGATTGTTCTATATCCTGAAGCGACTTCTTCAAATCGTTCAGACTTTTCACACGCTCGGATAATCGCACCGTGCGATGCCAGTTTTCACCAAATTGCAACTGCTTCGCCCATTGGCTTTTGAACTCAGTGTCGATCGCAAGAATCGTTTGCTTGACCTCTCTGACGGAGAACTGTTGGACAAGTTCGTCGCGAACTGCCAGTAACTCATTGGCTCGTCGATGATCAATCCCCATCTTCTTCGCCGTTGATACCCAGTCGCATAGCAAGCCGATGCTATTCCAGTCAGTCTCTAAACCTTGGAATCGCTGTCCGAGAAGCTTCTGCAAAGTCGAGTTGTTTTCCAACGCCTTAAGATCTTTGTCGAACGAATACAACGACTCGAGCATCGCCAGGGTTTTTGTATAAGTAGTTCCCTTGGGGAAAGTTGCGAATTGCCGAAGTTGCTTCCCGACCGTACGGTACTCACCTGAAAACCATCGCAACCATGAGTTCCCATGTGTACGATACTGCTTGATCAGGAATAGCAACCGATCGGAATCTGGGGCTGATGGTATGTGAAAATACTCGTTGATCTCCTCTCTACGCTTTAGAAGATCCTCAGTCTTGGATTTCGCCTCCGATAATAGTTTTCTTGTCGAATCGGAGAACCAATCCATCTGGAAGTTATCTACTCCTTGTACCACCGAATGCTGGGTCAAATGAACGAACCCTATATTGCGTTCAAGGTCCTCTAAATGCTGCGGAGCAGGGAAGCCAAATGAGGTGAGTTTACCGATCGTTTCATACAGTCTCGCGAATAGGCTTTCGATCTGACTAATCCAAGCCGTTAGTTCCGCAAGTTTCCATAACTCGGCATCTTTTGGAAGGGACTGCCAATAATGCTCATTCAAGCCCGCGAAACGGACTGTTGCTTGTTCGTATGAGTGATTGCTTGGATCCAAATGTTGCTTAAGTATCCCATCAGCCTGATTTGAATCGTTGACCAGTTGCTGAATGTTGATCGCTTGTGTTTGAATCTCTTGATCGATGAGGCTTTGAAAACCAAGCGTTGGCTTCGCGGGTGGATTTGTCAGTGACGGTTCTAATTTCTTCGCTGAACATCCCCCAAGAAACGTGGCCGTTGACTGTTTGCTTTCACCGAGAACCGTTGAGATACTTGTGAAACACTGTTCAAGTTCGGTAGCGGATTGTCGAAGGTTCGGTAACAAGTCTACGATCCGATCCGACTCCGCAGGAGTTAGATCCTTCGGGAAAAATCCCCACCATGCGCTTTGCTTCGGCAAATCGTATTGGCTTGATGCCTTTGAGAAAGCTTGCAAAGATTGAACTGCTTCTTCGAATCGTGGTTGGTCTAAATTGCAATCCACGTCGATATTTCTTAGCAGCGGTATCTCGCGTTGGCGAAGTTGCACGACGCGCCAGAATAGGTCATACAACGGTTCATCGTAGGGGCCAATTCTTTTGCTAGATGCTTTGAGGTAGGCGTACAATTTCGCTCGGTAGGATTCATGGTGCGAGCGGTCACGTGACGTGTGCTTTTGACTATCGCTTTGTCTAGCCAATCGTTCACCGAGCGATTCATAAATCTTTTTCGGGGAGACCGCGTGTCCATGCAATTCAAGACAAAAATCGGCAAGTCCTGCTTGAGCGAGGCGTTTGTGAACAACCTCGAGTGCTGCCAGTTTTTCTGCAACGAAAAGAATCGTCTTACCTTGTTCCATTGCGTGAGATATCGCATTGGCGATTGTTTGTGATTTTCCTGTACCCGGTGGTCCTTCGATAACGAGGCTTTTTCCGGCAGCGATATCCGCGAGAGCTGAGATTTGTGAGCTATCGGCATCTAGTGGTAGTTCGATATTTTGAGCTATAGGATGCTCATCAATTTGGTAATCGGGTGCGTATAGCCCAGATCCACCGGCTGAGTCGTTTCCCGAGATGAGTTTAGAGGCGAGCGATGATTCGCTGATCGCGTTGGATTCGGCCCAAAGTTTTGGATCAAGGTCCACAAACATCGATAACTTGTGGAACGAAAAAAACCCAAGAAGCATGTTCTCGTCGACTTGCCACGTAGCTTTAGCGGCGATCGATCTGCGAACCTCTTGAAGGTATTCTGAAGGTGCGATGGATTCGTCGTAATCGGGAAGCTTGATAGCAAAATCAGATTCCAGCTTTTTCCGTAGGCTTGCGTTGGACTGGATTTCATCTTCGTTCCATAGGATCTTGTAGTCCAGTCCGCCTCTAGGAGAGATCGTTTGTTCGAGTTGGATAGGGATGAGGATCAAGGGAGCACGACGGAAGTCCGATTCTGCGTTGTTCGTTTCGGACCAGTGAAGGAATCCTACGGCAAGGTGTAGGTAGTTAATCCCGGTTTCCTCGATCGAGGTTTTTGCGTCGCGTTGTAGACCACGAAGCAGCCCTTCGAATTTCTCTTCGGAGCAAGCCGTGGTAAGGGTGTTATCTAAGATCGGCGGCGGCTCCATCGCCTCTTTGCGTGGAGGTTGCTTTACGGAAGCGATAGTTGTCTTAGATGATTCCGGAAGGAGTCTAAGCCAGTTGCTTGCGTTGACCAACCGTTCATAAGCCGCATCGACCGAGACCGGTGCGATTTCAACGGTTTTCCGTTTGCTGATTCGGTAGTTCAGTAGGGGGTTCCGCAGGCTCGAGTCGAGCAGTTTGTCACGGAATCGAAACAGTTCCGTTTCGAGCGCCAGCGGTTTCGGGGCCATCGCGATAGTTCTTCGGGGGTGGAGAAAAGCGGGGAGTGTACGAATTTCACAAAACCCCAACATTTTATCCTATAGGATCATGGCCAGCAACTAATCGCAGCCGTTGGGCAACGAAACCATCAAAACTCAGCGGTCCAACATGATCCGTGGGAATTCCTGATAGATCGAACGACTTCGAACGTCCTCGGACGTTTGATTCGAGGCTTGCCGAGACTGTGTAACAATTAGCCAATGGAGTAAAAGGAGTGACTCAATGCCCACGTAAGGTCATAAGAAAACTTATCATGGCAACGTTCATCGGGGCCACGAAAATTCCCTGTCGCTTTCCCTTAGAGTTGTTCAAGCAAATGGTGATTTTCATTCTCGTTGAAGTGCTGAAACAATGCGGAACCCCCTACTGAACTACCGATCCATCAAGCCGCCGTCCCGCCTCCCCTTGGACAGCCTCGGATGGCAAATTAGACATTCCAGCCGAAGAGATCCAGGTGAGGATTAACAGTAAGATCATGTCGATAAAACGACGAGCGGGAGGCTATCGCAACTTCGAAATTTATCCAATGGGGATTGTATTCCGTCCGTCGTCGATTCACTTTCGCCGGACTCTTTACGGCGTTTTCTTTTCCAGCGCTGCCTTGAGCTGATCCATGGAGTACTTGTTGGCTGGTTTGAAAAAAGCTCGCATTTTCTTGGATTGGTCAGAGTCGCTGTAGCCTAGCCCGACAATTGTGATTTTGGTTTTTGAATCTGAAACTTTTGCAAAGTAAAAGATGGACCAGGTTTCTTTGGCGGCGTCAACAAATTCAAAGCCCTCGGGAAACGTCGTCGCCTTTATCGATAGCATGCGCTTAGGGTCGTAGCAAAGAATCGTGTTTTCAATCGTGGTTGTATCACCGAGCTTGCCGTCCTTGTTGTAATTTGCACGCCATTTGCCGCCGATGCGAAAGTCGATATCCGCAAGAGGAGCCACCCATGACTTGAGCCCATCGGTTGTTGTGAATGCATGCCATACATCGTCAACGTTCGCCTCGATCTCAAACTCATCGACAATTCGGTTGTCTTGCCCAAGTGTACATGCACAAAGAAACAGAGCAGCTATCGCCGCTAGGGTTGCATTTCGAAACATGAAAATCCCCGGATTTCGTTGAATGATGATTCGATTCAATCAGCGGCGCGATGAACCCTTAGTTTGTCAGTGCAATGGATCGCCGCTTGGATGCAATCGTTGGTACGCCCGTGATAGAGCATTGGTTTATGAGGCTCAAATCCCTTGTTCGAGAATGGAGCCCCCAAGAGAGCAGTATACCAACTGAAGTCTTCGAAGATACAAGAACGAAGTGAGGTCGACTGCGTAAGGGTGACCGACCGTGGGAAGGAAACCTGCGAATGGTTGGGACTGTTTCGCTGGTTCTGGGGCGAAAGTCTTTGGAATGTCATCCGTGCGTTCTACTCTACTCGAATGCATTCTCAAACAATCTGCAAGGCTTCGTTCAGATATATCCTACATGGCCGTATCGGCCATTCGGGTTGAATCCCTTGTTAGGCAAATTATCCTGTGCTCAAGGGACTTCCTAGTGGGGAGTATCTACCTCGACCTGCCGCTCAATCGCCTGCTTTTTATCCAGCTGTTGAATATTTGGTAGGATGACATCCCTGAGAAGCTGGCGGATGTCATTTGCGTTTCGCTCCGGTTTTCCAATGTTGCCTGTGAAGACGACGACCAAATTGAGATCTCTGACCACGAAGATGTCCTGTCCGCCATAGCCGCGGGCCGCTCCCAGGTTTTTGTAACCGTGGTCATTGGGCTGCCAAAGCTGATAACCGTATCCGGCGTTGAGGGGAGTCTCTGCATGCGGCATGAACATCTCGTCAACGTACGAAGCGGGAACGACCTGCTTGCCCCGATACATTCCGCGATTACACAACGTTTCGCCGATTTTCAGCATATCATCTGGGCTAAGATAAATACCCCACCCTCCCTGGGTGCGCCCGTCCGGCAACGATGGCCAGCTTACTTCGATAACTCCGAGCGGTTCAAATAGTCGCCGTTTTGCATACTCAAATGCGGTGATGCCCGTCTGTCGCTGAATGATTGCGGACAGAAGGTGTGAACTTCCTGAGTTGTAGGAAAAACGCTCACCAGGCTTCGATTCAAGTATCTCTCCCAGAACAAACGCCACGGAGTCTGGAGCAACTTCGATCTTTTCAAAGGAATTATCAACGCCAAAGTCGACCCATCGTAGGCCGGTTCTCATCGTCAAAACGTCCTTGACGGTTATCTTGGACTTTTCGCCGAGCAATAAAGGTGCGTACTCCGGCAACAGTTCGACAATTGGTTGCTCCACTGATTTCAGAATCCCCTCATCTAAGGCAATACCGATTAGCATCGCGCTGATGGTCTTCGTCGCGGACTGGATCTCGTGAGGTTGATTCGAACGAAACCAATTGAACATGCGCGAGTAAACCAGAACTCCTTTATGCTGAACCATGATGCCGTCGAGGTGATGGCGACGTTCCTTCAGCCAAGTCTCTGTTTCCTGCGATAGCGAGGACTGACCCTGCGCCATCGCTTGGCTCCCAAGGTAAACTAAAAGTAAAAGTTCAATGAAACGTTCGCGCATATTCTTACCGCATTAATGCATCTGCTGTTGCCGATCGACTTCGATCACCAAGGCGCGGCGATAGTGTTTTAATTGTCAATGACGCCGATTCCGCAACTTGGGTGCATCGCTCGGTTGTGCGACTTGTTGTCTGAGATCGGTCAGACGGGTGAATAGTTTACCAGCGTCACCATCGCGATTCCATCCGCGATTGTAGAGGAGGAATTTCAAGAACCTTGCGATGGCGGCTTGTTGGTGTCGATTGAAGACGTCCGCAAAGGGCAAATCTTTAAATCGCCCAAAGCGATCAATTTTGAGTTCGTAAAAAAATGTTTGCGGCAGGTCTGACAATCGTTCATTCTCGATGATGTCGATCATCATGACTGGCATGTAGAACCGAAATCCTTTTGTGTCTAAAAAAGGAAGCATCCACGCACGATCGCGCAATAATTGTGGATCGACGTAAATCCAATTACCACGTTGGCATCGCTTAGCTAACCGATACTCCTCATCGTCGAAACCGTAGGAATCAAGGAATTTAGCCGTATGGATATCCACGCCGTCGTCCAACGTTACGCCATCGAACGCTCTGGTTATGTACGACTTGAGCCAAGCTTGGAGATGCATTTGTCTTTGTCGCAGATGACGCCTATGCGGGCCGTTAATATCGCCGGATAACTCACGCTAAATGAGCTAGATCATTGGTCATTTTCAAACGGAGTCTGTTTGTCCGAGGACTTTGGCTGGGGCGATCCGTTCGAGGATTGTTTGTCTGCAGCGAAAGCAGGGATCTGCAATCGATGCACATGTAGGCCAATCGCGTACAAGGTGATGCCGTCGCTTGTGGGAACCGCCCGGATCTTGTTCACGGCATTGCCAAACTCCACGGTGCTCCAGGTTTTTCCGCCGTCTTCTGTGCCAAAACCGTTTGGTGCCGCGCCAACCCATCCGATGTTCTCATCGATGAAGGCGATTCCGAATTCGCGAACTCGATGGTCATCGACGAGCGGGATTTCGTTCCAGGTCTTGCCGCCGTCTGTCGTCTTGGCCACAAACCGTGCGGAAGTTGTCTGGTCGGGATTGTACGATTGGACTGTGCAGTACCCGACCATGCGGGTTGGGAAACTGAGCTTCCAAGTCAGCTCGAACGGCCGAGCAGACCGGTAGACTTCATGCCAAGTTGCACCGCCGTCCTCGGTCGCGAGTATCAGGCCATGCGATTGAGACACTTCGGTGTGCGTTGCCGATGCGATGAAGCCGTGCTGGTCGTCGAGGAACTTCACATCGAATGCCATCGCCCCTGCCTCTGGCATTTTGCCCTGCTTCCAACTCTTGCCTAGGTCATCGGACCAGATGTAGGCGGTCGGACCCCCTACCCGCCCCACGCCGATGATGCGCGGGCGATGATCGAGGTTGCCCGCGTTGACGAATGGAACCTTCACGATATCCAAAGCACACAGTCCCACGACCGGTTCTCCTTCGATCTCCGTAACAGGAGCCCAGGTTGTGCCACCGTCTTCAGTCCGATAGAGCGGGTTGGAATCGGTGACTCCCGGGAAGTAACCCGGCCCAATGTTGCCCATGACACCGTGCTTGTCATCGGTAAATGCGAGGCAACGGACAAAAGTTCCTTTTTTCTCAAAGACCTTTTGCCACGTTTCTCCCCCATCGGTCGTGCGAAAGATTTTGCCAGCGCCGTTGCCATAGAAACCTAATTTCGAATCGATGAAAAAGATATCGTCCTGCTTGCCAGGATACGCCTCGGTTTCCAACTTAGTCCACTTCGGCAAAAATGACTCTTTTTTGCTCTCTTCTTCTTCTTTCACAGAAGACTCAGACCAAGCCACGCGTTTGCCCGATTCGAGGGCATCGATCCACTCAAGAATACGTTTGGGAAGATTTTCATCCCATTGGCCTTGGCCCATCGCCAACCGGCTAGCGTTAAGGCTGTTATGGGTAGTGAAGGCATGATCGGCTTTAGGCATGGTCAACACTGTTGCGGTATCAGCTTGGCGGGCGTTGACGCTAGCGACGATCCGGTCATGGTCGTCGCGCGAGCATACCCAGTCGTATTCTCCCCAAAGGGCGAGGACCGCTCCATCGGACTCACTCCACGCATGAGCGATATTGATGTCCTGGAGCTCGTGGAAGAATCGCATGTGCCGAGACGACATGTGGTTCTCGTCGAGCATCGTACCTTGCGACTCTCGACGTAGTTCGGGCCAGCGCTTCCAGACATCGCCGAGTGTCTTTTTTTCGATAAGAATCATCGAACTTTCCATCGCTTGCTGCTGCAGAGCTTCAGCGACTTCGGCGGGAGAAACATCCGCTGCTTCCGATTGGCGACGAACATTTTCGAGTTGGTGCTCAAACCACGTTCGTGCAATCGTTCCGTAAACGATACTTCCTCGCACCTTTCCTTCTTTGGCGAGAAAGGGTGCCATTACGCCACCCATCGAATGACCGAAGACATAGATTCGATTCGGATCGACTTCTGGCTGCCGGGCAAGGATGTCGAGGGCTGCAAGGTAACCCTCGAGTTCTTCTTGAAAGCCGATCTCACTGCAAGGCGGTCCCTCGCTATCGCCGAGTCCGGGTTTATCAACTCGCATGGTTACGAAGCCTTTCGCAGCCATCGTGTGAACGAGCCGTGTATCCACCTCGTCGATAGCATTGGGCCGATCAATCGACTCGCAAATCATCCCTTGGACATACAAGAAGGCAGGGTAGCGGCCTTCGCGGCTGCGCGATTCATTCTCAGGTACGGTTACAATCGTGCGGAGGCGATAACCTTTAGGCACATCGACGCTACCGTAGCGTACAGTGCTTCCCGCGACTAGTTCACGCAACTCAGCGAGATGGACCTCAAGCGTACGCTTGCCTCCCTGCCGCAGGACTTCGACCTGCGTTGTTTTCCCCCCTTCAAGCTCTCGCATTACGGAACGAAGCATTTCGAAAGTCGGAACTGGTTTGTCCGCAACTGAGATGATCGTATCCCCGGCAAGTATCCCAGCCGCGTCGGCTGGAGTTCCAGCAATGACCTCCTGTACGGCAACACGATCCGTGGTCTGAGGATCGATGCTCACACCGAGCGGTGCTGCGCGACGCGGAAGGGGAGGTTTAGGGGATGCGTTCGATGCCCCGGCGACCGAACCTGGCGACCGAGGAGATTCTTGGCCCGGAGTTGTCGGCAAGAAGACGAGGAAGGTCAAAACTAGGAACCAAGCAACGAGACAACGAGGACGGAAGAGAAGCTTATAGTGAGACATGATAAAGATGGAAGTTGAGGTTCGTGGAGCGGACACGAATGGTCAGTATATCGATAGCGACCTGCTAATCTACGCTTGGAAACAGCGAAGTCTCGGAAATCAAAAGGTAGTTGTGCCACTAAGACAATTGGGGAATCGGCCTGTTGTGATAACCGGAGGGTCAAACTGAGTTTGATTTCCTATAGTTCAGTTAATCTGGCTAGCCTTCGCGAAAAAACGATTGCGAACGGACGTAAGCTGTTGAAATTCAGAGGTTGACAAATAGTAGAGTCGCTTGTTGGCAGAAGGGATTACGCAAACACTTCCATAATCCCAATATGGGTAAATTTTGCATACTCCGCCCCTTCGGCGAACACACACAAGTTTGCATGGTCCGTCGTTATGCGGAGCTTGTACACTACACGCTCGACAAGAAATAAATCCTTCACCATCCGATAGTGCCTAACTACCAAACAATCCGTATGACACCTCGAATACTAAATGAACTCGTCGCTATGTTCTGCATCGGCTCACTATTTTTCAGCCAGACGGCGCATGCTTGCACTGGCATTACACTCAAAGCCCGGGATGGCGCGGTAGTATACGGTTGCACCATGCAGTGGGGTTCGTTCGATTTGTTATCCCGTGTCGTGATCATCCCACGCGGATTGAAAGTAGTTGCCCAGACCCCCGATGAGAAACAGGGTAAGACGTGAAATGGCACCCACGGAGTGGTTGGGCTATATCTCCTATCTCAATGCGCAACGGTGAACGAAGCCCGCAGTGCAATAGTAAAGGTTCGCGTGGTCTCAGTGGTGGAGTCGGCAATTGGAATTGCTCCGCTGATGCACTACCTCGTAACCGAGCCGAGTGGGAAGGCCATCCATTTGCTCAGATGCGGGGATTGCGAGCGTCCTGCACAGAGAGTTGAATCTCACACGGCAAGAGTCGCAAGAGGCTATCGTTGAACCGCCCGGTTCGGACTCGCATGCCGTGGTGGTGTGGGGAGGGTGGTCCGAAATGTTCACTCAATACCCGGTTTCCATTTATTGGTACCAGTAAAAACGATTACTTGCCTGAAGGATGAGGTTTCCGTCTGTTCTTGCAAAAGTCTCGTATTTTCATTTCCGACGCTAGAAGTATCCTAGGTTTAGCACACAGCGGACGTTTCTCGGGATTAGAGAAATCGATGACATGTTGCCACATGTGTCACCGAATCCATGATTAAGCAAGGCTCGTTAGGAGTGTGTTGGTGATTTCAGCTACTGAAAATATAGGGTTAGGCATTTTGCAAGACGAAGCGGTGATGACTTCCTTTGGTTTTCAAGACTGGCGCAACCAGGTACAAGGTGGGGAATGAAGGTCAGCACGGTCATACCTGTTTACAACCGCCAGAATATGGTGAAAGAAGCGATTCGATCGGCGCAGGCACAGAATATCGATGCACACGAGATTGTGGTTGTAGACAACTGTAGCACCGATGCGACTTGGGACGTCGTTCAAGAGTTCGCTCGTCAGGACGCTCGCATACGTTGTTTTAGGAACACAACAAACATCGGACCTGTCCGCAATTGGCGGGTGGGCATGGAGGCAGCTAAGGGAGAGTATTGTCACCTTCTTTTTTCAGATGATCTCATCGAGCCTGATTTTCTGTCCTCGACTTTGAGTTTATTCGACGAGCAAACAGCGTTCGTGATGACTGGCCACAAGTTTCTCGATTCAAACGGTTTTCGCGATCCGTCCACCTTTCAGCAAAAGGCTGAATGGAGCAAGGAGGAGATCCTTGAGGCCGCCATTTTTGGGAATACCAACGGGATTCAGCTACTCTCCCCTCTCAGCGCTCTATTTCGACGCTCTGAGATGCTTAGGGCTTTGGTGGACGACATTGCGAACCCATTCGGGATCGATTTCCCTGGGCATGGGGCTGGCCCAGACCAATTACTGTTCCTGTTGACCGCAATCCATTATCCAAAAATCAAATGCTCGAATAAGCACCTTGCTGTGATGCATGCTCATGAGGGTTCAATCACTATCAAGTCTAAGGATCTGAGTTTGCCTAGGGAGTGGACGCGCTGGTCCTTTGTCAATCATTACTGGCCCGAAGCCCGTGAGAGGTTTCGATCGGTGCTTTGGTTAACAAGTAAGTTGAATCCGAGTTCCAGGCAGGTTTTCGAGCACATCAATCGCGAATTGGGAGGTCGCGTTAAAATGGGCTTAGTCCTCGAGTATGCTATTCGGCGTTATTTTAATCGTCCTAGGGTGCCTGCTCCCGGAAGTATTCACATTCGAACGGATGACGCAAATGAATCGATCGATTAGATGCCCAGGAGGCTTTCCGGCTACAAGTGCACCATTTCAATGAGTTCATAGAGCAGGAGCATTTTTCGCGATGAATTTCGGAAGATGGAGGGTTGCAATCGAAGACCTTGATAAGATACGTCGAGAAAATCCGAAGAACATTTGGGTAGTAAAACTTATGATTTAAGCCGAGCAAATCAGAGTTGCGTAAAAGGACCCTCCGGGAAACAAACAGGAACGAATGCAATGAAAGCGGTCATACTCGCGGGTGGACTTGGTACCCGGATTTCGGAAGAAACTCACCTCAAGCCCAAGCCGATGATTGAGATCGGTGGCCGGCCGATTCTTTGGCACATCATGAAGATTTACTCTTCGTTTGGCATCAATGATTTCATCGTGTGCGCGGGCTACAAAGGTTACATGATCAAAGAGTACTTTTCGAACTATTTTTTGCACATGTCCGATGTGACATTCGATATGGCGAACAATACCGTCGAGGTGCATCACAGGAAAGCTGAGGCTTGGCGGGTTACGGTCGTCGATACGGGGGAAGCGACGATGACAGGGGGGCGTATCAAGAGAATCGCAGAGCTTGTTGGAAACGAGACTTTCTGCCTGACGTATGGCGATGGAGTTGCAGACGTCGATATTCGCGCGTTGATCGATTTTCATCGTAACAGCGGTGCCTTGGCGACATTGACTGCGGTGCAGCCGCCGGGTCGCTACGGAGCGTTGTCGTTCAGTAAACAAGATCCGAACATGATCTCAGATTTCCAAGAGAAGCCCGTCGGCGGTGGCGCTTGGATCAACGGTGGCTTCTTTGTGCTAGAGCCAGCCGTGATGGAGTACATCCAAGAAGGGGACGAGACGATTTGGGAACGAAGTCCGTTAGCCAAGCTTGCAGCGTCAGGGAATCTTTCGGCTTACCGGCACAACGGCTTTTGGTTGCCGATGGACACGCTTCGAGACCGCAACGAATTGGAGAAGTTGTGGGAAAGCGGCAATGCACCGTGGAAGATTTGGAAGGTTTGATGTGAAGATGTTTCAAGAGACATTCGTGGGTAAGAAGGTGTTGGTTACGGGCCATACAGGGTTCAAAGGCTGTTGGCTTACAAATTGGCTCGTGTCGATGGGAGCAAAAGTATTCGGGTACGCGTTACCTCCAGCCACTCATGAAGTGTTGTTTGACCAGTTGCAACTGCGTTCGCGGCTCGATCATGAAGTGATCGGGGATATACGAGATGCTCAAAAACTATCCAGTGAGATCGGAAACTATCAGCCCGATTTTGTTTTCCACTTGGCGGCCCAGCCTTTGGTAAGAACGTCTTATCAAAAGCCGAGGGAAACCTTTGAGACGAATGTGATCGGAACGGTCAACGTTCTGGATTCTCTAATTGGATATTCCAAACCATGTTCGGTTGTGGTTGTGACCACCGATAAGTGCTACGAGAACCAAGAGTGGCTTCATTCGTATCGGGAGGAGGATCCGCTCGGTGGCTATGATCCCTACAGCGCTTCGAAGGGATGTGCAGAGATTGTCACGGCGGCGTATCGACGATCGTTTTTCACGGGCACAAATATCAACGGTGGTGCATCTGAAGTTCGGATTGCGACGGCCCGAGCGGGAAACGTTATTGGTGGCGGCGATTGGGCTTTGGATCGAATCGTACCTGACGTGATGCGCTGTGTTTTGAATCACACCGTCGTGCCTGTGCGCAACAAAAGATCCACACGGCCCTGGCAACATGTTCTCGAACCCCTTTCCGGATATCTTTGGCTCGCTGCTCATCTACACGAGCCTAAGTTGTCTGAGTACCCCAACTCCTATATTTGCTCTGCGTTCAACTTTGGCCCCGAACTTGATAGCAATCGCAGTGTTGCAGATCTTGTTGAAAGTCTGCTCAAGCACACCGGAGGGAATTGGGCTGATGTTTCGAGTCCAGATCAACCGCACGAGGCCTACAAGCTCAACCTTGCGATCGACAAAGCTTTTCATGTTTTGGGTTGGAGGCCTACTTGGAAGTTCGACACTTGTGTTGAGCAAACCGCACATTGGTATACCACTGTATACCAAGGGGGCGATCCAATCGAAGAGACGGATCGATGCCTGAGAAAGTATCTTGATGATGCAACTGCGATTAAACAATCATGGGCGTGTTCTAACTGAGAATTTGAGCAGAGCAAACGACGATGGAATCCGAAGAACTTCGAAGTCAGATACTTAAAATGGTTCGGGAATACTCGCGACGCAATCACCGCGGAAATCGCGCCGGAGATGATCCGCAAAAGGGGGAGTTTATTCCTGGTAAGACCCCCGTACCCTACGCAGGCCGGGTCTTTAGCGAGGATGAGGTTGAAGCCGCGGTTGGGAGTGTTCTGGACTTTTGGTTGACGCTGGGGGTTCAAGGTGAGACCTTCGAACGGTCGCTAGCGGAGTTTCTCGGTGTGCGCAACTCCTTGCTTGTCAACTCGGGATCCAGCGCGAATCTTTTGGCGGTTTCTGCATTGACCAGCCCTAAACTACCCAGTGAACGCCGATTGATGCCCGGTGATGAAGTAATCACCGTCGCAGCCGGGTTTCCCACTACCGTTGCCCCTATTTTGCAGTGTGGGGCGATTCCTGTATTTATCGATGCAGATCCGGTGACCGGCAACGCGAAATGCGAGCAACTGCAAGACGCCTACCAAAAGGGCAAAACCAAGGCCGTGATGATGGCCCATGCGTTGGGGAATCCATTTGATCTGCGTACAACGCTCGAGTTTTGCATGGAGCACCAGTTGTGGTTGATCGAAGATAATTGCGATGCTCTGGGTTGCCGTTACATTCTCAGTTGCGATTCCGCCGCAATGGATATCTATGCAAAAGAGCCAAGGAATAGCAGCGGTTCGATGAACAAGTTCACCGGTAGCTGGGGAGACTTGTCCACGCAGAGTTTTTATCCCCCCCATCATTTGACGATGGGGGAGGGTGGGGCCGTCAATGTGGTTCGCCAATCGAGCTTGAAAGCGATTGTCGAGAGTTTCAGGGATTGGGGGCGAGATTGCTGGTGCCCATCAGGCAAAGACAATACTTGCAATAAGCGATTTGGATGGCAGCTCGGGGAGCTGCCACACGGGTACGATCACAAGTACATCTATAGCCACTTGGGTTACAACCTAAAGCCGCTGGATATCCAAGCGGCAATCGGTCTGAAGCAACTCGCCAAGCTTCCTGGTTTTATCGAAGCTCGTAAGCGGAATTGGGAGTTGCTCAGGCGCGGGTTAGCTGAGTTAGAGGATGTTTTGGAGTTCTCTCTACCCACTCACGCAACCGGTTGGGACCCATCGAACGGCTTCACTTGGGATAGCAGTGGCTGTCGAACCGAGTGTTCATGGTTCGGATTCAAAATTTCGATACGGCCCAATGCGAGTTTCTCAAGAACGCAATTGGCAAAGCATCTGGATGAACATCTAATCGGAAATAGAATGCTTTTCGGCGGTAATCTACTCCGACAGCCCGCTTTTTCACAAATCCGCAAAGAGTCGCCCGAGAGGATGCGAATCGTTGGCGATTTGGCTGGCGCGGATCGGATTATGAACGATACTTTATTTGTCGGCACTTTCCCCGGTTTGACCGATGAGATGATCGAATACATGGTCAGTACGATAGTCGCATTCTGCCGAAGTTAGCCTCCGAGGATCGTTCGATCAAATCGCTTTAGGAGATGGTTGTTTAGAAGATGAATATCTTGATTACCGGCGGATGTGGGTTTCTCGGGTCGAACATCGCCAGTGATTACCTTTTAGATGGAGCTCGTGTGACCGTTGTAGACAAGATGTTCAAGAGCGGCTCATGGGAAAATCTGCGTTGGTTGCAGGAGCTCTGCCGACATGATCATGACTTGGTGTTTCGCGAAGCAGATGTTTCCCAGTACGATTGCCTTGAGGATGTGTTCGTAAAGCAGGGGCCGTTTGACTACATTTGCCATTTGGCTGGCCAAGTCGCCATGACCACCTCAATTGCCGATCCAATCGGTGATTTTCGTACCAATGCGCTCGGGACGCTCAACTTGCTGGATCTCTCAAGGAGGAGATCTCCTGATGCGTTCATCGCCTTTAGTTCAACGAACAAGGTTTATGGCGATCTAAAGTTTCTCGATTATGCTGAGAGCGAAACTCGCTACTCTCTGCCAGGATTCCCCAATGGCATCGACGAATCAATGCCATTGGACTTTGCATCTCCCTACGGATGCTCCAAAGGCTCAGCGGACCAGTATGTTCGCGATTGGTACCGAAACTTTGGCTTGAAGACGGTCGTTTTTCGTCATTCGTCGATTTACGGAGGAAGGCAGTATGCGACGGTAGATCAAGGATGGGTTGGCTGGTTTACGATGAAAGCCATCGAGCAGGCGCGGAGTCTTGAAAAACATGAGCCCTTGATTCCATTTACTATATCGGGGACGGGAAAACAAGTTCGGGACGTGCTCCATAGTGGCGATTTGATCGCTCTCTATCGCACGGCTTATGAGAAACGTAATAGCTGTGCAGGGGAAGTCTTCAACATTGGCGGAGGGGTAGGGAACAGCATGAGTTTGTTGGAACTCTTGGATCGCTTGAAGAAATTGCTAGGACTATCGCAAAGTCTCGTTTACGAGAAACTGCCTAGGCGACAAAGCGACCAAGACTACTTTGTAGCGGATATTTCCAAAGCGAAGCGATTGCTCGGGTGGGCCCCCCAAGTGGAATCGACACATGGGCTACAGCTAATGATCGAATGGATCAGAGCTAAATGAATGGTTTGCCCAGCGTAATTAACGTAAACGTTTGTTAGGTTTAGCTTTGTTATTGAACGAACAGCTCCATGGGGATTTATCGCATTGTGGCCAAAGGCAAGTGGCAGGTGGAGGGCGGGTGGCTCTCGACCTCCACGCCCCTTGCACTTGCTTTCGGCATCGACTCGGCCCAGTGGTGATTCCACCGGGGGTTGCTTCCCAGCTTCGCTCTATATGCCAGGGCAATACCTGACGCTCTCGTAAACGATTCAAGGCAAGCGGATCAATCGTCCTACACCATAGCTTCAACACCTTCGCGATCAGAATGCATTGAAATAACAGTGAAGCGAGAAGAACTCGGGAGCGTCTCACGATATTTCCATCAACAGACCACAGTAGGTGACTACCTGAAAGTAAATGCGCCCTTTGGTGAGTTTACATTTACCGGTGGGAAAGAGACGAGCCTTGTCCTAGTAGCAGGCAGTGTAGGAATCACTCTTATGATGAGCTTCGTTCGGTACCTGAGCGACACTAGAAACGGCTTAAAAGAACATCGGCGTGAGTCCGAACATTGTCACTGCTGGACCAGGCGTCATTGCAATCGAATCAGAGAAACAGCGTCGCGAAGCTGGCGAACTTGTAATTGCAACCGCTGTCGAGTTTCATCGTCGCGCAGTTTGGGCAAATCGATTTGAGGATGGCAACGGTCAAAGCGAATTCTATTTCAAGTCGAGTGAACAACCTTGGATCCCATAGAGTCGAGCAAATCGAGTAGTTCTTTTATTCCCGCTTCCCTCGACTCCAGCCGAGTTGCCCCGTCTGGAGACTTAAGGATCGTTTGCGTGACCCGTCCGCCTTTGCCCGAATAGGTCTTCTCGCTTCTCTCTACTTCATTGACTTTGCATGAATAAATCAACTGGTTCCTCGGTATGAATCCATTCGAGACATGACAGTTGAAGAAGTGGACCACCTGGTTTTCGTGATCCAAAATGATCGCCGCATCCGTCCCAAACCAACTTCGTGGCATTATGGATGTGCGACCCGGGCAACGGGGCATCCATTCCAAGTCCAATAGTTTGCGAGGATCCTTAAAGGCGAGTCGGCTACTACGGATTAGAGTCCAACCAAACCAAATGGGCAGGGATGCGAGGGATGCGATTGTTAGAAACATTATTAAAAACAACACCATTAGCAGGAAATCGCTTGGCCGAATCTCGAGGTTCGCTCTGAAAAAAATATATGTGAGCCATCCGAGTATCGTGGAGCCGATCAGTATCAGCAGACCACCGTAGAATTTCAATCGCAAGCTGGTTGGCTGTGAGTTGATGAACCTGGTCAAAAAAAACGAACCGCCAGCAATCATCGCTATGATCGAAAAAAAGTACTCTTCGCTGTATCGATTGGGGATGACGATGCGTGACTTTTCGGGGGAGGATTTCAGATACTCAACGACGATTTCGTCATTGCTTTGCGGTTTGAGTGCAATTGGACTGTTGGGCTCATGCCTCCACGTCTTGACGGAGTCCTTGCCTTGTTGCAGTGCACCACCTTGTGCTTCATAACTGTATGAGATGATTTGGGTCGTGTACGACTTCCCCTTTCTTGAACTCGTTTGCGTGCTCGATGAGGTTATGAGGCCTGTGACATTGGCCCCATCCCCAATAAACCTCATGTCTTGGTACAACCACCATCCATACGATCCTATCCCTCCGACAAAAAATAAGATGGCCAGTTGTAGAAACCTTTTACTCGTTTCGCTCTTTTTCTCAGCTTTCAACAGCAATGCATTCTCGGGGATTAACTCGATCTCGGTTTTTGTTTGCATCTCGTTGCCATTTCATCTTCAAGATAAGCTAATTTTCCGGTTCTCATCAGAAGTTGTGGATGAAAGGTTCTAACGATGGGACTCGCGTTTGTTCCCATCCGTGCTCGATCCTCCATGGAAACAAGTTTCATCATATCGAGCGCTCGCGGTACTCGCAATGCTTCATAAAAAAGCATCTTGAACTCGCTATGGTAGGATGATGTTTCCGAAATCGTCAGCTCGTTCAAAGATTAACCGAATTTCGACGCGATTGAGTGTGTACGCAAGGAAACGCGCGATGCACTCGCCGAGTCATGAACGATTATGGTATGTTGCCGCAGTAAGGGGCTTCAACAGTATCGTTGATGTTACCGGTGAGGCATGGGAGAGAAGTAAGCCGAATAGCATCAGTGTGGCAACTCAATTCTTGATCTCGAAGTTCAGTGTCATTTATGTGTATGAGTAGGGTAAAAGTCCGTATCAGTGGTTTGGCTCGAGCGATGTTCATTCAAAATCGGCTTGACCGCTAGCTCCGGTGCATGCGATTGTTCGGCTTATTTTGTCCTCGATTTAGTCCAGATTTGCACAAGTAGTTGGTCGTCTTTAGTAGAGGTATCGGGCGCAACATGGGCACCATCTGTGCGATAGCGAATCTTTATCAAGCCTCTGGATACACTAATCTCGTAAGTCAAACCTTTGGGGAAATCGGGCATGGAACATTGCGCGACGAATGTTTCGGATTTCCGCTTGAACTCCGTTAACTCAAATCGCGTTGCTCGCTGCTGTACGTTGATGGTAAAACCGTCCTCGTCGACCGTCAGCAATTTGAATTGATCAAGCGGTAAGTCGGCACCTTCTAGGGTTGCTGATTTGATTGTCCATTTCCCCTTCATTTGCTCCAATGCGGCCGATACCACATCCGCAAACCCAGCTTGTTTTTCGATTGGGGTATTCTCATTTGATGCTTGAGCGCGTAATTGTGAAACCTGAGTTAACAAGGTAATGGTAGCGACGGCAACGGTAACGCATCTCATTAGAGTGAACCTTTTGTTTGGAAGAGAAGAAAACAGGTTCTCCCACGTGAAGTGCAGGGATAAAGATCATTCTGATAGGCGGAGGTTACCATAACACAATATTTTACTCAACTCAGGTGCGCATAACGCTGCGACAAAGCGTAGCTGCCAACAGAGCGATGGGGCGGAAGGACTCGAACCTACGGTCCGAGATGCAGCGATTTTTGAGACGCGCCGGAGTCGCGGGTTGGCCCCGATTGCTCCATTCTGCCTGTAACGCTTCAAGTGGTGCGTGTGATTAGGCAAACGGAACTGCAACGCGAAACTATCCCCCATCATGCGATCCAAGTAAACCACTTTGCTGATCATTTAGAGCAGCAAAGAAAGCATAGCGACGACGCATGAAGTAGATACCGCAATCATTTGTGATACATGACCAAGCCGAGTACAGTTTTGAAAGGGCTAGGGATGCAGCTCAATGAATCAAACTAGTGACTCACTCTGAAAGTCCAAAATTCGCTCCGGCAATCTTTCCTTAGAAGCGTTGAATTGACGCGATGCAAATTGCTAACGATTCAGAACTGCAAATAGGTCAGAGGCACAACTGAAATCAGCGGGCCTGTGATTGGCTCGCTGATTGATCGGCATATGTCCCCATATGCCAAAGAGTTGGGTTTGCCCCCCTGATACCATAGCTCACCTATCGCTATGGATCGCAACGGGAGAGTAGTTAGGGGGAACGCTTTGTGATACGATCCAGTCTTTGACGAAGGGCTATTCCTAAACGAGCCGGCTCTCGGAACAGTCGGTATATCGTGAACACAAATTTCTTGAAGGGTGTATAGTTTCCGGGGTACTTTCTAATGTAACTCGGTAGGGGTTGCATATTCGATTCTTTCAACGCCATGCCGTGCCAAGGCATTTTACATGCACCTCGCAAAAAGAGTTTCCCATCATATCCCAGGAACATGTAGGTGATAGCGCTTAGATCTGTGCGTAGAACTTGAGGAGCATTAGTTTCCAACTGGAATAGGTGAAAATACTGTTTTCTTACAAAGAAGGCATTGAATGGCAACACGCAGATCAGCTCATACCCTTTTTCTTTTCCCAGTTCGACAAGTGACAACAGACTCGCACCTTGATTTATGTCAGGATTTGTCTCTTGGACGAATTCTATTTCCGTTGGAATGGTGGGATTGAATTCAATAACAACCACTTTTGGTTGATAATGCTCAACTCGCTTCCACACGTGATAATCGTTTCCATCAATGTCGATTGATAGAAGATCGAAATCGTGGGGAACAGGAGTGTCGGAAAGTATGCGATCGAGATTATCTTGGTCACCAAAACCGACGAAGCGATTAATTGAGATCACCCTGCTTCCTTGCTGAACGTAGTTGCGCTGCAGTTCTCGGAATTTCTCCGCGTCTGCTTCAATCATGACAGCCGAGTAACCCTTTGAGAGAATCAGGTGGCGGGTGTTGGTCAAAAAAACTCCATCCCACGCTCCAAACTCCACACACCATTTGTCGTTGCACGGTAAGACCTCAAGAATCCTCTCGATGATGCCATCTTCACCTGTTTGCGAATGCACATCTCGCTTGAATTCGAGTAGCCAAGTGGGTACGTTCATAGGATCTTCTTGTATCGCCAAAAGTATCTGTTTTCGGATTAGCCCACCCCCAGTGAACCACACCAAGGTAGACAATCACGCAGTATAGCCTCGGTCCGCAGTCGCATGTTATCCCGGACTGTTCCTAAGGTTATTTTGTGGGTGGGAAATCTGGATTTCTCGTATTCAGCAACGCGGTTCCCGTACTCGCACTCCTAATTGTACTCGAAGCCCCCCCTGGTCCGATTGAGGTCCAAGTGCTCGTGTTTTGCCCGTCTTGACGTTGCTTATAAGGATCATCAACGACAACGGTCCTCAATTCATCAGTGATTACAACGATTTTCGCCTTCACAGTTGATCAACCTCAACATGGTAAGTGATTTCGATGGTGTTTGAACCATCATGCAAGTTGATGCCAAGGTGAGGCATCAGCCGAGAAGAAAGTTCATCGGAGGTTTTGATTTCTGGGTGACACTTGGCCTGAGTTTCGATCGCCGACTGTGTGTTTCGGGCTGCCAGTCATCCCATGAGGTTCGTCGTAATCGCCACCGGGGAGAATACGAATCGTGATTTCATCACCTGTCGTAACCTTAGTTGATGGCCATCTTGCGCGATGTTGCCGATGTTGCGACCCCTCGAACATTTCGAGGCCGCTGATTTGTAGATCGTGGGTGTGTTCTTGGCCAGAATGTTTTACGTATGTAAGACCTCGCGAGAGTAGAGCGTCCCCGTTAATTCCGGCGATACATACTCGCTCGCCGTTCTTCAGTATCTCGAATCGCGTTGACATGCAGTGAGGGTTTTCCTTATTGGCAAAACGCCAGCTACGCGTCGATAGTATGCTGGCTGCTAGGATTCTCGGTAGCGCTATTGTTCGAGACGATGCGCGATGGTTGTCCGAGTCCCCAAAGATCCGGGAGAAGCTGGAGCGATTGAATCTGATCTCTTCGGGCAAGATCGCGGTCGATTGGAAGATCATCGACGAGAACCCATTCTGCAAGGTTCGAACGCAGCGAAGCACCGTCAAAGTCAACGAGTTCGTCCCTCGGGAAGTCGTCGACAAGCTGATGAAGAAGGCAAACCCAGTTTGGAAAGTGATACTGAGCCTGAGTCGCTACGGTGGGCTTCGGACACCCTCCGAGACGCTGTCGCTACGCGGGGAGGACATCGATTGGGAGATGCGCCGGATAAGCATTCCAGAGCCGAAGGTCGAGCATCACGAAGGTTGTGGTATTCGTAGCTGCTCGATCTTCCCCGAGCTACGACCGATCCTGGACGAAGCGTTCGAGATCTTCTGTGTCAAAAGCGAGTATGTGGTTGCGGCTCCGCAATATCGAGCGGCAGCCAACACTGCGATGGGCTGGCCCAGTCGTTCTCGTGCTCAATGAAATGGTGATCGTACTAGTAATCGACGCGGTAGACTCGAGCAGAAGCAGGAGCAGGAGCAGGAGCACGAAAACCCCAGTCAATAATGCGAAACAGAACTCCAACGCGAGTTTCCGTTGCACGTAATCTGCTCCTGGCTTGGCAATTCACCAAGCAACGCCCAGCAGAGTTACCTGCTGTCTCCGAGGATGATTTCGCCAAAGCAGCCGGCGTAGTGAAGGTGATGGTGGAGGGGTGAGGTGCTAGGTGGTGTTTGGAGGGTGCCGGGCAACGGATATCCTTACCCGATTTCTGCTGTTTTGTTGAGAGCGTACAGCGACCCTCTCAAAATAAGTTGCTTTTGGGGGTTGTGCGGGTAGGTTCCTAGGATCCTATTTCTTCTTGCGCAGCTCACTGCGAGCGCGCCGCTTGGCGGCTTGAGCACTGGCAACATCCGCTTTGTCGCGACGCTCCTGCTCCCGATACTGCGATAGCCCTTCACTGGCGGACCGCTTCCGGATGTTGCGCCCGCCATCGATCCGGAAGCAGTTCCTCTAGTTTCGCAATCCCTCGTATGCGATGGGTGATGACACTCTCTAAATACATCGATACGTCAAGCTCCATCCGTAACGCACTTGCTACCAAAGACATCAAGCTCGCATTGCGGATCCCTGCGCGTAGACTCCCTATAAACAACCAATTCTTGCGCCCAATCGCAATTCGCTTAATGAGCCTCTCTACCAGGTTGTTGTCGATCGGTAACCGACCGTCCTTCGTGTACACCGTCAACGCGTCCCAGTGATTGCGGAGACAATTGAATGCCTTCCCTAGGTTGCCAGCAGGCAAGACGCTTTGAGCGATAGGACCATCGAGGAAGTCCTTCAACCGTTCGAGAATTGCCCGTGCCTCCTTACTGCGCAATTCGGCTCGCGCTTCAACGGTCCGCTGCGATGCGCGTCGCTCGATATCGTACAACTGGTTCATCAGCGCAAGGGGAAGCGTGCACGCATCGCGATCCAAGTGCTGGCATTCATAAACCTTCCGACGAGCATGCGTCCAACACGCCATGCGTGTCATCTTCGAATCCGGCGCAAGAATCACATGGAGATTCCCTGAGTAACAGTCTGCCATCACATGGCCTTCGTAGCCTTCCAAAGTTTCTTTAGGTCCATCGCGATACCTAGAAACTCGGGGGTCGAATACGTCATAGGGCGCAACGGAATCGAATCCCGAGTACCCCCACATCTTCGCGTCGATACTGTCTTGATTCGCTTTCTTCGCCTCCTTCATTTTTTCGATCAATCGCTGGATCTGCAGTTCGTCTTCCCCTGATTGTGCATCAGGGATCTCTTTGGGCATGATCAGCTTGACCTGTGTGTCATCGATTCCAATGCACGAACTCTTCTTGAGCTCTTCGAGCATCAGCTTGGGAAGGTCTTGCGTAACTTCATAGGCCAGATCCGTCACATAGTCGAGAGTCGAGCGGTTGGGAGTCCAGCCCGATGATGCGAAGATGTCTTGAAGGCGGTAGTAAGGAAGATGTGCTCCGAACTTACCATTGACGATCTGTGCTGCCACCGATGGAAGATATCGGCTCTTGTCCCCAAGGTTCGCTTCTGCGTCGACCAAGATCTCCTTCTCAAGGTTTTGGGTAAATGCCAAGACTGGCTTCTTGTACCGCAATACGATGAGTTTCGCTGGAATATGCTTGAGTGTTTCGGTGTATTGGTGTCGCTTGAGAACAAGCTCGCCAGAGTCGATGCGTTGTTGAAATTCACCTGGGATTACGACTTCGATTTCTTCGCATGGCAAGTGATCTGGGAAGGAATCGCGTTTCGTTATTTTGGGCTTAGCTTGTTTTTTGCGTCTATAAGTAATCCGCTCAACTTCTTCTTCGGCTTCTTTGCGGGCGGCTTCCAGGGAAGCTTGCAGTTCTTTGTCTTCAGGGAATTCGAGAAGTTGCTGGTTGGCGTTGATAAACATCTCACGCTTGCGTCCGGACCGCAAGAACCGGATCTCGGCCAACGCCACTTGCAGCGATGTGTGCAGCGTGTCGATCTTCTCTTTCTGCTTGGCCAATACGTCCGACTGCACGAGGATAACTTCGTGAGCGGTGTTCAAGTTGTCTGGTAGTTCCTTTGGATTTGTCATAGGTGTGAAACTATATGCACCTTATAGGATGGCGCAATAACACTTGCGCAGCGTGCGCATGAAAAAGAGGATTTTTTCGTACGTAAGTACGACGTCTCAAGAGGCCGTATTGGCGGGAAATGTATACCGCTTGCGTTTCTTGATCGATGACAAAACCACACCGGTAAGAATCCACTGAAGTTCTGCTGGTGTGATCAATACATGTTTGCCATCGGCGCATCGTAAAGGTCTCTGGAAGCATCCCTGTTCCAGACGTTTCAATAAGATAGCGATACCATCAGTGTCCCAGTACATCAGCTTGATGCGATTGCATCGACTGTTGAGGAACATGAACAAGCCCCCGTTGCGAACATCGCGTTGGAGATCTGCTTTGACGATCCCGAAGAGCCCATCGAAACTCTTGCGCATGTCGATGGGTGCATCATGAAGATAGATAGGGACCGCGGGGTTGATTGCGAGCATCGCTTAAGAGACTTGTTCGAGTATTTCGGCAAGCGATTTGGCAGCCGTTAGCGGTATGCAGATCGTGATCCCTGAGGGGCGTTTGATTTCGATACCTATTGGAGCTGGGATCGAGGTTTGTACACGAAGGAAAGCGGAGGGGGCTGGAGTCGTTTTCGCCAGCTTGCGTTTCCAGAGGTAGAATGAACCGACCGAACAATCGATCGACTGGCAGAACTGAGCAACGGACAAGTTGGAGTTTTCGAATTGAGCGAGGCGACTCACCCACCGTTGGGCAGTCTCTTCACGACGAAGTCTTGGTATAGTGAACTCTCGGCAAGGATTTAGAAAGGGAACCGTGACTCACCAAGTCTTCCTCCTAAATCAATACCAAAATCAGGGGTGATTGTACGCTTTCGATGATTTTACGGTCCGCAACATTCATTCCAAAGGGAACAAGCAAAGCGGAAATGAATTCCGATCGCGGAGCAGCCAAACCCTGATTCGCAATTAACGTCAGCATCGTCTTCGTCCGTATGGCTGCACAAAATAGCAGCTCCTTGACGATCGCAGGACAAGCATCAGCGTCAACCCAAATCTGCAAACTAAGCTCCTTGAACATCCTCGAAAAACAGCATCTTCAGCCAGGAAATTGAGCTTCAATTATACCATATCGCAACTAGGAGTTAAGCCGAACGGACCGCTTCACCACACCCTACGACCAGCAACCATAACCAAACTAGCAAGTAGCGGGGGCTCCGTAGGGTTCGTGAAGCGGTCCCGTCAACATTGCGATACCGTGCACGACAGAACACAGTCCGAACCATAAGCAACCGTTGTTACGAGAATGGACCGCGAAACGTACCGGCGCGCGCTGGTTGCAGTCAGGAATTACTGACCCCAGATTTCCGGTACGACGAATCCCTGAGGCTTCGCCTCCGATCGCGGTGCTAGCGCTTCCGATCGATATTCTTTCCATCGTTGAAGCATCGTTTGAACCCGCTGCGGGTGGACGTTGGCTAAATTGGTCCTCTCATTCGGATCCTTTTCTAAATCGAACAGCTCGAATCGACCCAGCGTATTTTCTTGTCCTTCCGCTTCCTCATCAACTCCTCCGTTCGCTGACGACTTGCCTTCATGGACGACGAGCTTCCATCCCCCCGATCGCAACGCCCCCGACTTGGGCGCAGCGTTGATGAGAATCTCCCTGTCTGGCATCGCCTGATCCTTCGATATCGCTTCCCACATGTCTAGCCCGTCAATTGGTAAGCGTTGGTCTACCTTCGCTTGGGCCACCCCAAGCAGCATTGGATAGAGATCGACTATGTGCATGGGCGTTTTGACTTTCGCCCCTGCTGGAATCTTGCCTTCCCAAGCCATCAGCGCCGGCACCCGCACTCCCCCCTCATATACCGTACCCTTTCCTGCTCTAAGGTCCCCATTGCTGGTAACTTTGCCGGGCGCTGGACCTCCGTTGTCGCTCGAAAAAAAGAAGAGGGTATTGGATCGCTCTCCCGCCTCATCAATCGCATCGATAATTCTTCCGATAGCTTCATCCATAGCTGTCAGCATCCCTGCATAGCTCCGTCGATCCCCCTTGAGATGGTCAAAACCCTCTAAGTATTTCCTGGGAACTTGATGGGGCGAGTGAACTGCATTGAACGGTACGTACAAGAAAAATGGTTTTCTGCCCGCATGCTGCTGAACAATACGGACCGCTTCGTCCGCGAGCAAGTGGGTGGAATACCCCTTGTCGCGACAGACTTGATCGTCACGGTGCCAATCGAAACCACCATCACGAGTATGATCAAAGTAATCGATCGCTCCATTGTAGTGTCCATACTGGTGATCAAACCCTCGGCGCGTCGGTAAGTACTCTTCGCGAAAGTGACCCAAATGCCACTTGCCAGCAATCGCCGTCGCATAACCGGCATCTTTTAGTCCTTGGGCAAGTGTCAGTTCTTCCAAAGGTAGCCCGTGCTGCGCCCATGGACGTATCACTCCGACTTGTAAACCATGACGGATCGGATACCGTCCCGTCATCAACGCGGCACGTGTAGGCGAGCAGACGGGTTGAACATAGAAGTAATCCAACTGAGCCCCAGCATTTGCTAGTCGATCAAGGTTCGGGGTCGGTATCTCGCTTCCATGCCAGCCGACATCTTTCCAACCAAGATCATCCGCAAGTAGAATGACGATATTCGGTACCGCTTCTGGTTTGGCTTCTGAGAATTCATACGCGAGAGCTAGAGAGCTGGTGAGAAACGTCACAACTATCGATAGGAAACTTGATTGGCTCATTATTGGATCCTTCGTTGCAATGGTTAAGTCAACTCCGATGGGTCGTTTCAGTTGGACACCAATTATAAATCCCTAGTTTTCCACCGATAGTTTTGAGCAAACTATTCAGCCGATTTTTTCAAAACACATATCGACACGAGTACTGAGCGTATCGCGGATCCATCATCGCGTCTTGAAGATCACCAATCGCTCAAGGTAAGCGAACCAAATCATTAGAGATGGTATGAGTGCGAATACGAAAACGGTTGGCCATGGCGAGATCGGCCAATTCATAGCGTTTTTCGCTTCGGCCGAACCGTATGAAAGGACCACAAGCCAAACCATAGGAAGCGTAAATGCCATCAGACTGAGTATCGCCATAAGCGCCGTGAATGGAAAAACCTGCTCTCTAAGAGTCCATAACACCAGAGATGCAATCAGGATTGCAAGAAACCCACTCGCAGCAATCGCGGCGAGAAAAGGTTGATGATGGACCACCAAAAAATAAGAAGTAACAAGTGTCCATGCAGAACTACCGAGCGAGGAACCAAACCAACCCCCTGCACTCCATTGGAACCTTCCCGGGCCTTTCAAAGGATTCGAGTTGTTTTTCATCTGCACGGTCATCCTCGTCGTAGATCTAATTGCGTTCCGTATATGATTTTGACAGGATGTTACATCGAATGCAAGACGGTTACCTCGCCGACTCACGCCGGCAATGAAACCTAATCTTTTCATACAGAGACATGAAGGTCACTGATGCGGCTGAGCGAACAAAAAGCACCTTCTTCATATTATCGTCGAAGAGACGCAGGACTCGTCTGGAAATTTCGTTGGTCATTGCTTTTATTTGTCGTACTCAGCATCGCGGTACTCGTAATCGTACTCGTAATCGACGCCCCTGAGTACTATTGATTTCTTGGAGTACGAGTACGAACAAGCTAGCGGCATGTATCCTCTCCCACAATAATTCCTCAATAACCAAAAAATACGCGGAAGAACCATCGTCTAAATTGCTTAGGACATCGAACCCCATAGGTTCCAAAAATCCTGCGATCTCTTGCATCCGCCGTTTACTTCCAGGTCCCAATGTCAGGAAAAACAAAGCCACTAAATCATGGGGATGATAACAATAAGTGCTTCCATGGCACGATCTCTAGAAGGATTGAATATTTCAAGCTGACGAGAACATTGGCTCGGCTCTCGCGACGATTGTAAGGAGCCTTGGTACCTCGTTGCAATCTGAGTCGAACCATTCCTTGATTTCGAGGAATTTGAATCCCGCATCTGATAGCGCGGACGTAAAATCGCTGACATGATGGGTAAAGGCTTCAAGTTCGCGTAGCCCTTGGTCAGATTCGAAGCGAGCTTTGGAACCCATGTACTGCTTGAACGGATGCAGTTCGCTTATGTGAATCATCCCTCCATTTGCAAGTCGGCTGGCAGCTTGAGCGAAAACGAAACGAAGGTCGCGAACGTGTTCCAGCACTAGATTGAAGGTGATCAGGTCGAATTGAGTATTTTGCACAAGCCATGGTAATGAGGCTTTAGGCGTTAGGCGTTAGGCGTTAGGCGTTAGGCGTTAGGCGTTAGGCGTTAGGCGTTAGGGAAAATCGGTACAAATCCGTTACGGGGTCGCGTCAAACTGGATCCAATCAATGTTTTTCGGGCGTCGCTCTGGGTCTACGCGAGTGGAATGCAATAACTGGATTTTCCATCGATCGCTTTCTTTGACAACGATCGCACTTTCAAGCCAAACGATGGTGCGCGTCCCACTCTCACTTTGAATCTCGGCTTTATTCCAGTAGCTTACCCAAGCCACATCTCCGATCTCGCGAGCTCGAATCTGATTAAAGAAGTTTTTCCGTACGTAAGGCTTGCCTTTCGGTTGAACCGCTTCGATCAATCCCTGCATTGTCCAGTCTTCACCATGCTCGAGCAATTGGAAGTCCGCCGTCGCGGTTTCTTGCATCGCTTTGCCGTCGTGTTTTGACATCGCTGCAAACAGTTCTTTGACGGGCTGAAATGCGGGATGGTCTGCGGCAGTTGCTGTGGAAATCAAAATAAGCACGCAGCAAAACCATAACCCAACAGACGAAATCCCACGCAATGCACCGTTGTTTTTCATCACTTCCACTCCCGTCATGTAAATAAGTTAGGATCGAGGAGATAATTCTACAACAGCAGCCACTCGTCGCCAGTCGTCTGGGTTTCCCACGCGACTTCCGCCCAATGGAATGAGACAGCTCAGTTCATCGGCGCATGGTTCACGCCAAGAAGCAAAGACGCAAAGAAAACAGAACCCATTCGAGTCTGTGCGCGGAGCGGTGGGTTGCGCGGTCGATGGTTCACCGCTCGAATGCAATCGTGGTGTTCGGTTTATCGCAGTGGTTTTGAAGTTGATGAGCAGACCGCTTCACCACACCCTACGCGGACACACCCCTTGCTCATCCGAGCGGAAGAAAGTGCACCGAGCGATTGAGTAACTTGTCCCCGTAGCATGGCCCTCTATGGCCGTGCGAGGGGTGCGAATGGCTCACGCAAAGAAACAAAGACGCAAAGAAAACAGAACCCATTCGACTTTGTGCGCGGAGCGGTGGGTTGCGCGGTCGGTGGTTCACCGCTCGAATGCAATCGTCGTGTTTGGTTTATCGCAGTGGTTTTGAAGTTGATCAGCAGACCGCTTCACCACACCCTACGCGAACACACCCATTGCTCATCCGAGCGGAAGAAAATGGATCCAGCGTTTGAGTAACTTGTCCCCGTAGCATGGCCCTCTGTGGCCGTGCAAGGGGTTCGAATGGCTCACGCAAAGAAACTAAGACGCAAAGAAAACAGAACCCGATCGAGTCTGTGCGCGAATGGTTGCGCGGTCGGTGGTTCACCGCTCGAATGCAATCGTCGTGTTTGGTTTATCGCAGTGGTTTTGAAGTTGATCAGCAGACCGCTTCACCACACCCTACGCGAATACACCCCTTGCTCATCCGAGCGGAAGAAAATGGACCGAGCGTTTGAGTAACTTGTCCCCGAAGCATGGCCCTCTGTGGCCGTGCTACGGGGTGCGGATGACTCACGCAAAGAAGAAAAAACGCAAAGGGAGGAGAAGCCATTCGAGTTTGTGCGCGGACCGGTGGGTTTCGCGGTCGATGGTTCACCGCTCGAATGCAATCGTCGTGTTTGGTTTATCGCAGTGGTTTTGAAGTTGATCGGCAGACCGCTTCACCACACCCTACGCGAACACGCCCCTTGCTCACGCCCAAGCGGGACAAGACGGTCCGAGGGAATTGCGGCGGTCGATTCGGCGGTTTTGGCCTAAAGCCTAAAGCCTAAAGCCTAATGCCTATCTACCAGCGCTTCTGCAAATGCTTTTCCCATTTGTGCGAAGATCTTCGCACTACCCCAATAGTGATAACCACCATTCGAAGCGCCTTTTAGAACTTCTCGGTCTTCGGCCGAAAGGATTTCTTCTAGGGCAAGGTCAAGCTTTTCTTGGTCTGCTTTCTTGATCCCTTCGATCCTCGCATCGATCGCGCCATAATGTTCCGGCGAGTTGAGTTCATATTGATCATTGGCATAAATTGCCAATACGTTTGTCCCCTTCTTCAAATACTGGATCTGTTCCTTCTCCAGTAGGATTGAACGGTAACGCGGATTGTCAGCCCACCAGATATATGTGTGAATCTTGTGGCCGTTCAAGTAAACATGGAACCCTTGTCTTGCTAAGATCGCGATGCGATACGCATCGTAATTCAGATCGTCGACCTCAAAAGTTGTACGCATCAGCAAAAATTCGCCAGCCCCCCATGCGGAAGCATAGTTATCCATCTGGATTCCGCTATGTTTCCAGACTCCCTTTCCGATCGGAGCTTTGCCTTCGGTCCATTCTCTATCATCGAAGTCGGGCTTGAACCAATTCTCCATCCCACTTGGCAGCGACACATCGCGGAATCGCCGACTGTCATACTTCTCGAGCTTATCTTTCTGTGTGGGATCGATCGACGTGAACCGCCAGATCCGATCTTCAGGCAATGGTGTGCCAATGGGCTTCCAGTAATTCTCCCATTTCCATTCCTTGTCGAACGAGCCATCAGCTTTCAAAGCGTGGGCGGTACTGACGATATTGTCATACTCGCTTTGTTTAGGTTGTGCTGCGGCGATATTTTCATCCCAGAAAGGAGCGGTATCGACAGCTATGACATTCCCCTTAAACTCCGGCATGTCAGCTGGTGCGGCCATGGCTTGGCGGAAAGCTTCGTTCTTATACCCGTCGACACCGAGCACTCCGATCACGAAAGGCATCTTGGGAGCTGAAAGATCACTGCGTACGTCGCGTATGAACTTGGCTAGCAAGTCAGAGTAAGTGTCGTATTTTCCAGGTTGGTCTGGGCCTGGATACGTCGTTCCATCGACCAAGTCGTTGAAACCTTGAAACCAGACAAAGCCAGCCAGTTCAAAGCCAGCTTTCTCGTCGTATTCTGGACAGACTCGTTTAGGATCAGCAAGTACCTTTTTCACGTGATCGATCATCATACGATAGAACACACCGCTGGCGGCATCCTTGTCCTCTTGCCATTTTTTCCGATCTTCGGCTTTGGGAATACCATGAGCGCCTTGAGGGTATTTGTCCCACAGTTCCTGGATCGCTTTGGGAAGTCTGTATTGCCCGGCGCTGGGGGGACGGAATTCGGTATTGAGCGACCTGCCGCCCCAAGCGGTCTTAATAATTAGAATCGGTTCCTTGAGCTCCTTCTCCATGTAGATACCAAAGGTAAACTCTGGCCCGATCTTGCCACACATCTTCGTTGGTTGATCTCCACGAGCGCCGAAACCGGCAGTGAGTTTTCCTAGCCCTTCTCCGTTCGCGCTTCCGTCGTATGGGCCGGTCAGATAGGACATCCAAACCTTGTCACAAACCCGAGGAGTTCCATCGGGGTTGCGCATTTCTTCAAGAATGGGGGCAGTTAGCGGGTCTCTACCGATGTAGTCAAACGTCCGGATTTCCGCATGTCCTTCCATATTGGACTGACCAGCGAGAATGAAAACTTTCAGGGGCTTTGGCTCGTCAGCTGAAGCGAAAAGTCCCATAGTGACCAAAGCGGTTACGAATACGGTGAGTATTGTCATTCTCATTGAGTTGTTCCGGGAAGGCGGGGAGGCGGGCTTTAGGCTTTAGGCTTTAGGCGCAGAGGTTTCTAATAGCTTAAAGTCTAAAGCTTATGATCTAAAGCCTAAAGTGTCGTTTCTCGCACAAAACGCAACAATGTTGCTTGCAACACGAATCGCTGCGCGACGAATCTGCAAGGTAATGCCAAAAATCTCTTGCTTTGGGAATCCTCCCGTTACGCCATACGGATGGAAGGCGTTTGGGGAAAGGCGTTGGGCGTTGGGCTATAGACTTTGAGCCCAGATTCTGCCTTCTGCCTACAGCCCAATACCGTCAAATCGACAGCCATAATTCCCTCAGCCCACCGCTTCTCCCGCTTGGGCGGGAGTCGGGGGGGATGAAGAAGGGAAGGGCACTGGACGACGCTTAAAACCGCTTGTTGCGATTCAATGTTCAGTAGGGTGTGGTGAAGCGGTCGGCCGATGATTTCCTCAACCACTTCGACATCCCAAATACCGCCCCTTGCATCCGCGCAGTTAACCACCGACCGCGAAACCCACCGCTCCGCGCGTGACAACATCACGCACGTTGAACTTAAGCGATTGACGGACCGCAAACGGTGAGTGTTCGCCCACCTTAATCCCCCGGTCGCTTCTCTTCCCGTTGGGATGTGAATGGGAGTTGCGAAAAAAGGTGCTCCGCACCTAGCATCACACAATCCGGTTCGCGGTTTTCTTTGCGTCTTTGCTTCTTTGCGTGAGCCATCCGCACCCCTCGCACGGCCACAGAGGGCCATGCTACGGGGACATGCCACGGAAAGGTCTTGCCCCCCTTCCCTCGAAGGTGACAATTTGCTGCTCAAAGACCACGTCTACGCGTACCAATCCATATCTCGATTTGACGGTATTGGCCTAAAGCCTAAAGCCTAACTAAGCTCCCACATGGATCACCGTCACGATGCCTTGGGAGGCACTCCCTTCGGTAGTCCTGATGGTGTAGGCAAATTGGTCGCCGAACCGAACACCATACTCGCCTAGAAATCCAGCTTGATAAACCACTTTTCGAGTGAGCGGATCCCAATTGATCGTCGCGTCGGATTGAGCCCAAGGAGTGATCTCGACAGTCAGATCCGCTGCTCGGTTTGCATACGATTTGAATTCGTCGTTGGCAAGGATATCGAGAACGACGGGTTGATTACGGCTGACAGAGGAAAAGTAGTCGTCGACCGCGGTCGGATCAGATAGATTTGATTCCTTGGTCACTTTTATGAGGGTCGAAGCGTTGACGTTGCCGTAGTTGACACCGATGCTGTTATAGAGAAAAGCCCAACCGTTCAGTCTAACACCGACAGATGACGAATAGCCATCGGCTGGCTTATAGAATAGGTTTGCAAGGATACGGTTCACGCCGGCGATCTCTCCGACGATCCAAACACCGCCCCCGGCTGTCGGATAAAGCGTCGCCATCTGAGTTGTACTACGGGAGAGCAACTCACCTAAAAATCGTTGGCCAACCGAGAAGCCTTCGGGGAACTCCCATGTGAGGTATACGCCGACTTGGGCGCCGGTGAACCCAGTAAAATTGAATTGGATCTGCGGAGAAGCATCTGCGTTCCGGAAGTTTATTTCATTTCCAGCGGTACCGACTGCAACCTCGGGCATAATCAGTTCGAAGTTCACTGTCGAGTCCTGCTGTACTTCGTATTTGATCGATGCAAAAGCAGTTGAACGTCGCCCGTCGCTCGACTCTATCATGTAAAGGAATCGATCGTAATTGGCACTTGATTCATTCGGGGAGTAGACCAAGACGATGTTGCCGGGATTCGAGGAAGAAGGTCGGATGGAGACCGTACCGGTTGCTGGCATCCCAACTTGAACGATTCTCAGATCCTGGCCGATGTCGTTCATCAGCACATCGATTTCGATTTCAGGCTTAGCCGCCGCATCGACAGGTACGTAGACCAATTGAGTGTCATCAACCGCCGTCACTTCGCTTGATGGATCTTCACCTGCCCCTCCCCCTCCCCCTGCCCCACCGCCAAAGTTCGGGTTTGGCATATTCCTGACGAATTCAGAATTGAGATTGTCGATCACGATCAATGCATCGACGGGGCTTACGAATCCATCATTGTTTGTATCGGCCATCATAGGGGATTGCGAAGCGCTGGATTGACCTGAACGATTAAGTTCATCGATGATCATCAGTGCGTCGATGGGTGAAGCAGTCCCGTCCATGTTAACATCGGAGGGGTTCATCACATTGTGCCGTAGACCCACGAACGTATCGGCGGCTAGAAGAGATCGAGATTCGAGGCTTTCAAGGCGTAGAGTTCGATTGAGGGATGTTGGACTCGTTGAACCGTTTCTCTTGCTACGCATAACTGATCTCTCCGCGCCCCGTTGGGTGAACTAGATTTTGACCAATGTGTGAGCGAAACCCTTGCGAACAGCGAGTCCCTATCACAAAACACTAAACTTTTTAGTGTAGGGTAAAGACAAGGGCCGGAACAAGAAGTGCAACTCTGCAGGAAACCAGACTTAATGGACCATGTGTCACCAAGGGTTTACAAAGCTTATTAAATAGCGACCCAGGAAAAATAGTGGCTATGAGGACCACGATTCAGATCGAACCGCACCCGAACACCGCTCCATTGAGCAAGACCAATGCGATGCAAACCCGAAACAAATCAGTGGCTGCCCTACACTCGTCCATCCTAAGTGCGAGTGAGGCTCATGAACACTTTCAACTGATGAGGGGCACCCGCTGAGGTTTGGGTAGTCAATCGTCGGGGAAAGTGGTCATCCCCGATCAACCAGTCACTCTTCCAATCGCTGATTGACCACAGCGGCTTCATAGACCGCCACTGCGGCTTTGGCCATCAAGTGAAGCGTTTGATGGCTGGGTAAAAGAGGAAGTTTTTTCAAGCCCATTTTCACAATGATCTCAATCATGGCTTCTTCGATCTTCAATTCCAGTTTCTCGACCGTTTTTTGATCCATAGTCGTCTCGCTTATTGTTCGGTTTCACAAGGGTTCAGCAGCAACAACATTTTAAGCCATGCCGAGGTTGGCGGGGAGTCTTCGTGAATGTAGGAGCAGATCAAGGGAGTGTAGCGCCCGAAACGAAAAGAGCCGGCATTCAAAATGAATGTCGGCTCGATGATTTCGTTTTTGTCACGCGATGCGTAACTTTATTTTTTTGCGACCTAGTATCGTGGTCCGCGAGGCGAATGCTCTCGCTTATCGCCATATCCGCCGCCGTTACCACCACGGCCACCACCGTATCCGCCACCACCGCCCGAAGGACGGCTTTCGCGTTCGCGGGCTTCGTTGCACGAGATTGTGCGGTCACCAATCATCGATTGGTTGAGCCCTTGAATCGCTGCGTGTGCTTCGTTTGCATTGCTCATTTCAACGAATGCAAAACCGCGCGATCGGCCGGTTTCGCGATCCATAACGATACTTACTTTGCTTACATCGCCATATTGGGAAAATGCATCCCGAAGTTCAGCTTCCGTCGCACGAAATGAAAGATTACCAACAAAAATATTCGTCATACCATTACTCCTATCCAATCCACACTTCCATCATCAAGCGAGCACGAGAAGCCCCCATTTGGCGACAACTTCGCCGAGAACCCACGTCCGTGCGACAATGCGAGCAAATCAGAAAAACAAATCGAAACACCGCCGACCGAAACCATCGTCCCGATAAAAACCGCGATGCCTCTTCTACTCCAACCAACAGCTAATCGAATCCCAACAAGAACAGAAGCCACCATAGATGGGATTCGGATTCATCTCAAGAAATCGCTGCATCAACTGCAAATCAGACACATCATTTATTGCACTACTGAGCCCTAAAGTCAACAGGAAATCCGCTACCAAGGCAAGTTGCGGGAACCTTTCGGCTTAAACATGCCTACGGTTACTGCCTGAAGCGTTGTGGAACCCGAATTCCGCCCCCCTTTTACCCACGTAACCGCTCGCTGACGCAAATTTAGAGATTTCCTTCTAGCTTGCGTTCGGGAGGTCGCGAATACAAGCGAAAATATACAGTCGGGGCGGGAAAGGGCCATTCGACCATGCTTGCCATATCTCGATTAGGCTCTCTACTAGTATCTACTGGTTCAGCGAGGAAGTGGCCCCACTTTTTTACCGATGATATCTTTCTAATTCGGACCTAATTCGGACATTTTTTGAAACAACCGAATCTTCTGTGACGGCATTTCAGCAGAGACACCAAAGCGGCAGGGATGATCTAGGCGAGCGAATCACTATGGCTATCAGGCATGAAGAGATCACCAAGCTATGGCATGCCCACGCTTCGGCCTTAACGCTCCTGGCTCGCACTCGCTGCAATGCAGCCGAAGACTGCGTGCAGGAAGCTTACGTTAAACTTGCCAAACTCGAGGAGCTTCCCCGCGAACCGATTGCTTGGCTCAGCCAAGTAGTTCGCTATGAAGCGATCTCGCATTGGCGCTCGGAAAGCCGGCGACAACGACGCGAAATCATCGCATTGCAAAACCAACAACACTGGTTCGCTTCGGTCGACGCCGATCGATGCGAACCTATCGATCACTTGGCATTGCAGCAAGCCATGGAACGCTTGGAAGTCGATGATCGTGAGATCCTGGTATCCCATATATGGACGGGGCTGACATTTCGACAGATCGCTAACATGGTCGAATTACCTTTAACTCAAGTCCATCGACGCTACACGGCAGCGATGCAGCGATTGAAAATGGAAATAAGCGATTCAAGCCAATACACGACCTCAACTACACAAGAAGAATTACTTCGATGACACACGATCCTGAAAACTCGTTCTCCGACTTGGATGATTGGAAAAACCAACTGAGCAGAATCCAACCAGCACCGACATCGGCTTCGCTAGCCAAGGTGTTCGAACGGATCGAATCGCCGTCAATTCGTACACCAGTTTCATCTCCTTCCAATGCAATAGTGCATTATCCCATGTGGGCAGCCTTCGGCTCCGGTGCAGGCTTCGGTGCCATCGCCGCAACCATCGCTTGGATTGCTATTTCAAGCTGGATAGCCACCGGAAGCCTGGAATCCAAGCACTCAACCGAACCTTCGGTGCTCCTTGCTCCTTTAACCTCGCTAGGCAAGTCCGGGCTGGACTCAACGATGGAAATCAAAAGCTCAATCTCGACGTCGAAAAGTACTTCACCAAGCCCCCTTTACTCCCTCGAGAACGAGGAATTCGGAATCGACATGATTCGCAATACCTTGAGTGTCGTCTCGAAACAACAGTGGGATCGGCGACGTCTAGAAGAACGAGGCTATTCGATAAGTGCTCAACCCAATCGATTCGAAAATCCGAATGCATCGCCATCAACGCGATCCACAATGCGCCCTTACAACACAATGCGCCCTTACAACTCAGTGTGGGAAATCGGTCGAGGGAACCTCGATAGTCTCGAACTATAACCTCGATGGCTTGCTCCCCTGCCCCATCAGAACTTGGCTGAGCGACTCGTCACTTTCAATTTCACCAAAATACGCTTCGAAGTTCAACGCCTCGCTCCCAGGACCTCGAGGCTCCAATTTTATTATCAACTCCATCCATATATCTCTGCCCCTTGAGACAAGGGCACCAAAAATCATGAAGTTATTTTCTAGACCTCGATCTTCAGCGTATTGTTCAGCATCTTTGCGTTGGACTGCTTACGGAGGCGGGTTGGCAACGGCAATAGCATTCTCAACAGTGTGCTGGTCGCAAGATTCGAATGCTGACAATGCAAAAGGTAGCATAGGATCCTCCGCTACCCTTGAATGGCTGCAAACAAAGCCTTCGCAGCGTCCGAAGTCGATGCCGGAATCTACAACTACGAAAAGCGATTCCAATGGCATATCTGTAGCCGATCCGCGAGATAAGCTATGTTCGCTCAGTCCGCAGCCAACCCCTGCTTTTAAATACCGATTTTGGCCCTCTCGCTTGGATATGCGTCCAGGTACAGCAGAGACTCACTTCTACCGCGCAATACTGCAGCGATCCTTCGTATCACAAGGCCTTCCCAAGGAAAAGAATGACGAGATCAATCAGCTGCTCGGGCTTGAGATGGAAGAAATTCCTGTCGAAGCAGCTCGAGAGTGTGTCGAACGGTTTGAATCTGTGTTTGTTGAACTTGAAGCTATGGCCCAGTCGGAAGACAACTCATGGGATCTACGATTGCGCGATCTTCGAGGAAAGGACATTTGGAACTTCCGTTTGGAAGATGTTCAACAAGCCCGCACTCTCGCTAGGTTCTTGCAACTTAAGATTGCTGTACAGGTTGCCAAGCGTGACTACGCTGGCGCTGCCGAATCGATTCGAACTGGATTCCGACTAGCGGCCTTCGTAGGGCAAGGTGAATCGATCATCCAAGGATTGGTCGGTGTCGCCATCGAAAGCGTGATGCTCTCGGCGGTCGAATACGCCATTCGATCCCCTGAGTGTCCGAATTTCTACTGGGCTTTACAAACGCTCCCCACTCCGCTCGTACCGTTGCGCGACGCGGTAGAAAGCGAATTAGGGATGGTCTTTCTCATGTTCCCTATGCTTAATGAATCCGAAGCAACAACCCTTTCGGATACGGAACTAATGCAACGCTTGAACCGATCCATTGGCGACCTTCGATCGCTGATGAACAATAACTCAACATCCTACGGCGGAGCAGAAAGCATCGGCTTAATGCTGACACTTTCTGGCGAAGATGCCAAAACGCGATTAAAGCAAAGCGATTATGACCCGGCGAAACTTGAAAAACTAACACCATTGCAAGCCGCCTTGGTCGACGCTGGGCGTGAGCTAAAGGTGCATAGCGATGAACTTCTGAAAGGGATCAAAGTACGTGGCCCCGAAGGAGATGCTTTGCGAGGGAAAGTCCAACTAGATCTAGAACGGTGGGCTTCTGCGCGAAGCGGAACAGCGGCCGGTTTGATCGGAGGCCTTATCTTCCCAGCGACACAAAACGTTCACGAAGCGCTCGTACGCATCGAGATGATGCGACAGCGATTGATTGCGGTAGAAGCCTTACGAGCTTACGCAGCTGCCCACAGTGGACGACTGCCTGAATCACTGTCGGAACTGAGCGATACACCAGTAGGGGTTGATCCATTTTCGTGGCAACCATTCGCATATCGGGTAGAAGCTAAAGGGGATCGTCAGCTCGTGACTTTGTCATCCAAGGTACCGCAACGATTTGCAAGCTTGGCTGAAATCAAGTTTGAGTTTCCCGCGGTACGGCAGTAGAGGACGAACTCGGGATTAATGCTCGATACGCCAAGCTCTCGATACGGCAAGCTCTCGATACGGCAAGCTCTCGATGGGGTACGCTCTCGATACGGTAAGCTGTCGCTAGAAAACAAGAAATCACAACACTACTTTTTTCCGAGAAATGAACAGGAACAACAGGATGCGTTTTCGACATTGGGTGATCGGCGGGCTTCTGGCCTTTGGCTGGATTATTGGAAGTACAAATGCGACGCGAGCCTATGGTCAGACCGGACCGGCTCGTGCTGAGAAACTCCTCACCGGTTCGTCGATCGGTGTAGCTTGGCTAAACCTAGAGACGAGCGATGTGAAGGCTTTGGAGGAGCTTTTTAAATTGGCGGGTTTGCCGACCGACGACATGCAATGGAAGTCCATCGTGGAATTTCGAACGAAACTCAGGGAGTCGCAAGCGACCGAAGTCGTAGTCGTAGGCGAGTTCGCATCTCTTATACAGGGTAGGCCGCTGATTTCGATTGCTTCGAAGAATCCGAGTGTGACGAAAGCTTACCTCGACGACGAATTACCCACGACGGATGGCGTAGCCAAAGTGATTTCAGGTGAGGCTGTTCTTATCGGGCCAGCGGAGCGAATTTCCGCCCTTGCGGAAGACAAATCTGCTAAAGCCGATTCAAAACTTCTTTCGAAACTCAGGGAGAGCACTAGCGATCATGGCATGATCTTGAGTATTCCCAAGCAGTCGCGTGAAATGCTTAGCGTTTTTCTGCTCAACAACCCAAATCCCGATGAGGCCAAGCAGTATTTGCCGATGCTGACCGGCTTCGACAGCTTGCAAGTAACGTTTGGCGAACCGCGAAAGACGTTGCATGCGGAGATCGAGTTCGAAACCGCTAACGTCGCTAAGCAGTTTTATCAGATGATGATGGACAGCGCGAAATTTGACGCGAGTTTACCGAAGCAATATCAACCTAGAGCGGAAGAAACCGCCGTGCGATGGGATCTAGAAGGTTTGTCGCAGATCAGGCAAGTGCTACAAGCCACCGGTGGCATTCGAATAGCGCGCGAGCAAGCCAAGGCGATGCAGAGCATGAACAACATGAAGCAGCTAGCCTTAGCGCTGCACAACTTCTACTCCGCTTTTGATACCTTACCCCCACAGAGTCTAACGTCTAAAGACGGAAAGAAGCTTTTAAGCTGGCGAGTGCTGATTCTGCCTTTTATGGAACAGCAGGCGCTCTACGAGCAATTTCATCTCGATGAACCATGGGATAGTCCACACAATCGAACACTCATCGACAAGATTCCTCAGATTTTTGTCACGCCTGGCCCCGAGGTTGGAAAAACAACCTACCAAGCCTTGCTAACCCCGGACAGCACCTTTGGTCGGCCAGGAAAACCAGTGAAGTTTCCCGATATCACCGATGGTACGAGCGGTACGATTTGGATGGTGGAAGTCGACGTTGCAGATGCGATTGAGTGGACCAAACCAGAAGACTATCAAGTCACAGATAAGGTATCGCTGGAGAGAATCTATAAGCAACGCGATGCCGTGCCATTTGGATATGTCGACGGTTCCGTGCGAACCATTCCCAAATCGTTGACTTTTGACACACTGAAAAAGCTTTTGAGTATCAATGGCGGCGAGGTCATCGAAGCCCCGAATCCTTGATCAGAAGAACGGCGGCATGAAACGAAAACAAGGGAAATGAAACGAGTTCCGACCGTAGCAAACTAGGCACTAAACCTCTTGACGATTTATGGCTAGAATGGGTTTCGGTTTTGGTTGATTGCTAGATAGTTTTCCGGGCCCCGATCGCGACACGCCGGTCGCGACGCGCCAGTCATGTCACGCCAGTCGCGTAATACTGGTTCGAATTCGGCGCGACAACCTTTCGGAATTGGCGTCGGCCTGCGGCCGTCGGCCAACAATAAATTCTTGTGGTGACCACAACACTTAGCAACCTATCTAGCATCCGGTGCTTTTGTGGTCACCGGCGATGGTAATCTTGGTCTAAGATATTCTAGTCGGTCTTCAAAACTCGGATTGCTTGGATTCAATGGGGACGATTCGCGATGCACGAATGCAACCCCATCTAAAAGCAACTGCATCTCCGATTCAGAAACGATGGTTAACTCCCAAGTCACCTTTTCTTCGGTTCGCTCGATCGCCTCGGGCTCGAATACAACAATCCTGTAAAACTTTTCCCCGGTTGCCAACCCTTGTCGCTCAAACGCCTCCTGCTGCTCCTGCGTCAAATCCTCAAAACTCGATTCAAAGAATTCGATCTTGCTCGAGAAAATGATTTGCAGCGCCGGTATCAATCGAAACACATCTAACATCAAGTCGCCTCTTCAAGTTGCCCGTCTGGAATCGCACCTTCAACATGGGGGTTGCCAGTCCTGATCTATCGAATCGTCATGGTACAAATCCTACGACGAAATCTTTCGCAGCAACGAGGAACAGATTCAAGCTCGCTGGAAAGATGGTGCTGTGCTTCCCTTTTGGAAAACGCGCAAGTCGCTCCTTCGGAGAATTTGCCCCCCTGATTATTACGCTCCTCATGCGACATGTCCATCAAGCCTCTCCTGATATCTGCGAGACTTTGTTTTCCCGTCAATTGCATCAGGGGAAAATACACATATCCTCAAGCGTTGTCTTGCCATAACCCTTGGGTTCCGGAGAATACGCCCATCGGTTCCCACGGTTCCAAGAACCACATCGCAAAGAAATCAGGTAGATCCTCGATGGCTGACATAGTGATCAAAACTCATCGCCCCGTTGTCGAAAACTTGTTCGCGCCTTATCGATCGATCATTGGTAAGGACTACGATGGCTACCGAAATCACGTGTATCGAACGATTACCTACGCGATGCATTTCCTCGAGCAGTCGCAAAAGCATGAACCATTGGTTGAAACGGCATTCGTCTACCACGACATTGGGCTTTGGACCGATAATGCTCTAGCCTACCTTGAGCCTTCAGAAGCGATCGCACTAAGAGATAACGAAGCCTTCGGTTGGGGACTAGATCCTGAAGCGTTGCGAGGGGCAATTCACTGGCACCACAAAATATTTCGATATCAAGGGATTCATCAAGAGTCGATCGAGGCTTGTCGCAAGGCCGATTGGATCGATGCAACTCAAGGGTGGGTTCGCAAGGGGCTCAGTCGTTCGACGATTGCAAAAGTAGAAGCAGCATTCCCGAATTGCGGATTTCACAAGTCACTGATGCGATTGGCAAAAGACTATAGCGGGTCAACCATTGTCGGAGGATACAAAGTAACCCGAGGAATCGTGAAGTGGTAAAGGCACATACTTTACCTGCAAAGTTCAGGTTGAGAATTACGCCAACTCGAAGCAGATGAAACATCCGCCGAGCCTTCTCAATCCGTTTTAGCCAAACTCCAGAATATTTCAGATACAATTCGTATCGGCGATTGCGGATATCGCCGAGTCTCCATCAGATCTAAGTGGTCGTTTGAGGAGCGATGGATGGCCACAAACCCAAGACAGTTCACGCTTTGGCAACTGTTAAAGTGCATCTTGATTGCAGCACTAATCACGAGAGCGATCCTACCGTTTATTCGCGATTACAAAGCGATATCTGCGAATCCAGAAATCGCAGCTATCTTGTTTTTACTGGTCCTCTTGATTCAATCTCCTATTTTGTTTCTGCCGATGTTCATCGACTGGCTACTTGGATACAAACCGCCTAAAGCCAAACTGCCAAAAGCCGATCCGACTAAGGCCAATCAAGCTAAGTCCGATAAACCGAGCAGTCCAGACGACTAACCGGAGCAGGAAAGCCCCAATTGGGTTACGGATTCCCACCCAAGCAATGCAGATGCATCTTGCGAAGTGCATACAACGCTTGGAAACCGGTACAATGACCGGTTCACGTATAATGCACCGAGGAGCCCTACGCCAATCCTTGATTCAACTTCTTCCACTTATCCCCTCCCCTCGATTCCCCCCCTACTTGGAGTCCTATTTTGCAAAACGCTTTCGATCAACTGCGATTGATTTCCCGATGTTTGTTTGCTCGGAGGTACCACGATCTTTGCGTATTGAGCATTGCTCTGTGCTCTATCGGGTATCCGAAATCGAACGCGGAAGAACTGCTGGTCAGTGATGCAGCAGCCTGGAAAAAGCACGTAATCAATGATCGCTCACCCTACGAAGCTGTAGGTGTGGCTGATTTCAACGGCGATGGAAAGCTGGATGTCTTCAGCGGCGACTCATGGTATGCCGCTCCGGATTGGACCCAATACAAGGTAAGAGATGTTCCGCCTGGAACGAATCCTCAATACCATGAGGATTTTGCCGATGCCCCACTGGACGTCAACGGTGATGGGAGAATAGACATTGTAACATGCGCTTACTTCAGTCGCAGAATCGCTTGGGTTGAAAACCCGACGGATCCAACCAAGTCTTGGATGGAGCACACCATTGATGTTCCAGGGTCGATGGAAACAAGCTATTTGCTGGATCTGTATGGTGATAAAACACCTGTGCTGGTACCAAACGTCGGAGGCCAGGTGTTGCTTTATGAGTTGATCGCCAAGGCTCCTAAGGTCGAATGGAAAACACGCAAACTCGACCCAAAGGGGGCTGGTCATGGCGTTGGACACGGCGATATCAATGGCGATGGTAGGATAGATTTGATCACTCCGAATGGTTGGTACGAACAGCCCACGGATCGTGAAGCCGACTGGAAACTTCATTCAGAGTTTCAGCTTGGAACAGCCAGCATTGAAATCATCGGTCATGATTTTGATGGAGATGGTGATACCGACATCGCTTGGGGGATGGGGCATGACTTTGGATTGCATTGGCTCGTTCAGTCCACCGACCAAGCTGGTAATAGGATTTGGACCAAGAAGGATATCGATACGAGTTTCTCCCAAGTGCACGTGCTTCAGCTTGCCGATTTCGATGGTGATGGACTGAAGGATTTTGTGACCGGCAAGCGAATCTATGCGCATGCGAGCGAACCAGGAGCAACCGCTGAACCTTGCTTGTACATATTTCATTTTGACCGATCGAAGTCTCAATGGCGAAGATCCACGGTCTACAAGGGCGATCCTGCCCCAGCCGCCCCGATTAACCCTGAACAACGGGATGCCCTTAAGGATTTTCGTCCAGGCTCTGCTGGAACGGGTTTGCAAATGGCTTTGCACGATATGGATGCCGATGGCGACGTCGATATCGTAGCACCGGGTAAATCAGGGCTTTACTGGTTCGAGAATCCGGCAAAGTAACTGCAGGCAGTTTCCACTGTGGCCTTCGGTGTGGCTTGAGTATGTGAGATTATTTGAGCCGCTATACCGAAGGGCAAATAAAACAGATCGAATCAATGTGACTGGTGCAAATTCAGGTTACAGCTTCCGACATGTTCTTGGGCCCACGGCAGCCGGGCACACCACTGTTACGTACTTGGTCGAAACATTTACTCATTCGACGCGAGACCAATGGCTTGAGAGAATTCAGGCACAAGAGATTCGAGTCGATGAAGCGATCGCGACCGGGAATGAGCGGCTTAGGCCAGGCGGCATTTTGGTCTGGGACCGGCCCGGTTGGACGGAGGAGTTGGTTCCAACGGACTATCAAATTCTCTATCACGATGAAATCCTTTTAGCGGTTGATAAGCCGAGTGGCCTACCGACACTTCCTGGTGCAGGGTTTTATCAAAACACGTTGCTTACCCAAGTGCAACTTGCGTATCCAACAGCCATCCCTCTCCATCGGCTTGGTCGCGCCACATCCGGGATCGTATTGTTCGCATTGGATCGCAAGATCTTGGCAGTGATGTCCAAGCATTGGGGAGCGGTTCAAAAAGAGTACCGTACGCTCGCGCAGGGAATTACCGATTTCGAGTCGGTTTGTATTCGTACCCCCATTGGATTGATCCCACATCCGCGCCTCGGAGAAATTCATGGAGCTTCGTTGGCTGGAAAAGCTTCACGAAGCATAGCAACGGTATTGCAGAAGCAAGAGACAGCTACAGTGTGTTCCATGCAAATCTTGACAGGCCGACCACACCAGATCCGAATCCACCTAGCATCCATAGGCCATCCACTCGTTGGAGACCCGGTGTATGGTCCATGGGGAGGACTCGTTGAAAACCCAGGATTACCTGGAGATGCAGGGTACAGCTTGCATGCACATCGGATGCGATTCGAGCATCCCATCAACGGCGATTCGATTTTGATCGAAGCTCCACTTCCGGCCAATTTGCGGGTTTAGTTTGAGGCTGCCGGACGGTTACACTGTTTTTGAGGTAAGAGTCAACATCTCAATACCTCGGACTTGCACTAAGCTAACGCCGACGCTCAATTCGGAGATCAAGGCTGCTCGTTCTTTTGGTAGAAGCCCATTGAATCCAACAAATACCGCGTGATTTACACAGACATTAAGGTGCAGGATTCGAAAGCGGCATCGAACATCCCGGATCGAAATCGGATATAAAATTGATGTTCGACCCAAGATCCCGCTACAACCACGTTGTGTCTTGCTTTAAAATTTTTGGCACATCGCATTTATATCAGTTCAAAGGATAAAAGCATGGCCGCCGTAGGGGAACCGATTCTGACGAAGGAGATCGAGTGGGAGTCATGGGCTGGCGAGATACGAGTCAATTACATTCGACTCGTCGCAATCGCCTTATTCTATGGCCAGCATTTACTTCATTTAATGCTCAACAGGTCCGAGTCGTTTGACGCGAGTTATCACTTGAGAGCAACCTTACTCGTTCTAACCTGGGGGTTATTGGTCATTTTAGTCTATGCGATTGGGATTCAACAAAAATCCCCCTCGTATCTGAAATACCTCGCTACCGCTTTTGATATTCTCATGATTGCTGCAACAATCAAAATCACTGAAGGATATCTCGGTGTATGGAATATCATCTACCTGTTGCCGATTATGGCAGCTTCGCTTCGGCAGACGCTCAGTCTCATTTATTTTGCAACCGGTTTTACCTTACTGACCTATTTGGCTACTCTCGCATATTACTATATTGGGCACATTGGGGCGGAGCGATATTGGAGTGAACCATCACTGCAAATTCGCACGTCGGATCTGGCAGTCGTGGCGTTATCAATACTTACCGCAGGATTACTTGCTGGCCAAACTGTTCGTCAAGCTCAACGATTCGGGGATCTTGCTGCTCATGGGGACACCCCATCATGAGTAACAAACCGTCATGCGAGAACTGCGGAAAGGGGTCAATTGATTCCTCATGGAAACACTGTCCGGATTGCGGCCATTCGGTTAATGGCGAAGCTTTTACCACACTCGAACCGATAGTTACCAAACCCTCTGAACAAAACCAAAGAGATAGGAAGGCTGTCTATCAGCAAGCCAATCGGGATCTGAAGTACGAAGCGTATTGGATTTTATTCTTGGCAATACTAGGAACCTTCGGCGTTGGTTGGATCTTGATTAACCGAGGAAATTTCCAGGTTGGAGCCATCGCGATCTTGATCTCATTGGTATGTCTACTTTACCTCAGAGCAAGTGGCTCACGTGCGCAACAGCAAGTTGCAAGTGGTTGTTTGGCCAGCTTTTCGGTTCTATTTCTGGCGACCATCTTTTTCCTTTTATGGTGGATTGCCACAATCATCTTCATGATTGAAACTTGCTTTCGCTCGTTGCAATGATAGATTCCATCGAACCAGAACGTTTGTTTTATTCCGTGTTTATGGCACTGGCGTTAGTCGCGTTTATCGTTGTACGACGTTTGTTGCCACGCGAAAGTTCACCAATTTCGCGACTGGACCTTCGCCAGCAAGTTCTCTTGGCCACAGCAGCGTTCGTAGGGGGGATGATTTGTGCCAAGATCCCTTTCGTACTCGCATCGATCGGGAAGCCACACGGCGTTCTGGCATGGGCGGCGGATGGAAAAACGGTCACTGCTGGGTTGGTCGGTGCATACTTGTGCGTCGAGTTCACCAAGCATTTGATCGGCATAACCTTTAAAACAGGCGATAGCTTTGCACTTCCATTGGCGGTAGCATTAGCCATCGGACGGCTGGGTTGTTTCTTCAACGGTTGCTGCCACGGGATAGCGACGAATTTACCTTGGGGTGTGGACTTCCACGGACGCGGGCCGATGCATCCCACACAGTTATACGAGGTCTTGTTTCATGCATCGATGGCGATGCTCCTCTGGCATTTGACATTATCGAGAAAGATGTCCACACATCGCTTACAATTCTATCTAATTTCGTACTGCATCTACCGATTCATCACGGAAAGCATTCGACCAGAACCTGTTTTCGCCGTTGGACTTACGATTTTCCAATGGACGGTGTTGCTCTTCGGAGTCGGACTAGCTATCCAATGGATCACCGAGTTGAGGAATGAAGCGCGAGAGGAAGCGCGAAAGGAGTTATCATGAGCACCGACGACCTCTGCAATGAATGCGGATATCAACTAACTTCCTCTTGGAAGTGTTGCCCGAATTGTGGTTGCGATCGCCCCCAAACGAACTTGCTCAATGACCAGACCGATCGCCATCCTGTCAACAACCAACCCAACAGCGATCAGCGGGAAATAAGAACCGGGATAATCGTTCTGGCTTGCGTCTGCGTCTTCGGATTAATCCTTGCGGTCCTAAGCGTAATCCAGGCAGACCCATCATTTCCAAAGGTGAACAGAAAAACACTCGGGCTAAGTCGGGATTTTATCCTGGCTCACCAATTTACTTCCTTGGCAGTGATCCTGGTCCTTGCAGGGATGTTGTTGGCTTGGTTACTAACAACCCAACGAGGTAGGAAGTCGAAAGCATCGGGGGACGTCAATGCGGGCTGTAATGACACCTTCTTCCTTTTATCAACAGTAATGCTCTGGATAATCGCCGGCATTATCTACTATGTAGAAACATGCTGTAACATGCTAACTGGTAGATAGCCAGACCATTCGAGAAGAATAGTGGTCAGCACGATTTCGATTCGGTTCCATCCTGGTAATGAGGTTCATATTTGTGTTATAGGATAACTGTAATCCCTATGCCGCTAGTTACCCAGCTGTCTTGTGATCGTGAAAACTGTCAAGCACTTCATTGGCTGCTCGAACCCCATGATGCACCGCTTCTTCCAACAGTGCGATGCCGCTCAAGTCCGTATTTGCAAAATGGATATTGCGATCGGGCATCGCAGCCAACCGTTTCGTTTCACTCCACAGAAAGTTCGTGTACGGCTGAACCATCGCATGGCCCCAGCGCATCACATCGACCCGAGTGACCAACGATCGGATTTTTCGATGCGCAATCTCCAGATCGCTGAGCACCATCTCTACCCAGTCCGACCAAGGGACCGACAGGAGTTGCTCACGAGTGAAAGATGGATTGGCGTCAGCGAATGGGTAGTACCAAGTCAAAACGGTAGGACCGTGATCGATTCCTAACTGATGGGTCGCAACCACATACCCCAGAGATTTGCTTTCGAAAATAATGTTATCCCAGCTCATAGGGAACCCCGGATCGCTCGGTCGCGAAGAGAGATGCACGTTGGCAACAAGCCACCAACCGTACTGGAACGGTAGGTCCTGCGCAGCGGTTGATCGCTCAGGTCTAAAACCTTCGATCACATGTTTCGCGACGAACTGCGGTGCAGCAAAGATTACACGATTGCATCGATACCCCAAAAATCGCTTTTGTACTTTGTCATAAACGACCAGCTCGCATGAAGCGGGGCGTTCCGATTGCTCCGTCGGAGAGATCCTGGCAACCATCATCCCGGGTTGCAATTTCTCTTTCAACGATGCTTGAAGATGTTTGACGATATGGCCATTTCCTGAAGGCCAAGTAATCACATCTTGGGAAGCTTGGACACCATTCTGAAGTCGCGACGCGTAGTACAGGATTCCGGCCCAAGCACTCGTGCGATCGATCGTCAAACCGTAATCATCTCTGCAAGCATAATCCACATACCAACGCAGTTTCGATGAAGTCCAGCCCTGTTGCTCCATCCATTGAAGCATCGATATTTGATCGAGCTTTCTGGCTTGTGGATCCTCGGAACTCAAGGCAATGGGAAGTGCAAAGAACCGTTTTCCCTGTTCATCGCGCATCAAAGAATACTCAAGCATGCGTTGGTGAAAACCAGCGAGTTGGTCGAGATCGTCTTGCGTAGATCCCGCGACGGGAAACAATCCTTCTTGCCAATGATCGTCCGCAAAAACGCGTTCCTCTGGCTCGCGGCACAAATACTCCTCAGCGACAACTGGCTTACCATCGCTAGTTAAACCTTCAACAACTCCCATCTCTTGCAGCAGTGCTATGAGATGTGTGTTTTCAGGCATTGGGGTGGTAATGTAGTGAGCCCCCCAAGGAAATTGGAACCCGTGATTCTCGCCGCTGCGCGAAGTACCCCCGAGATGATCTTCAAGCTCTAGAAGTTGAAATTGCTCAAATCCTGATCGCTTTAAATGCCATGCGGCAGAAAGCCCCGCGATTCCTCCACCGACGATTATGACTGGTATCTCTTTCCACTCGTCGATTGCCCCAAACGGCTCCGCAGCACGGCTCGCCTGCCCAGCGACGCTCGATTTATGGAACGCCGGGGAAGCTCTAAATCGATGTCCGGTTTCGAAATCCGGCGAGAAAAGTTCGCCCTCGATTTTCAACATCTGCGAGGCGGGATCACCTGTTGAGCAACCGGTGACTCGTAGTGCGGCGGCCCCTAGCAAGGCGCTAATCAAGTCACGGCGGTTAATCGTAGCCATGCCATTCCTCATCGTAGTACCGCACTAGCGCTTGATTGTCCAACCGATTTATTTCAGGGGTCAATTCTTGAATATCCTGAGGGAAAACAAAGAGATCCCTTAGGCTCTCATCGTTGAGAAAACGCAAATCACTTCCCGCGATGGGAAGATTGAACTTATCGATATCGGTTTTTGACAAGCTTGCTAGGGCGTAGCCCCAAATACCAAACGAGGGGACCGTTGCATGATACGGGCGGACACTAAAGCCCGCGGATTCCAGTGTTCGTATCACACACCAGTATGATTTGGGAGCAACCAATGGAGAAGTAGACTGAATACTAACCAATGAATCCTCGTGAAGTTTGGCTTTGAGTTTCCGAAAGAAATGACTCGTATATAACTTTCCAATCGAGAAGCTACTTGGATCTGGGAAATCAATGACCACGCAATCGAAGGGTTCAACTGCATGATTGATCCAGAGAAACGCATCTTGATTGACGATCGAAACCCGAGGATCGAGTAACGCGGAGCGATTGAGTTCTACCAACGGCGGGAACGATTTAGATAGTTCGGTCATCGCAGGATCCAAATCGACCAACAACACCTCTTGAACACTTGGGTACTTTAGGATTTCACGAACCGCCAATCCGTCTCCTCCTCCCATCACCAGAACTCGTTTAGGCACTCTTGGCCCGACCATCGCGGGATGGACTAAAGCTTCATGGTAGCGGTATTCATCAACAGAATTGAACTGAAGATTTCCGTTGATGAAAAGCTGAAAGCCCCCTTTTTTTCGAGTGATCGCGATCCTTTGATAAGGAGACTGCATCGTGTGGATTACCTTCCCACCGAGCGTAGATTCCTCTGCTATGAGAGTCAGTTGGTCTGCTCGAAATAACCCAAGAATCAAAATCCCAATCACGATCAGAGAACGCCATCGAAGTCCAGGAACATGTTTCTGACTGAGCAACGGCCGCAGTAGAAACGTGCTCCACAGCCCCACGCAGGCATTGAGGATACCGAAGATCAATGAGGTTCGAACCAAACCGAGATAGGGGATAAAGATGAGAGGGAATAAGATCGAAGCGATCAGCGCACCGACATAATCGAAAGCCAAAACGCGCGAAACAAGGTCGCTGAAGTCGAGGTGTTCTTTCAATATCCGCATCAGAAGCGGCAACTCTAAACCGACAAAAACCCCAACTGAAAATACGGTCCCGAGCAACAATGGCCGAAACCAATCGACCCATGGAAACACAACAAACAGCAGGGGCGCCGAGATTCCTCCAAGGAAAGCTAGTGCGAGCTCTATCTCGATAAAGGCGCGAGCTAATTGCTGCTCGATGTAGCGCGATAACCAAGCCCCTACCCCCATCGCTGAAAGGTAGGTGCCGATTACCAGCGAAAACTGTGTTACTGAATCCCCCAAAACGTAGCTAGCCAACGTTCCGGCGAGCAATTCATAGATGAGACCACAAATCGCGATAACCAGAACATTTAGATACAGAAGGAATAACGGAACTCGATTAAGCATAGATGCATTTAGCCGGAGATCGACGCAGCGATGATGATCGAAATGCCGATGACAATCGCGCCCACAATAATTGCCAGGGCCGTGTTATGCTCGTCGACAATCTCCTTGGTGATCGAAAACCGAGTGAGCTTTTCCATCAAAAAAATCGCTAGGAACAGAACCACAATCCCGACAATCGAGAAAATACCTGCGGCTGCTAAATGAAACATCAGCCAACCTGCGCTGGTTGTATTCATTCCTGCTTCTACTTGCGCAAACACCATCTGGTTTCCCATCACTATAATACTCCTATTGTCAATTTACTCATCGAACTTCACTTGCCACCACCCCACGAACCACCGTTGGATCGTCCCGAGGAGAAGCTTCCCCAAAACCCGCCACTCGAACGGTTCGACGTTGAGCTTCTTCCAGAGAAATAGGAGCTACTGCTCGTCGACGACCGACTCGAACTCACCATTTCCCAGCCGTTATATGCAGCGGTTGAGTACCATCCGCAGATGAGAATCCCGGCTGCCAGATAACTTTTAAATAGGATATCCACTCATTGCCTCCTGAAACGCCCCCTCGAAATCCCTGCTCGAATTACTCGCGGGAATAAGGGTTGTATTCACTGTTATGCCACCGTTTAACTTCGAACGAGTATTTGTACACAAGAACCAAAGCCGGAAGGATCGCAATGAGAGAGAACCCAGTCCACAACATAGAACTATTGGGTGGATTCCTTGGATGCATCCATTTCATCACCTGAAAAGTGATCGCCATAAAGAGGAAAAACCCGACCGTTGCCCATAGGTAATTCATTCCGATCTTCGGGGAAGGTTGGATGGAGCCGACCCCCATTGGGCGGCGAAGGTCATCCAATGCGAACCCTTTTTCGATCTCTTCGATACTGACATAAGTACCCTTCGATACGGTTACTTCTTGGTTTACTTCTTCACCCTCCTGCTGTCCGTCGGTTAACGCCTTCTCGAAGGAAAGCATTGAGGGTGGAGCGATGTAGTCGGAGATCTTGTTTCGCTGGCCGATGTGAACTTTCCAGGGGAATTCCCCGACGACGTAGCTGACCGTCGCATCACCTTGGGAATACTTTCGAAATTGCTTCGTTTCATGAAATACCAGATCACCCATATCTGGGTTCGCAGGGTAATCGATCTGTTCGACGAACGACCAATGGCCATCGCGTGTTTTGACGAGCCAACGAAAATGTACTTCGGGGTTATAGAGCAAGTACTCTGACCAAGGAAAAGAGGTTCCATTGTGAAGAACAAACCGTTGCATGAATCCAACAACAACGTATTCTTTGCCGAGAAGTTGCCCTTTGGAACCGAGCGGTAGAACTGGATTGACTTTGCGCCCACCGAGCGTCTCCAGATAAGCCAAATTACCTTGACGTGTCTCGAGCAGGGAATTGCAACTTGGGCAAGTCACGCGCAGCGATGCGTCTGGGGCGAATAATTGAAGTGATCCACCACAATGCGGACAACTGACTTGCAGGGCATTGACGGCGATATCCTTGGGTGCTTGCCAATTCGAATTCGCACTGAGTCCAAGCGCCTCCAGAGTTACTCTTTTACCAAGAAAGAATCGGGATTCCGTTTCGCCGAAATCCAGGGTACCGATTAAGCCTTGGGTTGATTTCAGATCTGCGTAGCGGTGTTCTAATCCGGGTCGAACAGCCCATGGTATTTCACCTTGCGCACCGGCGACTTGCGCGATGGCTTTCTCAGTAACCGAAAGCGAATCCTCGCGTACGGCGAATGATTGTCCAATTTTGATCGTATCAAAATTGGCAAGGCTTGAACCGGACTTGAGCCGCTGCTCAAACATCAAATAGAGGTTTCCTTGGGCTTCGGCTAACCAGCCCCATTTCTCGCCAGGGAAACACAGATACCATTCATTCCACACTGCGCCGGAAGGGTGCTGATATTGGACGCAACCTGTAACGTGAAAGGCTTTATTTTGATAGGAGCCCGTCATGCCACTGGTGATTGGCGAGTTGAGCTCCGCGATATCGGAAATCTTTCCACAGTCCTCGGGTTTTTTATCTCCGCGCGCGACAACCGAATGGCAATAGTCGCAGACAGCAACTAGCGACGTACTGACTTTAAATGTGACTGGGCCGCCGCATGCGGGGCACTGTGCTGTGCGTGATTTCATCGAGACGACTCCAGTCCTCTTTCTTGAATACCTGATGGCACGTTGCGAGCACCGCGAGACAGGGAGACAATACGGCAATGGGCCGCGCCGATTTCTTCGGCTAGCACGGACTCCCAAGGCCATTCAGGAAGCGAGTGGCAACAATAGAGGTTGAATGTAGCTAACGCGAACTCAGGATAAGTATGGCAAGCCAGATGCGATTCGCTAAGCAGAAACAGCCCCGTGACGCCACCTTCGCCAGGAAACTTATGCCACATCGGAGCGCCTACAACGTTAAGTTGCAGTTCGCGGATGATTCTGTTGCATAGTTCTTGCAGAGTCTCCATTTCTCGGAGTCGTTGCGGCGTGCAATCATAAGCGTCGATCGCCCATTCGCAACCGACTGTACTGCACGGCACCGACTCTGTGAGATTGGTCAACTTAGGATTCATCTAACGGGCGATCTCATCCTCTCGTTGGTAACGCTGCAACAATCTTTGTCGCATCCATTCTATGCACTAATTAAATCCATTATAAGCCGGGGTATCACTACGCTGCCGGCGGGGGAGGCGGTGCGGCTGGTGGAGGAGGAGGCGGCGACTGAAAGTAGCTAGCCCATTGAGGAACTTCGCGGGCTGGCTGCCAATTGGACATTCCAGCGGTCCAAACCATCGTTTCGCCTCGGACTTCTGATTTTGCTATCGCATCTGCCATCTGCTGGGAGGAAAATGGCCCGAGCGATTGACCTTGTACGGCGATATGCCAAGTTGATGTTGGAATGGAAATCGCTGGCGCTGGGGCATTGGTTTGGGCACCTGTGGTAGCCATTCGGTTAGCCATTGCGAAGCCCATACCGAGTCCCATTCCTTCGGCGGCCCCGCCACCGGCTGGATTGGCTGCAGCAGTGGCCATCGCTTCCCCCATTTGGTACTGTTGGAAGCGCCCCATATCCCCGATCACTTTCATCTTGGTCCCTACATCGAGCGCCTTTTCGACTTCCTCGGGAAGGGAGATGTTGACGATCATTAGCTGAGGAAGCTCCAGGCCGTATTCGTCGTCGATTCGCTCTTGAACACTCTTTTGCAGCTGCCCTGCAAGCTTGCGATAATTGGATGCGAAGTCCAAAGCAGCGATTTGGGAAGAACCGAGCATGTCGCTGAGCGATTCAGCGATAATCGAGCGAACTAACTCGGTTACCTCATCGGTGGATACCACGGCACTTGTGCCCACAATTTCCTTAAGCAGCGCATGAGGATCGACCGCTTTTAGAACGTAGGTACCGAAGGCGCGAACTCGAATAGGTCCAAACTCTGGGTCGCGGAGCATCACGGGGTTTGGAGTCCCCCACCTCAGATCGATTACGGGACGGGTGCTGACAAAGTAAACTTCAGATTTGAATGGGCTGTTAAACCCGTATTTCCATCCTTTGAGAGTCGATAAGATTGGTAGGTTTTGGGTCGTGAGCTCGTAGGTTCCCGGTTGGAAGGTATCCGCAAGCGAACCTTCCGAGACGAAGATGGCAACTTGGCCGGGTCTAACGATTAGCTTCGCACCATTCTTGATTTCGTTTTGATAGCGAGGGAAACGCCAAACAAGAGTATTTCGCGTATCGTCGAGCCATTCGACGATATCTACAAACTCACCGCGTATTTTATCGAAAAGCCCCATCTGAGCGTCATCCTTCTAGCGTGATATCGCTTGCGCAAAACCCGATTTTCGCCGGTAGAAAACTACTTGGACACCATATCCTGGAAACTATATCCTTGCGTACTCTGGGCCTAACTGCATCTGAGGCAAGGCGCGTAAATCAAAAAATTCTCAAAAAAACTACTTGTAAGACAATCCCGAACTCGAAAAATGTCTCAGCAGATTCGCGATTAGCAATTGCGACCACTCACCCCGTTTCTACTGAACCCAATTTGGTTCTCATTGCCAACCATCTCTGTGTTGAGGATTATCGATGAAATCGATACTACTTTATGTTGCCAATCGTATCTGGTTAATTTTACTGATCTACATGGCTTCTTTGATTCTAGGCGCTTCTCTATTTGCGGTGGCTGAGAACAAGTCCTTCTTCGATGGTTTGTGGTGGGCGTCGGTAACTGCACTGACGATTGGATACGGGGACTTGTCGCCAGCATCAGCCGCCGGCCGAGCGGTAGGAATCGCTTTGGGACACTTCTGGATCTTTTTGATCATACCGATGATCATTGCGAACATCTTGATGCACCTTATCGAGGACCGCAATGCATTCACGCACGAGGAGCAAATCGAGATCATCGAGAGGTTAAAGCGAATCGAATCTCGCCAGCAACAAGATCAGCTATCTAAGCAAGCTGCGAAAGAGTAAGCTTCCGTATCATTACGCAAGCCGTCCCGCTTAGCGCTGAATATCGGCCCGGTCCACTCGCTCCCGCTCACCGAAGATGGCAAAACCATCTGAAGTGGCTCAGCGCGGCTTGTATCTGACAAAGAGCGTCACGCAACGGTAGGCGATCGCGAAGTACCACTCAGGGGTGCGCCTAGGGGGTGAATACTCGCAGTAATAGGGAAGTAAACTCCAGAGGCACATCGCTTTTTGGTCTACCTGTCCCTAAGGCAATTGCCTACCGACCACCGTCTCGTAAACTTGCAACGCTGTAAACACAAGGCTACCATTAACAGGTTGGTTCGTGAGGAATTACGGGGGGTAGGAATGCGGGCTCGTGGCTCTTTTTGTACCCGCACACATAATCGAGATCGCAATCGTATTCGTACTCAATGAAATGGTACTCGTACTCGAAAAGAAGTACCGGGACTAAGTCGATACCCGAGCAAAAACTAGGGCTCTTACCAGAACCCTTGAAAGAGCACGTGAATGAGCACTTGGAACTCAATCGATTCAGGGGCTTCGAGTACGATTAGGAGCGAGTACGATTAGGAGTACGAGTACCGCGTTGCTGAGTACGAAATATCCAGATTTTCCACCTACAGAATTACCTGAAGAACCAACAGCTGCGACCTGTTGCCGATCACTCTTAAGCAAGCTCTAGATTGGAGACTGGTATGACTACCAAGAAAGTATTCGGTTTTTTTATTGGTCTTGTAGGTATCCTGGGGCTGTCCCTGCTCGCCATTTGCAGCGGCTCCCTTCTTAGCGTCAGTAAGATGGATGCGTCCGTTTCACCAAAGATCGATGCGTTGTTGGTTGCTATCGAGAAGGATCAAGCGGGTCCAGCTTATGTTACCCAAACCTCGAACGATCTGAAGAAAGTGGTTACTCAAGAGCAGTTTATTTCAATGGCCAAGGCGATTAATCTTAGGCTTGGAAAACTCAAAAAGAAGGTCTTGCGAGGAGTTATAAAAAAGCACCGCAATTTGGATACCTATATGGATGTAACCTATGCCGCAGACTTCGCAAAAGGGAAAGGGACTATTCGAGCAACACTCAAAAAAGAAGACGGCAATTGGAGGTTTGTGGCCTTTCAGGTGAACTCCCCAGCCTTCGAACAGGACATAGTAAACCAGGAATGCCCGTCGTGCAGGAAACCACATTCATCAACCGCCAGATTTTGCCCCTCCTGTGGCGCCTCTTTGCCCAGCGCATCGGAAGCAGGCCCGGATGTACCCTAAAGTTATAGGATCAGTAGGTCTACCGCGCATGCGCGATCTGGTCTCTCATGATACTGGTAATCCACACATTCAATCCCTATCACGCTCAAAGATCCCATACTTTCGGAAGCTCGCTTCGATGATAAATTACCTGTTCATGATCTTGATTCTTTTCCACGCCGTTACATCCTTCGGCGCGGATCCCTTTCCGGTTATGCAAGGTAAAGATGCAAAGGCACCCATTCAACCCCAAGCTTGCGGCGGACCAGATGGAGCTCTTTATTTGACCTTTGGCGCTGCAGACCAAGTCTACTACTGCCGGATTGATGAAACTGCTAAAGCATCCCCGCAAGCGGCATTCCGCATTCCGAACATGTCACTCGGTATGCGACGTGGGCCGCGGATCGCGCACAGTCAGAATGCAATTGCGATATCGGCTATCGGAGGAGCAATTGGGAAGGGACGCGATGGCGACGTGTTGGCTTATCGCTCGCTTGATCAAGGCAAAAGCTGGCTTGGACCCGTCAAGGTCAATGATGTCGAGGGCTCTGCGAGGGAGGGATTGCATGCGATGTGCAACTCCGAAAACGGCACTATTTGGTGCGTTTGGCTCGATCTAAGAGAAAAAGGAACCACATTATTCGCATCGAAATCAACAGACGGTGGAGCCACATGGAGCAAGAATGTTTTGGTTTATCGATCCCCAGACGGAAGTATATGCGAATGCTGTCACCCGTCGATCGCGGTTAGCGGTACCTCCGTACACGTACTTTTCCGAAATTCCCTCAAAGGGAATCGCGACATGTACTTGGTTTCTTCGAAAGACGATGGTACCACCTTTGGTAATGCAATCCGACTTGGTAACTCCGCTTGGATGCTCAATGCTTGTCCGATGGATGGAGGTATGCTCGCTATCGACAAGAATCAACATATTGCCACCACATGGCGTCGTGACCGCAGTATTCTCCAAGCGATGGCTTCGCGCGACACAGAAACCCCATTGGGAATCGGCGAGCAACCTTGGATCGCTAGCGCCGCAGATGGGTTCTACACAGTATGGACCAGTAAACGAGACGGCGAGATGTTCTTGATGAAACCTAATGGTACGGAACCTGATCGCTTGGGTAACAAAGCAAGCTTTCCTATCGTCGTTTCCATTCCCAGTAAATCGAGTGCGACAGCGGAATCTAGTTCCAAGGTATACGCATTTTGGGAACAACGATCCGATCAAGGAATCACCCTCCTAGGGCAACGGATCGAATAACACTTCCGCTTGCATCGAGCTTATCACAATACTTGCAACTAGTATTCATGGAGACAAACAATTGCATCCTTTCATAGAGACCGTAAGCGTTGCGGGTGGTATTGCGGCGGCGATCGTCGGTGCGGTTATCATCCTTACGCTCTTTTATCGTGGACTGACTTGGCTTACAAAAGGTGCGAAACCAGATCCTCTTGAGGTTGCCGGAATACTCAAGAAGAACACTCTCGCAAACGTTCATGTCGCTGGTCATAAACCGTTCGAGAGAGTGCGATTCCTCGGATATACCAATTCGGAGTCGATGAAGACACACTTGCCTTGGGAGTTAAACGGGATGGTGATACTTGAGGATGAATCGCAAGCCCGGTTTCTGGTGCGAGCCAAAGACATCAAGATGATCGAGATTCCGTCTGAAGGAGAAAGTGCTGCACTCGATCAAGAATCGTTCTGAGCCAAACAACATCGCTATTTGGCACCCCCAAATCAACCGCCTTCTAACATGGACTGAATCGCTTGGCGATTGAGCTGGGCAGCGTTTTTGAAACCCAACTTTTTCTTGATATTCTCTCGATGGGTATCGACTGTATGTGGGCTTAAAAAGAGTTGTTCAGCTATGGTACTTGTGCTGTTTCCAGCCCCGATAAGCCTGAAGATTTCCAATTCACGGTCGGTCAACATTTTCAGTGGATCATCGGTAAGGGATTGTTTCCCCAGGGCTTGAGAGACAAGCCGCTGCGTAATTTCGGGGCTTACGAACCGTTCTCCCTTTAACACCGTTCGGATAGCCTCAAGCAATTTGTCGTTTGATTCCTGCTTGTTGAGATACCCCAGTGCTCCGGCTCGAAGAGCACGTTCGGCGTAAAGCGATTCTTGGAACGTTGAGACCACCAATATTTTGGTTTCCGCGTTTAGCAATCGGATACGTTTAACTAACTCGATTCCGTTTCCGCTTTGGAGGGAGATATCAACTAGTACTAAATCGGGGCAGGTCTGAATGACCAGTTCAACCGCTTCGTTTTCACATGCAGCTTCTCCGCAGACAAGCATATCCTCTTGAGAATTTATTCTCATCGTTAGCCCATCTCTCATCATGGGATGATCATCTACGATCAGGATTCGCGATTGGAAACTAGAGTGATTCATACTAAACCTCTTTGCTTGGGAATCGAGCAACGAACTGTCGTTCCATTTCGCTCGTTGCGTTTAACTAGCAGTTCACCTCCGAGGATACTCGCCCGGTACTTCATAATACGGAGCCCTAGACCGTCTCCTTCTAGGGATTCAGCGGATGAACGCTCCGGATCAAACCCGATTCCGTTATCGGATACCTCAAGGACGATTTTATCCAAGCTCTCAGTAAGCACGATCTGAACATCGCTAGCCTCGCCATGCTTGATCGAATTCGTAAGTGATTCCTGCGCTATACGGTATAGCTGAGTCGCAACCGCGCTGCTTCGAATGCTTCCTTCACCCTTAGACGAAAAACTGCATTTAATCTGGTGAGTGTCATTCGTTGTGGATGCGAGGTGGGCCAGGGCCAACTTAAGTCCATCTGCATCGATTTGGATCGGCATTATCCCGTGGGATAGCTTATGGACGTGTTGATTCGCTTCCACGAGCCCTTGGGTTAGCTTCTCAAGTGACCTTCGGATCCGCTGGTAATCGACACCTTGAAGTTGCCATTGCGAATCAGAACCAATGTGATTTTCGGTTGCGTGATCAAGAAGATCGTTGATCGCGCCAGCGAATAGTGACAGACCAGTCAATTCCTGCTGTGTTCCGTCGTGAAGCTCTTGGCCGATCCGCATCTGTTCCTCAGTAGCGATTTCAAGTACGTGAGATTGAAGCTGCTTTTGAACGGTGATATCGCGTAGGATTCCAGTGTAGAGCCCAAGATGGTCAACCCGACTCAGGGCGAGTTCGATAGGAAAAAAGGTTTTGTCTTTGCGCTGGGCTTGAACTTCACAGCGCGTTCCTAGAAGCTCGATTAGTTTCGTCGCGATCGTCATCGATGTGTCTTGATCAGGATCGGTCTGGAAAAGAATTGGCAAAAGCGACGCGATGTTATTCCCGATGAGTTCCGTACTTTCGTATTGAAACAAGCTACCAGTTGCTAAATTGATAGTTTCAATCGTTCCATTCAGATCCATGGTGACGATTGCATCCGCGGCGGTGTTGAGAATCGCCTGCAACCGTTCGGCACTTTCGTGAAGTTCTTTAAAATGGCGAGCATCGGAATCGCGTTGTGCGGCTTCCAATTTCTTACGTTGGGTCAGGTCGATAAAAGTAATTACCAGGCCAGCAATTTGGTTTTCAGTGTTCCGATAAGGGAGTATTCGACGCAAATAGAATCTAAAATCCTCGGTTTGAACTTCCCGTTCAACGGAGTTCTCGCTGGCTAATACCTCACGGCATTCAACGAGCATCGTGTCGTCCGAGAAATTCGGAGCGATGTCCCGTAGCGGTCGACCGATATCGGTCGATAGAAGGCTAAGCAAAGCCTTCGTTGGTGGAGTGAATAATTTTATCGTTAGATTTCGGTCCAGGAAAATCGTTGCGATTTCGGTGCTCGCCATTAGATTCGTCAAATCGGACGTGGCTCGGTTCAGCTCATTGAATTTTTCCTGAAGCTGCGTGTTGACGGTCGTCAGCTCCTCATTGAGGGCTTGCAATTCCTCTTTGGAGGATTCGAGCTCCTCGTTGACTGATTGGAGTTCTTCATTGACCGACATTATCTCTTCGTTCGAGGACTTTAGTTCCTCGTTCGAACTTTCCATTTCCTCAATCGTACTGTGCAGCTCTTCGCTCATTGAGTTGAGCTCAATCTCGAGTTGCATGTCTAATTGAGAATCGGGCGATGTCATCGCGTCTTCGATCAACGTACCGGATGACGTGTCCGGACTTGGAATGATTTCCGGGGCGGATTCTTGACTATGAAACAACACCAGCAGCAGGCCCGCAACTTCTTTTGGTTCAAAAAGTGGGCGCGCGGTTAATGCGCATTTAAAGTAGTGCCCGCCTCGATTTACCCTCACATCGGCTACAGTGATCGTCTTCCCCTCCCGCATAGCAGATCGGCAGGTAGTCCGCAGCTTTGTACGCAAGCCTGGTCTGGCCATCAACAGAAGATCTTTGGTCAATTCGCCTCTGGGGAACTCCAGATAATCGCCCAATGGACCCGTAACATAGAGCACTTCTAGTGCGTGATTGCACAAAGCAGCGGCTGGGGAATGATCCGAGAGAATTAGTTGTTCAGTGATGTCCTTCAAGCGTTTGCGGTGCAACGCGAGAGGAGAATTCGCCCTGAGGTTACTGAACGAATCGGTTGATTTCCTCATGGGTAAATTGATCAATTCCCTCTTTCCAGTCGCGCTTCGGCGATACACTCGCCATTTCTTGGAGATGGTTTCAAACAGATCATCACGCCGACCAATGGTTTCCGAAGGACCCAGGAACAGGGTACCACCCGCCGTAAGTGCAAAGTGAAAAAGTGAAATAACGTTCTTTTGCACTTCTTGTTCAAAATAAATCAGCAAATTTCTGCAGGAGATCAAATCCAACTTTGAGAACGGAGGATCCCCGATGAGGTTCTGATGGGAGAACACGACAGAGTCCCTGATGTCCTTGTTGATCTGATAATGATCATCGTCGGGCTTTGCGAAAAACTTCTCTAGTCGTTCAGCAGACACATCCGAAGCGATACTAGCTGGATAGACTCCACTGCGTGCAATTTCCAATGCATCGACATCGATGTCACTGGCAAACAGCTGAATCTCCAGAGATGACTTCGCTTGGGCGATGGCTTCACGCAAAACGATTGCAAGGGAATAGGCTTCTTCTCCGGTTGAGCATCCAGCAATCCATACTCTGACTGGCAAATCGCTATCATGGGTTGCGATTAGCGAGGGTAGAACTTCCTTTTCGAGAAATCGATAGGCCTCCGGATCTCGAAAAAATGCGGTGACGTTGATCAGTAAATCCTTGAACAACGCTGTCGCCTCTTCCGGCCTCTCCTGAAGGAATAAAAGATACGTGGGTAGAGAGTCGACACCGACGATACCCATTCGCCGTTGGATACGACGCATAACCATGGGCTTACGATAAACGCGAAAGTCGTAGCGCTCCTGCTTTTGCAATATCCCAAAGATCTGTGCGATGATTTCAGAGGAGCCTTCGGACTGTTCCAGTCGTTCCACATCGGAGCTCACCGAAGATCGGACCCAGTAATTAATCAATGCTTCCGGCATTTGCTCCGGAGCTAACACGAAATCGACAATTCCTGTCTTGATGGCATTGAGCGGCATTTGATCATACTCAGCGGTATCGGGGCGCTGAGCCATCACCATGCCGCCCGAGGTCTTTATCTGGCGGATACCAAGCGAGCCGTGACTGCCAGTCCCCGAAAGGACGATTCCAATCGCACGTTGTGATTGATCGTCCGCTAAGGAGCGAAGAAAGAAATCGATAGATGTTTGCCCACCGAGATCAGAAGGCGAATCGCTCAGTTGCAACTTGCCATTGCGAATAGCGAGAAAGTAGTTGGGCGGGATGATATACAGACAATTGACCTCAACTACCATTCCCTGCTCAGCTTCGATGACTGGCATCGTTGTGCATTTGCTAAGCAAGTTGACCATCATACTTTCGTGTGATGGATTCAGATGTGGGATCAGCACGAAAGCCATGCCGCTGTCTGCTGGCATCGTGGAAAAGAATCTTCTAAATGCATCCAATCCCCCGGCGGAAGCTACAAGTCCGACGATGGGATGATGAAGATTGCAGTCTGCGGATGGAGCTATAGATGGAGTATCGACGAGACTTGGTCCAATCGTTTTCGCGTAAGACTGTGGTTATTCCCTGAATGTACCAGCTTTGGAGCTTTCGTGCGATGCAATCCGAAACAAATGCAATTCACTACAGGAACTTCTGCAATCGCACGTCCCCCAATCCGCAAATTGCCTGCGAGTTTGGAAATGTCGCGACGATCACTGAGAGGATCTTGACAGTCGTCCCATAAACTGTTCAACCTTGCTTCTTGCAACGGCGCTGCTCCAGCCGTATCGCATGATGAGTATCGGGATCAGCTGATCTTCACAACCATCTATCTCGTCGATATCGATGGCATCGAGTTTGCCAAAGGTTGTCAAAATCCCATGATTGAATAGTTGTTTAGCTGACTTGTTTTCTAGAACAAACATGACGATCTACTCCTGGTCGCGTGACGAATTGACGATGATTTCCACAAGCCATTTGCGTTTTGCAATGCTTTGGCGTCGACGTTCAGCACGTTCGTCACTCGTCCAATGGTTTGCAATCCGAGCTGATTTTGACTTCCACTCGGAATCGGACTTTGTGGTGAAGTTGCAGAATGTTTTGCCTGACTGGCCGGAACTGGGACTTTTCGGAATCAAAAGAGGCATGAAGCAATCCTTTACCTTGATGAACTTGAGAACGTAAAACCTATTTGATTCTGCGGGGCTTTCGAGTAATTCTCGAAAGGACAAGGGTTTAGGGTGATCCAATCACCCATGATTTAAAGAAGCGTGAGATCACACATCTCAGAACTCGTTCAACGCATCTTGAAATGCCTGACTGAGTTCTTGCCAAGCTGACTTCGCGCCTTTCTCTACATCAACCCAAGCTCTGGAGCTTGATTTCCCGATCTCTTCGAACTGAGCATTTGCCATTCTCCTCTTTTCATCAAGGGTGGCCATTTTCGCATCCCAGTTTGCCTTCGCATCGGTTGCAAGCCCTGCGCCTTTGAGGCGCAAATCATTTATGTTCGCGTCCATGATCTCCATTTTGGCTTTCATTTCCGCAAGGATCCTGTCATTTTCCTGTTTGGAATAGGCAGAGGTCGTGTTAACGGCAGCGGTAACATCCTTTTTTACGTCGCCTACAGTAACCATTTTCGGCGCCCCCTTTGGAGGACTCGTTTCCGAAACTTTCTGGTCGCAACCCAGAACGAGGGTAAGCCCAAGAGCATTTAGGGCTACGAGCTTGTGCCAATCGCGATAAATCATTTTGAATTGTTCCTAGATCCGTCCAGTAATTAACAGAATGAGGAAGACCAATATTACGACGCTTAATAGACTAAGTCCTCCACTTGGACCGTAGCCCCAGCTTCGGCTATGGGGCCAACTTGGAAGGGTTCCAATGCCTCCGAGAAGAAAGAGAATCAGTAAGACGATCAAAATGGTTTGAAGCATTTTCGACTTCTATCTTGGAGTAGAAATGTGGGGAAAGGACGTAACGATCCTGGCGGGCTACATTGCCGTTGAGCGGATGATCAAGCGGTTTGTCTCGTTCTACAAAAAGAAAAGCACGTCAGCGCAAAGGTATTGCCTGGGCGTTCGACAACCGATGTAAGCACACCCTAATTAATAGGGTCAGAAGAGGCGGTCGTATATCGAGAGTATCCCCAAAACCCAATAGAGGAATCCACCAGATCACCAAGAACGAATCAACTCATTTGGATCCAAGCGTTAAGGCCGAACCGGAGCGAGGATCCTCGATGCACCCAAGCGATCGTGATGAATCGTATTCGTAGCCGCTTTTGCATCGGAAGGAAAAATCTTGGTTTGTGGACCGCCCGTCTGAGGGTTCGGTTCGTAAAGGGGTGCACCAGTAGAGGAAATCGTCACGCGAATTCGATGCCCAGAATTGAAAATCTGGCTGATCCAACCCACATCGAAAGTTACCGGCACAATTTCCTCAGGGGTCATGAATACTTCTTTATCAAAGCCTTCTCGATACCTAACTCGATGTGGATACTCCACCAACAAGATGGAACGCCCATCCGGATAAACATCACAGACTCGTACGATCAAGTCCGTATCCTGTGCGGTAGAGGAGAGAAACAAATCCGCTCGAATTCGCCCAGTCCATTCCACTGGTTCAGTCAAAACATCTGTAGTAAAGCTCCTCACTTCTGATTGATCCTCGTAACTGCGTGCATCCATGGCACCCGGGAACCAAGTCCCTGGAATTTCACAAGGAGAATTAGGATCGCTCAGGAACGAAGTCGATGCGGAAACTTCGTCAGGCTGTTCGTTAGTCAAATGGCCGTTTCGCGCTAGGAAGAGTGGGATCAACTGATGTTCGGGGGGGAAATCATCTGCAGATCGCCAGATGTTTCCTGGTGCACCTTCTTCCCCGACAGCTCCCATCACAAAGTATCGAACCGCTGGTTCTTTATCGACACCTGTGGGAATTCCTTTCAACCAGAAGTCAAACCAACGCACCATGTGCTCGACCTCTGGCCAGGTAGCTTCCTTTGGATAAGTCAGCTGCCCTACTTGGCTCCCTTTATTCAAGCGGCCGTGTGCCCAAGGCCCGATAAGCAGTTGTTGCTTGCTGCGTGAATTGGGACCACCTTCATGCTGCCTACCCTGAAAGCTTGCGATGGAGCCTTGATTCATGAAGTCATACCAACTTCCGATGGTAAAGCAGGGGACGTTCATTTTCGCGAAATGTCGGGAGCAATCCTCCGCTTGCCAATACTCATCGTAGGTTGGGTGTTCGAACCATTCATCGAGCAATCGATCGTTGTCCGCCGGCACGCGGCAATTCATCTGAAGGGACTTGAACCTCTCCGGTCGAGTCGTTCCACCGATACGGTAGCCTTCGTGAAACAAGCTCAAACCAGTATCCACCATATACTGAGCAGTTAGATGTGGGGGTTGTGTAACAGCCAGAAAGTTCTGCGCATAACCAGCTTGAGAGCTACCGAACGTCCCGACTTTCCCGGTGCTCCAAGGTTGGGTACCGAGCCATTCACAGATATCGTAGCCGTCTTTCAATTCGCCCCACCCGAGTGCGCGATAACCAACCCATGATCCTTCGGAATTCCATGTCCCGCGAAAGTTCACCATCGCCACAACGTATCCTTCTTGTGCGAGTCGTGCTGCAGCTTTGCGAGTTCCTTCGCCTTGGATATCCACGTAGCGTTGCTCAAAGAGAACCGGCCAGGGTCCATCCCCTTTAGGAAAATACATCAATGCGGACAAGTGTTTGCCATCCCGCATCGGGATCATTTGATCGCGTTCGACGATATCACCAAAATCCAAAGCTGGTAGTGGCCTGATAACCTTTGCGCCATCCTGAGCTTGCCCATCCCCCATCAGACACAATGCGACTGCGAAGAAAACTACGAAACATCGGTATCTTGAATTTTGCATGATAGGAACTGAAGGCTTGTATGAAAGACTC